>Ga0335085_10000252_pt1 | contig 167229 bp, 138 predicted proteins | sample Lox_Sample_45_FD_206712 | JGI IMG/M metagenome (GOLD analysis project Ga0335085, IMG submission 206712) | Soil microbial communities from Loxahatchee National Wildlife Refuge, Florida, United States - Lox_Sample_4.5 | ecosystem: Environmental > Terrestrial > Soil > Wetlands | place: USA... | reverse complement strand
AAGACGTGCGGGAGGAAGTAGCGGGCCGCGTTCTGGAGGGCGATCCGCGTCTCGTCGTGCTCGACGGCGACGTGGACGTGGAGGCCGAAGATGAGGTTGCCACGCGCGACGGCCCCGAGGTCGTAGAGGATCTGCTCGTACCGCGGATTCGGCGTCACGGGGATCTGCGACCAGTGCGTGATCGGGTGCGTCCCGGCCGCGCCGATCGCGAGCCCGTTCTCGGCCGTGAGGCGCACGATCTCGCGCCTCAGGTTCGTGACGTCGGCGCGCGCCTCGGCGATGTCGCGGCAGATTCCGGTCCCGACCTCGATGACGGACTGGTGGAACTCGCGCTTGATCTTGTCCTTGAGCCTGAGCTCTCCGGCCGCGAAGAGCTCCTGGATGTGGGCCTTCAGGGCGCGCGTCTCGGGGTCGACGATCTGGAACTCCTCCTCGATCCCGAGCGTGAAGGACGGGCGGGGAGCGCCCACGGCGCCGGCCCCCGGCTCACTTCACGAGGCCGACGAGCGCGGGCCACGCGCCCGTCGCCTCGTACGGCCGCGGGTTCCTCGCGCGTTCGAGGAGATCGTCCGCCATCGTCCGCACGACCCACCGGAAGTTCTCCTCGCCGACGGACGCGCGGTCCGCGTCGGGAGCGCAGTTCATGAAGTCGATCGCGTAGGGCACTCCGTCCCTCACGGCGAACTCCACCGTGTTGAGGTCGTAGCCGAGAGCCCGGCAGAGCGCCAGGGCGTCGCGCGTCACGCGCTCGGCCATCGGCGCCGGGACGGGGCGGCCCGCCGCGGCCGCGTATCTCAGGTGATGGGCCTCCTTCGGGGCGTACGGCATGATCCTCACGCTCGAGCGGCCGACGACGTAGCAGCGGTAGTAGTCCGTGAACTCGATCGCCTCCTGCGCCATCATCTCGAGGTCGCGCGTCTTGTCGTACGCCGCGAAGAACTCCTCGGGCGTGTCGCACTTCGTGACGTCCTTCCAGCCGCCGCCGTTCGCGGGCTTCAGGAAGATCGGGAACCCGAGATAGGAGAAAGCCCGGTCCCAGTCCACGAACTCGAGGTTTCGGAAGGACGTCGCCTGCGTGTTCGGAGGGTGCTCCTTGTGCGGGAGGAGGATCGTCTTCGGCACGGCGACGCCGGCGGCGAGCGCGACGACGTTGTCGAAGAACTTGTCGTCCGCGGACCACCAGATCGGGTTGTTGACGACCTGGACGCCGCGCGCGACCGCGCACTTGAGAAACGTCCGGTAAAAGGGCACCTCGTGACTGATCCGGTCGAGGATCACGGAATCCTCGAAGGACTGCTCCTGCCGGAGAACCGACAGCTTGACGGGGCCCGCCTCGACGTCGTCGCCGCTCCGTCGCGCGGTCTCGTTGATCTCGTTCATGAGCGCCCACGGGAACGTGTCTTCCATCCCGAAGAGAACGCCGATTCGCTTCTTCGCCATTGCACTTCCCCCCGGATCGCGCCACGGATCCTAGCGCACGCGAACCGGGCGGAGCGCCGCGCTAGACTGCCCGCCCATGAAACGCGAATACGGCTCGTGGCGGAGCGCCGCGCTCTCCCGCCCGATGGAGTACCTCTGGTTCGGCGACCGGGGGCGTCCGGTGCTCATGTTCCCGACGTCGATGGGCCGCTTCTACCAGAACGAGGATTTCGGCCTCACGGGCTCACTCGCCGACAAGGTGGACGCCGGGTGGCTCCAGCTCGTCTGCGTCGACTCCGTGGACGAGGAGAGCTGGTACAACAAGAAGATCCACCCGCACGACCGCGCGAAGCGCCACGACGACTACGACCGTTATCTCCGCGACGAGATGCTCCCGTTCATCGAAAGGCGCACGGGCGGAAACGTCGTGACGTTCGGGGCGAGCTTCGGCGCGTACCACGCCGCGAACCTCGCGGGGCGCTACCCGGGCCGCGTCACGAAGGCGATCTGCTTCTCCGGGCTCTACGACGTCGAGCAGTTCGTCGACGGCGCCCGCGACGAGCTCATCTATTACCACTCGCCGCAGGCCTACATCGCGAACATGAGCGCCGAGTGGCTCGAGCGGCTGCGGCAGGTCGAGTGGGTGGTCGCCACGGGGGAGAAGGACTCCCTCGTCGAGAAGAACCGCGCGTTCGCGGGGCTCCTCGCGGACAAGGGCCAGCGCCTCGAGGCCGAGTTCTGGCCCGGGGTCTTCGGGCACGACTGGCCCTTCTGGAAGGAGAACCTCCGGCGGTTCCTCTGACCGCCGCCGGCTCACGCCGGTTTCGAGCGCAGCTCCCGGAGGCGCCTGTCGGCCTGCGCCGCTTTCTGCCGCGCCTCGTCGCTCTCGGCCTTCGGGCCGAGAACGCTCTTGACGTCGGCGAGAGCGCGCCAGGCCTCGGGCCTGAACGGCGCGATCTTCACGGCCTCCTGCGCGAACTCGAGCGACTCCTCGAACTCGCCGCGCCTCTCGAGAAGGCGCGAAAGGGCGACGGCGATCTCCCAGGACTTCGGGAAGGCGGCGCGCCCGTCCCGGAGGACGCGGACGCCCTCCTCGGCGCGGCCGGTCCACTCCCGGTAGCGCGCGAGGGTCACGAAATCCTCCGTCTCGCGCAGGGCGGGATCGACGACCGCCTTCTCGAAGAAGCTCATCGCGGCGTCGTCCACGACGCGGCGGCCGCCCGTTTCCACCCCGAGGATGAAGCCCTCGGCGAACGCGAGAGCCCGCGTCCTCGCGAGGCTCGCGCTGTCGGAGAAGGCGGCGAGCGCCGTGTTGCACAGGGCGAGGCAGCCCGCGTATTCCCTGAGGCGCAGGAGCCCGCGCGCCCCGGCCTCGGCCGCCGCGCGCCGGAGGGAGGCCTCCGCGCGGTCCGGCACGGGGGCGAGCTCGGCCTTCGCGTCCGCCCACCGCTCCAGGGCCTGCAGGGCGCGAGCCCGCGTGATCCGTGCGCGCGCGTCCTTCGGCGCGAGATTGCGGGCCTCGGACGCGAGTGCGAGCGCCTCGTGGACGTTCGCGAAGGCTTCCGGCAGCCGCGTCTCGGGAACGGCCTCGGCGTGGCGGAGGAGCCGCTCGGCGACCTCGAGGAGGGTCGCGGAATCCCGTTTGCCCGCGAGGCGCAGCCGCGCTGTGGCGACGGCGTCCGAGACGAGGCCCTGCGCGCTCTGCGCCGCGAGAAGGAGGTCGAGGAGCGACGCGTCGGTCTTGTGCAGGAGGAGGCCCGTGCGCGCGGCGCGCTCGGCGAGACCCGCGTTGCCGAGCTCGAGCTGCGCCTCGGCGAGGACCGCGAACATGTCCGAGGGTTTCTCCGTCGCCGCCGAGAGGGGGTCCAGGGCGGCCACGGCCTCCGCGGGACGGCCGAGCCTCAGGAGCCCTCGCGCGAGCGTGACCGCGGACGTCTGCTGGAGGAGATCGTCCGGACGCTCGCGCACGACCGAGGGCAGGACGACGCGAGAGAGGATCTCCACGGCGCCGGGCCAGTCCTCCTTCCCGGCGAGCCGGAGGGCTTCGTCGAGCTCTTTCTTGGCGCCGCGCACGTCGACCGAGGAACGGCCCTCGCCGCGGCCCGTCACGACGGACCCCTTCTCGACGCGGGCGCGCAGAACCTCGCTCCGCACCTCGGAGGCCTGGTAGCGCATCTTCGGGACGAACCGGCCGACCTTCAGCTCCCGCCTCTGCGCCGCGTTCAGGACGTCCGTGATGAAGGACTTCCAGTCCGGATAGCGGCCGTGGCGCTCGCGCTCGAGGCCGCGCATGATGATCTCGTCGGCGCCGAAGACCGACCGGCGGAAGATCCCGGACGCGAGGCGGGGGGGGTCGTTGCGGATCTTCGCCGCCCGGATCTCGTGCCAGTCGCCCGTGAAGGGGACGCGGCCCGTCTCCCACTCGTACATGACGCACGCGAGCCCGTAGATGTCCGAGCGCACGTCGAGCGGGACGCCGCCGAGGAGCTGCTCCGGCGACGCGTAGGCGGCCGTCCCGTAGATGACCATCGTGCCGCCGCCGGCGGACGCGCCCATGTCCTCTCCGCGCGCTCCCGCGATGCCCCAGTCGGAGACCGCCGCCCGGTGGAGGTCGTCGATGAGGATGTTCTCGGGCTTGAGGTCGCGGTGGAGGATTCCGTGCTCGCGGCTCGCCCACTCGAGTGCGCCGGCGATCCTCACGATCGTCCGGTAGAAGTGCTCCGGGTCCTTCTCGGCGAGATGCGGCCTCAGGTTCCCGCCGGACATCCAGCGCGAGCAGACGACGGGCGTCCCCTCGTAACCGAAGACGCAGAGCGCCTCCACGATTCCGTCGCAGACGGAGAGCTTGAGCCAGGTCTGGAGCTCGAGAAGGAAACGCTCGAACTCCGCGCTCTTCCTCTCGCCCGTGGGCAGCGCCTTGACCGCGAACGACGGGCCCTGCCCCTGGCGGACCTTGGCGCAGACCCCCATCCCTCCGCGGATCACGTCGACGACCGTGAAGGTGTCCGACGCAAGGCCCTGCGTCCTCGCGAGGTCCGGCAAGGACAGCTCTTCGCCCGAACGGAAAAGCGTCACTGTCGAGGATTCTCTCACCCCGGCGGTCGCTCGCCGTCTGCGGGGCGTGACGCGTACCATCGTCCTCCGATGTCGCTTCGCGCCGCGCTCGCCGCCCTCGTTCTCGCCGCCGCGGCGTTGCCCGCCCACGGCCAGAACGCGGATTTCGTCTGGTACGGCGGGCCGATCCTCGCGGCGAACGGTCGGCCCGAGGCCCTCGCCGTCAAGGACGGACGGATCGTGGCGATCGGGACGCGGGCCGAGGTCGAGAGGAAGTGGAAGGGTCGCCTCACGCTTCCGATCGACCTCTTCGGACAGGCGCTCGTCGCCGGGCTCGTCACGCCGCCCGCGCCGCCGCCCGCGAAACGCCCCGCGCCTCGCATCGAGAAGAGCGAGAAGAGCAAACCCCCGTCCGCGCCGCGGAAGGCTCCCGCGCCCGTTCGGCCTCCGCCTCCGCCGCCGGCGCCGCCCGGGCCCCCTCCGCCGCTCGAGGCGCTCGCCGCCGACGTCTCTCCGCCGCCCGACGGCATTCCCTACACCATCCCGGAGATCCGCGACGCCCTCCGCATGTGGATCCTCCGCTCGAGCCTGCCGCGGCGGCACCGCATCGTCCTCGGATTCGGCTACGACGCGACGAAGCTCGCGGAGGGGCGGCCGCCCACCCGCGAGGAGCTCGACACGGTCTCGGCGACGCTTCCCGTCATCGTCGTCTCGCGCTCGGGGACCGAGGGCGCGTACAACACGATCGCTCTCCAGCGGGCCGGCATCTCCTGGCGCACGAAGGACCCGCCGGGCGGCGTCATCCGGCGCCGCGGGCGCATCTTCGAGCCGAGCGGCGTCCTCGAGGGAACCGCCCACGCGCGTGCCTTCGCGAAGCTGGTCCCGAGGATGAGCGACGCCGAGCGCATCCGGCTCCTCGCCGAGAGCCGGAGGATCGCGGCGCCCGAGGAACCCGAGCCCGAGCCGGAGCGCGTCGCGGCGGCCGCGCCGGCTCCGCCGCCGGTCCGGACGCCGCCCCCCGCTCCGGCGCCGACGCCGGCGCCGGCGCCGGCCGTCGCCGCGGTCTCGAGTGCTCCTCCGCCCGCGCCGCGCGACGCGGGCTCCGAGGCCCTCGCGGCGCTCGTCGCGAACGTCCTCGCCGGCCGGGCGGTTCTCGAGGTCGGGGCTCCGGCCGACATGTCCGTCCTGTCGGATGACCCCGCCGCCGTCGGTCCCGAAAAGCGCGGAACGCTCCAGGTCGTCGAGGAGGTCCGCCGCGGCCGCACCGTCTGGAGGCGGGACCGCCCGCGCGGCTGAGACCGCCGCTCCGCGAGCGGACGGCGCGTTACGATGCGCGCCCGTGATCCTCCTCGCCGCCGCTCTGGCCGCCGCCACCGCCCAGGGCGCCGCCGCGCCGACACCCCCGGCTTCCGGCACGGCCCCCGGAAAAAAGGTCCTCACGCTCGAGAAAGTCTCCGAAATGCGGGCGCCCGTCGCGTACGAATGGCGCGACGCGACGCACGTCGTCTGGGCGGAATCCGCCGGCGGGCGCGAGACCCCCGCGGCGCTCTTTCAGGTGGACGCCGAGTCCGGGAAGAAAACGAAGCTCCTGGACGCGCCCCTCGTGCGGAATCGCGACGGGGAGGAGAAGCCCCTCTCTCTCCGCGGCCCGGTTTTTTCGCCGCGAGGGGACGCCTTCGCGGTCTCCTTCGACCACGACCTCTGGCTCGTGACGCCGGGGGGCGGCGAGCCGAAGCGGATCACGAACGACGCCGAGGACGAGGAAGTTCCCGCGTGGTCCCCCGACGGGACGCGCCTCGCCTACGTGAAAAAGCACGACCTCTTCGTCCTCGAGGTCGCGACGGGCCGGGAGACGCGCCTCACGAAGACCGGCTCCGACCACCTGCGGAACGGGACGCTCGACTGGGTCTACGGCGAGGAGCTCGCCCACCGCGGCGCGAACCGTTCGTTCCTCTGGTCGCCCGATTCGCTCGCGCTCGCGTATCTCTCGCTCGACGACGCCCGCGTCCCCACCTACCCGATCGCCGACTACCTGCCGACGAACGGCAGGCTCGAGGCCCAGTCGTACCCGAAGGCGGGCGACCCGAACCCCGTCCCGTCCGTCCACGTCGTGGACCTCGCGGGGAGCGAGACGGCGGCCTGGGCGCCCTCGCCCGACGACGCCTACGTCGCGCCCGGGATGTCCTTTACGGCGGACGGGAGGAGCCTCTCTTTCCTCGTCCTCGACCGCCCGCAGACGCACGTCGCCGTCCTCCTCCTGCCCCGCTCGGGCGGCTCGCCGAAGACGCTCCTCGAAGAGCGAGATCCCGCGTGGATCAACGCGATCGAGCCGCCGCACTTCCTCAGGGACGGCTCCTTCGTCTTCCTCTCCGAGCGGAGCGGGTTCCTCCACCTCTACCGGCACGCCGCGGACGGCGCGCCCGAGAACGCGATCACGAAGGGCGAGTGGATGGTCGACGGCCCGTGGACCGTCGACGAGAAGATGGGAACGGTGTGGTTCCGGGCGACGACGAAGGACCCCCGCGAGCGCCAGGTCTTCGTCGCGAAGCTGGACGGCTCCTCCATGACGCGCGTGACCCGGGAGCCCGGCGTCCACACGCCGGTGTTCGCGCCGGACGCGGCGCATTTCGTCGACACGTTTTCGAGCGCCGCCGCGCCGCCCCGCGCCGTCGTCCGCTCCGCCGCGGGCTCCGCCGTCGGGCCGCTCGACGACCGGAAGGACCCGCTCGACGGCTACGAGCTCGGGACGGTCGAGCTCGGCTCGTTCGCCGGAACGGACGGCACCGTCTTCTACACGCGCCTCGTGAAGCCCGCGGACTTCGACGCCGCGAGACGGTACCCCGTCGTCGTCGTCGTCTACGGAGGCCCGCACGCGCAGCTCGTCCAGAACGCGTGGCAGGCGGGCTTCGACCGCTACCTCGCGTCCCGGGGCTTCCTCGTCTGGTCGATGGACAACCGCGGCTCGTGGGGGCGCGGGCACGCGTTCGAGACGCCGCTCCTGAAGAACATGGGCGCACAGGAGCTGAAGGACCAGCTCGAGGGCGTCGCGGAGCTGAAGAAGCGGCCATGGGTCGACGGCGCGCGGATCGGGATCACGGGCTGGTCGTACGGCGGCTACATGACGCTCTACGCCGCGACGCACGCCGGCGCGACCTTCAAGTGCGCGATGGCGGGCGCGCCCGTCGCGGACTGGCACCTCTACGACTCGATCTACACCGAGCGGTACATGAAGACGCCGAAGGACGATCCCGAGGGATACCGGACGTCCTCCCCGCTCCTCGCCGCGAAGGACCTCGGGACGAAGCTCCTCATCATGCACGGCACGTCGGACGACAACGTCCACATGCAGAACACGATCCGTTTCGCCGACGAGCTCATGAAGGCCCGCAGGGACTTCTTCTTCGTCCCGCTGCCGCGCCAGACGCACGGGCCGCGCGGCGAGGCGCGCCTCTACGAGAACCAGCGGCTCGCGGAGTGGTTCGAGGAGAACCTCTAGGGCCGGCGCCGCGGAGGACGCGGCGGTCAGGCCGGCCGGGCCGCCACGGAGATCGGGACCGCGCCCTTCACGGCCTTCGAGACGATGCAGTACTTCTCCGCGAGGGAGAGCGTCTTGTCGACGTCCGCCCGCCGGCCTTCGAGCAGGGCCGGGGGGACGATCGGGAAGAGGTCGATCCGCGTGACGCGGAAGCCTCCCGCCGGATCCTTGTCCATCTCGCAGGTCGCGTCGACTCGGGGCGCCTCGAGAGGCACCCGGAGCTTCTCGAGGAAGATCGCCCACGTCTGGACGAAGCAGGCCGTCACGCCCGCGAGGAGGAGCTCCTCCGGGTTGGGACCGGGAGCCTTCGTGCCGGCGGACGTGCCGACGTGCGCCGTCTCGAACGAGCCGTCGCCGCTCGCGAGGCGGCCCGCCTTCGCCGCGGAGTTCCAGGACGCGGAAATCGAGAAGACGTCTGCCATGGTGTCCTTTCGGGCCGTCAGGGCCTGAGCACGAGGAGCCGCGGCTCCGTGAACTCCTCCATCGCCCAGGCCGGGCCCTCGCGCCCGATCCCCGACTCCTTCACGCCGCCGTAGGGCATCCGGTCGGCGCGCCACGTCGGCACGTCGTTCACGAGGACCGCGCCGACCTCGAGGGCGTCGTAGGCTTGCGCGATCCGCCCGAGGTCCCGCGTGAAGATCCCGGCCTGGAGACCGTACCTCGAGTCGTTCACCCGGCGGAGCGCCTCGTCCCACGTGTCGTAGGCGTCGAGCGTCATGACGGGCGCGAAGACTTCGCGCGACTCGACCTTCATCGCGGCCGTCGTGCCCGTCAGGACGGTCGGCGCCACGACGGCTCCCGCGCGCGTCCCGCCCGCGAGGACCCTCGCGCCGCCCGCGACGGCCTCGGCGACCCACTCGGCGGCGCGCGCGGCTTCCTCGGGCGCGATCATCGGTCCGACGTCCGTCCTCTCGTCGAGCGGGTCGCCCGCGTGGAGCGCCGCCGTCCTCGCGAGCAGCTTCTCGCGGAACGCGTCGAGGACGCTCCTCTGGACGAGAACGCGCTGGACGGAGATGCACGACTGGCCGGCGTAGCCGAAGGCGCCCGACGCGACCCGCGCGGCCGCGTCGTCGAGGTCCGCGTCGGAGTGGACCACGGCCGCGGCGTTCCCGCCGAGCTCGAGGCTCACCCGCTTTCGCGGCGCGATCTCGCGCAGGCGCCAGCCGACCGCTCCCGAGCCCGTGAACGAGACGACCGGGAGGCGGGGGTCCGTCACGAGCCCTTCGGCTTCTCCGCCCGAGAGGGTCAGGACGGCGTAGGCGTCGCGGGGCCAGCCCGCCTCGGCGACGATCTCGCGGAGCGCGAGGGCCGAGAGCGGCGTCTGGGACGCGGGCTTCTGGACGACGGGCGCGCCGACGGCGACGGCGGGGGCGACCTTGTGCGCCGTCAGGTTGAGCGGGAAGTTGAAGGGCGTGATCGCGAGGACGGGACCCAGCGGGACCCTCTTCAGGACGCCCCATCGTCCGAGCGAGACTGCGTTCACGTCGAGAGGCAGCATCTGTCCGGTCCACGCCTCGAGCGCCGCCGCCGCGGCCGAGAACGTCGCGGAGGCGCGCTCGACCTCCGTCCGCGCCGCCTTCAGGGGCTTTCCCGCCTCGGACGCGATCGTCCTGCCGAGGGCGTCGCGCCCCGCCTCGAGGGCGGCGGCGACGCGGCGGAGGATCCCGACGCGCACGTACGTCGGAAGCGCCCGCGTCTCGTCGAAGCTCGCGGCCGCCCGCGCGACCGCGGCCTCGACCTCCCCGGGCGAGGGGCGCGGGAGCGTCGCGAGTTCCCTGCCGTCGAAGGGGGCGCGGACGACGAGCGTGCTCACGCCTTCTCCTTCTCCTCCCGGAGGACGTCCGGGTTCCAGACGCGCGGCGCCGTCCAGGCCCGGGCCGAGAAGAGCGCACGGAGGGCGCGCCCGAGGAGAGGAGACGGCCGGCGGGCGTCGAACGCGTCGACGACGCGCGCGACCTCCGGCGGCGCCGACGCGGGCACCGCGAGGCGCGCGAGGGATATCAGGCCGGCCAGCGCCTCGCCGCGGACCTTCTCCCACGGCGCCGAGAGGGCGGCCTCCTCCGGCGGCGTCAGCGGCGTGACGCCCGCGAAGGCGAGCCGGCCCGCGGCGACCGCGAGGAGAAGAGGCAGGTCCCGGAGGACGGGCACCGCCGTCTCGAAGCGGAACGCCGTGAACGGCGCGCGGGAGCCGTCGGGCGCGTTCCCCATGAACGTCACGGCGCCCGTCACGTGGCCGGCGTTCGCGATCGCGCTCCAGACGGCCGCGACGGGCCAGAGCGGGAGCGAGAGGGCGAGGGCCGCGAAGCCGAGCGTCCGGCCGCTCCCGCGCGGCGTCGAGCGCGCGGGGAGGAGATCCGTCAAGAGACGCGCCGCCCCGGTCGCCGCGTCCACGACGAGGTTGCCCGACACGACCGCGTTCTCGAGCGTGACGCCGGGCGGGATCGCCGTCCTCGGGAGGATGCTCGCATTCACGAGGCGAGCGCCCCCGAGCGCCGCGGCCTCCTCGCCGATCGTCGTCGACCCCTCGAGCCTCACGTCCGCGTCCGCGTGCGCGCGCCCGGAGACCGCCACCCGGCCGCCGGCGTGCTCGGCGTCGGCGCGCCGGTACGAGGCGACGCCGTCGACGAGGACCGGCGTCGTCTCGAGCGGCAGCGCCGCGAAGTCGGGATCGCGCTTCCAGGCGGCGTCGGCGGGCTCGCGCGGGAACTCCTTCTTCTTGAGGGCGCCCGGGAGAAGGCGCCACATCCCCGCCGGCCGGCCGGCCGACGTCGCCTCGACGACCGGGCCGCGCGCTCCCTCCAGCCGCTCGAGGAACTCGCCGATCGCGCCGTGCGCGCCGATGTCGCCGCGGACGACGACCGTCTCGCCGTCGAGACGGGGCTCGAGCCGGCGCAGGACGTCGCCCGTCGTCTCGCCCTCCTCCCGTCGCACGACCTCGAGCGCGATGCCCCAGCGGATGCCCTTCCCGAAGCGCCGCTCGATCTCCGCGGCGCGCGGACCGACGACGAGGAGCGCGGAGCGCCGCCCGGCCGCGACGAGAGCCTCGAGCGCGCGCTCGAGCACCGGGACGCCCGCGAGGGGCAGGAGCGCCGGGACGATGCGGGGCGCGAGCGCGCCGAACGCCGAGCCGTCGCGGTCGGCGAAGAGGACGGTCGTCATCGAAGGGGGATTATGGCCGGGCCGCCGTCGGAGCGGGGGCCGGCGGCTCGGGCACGAAGACCCTCAGTCCGGTCGTCCGGCCGGCCCGGGCGTCGACGTCCCGCGTGACGTCGCGCGCGTTCGCGGCGAGCCACGCTTTCGCGTCGGCCGAGGGCGCCGCCGGCGGAGCGTCCGACTCGCGAAAGGCCCAGCAGCGCACGGAGCGGCGCGCCTCGTCCGCGAGCGTCGCGGGCGTCTCGTCTCCGTCCCACCCGCGCCCGGTCCGGAAGAGGTGGAACTCGATCGCTTCGGGCTCCGGCGCCCGGAACGCGATCGCGCGGGGCGAGAGCGGCGCGACCGACGGCGCGATCTGCGCCGCGAGCTCGCGCGCGCCCGTCCGGTGGGTGAGGAGGTCGTGCCGGATCCGCCGCGCCGCCTCGATGCCGCCGAGCAGCAGGAGGGCCCCCATCGCGCCCGCCGCGACGCGCTGCGTGCCGAGCGACGTTCGCGCCCGCGCCGAGAGGACGACGGCCGTCGCGCCGAGACCCGTCAGCGTCGCGACGGCCGGCATGACGGGAATCGAGGAGATCCGGTACCGCCCCGCGACCGCGACCGTCACGACGAGCTCGACGGCGTAGGCGCCCCAGAGGAGGCCGTGGGCGAGGCGCCGGTCTCCGCCCGTCGCGCCCGAGGCGATCTCGTCCTCGCCGACGTCCCGCCACAGGAAGGCGATCCCGAGGATCGTGACGGGAAGGAACCAGAAGACGGGCCTCAGGATCGCCATCGGCTCGGCCGAGAAGGCCGTCGGCAGCGCCGCGGCGCGCGCGGCGGCCTCGGAGGCTCCGAAGGCCGTCGCGAGCTGGAACGCGAACGTCTCGGGGCGCAGGAGAAAAACGGCGAGAAGGTGCGAGCCGCCCACGGCCACGAACGCGGCGAGGAGGAAGAGCAGCGAGCGCTTCGTCCGGCCGAGCGCGAAGAGCCGCGGGCGCGCCGCGAGGGCGAGGAGGAGCGGGAGGACGTAGAGCCCGACCGCGTAGCCCTTCGCGAGGAACCCGAGGCCGAAGAGGGCGCCCGCGACGGCGCCCTCCCACGGGATGTCCTCCTCGAGGGCTCTCAGGCCGAAGATGATTCCCGCGAGCCCGAGCGTCGCGAGCATCGGCTCGACGGTCGCGACGCGCGAGGCCGCGACGAGCGGCGGAAACAGGGCGACGAACGCCCCGGCGAGATGGCCGGCGGGCTGCCCCCAGCCCCGGCGGACGATGCGCTCCACGACGATGGCCGCCAGGAGACCGAGGAACGCCGACGGGAGGCGCACCGCCCACTCCTCGGCGCCGAAGACGCGGACCATCCCCGACAGGATCCACGGGAAGAGAATCGGCGTGCCCGACGGATCGCCGAGAGGCGTGGCGGACGGCGCGAGCACCTGGGCCCCGCCCTCGAGCACGTTGCGGGCTCCCACCGCCCAGCGCCCCTCGTCCGCGGCGAAGAGGTCGGGCCGCCCGAGGAGGATCAGCCGGAGCAGGGCCCCGGCCGCGAGAGCCGCCGCGAAGAGGAGACGGCCGGACGCTTCGGGATCTTCGGACGAACGCCCGGCGGACACGAGGCGGAGTATACGGACGCCTTTCGGGGGATCCGCCCCGGGCCTCTCCGGTTCATACTCGGCGCCCGATGTCCGAGTCCGGGCCGCCCCTCACGGTCGCGCTCATCGCCCGCGACGAGGAGGACCGTCTTCCGTCCGCCCTCGAGTCCGTCGCATTTGCCGACGAGATCGTCGTCGTCGTGGACGCGGCGACGACGGACCGTACGGCGGACGTCGCCGAGGCCGCCGGCGCCCGCGTTCTCGTGCGCGCGTTCGACGGCTTCGGCACGCAGAAGAACGCGGCCGCGGCGCTCGCCTCCCATCGCTGGATTCTCTCGATCGACGCCGACGAGATCGTCTCGGAGGCCCTCGCCCGCGAGATCCGGGCCCGGCTCGCGTCCACCCTCTCCGAGGAGAACCCCCCGGCCGCCTTCCGCGTGCCGATCCGGCTCGAGTTCCTCGGGCGGGAGCTCCGCTTCGGGCGCGACACGGTCGTCCGGCCGGCGCGCCTCTACGATCGCACGCGCGCGCGCTTCTCCGAGGACCCCGTCCACGAGAAGGTCCTCGTCGGCGGGACCGTCGAGGCGCTCGACGAGACGATCCTCCACCGCTCCTACCGCGACCTCGCGCACTACCTCGAGAAGCTCGACCGCTACACGTCGCTCGCGGCCGAGGCGAAGTGGGCCGCCCGCAAGGGCGCCATGCCGTTCCTCCCGGCCCGCGTCGCCTGGGAGCTCTTCGACCGGGCCATCCTGAGGCTCGGCGTCCTCGACGGGACCGCGGGGTTCACGTTCGCGGCGCTCTCCGCCGCGAACACGCTGCTCAAGTACCTCAAGCTCCGCGAGCTCGAGCGCGCGATCGCCGAGGGCACGCGCCTGCCCCCCGCCAACGCGCGGGCCGAGGACACGGCCGTCCTGCGCCTCCGGGCCCTCCTGCGGACGCGCTGATGGCCGCCGTCCTCGCCGCCGCCGCGGCCGGCGCCGCGCTCGCCCTCTCGCTGCGCTTCACCTGGTGGCGGCCGAGGAAAGCGGGCACTCCGATCCTCATGTACCACGCGGTCGCCCCGCGCCGCCGGGGCTCGCGCCTCAACCACTGGCGCCTGCGCGAAGAGGACCTCGCCCGGCAGCTCGAGCTTCTCGCGCGGCGGGGGATGGAAGGCGTCGCGCTCCGCGACCTCGTCGGCCGGCCCGCCGCGCCGGAGAAGCGCGCCGTCCTCACGTTCGACGACGGCTACGCCGGCGTCCTCGAGCGCGCGCTCCCGCTCCTTCGCGCGCGCGGCTTCTCCGCGACGGTCTTCGTCGTCTCGGGGAAGCTCGGCGGCGAGAACGACTGGGACGGCGAGACGCCCGGCGACCGGCTCCTCACCGCGGCGGGGGTCCGCGCGCTCGCCGCCGAGGGGATCGAGATCGGCTCGCACGGAGCGACCCACCGCGCCCTGCCGCCGCTCTCCGACGCCGAGCTCGACGACGAGGTGCGCGGAAGCAAGGCCGCTCTCGAGGCCGTCCTCGGCGCGCCGGTCGTCTCCTTCTGCTATCCGTACGGCGCGTTCGACGACCGCGTCGTCGAGGCCGTCCGCGCCGCCGGCTACCGCGCCGCGACGGTCATCCGCGGCGGGATCTCGCCCGACCTCTCCGACCCCTTCCGCCTCGAGCGCATCGCGGTCCGCGGGACGAACACGCTGCTGGATTTCTCGCTGGCGCTGACGCGCGGCCGCTCGAGGCTGTAGGCGCAGGCCGAGGAGCGCCGCGAGCGCCAGCGAGCGGGCGAGTGCAGCCGAGCGGAAGGGAGGCGCCGAAGGCGCCGCGGGAAACCCGCTTGACGGGTTTCCCGAAAACTCAGGCCCCTTCGCCCCAGCCGATCGCGCGCTGGCGCAGGGCGTCGCGCGAGGCGGTGTCCGGGAGGTCGAGGAGGACGGGCACGATCGGGAGGTCGCCGGGGTCCCAGTCCACGAGCGCCGCCGCGGCCGGAGCGACGCGCTCGGCGAGCGGCCAGGTCCGCGCCGACTTGCGCGCGACGCGCCCGGCGCCGGCCGAGTCCTCGATCTCCTCGTCTTCCCCGAAGAGGTCCGCGACGGCCGCGCCGCTGTGACGCCGCGCGAGCGCGATCGCGTACTCCGTCCAGTTCGGCAGCTCGGCCGCGAGGCGCTCCTCCTCGAAGAGGCGCAGGACCTCCATGAAGCGGTCGCCCGCGCGCGCGACCTGCCGGCGCGCGTCGACGTTGTCCGGCCCGCCCGGGGCATCGAGCGCCGCGACCGCCGCGCGGTGGCGCTCGACGAGATCGCGGAAGCGGGTCCAGCCCATCCGGACGTGGAAGCCCGGCCGACGCGGACCGTCCGGTGTCTCGGCGCCGAGGGCCCTGAGCTCCCCCTCGCGGGCGAGGGCGCCGGGCACCCAGCGCCCCGCCGAGAGGAGCACCGCCTCCCCGAGCGCGAGGTCCGCCGCCTGCACGATGCGCATCGCTTCGCGCGCCCTCGGACCCGCGAGGGCCCGGTCGACGAGGCGCTCGGCCGCGAGGAGGCGCGCGCCGGTCCTCGCGAGAAGGCGCACGCCTTCGAACCGGTCCGGGCCGCCGCGGAAGATCCTCTCGAACGCCGGCAGGATGCTCTCCGGACCGTCCACGACGCGGCGCGCGGCGAGGAGCTCCATGTTCGCGAGCGTCGGAGGGAGGAGCGCGAGGCCGCGGCGCGCGACGGCGACGACGGACACGCGGAGGTGGCGGGCGCGGGCCGCGTCGAGAGCGGCCTTCGAGAGCCGCCGCGTGATCGCCGGCACGTCGCGGACCGGCGCGTCGAGCACGGCGAGGAGCTCGAAAGGGTCGGCCGGGTGGCCGCTGCCGTCGCGCCCGAGGCGCGTCGCGCCCTCCCCTCGGCCGAGGGCACCGCCGAGCGCGGCGCCGGCCCACACGTCGCCCGCCGCGTCCCTCAGGGCGGAGAGGAGCGCCCTCAGGCCGGCCGCGGCGCGCGCCTCCGCCCCCGCGTCGCCGGCGCGCGTGAAGGGGCGGCTGGCTTCCCGCGTCTCGCTCGTCACGAGAGTTCCCGAGGATAGCGGGTCCGAGGCGACAATGGGTCCGTGACCGCCCTCTCCGTCCTCCGCGCGACCCTCGAGTACGACGGGGGCCGCTACCGCGGATGGCAGGCCCAGGTGAACGCGCGCACCGTGCAGGGCGAGCTCGTCGCCGCGTGCCGCGGCGTCCTCGGCGAGGACGTACGGGTCAACGGCGCGGGCCGCACGGACGCCGGCGTGCACGCGTTCGCGCAGGTCGCCTCCCTCCACGGCGCGTTCGACGCGCCCGCGGCCGGCCTCGGGAAGATCCGGCAGGCGCTCAACGACCGTCTCCCTCCCGACATCCACGTGCTCGGCCTCGCGCGGGCGGCACGGTCGTTTCACGCGCGCCACGACGCCGGCGAGCGCGTCTATCGCTACCGGATCTCCCGGCGGCGCACGGCGTTCGGCAAGCGCTACGTCTGGTGGGTCAAGGACCGCCTCGACCCGGCCGCGATGCAGGCGGGGGCGGACCTCCTCGTCGGCCGGCACGACTTCGCGGGCTTCTGCGAGAACGCCGAGGGACACGACTCGACCCTCGTGGAGGTCGGCTTCGCGCGGGTCGAGGCGCCGCCGGAGGCGCCCGACCTCCTCCTGTTCCGGATCGGCGCGTCCCACTTCCTCTGGAAGATGGTGCGCCGCCTCGCGGGGACGCTCGTCGAGGTCGGGACCGGCCGCCTCGCTCCGGCGGCCCTGAAGGAGATGCTCTCGTCGCGGGGCCGGTCGAGCGCCGCCTTCACGGCGCCGCCCTCCGGCCTCTTCCTCGAATCCGTGACGTATCCCGGCGATCCCCCGCCTCCCCCGATCGACCCCTTCCGGCCCGGCTTCTGAGGCATCATGCGCGCGTGAGACCCTCCCGGTTCCTCCGCGCCGCCGCCCTCTCCTCCGCGCTCGCCTCCGCCTGCCCGCACGGGTTCGCCGCGGCCGAGCCGCCGAAGGCCGGCGCGGTTCACGTTCCCTTCGTCGAGGGGCGGCCCTTCGCCGAGATCCTGAGGCGCGCGAAAGCGCAGAACAGGCCCGTCATGCTCGACGTCATGGCGTCGTGGTGCGGCCCGTGCAAGATCATGGACCGGACGACGTTCTCCGACCCGTCCGTCGTGGCGTGGGCGAAGAAGGTCGTGCCCGCCCGCATCGACGCCGAGAAGGGCGAAGGACGAAAGCTCTCCGCCCGCTACCAGGCGTTCTCCTTCCCGACGGTTCTCTTCATCGACGGCGACGGGAACGAGATCGACCGGCTCGTCGGCGGTTATCAGGGCCCCGACTTCATGCGCGGCGGAGACGCGATCCTCGCCGGCCAGACTCCGATCCTCCAGGGCCTCGCGAGGCTGAAGCAGAAGTGGGACCGCGAGGAGGGCCTCCGGATCGGAAGCGCCCTCGCGCTCCGGCGCGACCGGGCGCGCCTGCGCCCGATCGCGCTCCGCGTCGTCTCGGAGGAGGGCGACCTCGGGCGGCCGGAGGTCTTCCAGCTCTTCGTGCAGCTCGTCGCGATCGAGACGCTCGACGACGACCACTCCCCCGAGACCGGCGACCTCATCGCGACGTTCCTGCCCCGCCTCGGGCCCGATCCGCGCCGTGGCTTCCTCGCGGCGGCCTACATCACGGGGCTCGGCGAGCGCGGCGACGTCGAGACGGCGCGCTCCGTCGCGTCCGCGACGCTGGCCGCGACGGGAGAAGGCGCCCCGTACAGCGTCGACGTCCTCGCGGCTCTCGGCGGCGCCGAGAAGCGCGCGGGGCACACGGCCGAGGCCCTCGCCGCCTTCCAGCGCGCGGCCGCGCTCGCCGCGAGGAACGGAGCGGCCGCCGGCGTCCGCGTCGAGCGCGAGCTCGACCTCGCCGAGGCGCTCGCCGCGGCGGGGCGCTCCGCCGAGGCGAAGAAGGCGTGGTCCGCCGCCCTCGAGGCCGGGGGTGGCGCGCTCGACGCGGCCCTCGCGACGCGCGCCTCCCGCGCCGCGCTCGCCGTCAAGGACCCCGCCGAGGCGCTCACGTACGCGAGGCGCGCCGTGGATCTCACGCAGGGCGAGGACGCCGCCGCGCAGGCGGCCCTCGCGCAGGCGCTGCGCGCCCGGGGCGACGCCGCGGGCGCCACCGCCGCGTGGAAGCGCGCCGCCGAGCTCGAGCCGCAGAACGCGGAGTACCGCGCGGGCGCCGGACTCGGAACCGGCGCCAGGAAGAAGGCCGCGAAGGCCTCCTGAGCGCGCCGCCGCGCATGCGCTCACTCGCGGGGATCCTCCTCTCGCCCGTCGGGCTCGCTCCGGTCACCGCCTCCACGGAGGCCTTCCACGAAGCCGTCCGCACCGCCGCCGGACGCTCGGGCCTCGTCGAGACGCTCGTCCACGACGGCGATCCCGAAGAGCCCGCCCGCCTCGTGACGCTCTTCGCCTCTCCGGGCAGGCCCGAATCGCGCGCGACGCTCCTCTTCCTCCATGGCAAGGGAGGGGGCGGCGCCGAGTGGACGCGCGACGCCGTGCGGGCCCTGAGGCTCGGCTTCAACGTCCTCGTCCCCGAGCTGCGCGGCCACCCGCCCTCGACGGGGATGCGGATCACGTGCGGGATCCGCGAGACGAACGACCTCCTGCTCCTCCTCGACCTCGCGCGCGAGCGCTTCGGCGTCACGGCCGCGCGCCTCGGGATCGACGGCTGTTCTCTCGGCGCCCTCCTCGCGCTCCAGCTCGGGGCCGCGCGGACGCCGGCGGCCCTGTGGCTCCAGTCCCCGTTCGGAGACCTGCGCGCCATGGCGGTCCACTACGTTCACCGCGCGACGGGGCTGCCGCGAGTCCTCCTCGAGGGGCCGGTGAGGCTCCTCGTCCGCCGCGTCGAGAAGAGCGAGGGTCTCGCGCTTTCGCGGGTCGATCCCGTGGCGGCCGCGCGGCGGGTGAGCTGCCCGGCGACCGTCGTCCACGGCGAGTCCGACGCGCTCGTGCCGATCCGCTTCTCGCCGCGCCTCTACGAGGCGCTCGCCGGGCCGAAGACGTTCTGGCGCGTCCCCGGCTGCGGGCACTGCCACCATCCGGACGAGCCGCAGGCCGTCCACCGGGACGAGTACGAAAGGCGCTGGACGGAGTTCTTCCTCCGCCACGCCGCGTGAGGCGGGAACCCGTCCTGCCTACGACCTGAGGGCCGTCAGTCTCTCGGGAGCTGGGAGAATCCGGCCGCGAAGGCGCCGGCGGACCCGGCGAGCCGTACGAGGAGGGTCAGTGCGGACACGGCGTGCAGGCGGCCCCAGGCGACGCGCGCGGGATCTTCCCGAGGCACGAGGTCGATCGGACCCATCCGCGCGCGGCGCTCCATCATCTCGGGCGTCACGACGAACAGCGACGCCGCCGCCGCGACGGCCGCGACGGCGAGGAAACGCACGGCATAGCCGCGCGCGCGCGCCGTCCAGGGCCGGGCGCGGTTCCAGAGGACGAGGCCGAGCGCGAGGACGGACGCGGCGCCCAGGGAGACGGCGTCGAGGCCGTCGAGAAGCGCGGCGTTCACGGCGCCGGCCGCATGCCGGCTCGGTGCCGTCTCGAGGACGACGAAGGCGCCGAAGCCGCCGAAGAACGCGAGCATCCCGAACCAGAGGGCGGCGACGAAGAGAAATCCGCCGGCGAGCGCCCGCGGGAGGCGCGTCACGCCCTCACCCCTCCGCCACCCACTCCGGCGCGACGAGCCTCGGCAGGATTCCCGCCTCGAATCCGCGCGCGAGGAAGAGGCGCACGGCCTCGCGGCCCTTCTCGCCGTACGCGCGCGTCCAGTCGTTCACGTACATCCCGACGAAGCGGTCGGCCTTCTCGCGCGGGAGGCCGCGCGCGAAGCGCATCGCGTCCGTGAGGGCGTCCTCGCGGTGGGCGAGCGCGTACGCGATCGAGCGGCCGAGCGCGCGGGAGACGCGGGCGATGAGATCCGGCCCGAGGTCCCGGCGCACGGCGTTCCCGCCGAGGGGGAGCGGGAGACCCGTCTCCTCCTTCCACACGGCGCCGAGGTCCGCGACGAGGTGGAATCCCTCGTCCCTCCACGTGAGCTGTCCCTCGTGGATCACGACGCCCGCGTCGACCTCGCCGGCGTTCACCGCGTCGCCGACGCGGTCGAACGGGACGACGACGGGCGTCGCGCCCTTCCCGTAGAGAGCGAGCGTCATCGCGGCCGACGTGAGCGCCCCCGGGACCGCGACGCGCGCCCCCGCGAGGTCGGCGAGCGTGCGCGGGCCCCTCGCCTTCGGCGCGACGACGCACGGCCCGTAGCCGTCTCCGAACGACGCGCCGTGCGGGAGCAGCAGGTAGCGTTCGGCGAGGTACGCGTAGGCGTGGAACGAGACGGCCGTGATCGCGAGCTCGCCGCGGAGAGCGCGGCGGTTGAGCGTCTCGATGTCCGCGAGCGTGTGGGTGTACGAGACGCCTTCGGTGTCCACCGCGTTCGCACGCAGCCCGTAGAACATGAACGCGTCGTCGGAATCGGGCGAGTGAGCGAGAACGAGCGCGTCCGTCATGCGAGGTCTCCGAATCTCTCCGCGCGCGATCCTAGCCCGGATGCTCGCGCGCCGCCCGTCGACGGACGCCGGAGCGACGGGTGAAAAAGACTTCGCTCGTCAAGAAAAAAATTCTTGATTCGCACCGTTGAGCCTCTATACAATTCTCGACAGGAAGAAAAAGGGACGGCGCCGTGATCGAAGCTCACGATGCCGTCCCACGGGAACCAGGTCTTTGAAACTCATCGACGTCGACGAATGAATCGAGGCAGTCGACAGAATCCGGAAGCGCTAGTCCCCGTCCTTCGAGGGGCGGCCAAGCTAGCACGCAGCTTCCGGCACTGTCAACGAAACCTGCCAGTGAGGAGGTGACAGAATCCATGCCGGCCAAGAAGAAAGCTGCGAAGAAGAGCACGAAGAAGGGGAAGAAGGGGAAGAAGTAAGTCCCGTTCCTCAACTCGTTCCATCCAAGGTATTTCCGGGATTCGGGGGCTTCACCAGCCCCCTTATTTTTTTGTCCGGACGACCGCCCGGGACTCGGGATTTCCACACCCCCGTCCACCGGATTTCCACGCCGGTATATGAACTCTCATATACTCGCCGCGTGTCTCTCCCCCACGTTCTCCTCGGCCTCCTCGGCGAGTCGCCCGCGAGCGGGTGGGACCTCAAGCGCCGGCTCGCGGAGGATCCCGCGCGCGGCTGGAACGCCGACCTCTCGCAGATCTACCCGGCGCTCCGCCGCCTCCTGCGCGGCGGCTTCGTCTCGCTCAAGAGGCGGCGCTCGCCGGAGGGACCTCCCCGGCGGGAGTACCGGGTCACGCCGTCGGGGCGGCGGGAGCTTCGGGAGTGGCTCGCGGAGCCGTACGGCGTCCCCCGCCCACACGACGCCACCCTCGCGCGGCTCGCCCTCCTCGAGCGCAGCGTGCCCCTCGAGCGCCTGAGACGCCTGAGGGCATACCGCGGCCTCCTCGCCGACGAGCTCAAGCGCGCCGCGGACGGGACGACCGCCGCCCGCCGGCGGCGGCGCGTTCTCCTCGAGACCGAGCTCGCGTGGGCCGACGCCGAGTCGGCCGCGCTCCTCGCCGGTCACTCGCTCGCCCGTGGCGGGAGGCCCCGGGCGTGACGCCGGCGCGGGCGCTCGCGGTCCTCGAGGCGGCGCGCACGGAGCGTGGAGAGGAGGCCGCCGCCCGGCGGCTCCTCGCGCTCGACGCCGCCGCGCGCGCTCGGTACGCGACGGCGCGGCAGGTCGAGCGTCTCCACGAGGCGCTCTGCTTCCTTCGCGCCTACCCGGACGATCCGGCGGTCCTCGCGAGGGTCGAGGCGCTTCTCTCGGCCTTCGCGCGGCGGGCCGACCTCAGGCGGCACCGCGCCTCCCTCGAGAGCACGGGGATCGCCGGCACGCGCACGCGCTTCCCGTTCTACGCCGGAACGGCGCGCTGGCTGGCCGCGCGGTGGGGGGAGCGTCTGCGCGTGGACTGGCGGTCGTACGCCGGAGGCGACGCCCTCGAGAGCGCGCTCCCTCTCGTCTCCCTCTGGGCCGAGACGCCGGCTCTCGACGAGCTGGACCTCGGAGCGCGAGGCTGGGTGAATCGCCTCAAGGGCCCGAAGGAGACGGACGCCGCGTTCCTCGTCCGCCGATTCGCGCGCCACGGCTGGACGACGTTCGACTCCGAGGCGGCGTGGGAGGCTCTCGAACTCCCGCTCGTCCTCGAGCCGGGAAGGGACACGCCCGAGAGGACGACCGCCTGCCTCGGGACCGAGCCCGCCGTCTTCCAGACGCGGCCTCTCGACCGCGGCCGGCCCGACGTCCGGCGCGAGATCGCCCGGCGGCCCCTCTCCATCGACGTCCTCTCCGGGCGGCGGGCCGCGCGCGTCCTCGACCTCGCGAAGGAGGCGATGGTGGCGCGCGAGCGCGACCTCGACGCGTTCCAGTGGGGCGATCCCGCGGACGTCCGCCTCGTCCGCTATCCCGACGGCCTGACGTTCGCGGCGATCGGCGTCGTCCCCGAGCGGCGGCTCCTCCTCGAATCCGTCTACGGCTTCCTGACGCTGAAGAACGGCGTCCCGATCGGGTACGTCCTCACGAGCGCGCTCTTCGGCTCCTCCGAGATCGCCTACAACGTCTTCGAGACGTTCCGGGGCGGCGAGTCGGGCCTCGTCTACGGCAAGGTCCTCTCGATGACGCGCGCCCTCTTCGGGTCGGACGTCTTCACGATCTTCCCGTACCAGCTCGGCGGCTACGGCAACGAGGAGGCGCTCGAGTCGGGAGCCTGGTGGTTCTACCGAAAGCTCGGCTTCGTTCCGCGCGCGCCGCGCGCCCTCGCGCTCATGCGCGGGGAGGAGCGCCGGATGGCGGAGGACCCGCGGCACCGGACGTCGCGCGCGGACCTCGAGGTCCTCGCGTCCGAGAACCTCTACTGGTTCGGCGGGAGGGCGAGAAACGACGCGATCGGCCTCGTCGAGCTCCCGAACGTCGGCCTGCGCGTGACGGACGCCGTCGCGGCCCGCTTCGGCTCCGACCGGGAGCGGGCCGAGGCGGTCCTCGCCGCGGAGGCGACGACGCTCCTCGGCGCGCGGCTCTCGGGATGGAGCCGGGGCGAGCGCCTCGCCTTCCGCCGCTGGGCGCCGCTCGTCTCGATCCTGCCCGGCGTCGCGCGCTGGCGGCCCGCGGAGAAACGCGCGCTCCTCGCCGTCGTGAAGGCCAAGGGCGGGCGGCGGGAATCGGACTTCGTCCGCCTCTTCGACGCGCACGAGAAGCTCCGCCGCGCGGTCGTCACGCTCGCGAGAGACCCGGGCTGATCCCCGAGATCCCTCAGGCCGGCGAGAGGTTCGCGAACTTCGCGACGAACTTCTTGCGGCCCGCCCGGTCGAAATACACGACGAGCTTCTCGGCGTCGCCCGAACCCTCGACCGTGAGGACCACGCCCACGCCGTAATCGGGGTGCAGCACCTTCGACCCGCGCCGGTAACCGGAGGCGGTGGGCGGAGGCGGGGTGCGCTTCATCACGGGCCTCACGGGGCTCACGCTGCGCATCGGGGGGCGGCCGAAGAGAGTCTTCCCAGGAGGTGAAGAGGGCGAACCCGAGGCCGGAGCCTCCTGGGATTCGTTCTCGTAGTCGGGAAACAGCGAGCCGTCGGACGCGGAGCCCGAGGCGCGCCTCGCGCCGAACGACGGCCCACCGAAGGACGACCGCCCGCCGTATCCACTTCCCCTCTTACCTTCATGGAAATCCGAATCCGAATCTCCGGTTCTCCCTCCGAAGCCCGAGGTCATGTCCTCGTACTGGACGACCTCCCCAGGGATCGCGTCGAGGAAGGGAGACCGGTCGCGGCTCATCCACTCGCCGCGCACCATCCGCCGCCTCACCCACGAGATCGTGAGGCGCTCCTTGGCCCGCGTCATCCCGACGTACGCGAGCCGGCGCTCCTCCTCCAGTTCGTCGTCGTCGTCGCGCGAGGAGGCGTGCGGGAGAGAGCCGTCCTCGGCGCCCGCGAGAAAGACGTCGTCGAATTCCAGCCCCTTGGCGGCATGGAGCGTGATGAGAAGGATGCCCTTCCTCTCGTCGGCCTCGTCCGCGTCGGCGCGAAGCGTGACCGCGTCGAGAAAGCCCGCGATCGTCGGATCGTCGCCCTCGCCGCCGTAAGACGTGGTCCGCTCGTGCTCGCGGGCGGCCGCGAGGAGCTCGTCGAGGTTCTCGCGGCGCGCCTCGTCCTGCGGGTCCAGCGAGTTCTCGTAGAGTCTGGCGAGACCCGTCTCCTCCAGCGCGAACGCCATCGCGGCCGCCGCGCCGTTTTCTTCGGCCGAGCCGAAGTCCGACAGGCGCTGGACGAGCGCCCCGAACTCGCCGAGCGCCTTCTTCGCGCGGTCCGTCATCCCCGCCGGCAGGTCCACGAGCGCGGCGCGGAGCGGGACGCCCTTCTCCGCCGCGTGCGCCTCCAGCGCCTCGAGCGTGGCGGCTCCGACCCCTCGCGCCGGGACGTTCACGACCCTCCGGAACGAGACGTCGTCCGCGGGGTTCCGCGCGAGGCGCAGGTACGCGAGGAGGTCCTTGATCTCGGCCCTCTCGTAGAACTTCGTCCCGCCGACGAGCACGTACGGGAGATTCGCCCGGAGGAGCTCGTCCTCGAACGGCCGCGACTGCGCGTTCGTCCGGAAGAGGACCGCGACCTCGCCCGCCGGCCGCGTCCGTCGCGCCGCCGCGACGCGCGAGACGATCTCTTTCGCCTCGTCCCTCTCCTCGTCGAACGCGACGAGGCGCACCTTCTCGCCGCCCGGCTTCGTCGCCTTGAGCGTCTTGCCGAGCCGCCGCCGGTTCTCGGCCACCACGGCGCCGGCGGCCTTCAGGATCGGCGCACGGGAACGGTAGTTGCGCTCGAGGCGCACCGTCTTCGCGGTCGGGAAGTCGCGCGCGAAGTCGAGGATGTTCGAGACGTCCGCGCCGCGCCAGCGGTAGATGGACTGGTCCTCGTCGCCGACGACGAAGAGGTTTCCCTCCTCGCCCGTCACGAGCTTCACGAGCCTCGCCTGGACGCGGTTCGTGTCCTGGTACTCGTCGACGAGGAGGTGGCGGACGCTTCGCCGGAGGAGCGCGCGTACGCCCTCGTTTGCGCCGAGGAGCCGCGCAGACAGGACGAGGAGGTCGTCGAAGTCGAGCGCCTGAGCGGCCCGGAGCGCCCGCTCGTAGTGCCGGGCGACGTCCGCGAGGCGCGAGCCGAGGAAGTCGCCGAACCGGTGCGGGAAGTCCTCCGGCGAGATCCCCTCGTTCTTGGCCGAGGAGATCTTCGACTGGATCTGGCGCGGCGTCGCGGATTTCTCCGGGACCGCGACCTCCTTCATCGCCCGCTTGACGACCGCGAGCTGGTCGTCGGCGTCGAAGACGACGAAGCCACGGGGGAGGCCCGCCTCGCTCGCGAAGCGCCGGAGGAGCCGGACGCCCCAGGCGTGGAACGTCCCGACGAAAGAGCGCGGCCGGTCCGTTCCGAGGAGCGCCGCGACGCGCTCTTTCATCTCGCCGGCCGCCTTGTTCGTGAACGTGACGGCGACGATCCCCTCCTCGGGCACGCCTTGCGCGACGAGCCACGCGAGGCGCCGCGTCAGGACGCGCGTCTTCCCCGAGCCGGCGCCCGCGAGGACGAGGAGCGGCCCCTCGCCGTGCGAGACGGCGGCGGCCTGTTCGGGATTGAGGCCTTCGAGGAGATCTTCCGGGCGGGCGACCAAGGGGCGCGATGGTAGCGCAGCGGGCGGCTGCCTACTCCACCGTCACCGACTTCGCCAGGTTCCGCGGCTGGTCGACGTCGCAGCCGCGCCGGCGGGCGACGTGGTACGCGAGGAGCTGGAGCGGGACGACGGAGACGGCCGGCTGGAGCGCGGGATGGACCCTCGGCATCACGAGCGTCTCGTCCGCGAAGGTCGAGACGTCCTGGTCGCCGGGGTTCACGAGCGCGAAGAGGATCCCCTGCCGCGCCTTGACCTCCCGGAGGTTCGACGCCGTCTTTTCGTAGAGCGCGTCCATGGGCGCGATCCCGACGATCGGCATCGCCTCGTCGATGAGGGCGATCGGCCCGTGCTTCATCTCGCCCGCCGGGTAGCCCTCGGCGTGGACGTACGAGATCTCCTTGAGCTTGAGCGCCCCCTCGAGCGCGATCGGGTAGTGCGCGCCGCGCCCGAGGAAGAGCGCGTGGGAGACCTTCTCGAACCGTGCGGAGAGCTTCTCGATCGCCGGCTCGAGCGCGAGCGTCTCGCGCAGAGCGGCCGGGAGGCGCGCGAGAGCGGTCAGAAAATCGGCGTCGACGGGCGTCTCGCGGCCCGCACGGACGGATTTCGCGTAGAGCGCGAAGAGGACGAGCGCGACGAGCTGCGTCGTGAAGGCCTTCGTCGAGGCGACGCCCACCTCCGGCCCCGCGTGCGTCGCGAGGACGCCGTCCACGAGGCGCGCGATCGCCGAGCCCGGGACGTTCACGACACCCACGGTGCGCGCCCCGAGCCGCTTCGCCTCCTTGAGCGCGGCGACCGTGTCGGCCGTCTCGCCGGACTGCGAGATCCCGAGGACGAGCGTCCGAGAGTCCACGAGCGGCGCGCGATACCGGAACTCCGACGCGTAGTCGACGTCCGTCCGGATCCGCGCGATCTCTTCGAGGACGAACTTCGCGACGAGGCCCGCGTGCCAGCTCGTGCCGCAGGCGACGATCTGGACGCGGTCGACCTCGCGGAGCAGCGCCCTCGGGACGCCCATCTCCTCCTCGTTGAAGAGCCCCGTCTCGAGCGAGAGCTTGTTCCCGATCGTCTCGACGACGACCGTCGGCTGCTCGGCGATCTCTTTGGCCATGAAGTGCGGATAGCCGCCCTTCTCGGCCGAGACCGCGTCCCACGGCACCCGCCGCGGCGGGCGCGGGCGAGGCGCCCCGTCGAACGCCGTCACCGTGACGGAGTCGGCCGTGACGCGCGCGAGGTCGCCGTCCTCGAGGAAGACGAGGTCGCGCGTGTGCGGGAGGAGCGCGGCCGCGTCGGAGGCGACGAAGTTCTCGCCCTTTCCGATCCCGAGGACGATCGGCGGTCCCCACTTGAGGGCATAGAGGACGCCCGGCTCGTCGGCCGAAAAGAGGACGAGGGCATACATCCCCTTCAGGGCGGCGGCCGTCTCGCGCACGACCTCGGCGAAGGGCTTCTTCGGCGCGGCCCGGCGCGCGGCTGCGAGCGCGTGCGCGACGACCTCCGTGTCCGTTTCCGAGAGGAACCTCACGCCGCCCTTCTGGAGGGCCTGCTTGATCGGGAGGAAGTTCTCGATGATGCCGTTGTGGATGACGACGATGCGCCCCGACGCGTCGCGGTGCGGGTGGGCGTTCTCCTCGGAGGGGCGGCCGTGCGTCGCCCAGCGCGTGTGGCCGACGCCGAACCGTCCGGGCGGCGGCGACGAGGCGATCTTCTCCAGGAGGTTCCCGAGCTTGCCTTCGCTCCGCGCGACCCGGACCTCCCCGTCGTCTCCGACGACCGCGAGTCCGGCCGAGTCGTACCCGCGGTACTCGAGGCGCCTCAGGCCGTCGAGGAGGATCGGCGTCGCTTCCCGCGGGCCCACGTAGCCCACGATCCCGCACATTCAGGGTTTCTTCTTCCTCTTCCGGTAGGCGGCGCCGGCTCCCTCGCGGTTCTCCTGCGGCGCGCGGGAGACGGCCAGAGCGTCCTTCGGGACGTCCTTCGTCACGGTCGTCCCCGCGCCGATGATGGCGCCGTCGCCGACCGTCACGGGCGCGACGAGCTGCGTGTCGGAGCCCACGAAGACGTCCGCGCCGATCGTCGTCCGGTGCTTGCCGAAGCCGTCGTAGTTGCACGTGATCACGCCCGCGCCCACGTTCGTCCTCGGACCGATCTCCGCGTCGCCGAGGTACGTCAGGTGGTTCGCCTTGACGCCCTCCCCGAGCTTCGCCTTCTTCGTCTCCACGAAGTTGCCGACGTGGACCCCCGCGGCGAGGTCCGTCCCCTCGCGCAGGCGCGCGAACGGACCGACGACGGATCCGTCGCCGATCGCGGCGGACTCGATCACGCAGTACGGCCGGATCGTGACGTTCGTGCCGATCACGGCGTCCCTCACGATCGAGCCCTGGCCGATCACCGTGCCCTGACCGACGACGGTCCGTCCGAGGAGCGTCACGAACGGCTCGAGCGTCGTGTCTTCGCAGAGAACGACGCCCTCGTCGAGCGTCACGGTCTCGGGCCGAAGGATCGTCGCGCCGCCCCGCATCGCCGCGATGACGGCCCTCTCGCGCAGGAGGCGCTCCACGGTGGCGAGGTCCTCGCGGGAATTGACGCCGAGGGACGAAGAGGGATCGCCTTCGAGGGTCAAAACCTTCCGCTTCGCCCGGAGCGCGCGAGAAAGCACCTCGGTGAGATAGAACTCGTTCTGGGAGTTCTTCGAAGACAGACGGGGCAATGCGCTCTCGAGAAAGGCCCGGTCGAACGCATACGTACCGGTATTGATTTCCCGGATCCCCTTCTCTTGACTCGAAGAATCTCTCTCTTCTCTTATCCGAAGGAATCTCTTCTTCCCGTCCCGCACGATGCGGCCGTAGCCCGTCGGGTCGTCGACAGTCGCCGTCAGGACCGCCACCGCGGCTTTCCCGTCCTTCTTCAGCGCGCCGACGAGCCCCTTCACGGCGTCCGCCGAGAGGAGGGGCACGTCGGCCGAGAGGACGACGACGACGTCCGCGGCCTTCCCCTTCCCCAGGGCGCCCGAGGCGAACGCCGCGCGGACGGCGTCGCCCGTCCCGCGGGGAGGGTCCTGCACGGCGACGCGAACGCGCGGATGGTTCGCGGCGAGGTATCCGCCGACCGTCCCTCTTCCCTTCGAAGAATCTCTCTCCGAATCCGAGTCCCTTTCCGAATCCTTCCTCGAGACGACGGCGACGACGTTGGACGGGTCGCCGGCGACCGCGAGCGCGACATCCAGCGCGCGGTCGAGGAGCGGCCGCCCCGCCGCCTCGTGGAGCACCTTCGGCCGCGTTGACCTCATCCTCACGCCGCGGCCCGCGGCAAGGAGGACGACGACCGTCACGCGCCTCCCGCGACGAGCTCCGTGAACCCCTGCGTTCCGCGCAGGGCCGAGAGGTCGGCCTCGAGGCGCGCCTGGATGCGATTGTGGTCGTCGGCCGCGATCGCCTTCCGGAGGGACTGGAGCGCCTGCTCGAGGTCGCCCTGCAGAGCGAAGCAGCAGGCCGAGAGGTACTGCACGCGCCCGTCGCCGTCCTTCTTGCCCGCGTTCTTCCGGAGGAGCTCGAGGGCCTTCTCGACGTTGCCGCGGTTCTTCTCGAATACCGCCGCGTGGTAGATCTCCTCGGGGCTTTCCATCGCGGCGCCCTTCGCCCTCTTCCCGTTGCGGCACGCCGTGAGGTACATGCGGGCCCGGTCGAGGAACTCCTTCTCCTCGGGATGCTTCTCGATGAGGTCCTCGAAGCGGCGCGCCGCGTCGTCGAAGTGACGCTTGTGGAAGAGCTCGATGGCCTTCTCGTATTCCTTTCGTGCCGCCGAGAACTCGCGAACGGCCTCCTTGAGCGAAGCCGGCGCTTTGCGCGCCTTGTCGGGCTCGGGCACGGTGAGCTTGAGCTGGCGGACTTTCTTCTCGAGATCCTCGAGGGAGAGGCCCAGCTTTCGGGACAGCGTCTGGGCGTCCATTCGGCCGAAATTGGCCTTCAGCCACCGGGCGTCGTCTTCGGTCCACTTGTGCGTGTTGGTCACGGGCCCTCCGGGCGAGCGGGCGCGAGCCCGCAAGGACGGCGAATTCTCGTCACGTCTCCTCCTCCCGTCAAGGAGCGCTCCGAATCGTCCGGACCCCTAAAGGGTAGGCCCCGGCGTGACGTCTGTCACGTGACGGCGCCGAAACGCGGTAGCCTGAGGCCCGTGTACGAGCCCCCGGTCTACTGCACCCAGTGCGCACGGAAGCTCGAAACGAGGGAGCTGGCGCCGGGTCGAAGCGTACCGGTCTGCCCGTCCTGCGGGGCCGTGCACTGGATCGACCCGAAGGTCGCCGCGGGCGTCCTGATCGTGCGCGACGAGCGCGTCCTGCTCGTGAAGAGGGCCATCGAGCCCGGCTTGGGCAAGTGGACGTTTCCCGGGGGGCACGTGGACCGGGGGGAGACGGTCGAGGAAGCCGCCCTGCGCGAGACGCTCGAGGAGTGCGGCGCCGCGGCCGACCTCGAGGGCCTGCTCGGCCTTTTCTCGTATCCCGGGAGGCCCGTCGTCGTCGCCGTCTACAGGGGGTCGCTCGCCGCCGGGAGCCGCGAGCCCCACGCGGGGGACGAGACGCTCGAGGTGGGCTGGTTCACGCCGGAGGAGGTCGCCGGCCTCGACCTGGCCTTCCGGTCCGTCGCCGACTCCCTGACGAAACTCTTCGGGCGTCCGTACGTTCTGTGAAGGGAATGAAACGACGCCGTTTCCGCATCCACGAACGGGAGACAAGCCGTACATCCTCCGGAGACCGACACGACATGCGCCGCAACACCCGATTCCTCCTGCCGCTTTTCGCCCTGCTCATCCTCGCCGCCTTCGCGCGCGCCGGCGGGCCGACGAAGGCGACGGGGCCCGTCCCGGCCGGCCTCGAGAAAGCCACGTTCGCGGGCGGCTGCTTCTGGTGCATGCAGGGACCGTTCGACGGCGTTCCCGGCGTCGTCTCGACGACCGTGGGCTACACCGGCGGCACGAGGGCCGGCGCCACGTACGAGGAGGTCTCGGGCGGCGGGACCGGGCACCGGGAGTCGATCGAGGTCGTCTTCGATCCGAAGAAGGTCTCCTACGAGAAGCTCCTCGACGTCTTCTGGCACAACATCGACCCGACGAACCCGTACGGCCAGTTCTGCGACAACGGCCCGCAGTACACGACGGCGATCTTCGTCCACGACGACGCGCAGCGCCAGGCGGCCGAGGCGTCGAAGAAGGCGCTCGAGGCCTCGAAGGTCCTCAAGGCGCCCATCGTGACCGACATCGTGAAGGCGGGCGTCTTCTGGGCGGCCGAGGACTACCACCAGAAGTACTACGAGAAGAACCCGATCCGCTACGGCCTCTACCGCTCGGGCTGCGGCCGCGACGCGCGCCTCAAGCAGCTGTGGGGAGACAAGGCCGGAGGGCACTGAGGGCTAGGGATCGAGCCTCGTCTTCGAGAAGAAAAACGCCCCGAGCTTCGCGGGCACGCTGCGCGGCACGAGCCGTCCCGACGCGATCCAGGCGCGGTCGACGGGGTGCGTCACGACGAACGCTTTCCTCTTCCGCAGGGCCTCGAGGCCGATCCTCGCGACGGCCTCGGCCGACATCTCCGGGAAGGGAGTCGCCTCGGCGCCCTTCATCCCGGCGACGGCATGGAAGTTCGTCTTCGTGTAGCCCGGGACGAGGCACGTGACCGTCACGCCGTCCTTCTTCGCCTCCTCGTGCAGCGCGTGCGTGAAGTTGAGGACGAAGGCCTTGCTCGCGCCGTAGACCGAGAAGTACGGCGTCGGGTAGAAGGCGGCCGTCGAGGAGACGTTCAGGATCGCGCCCCCGCGCCGCGCCTTCATCGCGACGAGGAACCGGTGCGTGAGCTCCGCCGTCGCGACGACGTTCAGCTCGAGGAGCGCCCGGACCCGCTCCAGCGGCAGCTCCGTCTCGGGGCCGTTCAGGCCGAAGCCGGCGTCGTTGACGAGGAGCGTCACGGGCTGGCCTCGACCCTCCGTCGCGTCCCATACGGCGTCCCGTCCCGGCGTCGTCGCGAGGTCCGCGGCGAGGACCTCCGCCGCGCCGCCCGCGGCGCGGAGCTCTTTCGCGAGGTCCTCGAGCGCTTCGCGGCCGCGCGCGACGAGGAGGACGGTCCGGCCTCTCGCCGCGAGAAGCCGAGCGAGCGCGGCGCCGATTCCCGAGGACGCCCCCGTCACGACGGCGAGACGCGGATCCCCCGTCATCTCCTCTCCCGAGGGCGCACGACCTCCGCGACGCGGTAGCCGAGGAGACTGCGCAGCGAGTGCGCGGGCGCGAAGACGTCCGTCGGCGGCGAGGCGGCCGACTGCGGAAGGACGGCGAGGACGAGCGGCGCCGCCGCCGATTCGAGGACCGTGTACGAGCCGAACCAGTCGCGCGCCGAGAGCGCCGGGACCGTCGCGTCGTCCCCGTCCACGCGCAGTGCGAACGGGGCAGGCGGCCCGGCCGTCCAGAGGCCGGGGCGGCTCGACGGCGCGCGGCTCGCGAGGTCGATCGCGTGGCGGAGGATGGTGGCGGCGGGCTCTCTCAGCGAAGGCGCCGACGTCTCGAGCGGCACCGAGGCCCGCCCGCCTCCCGTCAGCTCGGCGAGTGCGTTCGGCGAGATCCAGAGGGCGGTCGAACCGGGGATCGTCGCGTTGCCCTCGGGCCAGAGGCCCGGCAGGAGGACCGCGGACGCGCTTCCGAAGTCCGGGAAGAACAGAGTCCCGCCGACCTCGCGCGTCTCGTACGCGGCCGGGACCGTCGGCTCGGGCGTCGCGCCGCGCGGGGCGTTCGCTTGCGCGCGCACCCAGTCCTCGCGGCGCCGGGCCGTTTCGGGCTTCTCGACGCGCACCTGTCCCGTCCACTTGAGGCGCAGCCTGCCCTTCTCCGCCTCGAGCACCTCGACCTCGCGCCGGGCGAGATCGGGAACGTCCTCGCCCTCGACACCCGGCAGGTTCGGCACGAGGGTGAGGACGAGACCCGGCTCGAGCGGGATGCCCCCGGAGAGCGCGGGGGGGGCCGGCGCCGTCGGCGCGGGATATTGCGGCGCCGCTTCCCGGCCGGCCGGCCGACCGCACGAGGCCGCGAGCGCCGCGAAAAGGGCCGGGGCGGCGCGGCGCGCGCGGCGCATGGCGTCAGCGGTTCGAGACGTCGTTCAGGCGCTCGTCGAACGGAATCGGGTAGATCTCGATCGCCGTGACCTTGTCCATCGGCGGGCGCCAGCGGTTGATCGACCAGACGAGGCGCGGGTCCCCGGACACGGTGGACGGAACCTCCCGCTCGAAGTCGCCCCGGTAGTCGAGAATGACCTTCGAAAAGCCGGCCTTGAGAGACGGCGCCTTCCAGTCGATGTTGTGCGGATCGATGACGAAGGCCTTCGCGGCGGCCTCGAGGCGCTCGTCGAGATCGGACGCGTCCCAGGGGTCCTTCGCGAGCGGAGGGCCGCCGCGGCGCGCCTTCACGAGGGCGAAGTGGACACGCGAGTCCGTGAAGCGCCGCCAGGCGAGCGAAGAGATCTGGTTCAGGGAGAGCTCGCGCCCGCCGAAGACGTACTTCGTCTCCGAGTCGAACCGGTGCGCGATTTCCTTCAGGCTCTGGGGGCGGTTGAACCTGAGGACGCCGCGGATCGCGCAGGCGTTGTAGGCGTTGATCCAGTACGCGAGCGCGTCGGGCTCCGTCGGGAACAGGTGCGGGTGCGTCTCGGGCGAGATGCGCGCGACCTCCGCGAGGTACTCCTCGAGGAGCGGCTCCTCGACGGACGCGGCCGCGTAGTCGACGAGGCCGTCGTGGACGATCTTCTCGAGGTAGCGCCCGAAGATCCCGTGCGGGAACTTGCCGGCGGAAGGGACGTCCGACTGCGCCTTGACGGTCGGGCGCACGGTCTCGCAGGAGGCGCCCATGACGGCGAGCGCCAGCGTCGCGCACGCGGCGGCCGGGAGGAAGCGGTGGCCTTTCACGCCGGCCTCAACCGATGACGTCTTCCGTGCCGTCCACGCCGAGCACGTTGCCGGTCAGCCAAACGGTGTCCGGCCTCGAGAGCGCGACGATCACGCGCGCGACGTCGTGCGGCGTCGTGAGGCGACCCGCCGGGTGGATCGCGAGGCAGCGCTCGATCATCGCGGCGTTGTCCGGGATCTTGCGCAGGGCGGGAGTGTCCGTGACGCCCGCCCGGATCGCATTGACCGCGATCTTCCGCCCGACGAGCTCGACCGCGAGCTGGCGGCAGTGGCTCTCGAGCGCGGCCTTCGCGGCCGACACGGCTCCGTAGGATTTCCAGATGCGGTGACCTCCGGCCGACGTCATCGCGAAGACGTGCCCGCCCTCGGCGAGGAGCCCCGCCGCGAGGAGATCCTGCACCCAGTAGACGAGCGAGTGCGCCATGACGTCGAGCGTCATGTCCATCTGGGCCCGCACGATCCGGTCCGCGGGCGCGCCCCCGAGGAACGGCTTGAGCGTCCCGAACGCGAGCGAGTGGAGCACGACGTCGATTCCGGCCCTCCGTCCCTCCTCGTCGAGGACCTTCGCCATCTCGGCGATCGCCTCGGCGCGCTTCGCGTCGTCCGCGGCGTTCATATTGAAGAAGACCGGCCTCGCCCCGCAGGCGGCGATCTCTCCCGTGATTCGCTCGACGTTGGCCTGGGTCGTCTTTCGGTCGAGATGGACTCCGAAGACGTTGCGCCCCTCCCGGGCGAGGGCGAGCGACGCGCCCTCGCCGAAGCCGGAAGAGGCGCCGAGGACGAGGGCCCACGAACGTGCTGGCGGCATGGCCGGAATGCTAGCAGGCCGCCTCCCTTATCCTCGTCCGCGGAGGCCGCCGTGTCCGACCCTCCCGCCGCCTTCTTCCGGGAGAGGCTCCGCTCCGGGCCGCCGCTCGTCCTCGACGCGGCGCTCGGCACGGATCTCCTGGCCCGCGGCGCCCGCCTCCCAGCGCCCCTCTGGAGCGCGCAGGCGCTCCTCGACGCGCCGGATCTCGTCGAAGCGGTCCACCGCGAGAACGCGGAGGCCGGGGCGGACGTCCTCACGATCGCGAGCTTCCGGCTGCACGGGAGGAACGTGAGAGAGAGTTCCTGCTCCCTCTCGCAACGAGAGCTCATCGAACGAGCCGTGAACGCAGCGCGGCGGGCGACGTCCGAATCGCCTTCGAAGGTGAATATGGAAGAAGCAGCGGCGCCCCCCGCTTCGCCGCAGCAAGGGCGTAGGGCCGGCCGCCCGACAGGGGGCGCAACACGCTCTTCTGGGAAAATCCCCGGCTCCGTTTCGATCGCCGGCTCGCTCGCCCCCCTGGAGGACTGTTACCGGCCCGATCGGGTTCCGAAGCAGGAGGACATTCTCCTCTCCGAACATTCCGAGATGGCGGCGGCTCTCGCCGCCGCGGGCGTCGACCTCGTCCTCGTGGAAACCATGAACACGGTCCGCGAGGCGGTCGCCGCCGCACGCGCGGCGGCGGCGACGGGCCTGCCGACGGTCGTGTCGTGCGTGACCGACGGCGCGGGCCGGCTCCTCTCCGGCGAACGCGTCGAGGACTTCGCCCGAGCCCTTCTCGCCCTCCCCTCTCCGCCCTCCGCCCTCGGAATCAACTGCGTCGCGGCCCGCGCTCTCGGCGCCGACCTCGCGCGCCTCGCGGCGGCCGCGCCCGGCGTTCCGCTCGCGGCCTACGGGAACGCGTTCGGCGACAGGGTGCCGCCGGAGGAATACGCGGCTCTGGCTCTCGGCTGGATCCGCGGCGGAGCCGGGCTCGCCGGCGGCTGCTGCGGGACGACGGCCGCGCACACGCGCGCCGTCGCCGGGAGAGTCAGGGGAAATACCCCCGGATCGTCTTCGCGCGGAGCTTCGGGTCCCGGAGCCTGACCTCGATGGGCCGGAAGTGGTCCTCGCCCTTCTGCGAGTTCGTGAGATAGCGAAGGAAATACTGCGAGCGCAGCTCCGTCTCGATCTTCTGGTAGACCCCCGGAATCGCGTCCGCCTTCGAGATGAAGAACGCCTCGGCTCCCGTGTCGGCCGCGAGCTCGTTCATCCGGCTCTTGATCCCCGTGTCGAGGAACGAGAGCTTCAGGCCGATGAAGTAGATCGGGACCCCCGCCGACCGCGCGTACCGCCGGAGCGTCGCGTAGTCCGTCCAGGAGTGGTTGTCGTCGCCGTCCGTGAGGACGACGACCGCCTTCCGGCCCGGCGTCGCGCGGAACTGGTAGAGCGCCATCACGACGGCGTCGTAGAGGGCCGTCGCGCCGCTCGCGTGCGTCTCGGCGATCGCGCGCTCGAGGTCGAGGGACCGGTGCGTGAGCGAGGCGAGGAGCGTCGGACGCTCGCGGAACTCGATCACGAAGCCCTGGTCCTTCTCCTTCGACACGAGCTTCTGGGCGAACTCCGACGCCGCCTGGTGGACGATGGGCATCGAGGCCTGCATCGATCCCGACCCGTCGATCACGATCCCGAGCGAGAGCGGCAGCGACTCGGCGAACTCGAAGCTCGTGAGCTCCTGCGGAACCGCGTCCTCGGTCACGGAGAAGTCCTCGCGCTTGAGGCCCTTCACGAGCCGGCCCTCCCCGTCGTAGACGGAGACGGGCAGCTCGACGAGGTCGACCTCGACCTTCGACATGAAGCGGGACTCGCCCTTGAGGAGCTTGATGTCCGTGAACTCCTTGCCCTCCTCGTCGAACGCGGTCGCCCGCATGAGCGTCGCCTTCTGGATCTCGGCGACGGGCACCATGACGACGTAGGGCGGTCGGCTCCACTCCTTGACCATCGAGTCGTCGAGCCAGAGCTGGAGCTTCGTCGCGATGCCGCCCGCCATGGACTGGACGGCGACCTTCAGCTCGACCATGTCGCCTTCCGACTTCTGCTTCGGGAGCTCGAGGAGGCGCACGGAGAGGCGCGAGTCCTTCTCGTTGATCGCCCAGGCGTCCTCGTCGACGAAGTTCCCCTGCGCGTCGAACCCGAGCGCCTTGAGCGTCTGCCTCTTCGGGACCTTCCCGAGGTCGAGCTCGACCTCGTATGGCGCGCGGTTCTTGACGAGGACCTTCCTTTCGTCGAGCCAGAACTCGACACGCGTGACGGGCGGCTTCACGGCGCACCCGATCCGGAGCAGGCCGACGGGCACCTCCGTCTCGGGCGCGAGGATCTTGACGAGGTTTCCCGCGTTCGGAGGCGCGGGCTGGCGGTTCTCCGATTCGAGCACGACGGCGGCCGCGCTCGGGAGGCCTCCCGCGTCGATCCCGGCGTCCTCGGCGCGGAACTCGGACGTCATCTCCGGCACGGTGATCGTGACCGAACGGGTCCCGACGGCGCGGCCCGCGACTCCCTCGAGACGGAACCGGATTTCGTACGTCCCCGGCGGGAGAGGGCGGAGGAACGTGATCGAGACAGGGCCGCTCGCGTCGGCGGTAAGGTCCACGTCCGCCGGAACTCGGAACGCGTCGACGTTCTGCCCCTTCGGGTCGTCGACGACGCCCGAGAGCGTGAAGGAGACGACGCGCGGCGCGCCCCCCGCCCCTTTCAGGTCGTCGCGGTTCACGGAGAGGATGAACTTGACGGCCGTCTTCGTCCCGGTCTTCCCGAGGTACTGCTCGCGCACGTCGAGCGGCACGGACACGCCCGGCGCGTCGATCCGGCTCTTCTGGGCGTCCGCGGGCGGCGACGGCTGGGCGTGGGCGGCCGCCGGGAGCCCGAAGCCGAGGAGGAGGACGAGCGCCTTCCGCATTCCTCCATCGTATGCTGTCTTTCGCAAGCGACACATCCCCCGCTCGGAGGCGCTGATGCAAGTTTCCTTCCGTCTGCCCGCCGCGTTCACCTTCGCCGCCGTCGTCGCCGTCGCCGCCGTCGTCGCCGCCGGGCCGGCCGCGTCGGCCACGTCCCCGGCCCACCCCGCGGCCACGGACGCCGCCGTGGACGCCTCCGCCGCGCGCTGGGAGGAGGTGTCGCGGAAGATCTGGGAGTATGCCGAGACGGCACTCAAGGAGACGAAGTCGGCCGCGCTCCTCGAGGAGATCCTCGAGAAGGAGGGCTTCGCCGTGACGCGGGGCGTCGCCGGGATGCCCACGGCGTTCGTCGCGACCGCCGGGTCCGGCTCTCCCGTCGTCGCAATCCTCGCCGAGTACGACGCCCTGCCGGGCCTGTCGCAGAGAGCGGGCGAGGCGGCGAAGTCTCCGCTCGTCGCCGGCGCCCCCGGCCACGGCTGCGGGCACAATCTCCTCGGGACGGCCGCCGTCGCGGCCGCAGTCGCCGCGAACCGCGAGCGCCTCGCCGCGAAGCTCCCCGGAACGATCCGCGTCTACGGGACGCCGGCCGAGGAGCTCATCCTCGGCAAGCCGTTCATGCTGAGGGACGGCGCCTTCGCCGGGACGGACGTCGTCCTCGCCTGGCACCCCGAGGACTCGAACTACGTCTACTCCGGCGGGCGCCTCGCGATCACGGCGCTCGACGTCGAGTTCTTCGGGAAGACCGCGCACGCCGCCGCGAACCCCTGGCTGGGCCGGAGCTCCCTCGACGCCGTGGAAGTCTTCGAGCACGCGATGTCGCTCATGCGCGAGCACGTCCTTCCGACGGCGCGCCTCCACCGCGCGATCAAGGACGGCGGCCTCGCCGCGAACATCATCCCCGACTACGCGCGCGTCCAGTGGTTCGTGCGCGACACGAACGGCGAGCGCGTCAACGAGATGGTGGGCCGCCTCCGGAAGGCCGCGGACGGCGCCGCGCTCGCGACCGAGACGAGGGCAAAGGTCACGGTCCTCGCCTCCACGCGCGACCCGATCTACAACGAGACGATCTCGCGGGTCGTCCAGCGCAACCTCGAGCGTGTCGGCGCGCCGAAGTGGGACGCCGCCGACCAGGCGCTCGCAAAGGCGATCCAGAAGGAGGTCGGGATCCCCGAGACGGGCCTCTCGACGGACGTCCTCCCGTACGCGAAGGGGCGCGGCGTCTCGGCGTCGTCCGACACGGGCGAGGTGAGCGCGGCCTACCCGCTCATCGAGCTCGGCGTCGAGACGGCGCCCTCCGGCGCGCCGTGGCACCACTGGGACGTCGCCTCGTGCGCGGCGAATCCGATCGGCGTCAAGGGCATGCTCGTCGCCGCGAAGGTCCTCGCGTCGTCCGCCACGGACCTTCTCCGGGATCCCGCCACGGTCGCGGCGGCGAAGGCGGAGTTCACGAAGGCGACGGGCGGGAAGCCCTACGTCTGTCCGTTCCCGTCCGACGCGGTGCCGAAGCCTTACTGAGGGGCGACGCCCTAGGGCCGCGGCGGGCGAGCCCTCAGGCCGCGACTCTCGCCGCGTGCGTCTCGAAGAAGTGCTCGACGGCGTCGAGGAACGCCTGAGGGCTCTCGAGGGTCCCGATCCTCCGGCGCAGCTCGGAGCCGTTCGGGAGGCCGTGCGTGTACCAGGCCGTGAACGTCCGGAGCTTCGACATCATCGCCTTCGGCGCGTCCTCCTGGTCCGTCTGGATGAGGCGGAAGTGCTCGAGGATGACCTCGCGCCTTTCGGCGAGCGTCGCCTCGCGGTACGGACGGCCGGCGAGAAGGTCTGCCGACTGCCGGAAGATCCACGGGTTCTTCATCGTCGCGCGCCCGACCATGACCGCGTCGCAGCCCGTCTGCCGGAACATCTCGAGGACGTCCTCCGGCGTCCCGACGTCGCCGTTCCCGGCGACCGGGATCCTCACGGCCTCCTTGAGGCGGGCGATCTTCGACCAGTCCGCGCGGCCCGTGTACATCTGCTTCGCGGTCCGCGCGTGGAGCGCGACGGCGGCGGCGCCTTCGCCCTCGCAGATGCGCCCGAGCTCGAGGTAGTTCTCCGCCTCGTCGTTGATCCCGAGCCGGAACTTCACCGTGAGCGGCGTCGTCGCCAGCGCGCGCCTGCAGGCGGCGATGATCCCGCGCGCCTTTCCGAGATCGCGCATGAGACCGGCGCCCGCGCAGCCGTTGAGGACCTTGTTCGCCGGACAGCCCATGTTGATGTCGCACACGTCGACCCGCATCTCCTCGACCCGAGCCGCGGCGATCGCCATCCGTTCGGCGTCCGCTCCGTAAATCTGGACGGAGAGCGGGCGCTCCGCGGCGTCCCAGCGCAGGAGGCGCTCCGTCCTCTTGTTGCCCCGCGTGAGCCCCTCGGAGGACACGAATTCCATCGTGACGAGCCCGACGCCGCCTATCCGCCGAAGAAGGAGGCGGTACGTCATGTCGGTGATCCCCGCCATGGGAGCGAGGACGAGGGGAGGATCGACGGCGCAGGGACGCGTCCCGGCGCCGCCCTTCCCCGAAGGGCCGTAAACGAGGCTCATCCCGGAGATTTTACTGGCCGGTCGCCTTGCCCGGAGGAGCCGCCGGCGGCGCCGCCGGATTCGCGGTCTCGAGATCGAACGAGCCCTGGGCGAGCGTGTACGGCCCCGGGACGATCTTCTCGTCGCGCGTGATGCCGACGACCCAGGCGTGCCGTCCGGGCGTCACGTCGACGAGCCACACGGCGTCTTCCCTGGCCAGCGTGACTTCCTTCTCCGTATCGATCTTGTAGCGCACGCGGCAGCTACCCTCGCCGGCGCCCTTTTCCGTCACGTTGCATCCCGTCACGTTGAAGTCGAGCAGGACGCGGCCCGTTTCGCTCCTGACCTTGCCTCGCGGCGAGTCGACCGTGAGGATCGGGGCGCCGTCCACGTTCACGTTCCTGCCGTCCTTCTCGCCGACGGAGAACGTCACCGAGGCGAACGCCGTGTCCTCCTTGATCGACTCGCCCCACGGGCGCACGGGAAACGCGCGCAGGAAGTGGGTGCCCTTCGGAATCCTCTTGAAGAGCCACGGCTTCGCGACGTCGTAATACGCGAAGACGGTCGGATAGTTGTCGAGCATGAGGGCGACGTACTGCCCGGCCTTCGTGGCCGGGTCCTGGAACGTCTCGTAGCCGGTCAGCTGGACGCGGACCTCGACCGGCGCGCCGGTCGCGGCGGGCTGTCCCGCCTCCGCCGGCGGGATCGGAATGACCTCGTCCGGCTTGGGGGCCGCGATCTTCAGCGACACCGGTCCGGACGGGCCGCGGCCGTCGGGAAGCCCGGGGACGGGCGACTTCGGATCCTTCGGCGTCTGGGCGGGCGCCGGAACCGCGAGCACGACGAAGCCGAGCGCGAGCAGGACCGTGTTGACGAGTTTCATCGGACGCTCTCCTCCGAAAACCTGACGAACCTGGGCCGGAAGGCGCGGAGCATAGCAGCTAGAACCCGACCCATGCCTCAGGACCCGGGGGAGAACAGGCTCGCCGGCGCCCCGACCCGCACGTCCGTGAGGTTGATGACGAACTTCGTCCCCGCGGCGCCTGGCGAGGGAAGCTCCCGCTCCCACCGCACGACGAGGTTGTCGAGGTCGGGTGCCACCCAGTAGGTCGTCGTCGGAGAATTGAGCGCGCTCGGGTCGTCGTCGAACCTCCAGAGCGCGCAGGCGTGGCCCGCGAAGACCTCGTCGCCTTCGCGGTGATAGAGGGCGAGCCCCCGGCGGGCGGCCTCGGCCTTCTCGTCGAAGCCCGGCGCGAGCGGGATCGAGGACGGAATCTCCTTCTCCGCGGCGGCGTAGTCCAAGGGCGTCGAGCCCTTCCCGCCCGCGGCGAGGCGCCACGCCTTCCGCGCGGCCCCGTCGACGACGAGGGCGGGCCCGTCGCCGAGGCCCTTGCGCACCAGCGCGCCGCGGACGGCGATCTCGTACGAATCCGTCTCGAGGCCGTCCGTCTTGAACGTGATCCGCGCACGATAGCCGTGGGTCGCGGCGCGGACGGGCCCTCCGAGCGGGTCGGAGGAACAGCCGGCGAGGGCGAGGCCGAGACCGAGGGCGGCGGCGGCGACGCTCGGGCGTCTCATGCGCGCGCGGACCTCCGGACCGGGGCCGAGCCGGCGACGGCGAGACCGCGGAAGTGCTGGAGGATCGTGAGGGCGCGCAGGGTGACCCACCGGGACGGCTCGCCCACCCGCTCGGGCGCGACCGGAAGCCGCGCGGGCCGGGGCCTCTCGAGCTTCCAGCGGGCGCGATGGTCGGCGCGCGCGGCCATGGCGTCGAGAGCCCGCGCGAGGACGGGCTCGACAGGGCCGCCCGGCGGCCGGACCGCCCTGAGCGCGGCGAGCATCTCGAAGAGGTCCGTCTCGTCGCCGCACGGAAATCCGGCGCGCAGGAGCTCGGCCGACTTTCCCCCTGCGAGCGCGGACGGGACCTCGGATTCGACGAGCTTCTCGTCGAGAAACGCGACGGCGCCCCGGAGGACGCTCGTGCGCGCGCTCTCCGGCAGGTCGCCGAGGAGAAGGAGGTCCTTCACGGTCCGGCCGTTTCCGGCGCGCGCTCGCCGCGCGATCGACTCGGCCCCGCGCACGACGCGCGGGTCCGTCCCGTGGCCCGCGCGGGCGAGGACGCGCAGGGCCGTCGCGAAGAGCGGTGCGTCGAGAACCTCGTCCCGGCCCCGTTCGATCTCGACGAACGCCTTCTCCCACCGCGCGAGGAGGACGTCGCCGGCGTGACAGAGGACGGGCAGCGCCTCGTCGCCGCCGAGCTCCGTCAGGAACAGCGCGAGCCACATCCCGCCGTCGTACCGCCTCTCGAGCGGAACCTGGGGCGCCGGCACGAGGCGGGCGCGCGCGAGGGCGGCGAGGTCGCGGAGGACCGGATCCCGCGCGAGAGCCTGACGCGCCCGCTTCACGTCGGGGTCCTTCGCGGGCCGGGCGAGGAGGTCGCGCAGCGCGACGGCCCGAACGGCCGGGTTCTCGCGCGAGACGAGCCAGTCGATCGTCGCGAGCGGGACCGGATACGGGCCCTCCGCCAGGAGGCGCGGGGCGGGCGACATGGGAGGCGAGGATAATCCAGCCGATGAACTTCTTCCGGAGCGGCGTCACGCGCGTCGTCGGCCACCGCGGCTCTCCGACGAAGGCGCTCGAGAACACCCTCGAGAGCTTCGACCGCGCCGAGGCCGACGGCGCCGACGGCTTCGAGCTCGACGTGCGGCTCACGCTCGACGGCGAGGCCGTCGTCCACCACGACGCCGAGATCGTCCTCGCGGGGCGGCGCGTCCCGCTCGCGACGGTCACGATCGCCGAGCTCGCGGAGCTGCCCGTCGCGCGCGGCGAGTTCCGGGGCTTCGTCCCGACGCTGCGCGACTTGTTCCTGCGCTACGGCCCGGCGGGCCGCTTCCTCGTGGAGCTCAAGCCCGGTCCCGCGCCGCGGCCGGGCCTTCTCGAGTTTCGCGTCGCGGCGCTCCTCGCCCAGATGCACCTGTTCGAGCGGGCGCTCGTCCTCTCGTTCTCGTCCGACATGCTCCGGCGCATCCGCGAGATCGAGCCGCGCATCGAGACGTGCCTCAACTACGACGCGACGGCGCGCCGCCCCGAGGGCGCGCTCTGGCCGGACCTCCCGAAGGGCTGCGGCGCGATCGCCCCGCAGGCGGGCCTCGTCACGGACGAGCTCTTCGCGCGCGCGAAGGCCGAGGGGCTCGCCGTCCACTGCTGGACGGTGAACGATCCCGAGTTCGCGAAGCAGCTCGCCCGCCTCGGGGCGGCCAGCGTCATCTCGGACGACGTCTCGCTCGTCGGTCCCGCGATCCGCGAGGTCACGGGCGCGGCGCCACCGCTCGAGCTGCTGAAGGCCTGACGGCTCCCGGGCGGGCTGACCGGACTCGGTCCTGGGAGTCCTCGCGACGGATGTGGGCAGTGGATGCTGCTCAGAGCCCGAGGTTCTCCGGCTCAGGCGTCGGCCGCCGCGCGGTCACCGGAAGAAGCCATTCACGTCCAGGATGAAGTCGACCGTCCCCGGCGAGGCGTTTTGAACCCGGAACGAGACCGACCCGTCGAGCGCCAGTTGCAGGATGTCGTTGTTCGCCCGCGTCTGGCCCGCCGAGAACGAGATCGAAGACGTGCCGGTGCGAGCGCCGTCTCCGCGATAGAGCAAGAGAGTGCCGGCCGCCGCGGTGTTCGTCACGGTCACGTTCACCGAGACGGCCGCGGCATCCGCGGGGATCCCGCACGTGCCGGTCACGACGAAGGTCCTGTCCGCCGAGCCGGCGGCCTGGAGCGGCGGCCCGCCGAGAGGACCGGTCGGGTTCCTCGTGTCCAGAACCCTGCAGGGTTCGAGGTCGAAGAACGATGCGCCGGGAGAGACGGCACCGGTCGTGATCCTCCCGATCCGGTTGCCGTTCTGCTCCGTGAACCAGAGACTCGCATCGGGGCCGGCGGCGATGAACGCCGGGTCCGCGGCGCCGGCGATGCCCGTGCCGAACTCGGCGACGACTCCGGCCGGCGTGATCCGTCCGATCCTGTTTGCGCTGAATTCCGCGAACCACAGGTTCCCGTCGGGCCCGGCCGCGATGCCGTCCAGGCCCGCGCCGGGGCTGATGCCGGTGCTGAACTCGGTGATCGTGTGAGTGGTCGGGTCGATCCGCCCGATCCGATTGCCGCTCTGCTCCGTGAACCAGAGATTGCCGTCGGGCCCGGCCGTGATGCCGAATGGGCCCGCGCCGGAGCTCATGCCGGTGCTGAACTCGGTGATCGCGTGCGTCGTCGGGTTGATCTGCCCGATCCGGTTGCCGAGAAACTCCGTGAACCAGAGATTGCCGTCCGGGCCGGCCGCGATGCCCAGAGGTTCCGTGAAGCCCGTGAGGCCGGTCTGATATTCGTTGACGACCCCGGCCGTGGTGATGCGTCCGATCCTGTTGCCGCTGATCTCCGTGAACCACAGGTTTCCGTCGGGGCCGGCTGCAATGAAGCTGGGACCCGCGCTGATGCCGCTGCTGAACTCCGTCACCGTCCCGGCCGTCGTGATCTGCCCGATCCTGACCGAGTTGAATTCCGCGAACCACAGATTCCCGTCCGGGCCGGCGGCGATGCCCCAGGGGTTTGCCAAAGGCGTGATCCCGGAGGAGAACTCCGTGATCGCGTGCGTCGTCGGATCGATCCGCCCGACCCGGTTCCCCCCGTATTCGGTGAACCACAGGTTGCCGTCCGGGCCGGCCGTGATTCCGTACGGTTGCGCGAGGGCGGTGATGCCGGCGCCGTATTCGGTGACGACCTGGGCTCGCGCGGCGCCGCTCACCGCAAGGAGGACGAGGAACCCCGCGCACGCAGATGTCTTCATCGGACAGCCCTCCGTGAACGGACTCAGTTGGAGCTCGGCGCCGGGGCTGACGGGTCGGGTTGAGGAACCATCAGCGTCCATGTCCGGCCCGTGACCCTGTCGTAGATCTCAGCGGTCGCCTGGCAGGCCGAGGAGCCGTTCGCTCCGGGCTGGAGCGTCACGACCGGCTGCAGCTCCGCGCGCTGGCCGAACGGGAGTCCCAGCAATCCGGCCGGCAGGTCGATGAATTCCGCCTGTCCGGGGTTCAGGTACACGGTCTTGCTGGGCTCGGGCTGGGGCTGGCCGTTCGCTCCGAGGAACCCGATCGCGGCGCTGCACGGGCTGGGAGGGAAGGCCACGACGTTGAGGCGCAGCACCTGCCCGAGCGCCAGCCCGACCATGCCGAACCGGGGCGCGACGTTCGGGAGGGAGGGATCTGGCTGTGGTGTAGCCACGAGGCTGAGGCCGGTCAAGGCGTCGAAGACCTCGACCGAAGCCCCGCACGCGTTGGGTGCGCCCGGATCTGGCTGCGGCTGCAGCGTCACCACCGGCTGGAATTCCCTCCGTCCGCCGAACGGGATTCCGAGCGCCGAAGCCGGCAGGTCGACGAACGCCGCCTCGCCGGGGGCGAGAGAAACGGTCTTGCCGGGCTCGGGCTGCGGAGTCTGCCCGTTCGCGTTGAGGAACCCGATCGTCGCGCGGCACGGGCTGGGCGGATAAGCCACCACGTTCAGCCGCATCACCTCGCCGGCGGCGAGGCCCGCCATCCCGAACTGCGGATTTCCCGCGGCTGCGGGCCGAGTCCCGAGGAGGGTCAGGATCCCCAGCGCCGCCCAATTGCCGACGTGAGCATGGTTTCGATTCATGACGCTTTCTCCTTTCTTCGTCCGCATCAGTTCGTGTGCTTGATGACTTCCAGGCCGGCCTTCTTCGCCAGGACGTGTCCCGTGTTCATCAAGATCACGATCCCGTACTTCTTGTCCGGGTTGAAGCCGATGTACGTGCTGAATCCGGGATGTCCGCCGTCCTTGGAGATGATCGTCGTGACGCCGTTCGGGTTCGGGTCGGGCGGAGGCGCGACGCGCCAGGCCCATCCCTGTTCGAGGGTTTCACTCTTTCCGATGTAGATCTTGGGATCGGGCAAGTAGCCGACCGGGATGTACGTGTTCGCCTCGTGCGCGACCGGCAGGGCGTCCAGGATGTCGAGCGGGACGGAGGTGCAGGCCGGGTTGCCCGGGTGATAGGCGCAGATGTTCGCCTCGAGGAACTTCAGCATGTCGTTCGCGTTGCTGCGCAGGGCGCCCGCCGGGCCCCACGGGACCCAGGGAAAGCCGTCCAGCTTCTCGTACGATCCGTTCCCTTCTTCCTTGTAGCCCTGCGCCCAGTCACTCCAGGCCGGCTCGACGGCCGTGTTCGGCATGTCGAGCGGTCCGGTCAGGTTTCTGGAGATCCATTTCGAGAATCCGTCGGCGTGGTGGTACTCCTCGCCCTTCTTCCCCGCATCGCTGTACATCAGGATCTGGCCGAGGAGGCCGATGCTGCCGTTCGAGTAGAAGTCCTGCGTCGGCAGATACGTCACGCCGTTGAACTTCTTCTGCGGGTCCAGCTTGTTCACCTGCTTCACGAACCTGGCCTGGGTGTAGCCGTCCTTCCAGTTGAAGTCGGGCGGCTGGTCCCACGTGAATCCGCCCGTGAACGTCGCGAGCTGCTGGAACGTGACCTCCTGCTCGTTCGTCTGCAGGTCGTAGTCGGGCGGGAGGTACGTCTCGACGGAGGAGTCCACGGGGAAGAACTGCTGCGAGCGCAAGGCGAGGATCGCCGTGGTGAAGACCTTCGTGATCGAGGCCAGCTCGAAGATCGTGTTCGCGTCGGGCGGCCCGGCCCCAAGGGCCTTCTCTCCCCCTCTGAAGAAGCAGGGCGCCTCCCCGAGCTTGAGCGTGACGCCCACGACGCCGACGGCCTGGCCGTCCATGCCCTTCTCGCTCGAGACGGGCTTCACGAGCGGCCCGACGTACTCGTTGAGAAGCTCGAGCTGCGACGTACAAAACGAAGTCTGGGCCTCTGCCACGCTCCCCGTGCCGATCCCGAGGATCCCCGCGGCCGCCCATCCGCCGAAGCGAGCGATTCTGCGTCGCATGTTCGTTTCCTCCTTTCGTCCCGGCGGATAAAGGCGGAAACGGGAGGAAGAAGCCGTCAGCCCCGGGAGAGAATCCGTCTCACGTGGCCGAGCTCCCCCTCCGGCCGGGGAGGTGACCCGCCTTCATGGCGCGTGGAGGCAGGGGGCCGACGACGACGTTCACGGGAACGTCACCATCACCTTGATCGCCTCGCGCTCGTTCATCGCGCGGTATCCCTCCGGGACGCCGTCGAGGTCCGTCACGCGGTCGAAGACGCGGCCGGGCTGGATGCGGCCTTCGAGGATGTCGGGCATCAGCTCCTCGATGTAGGCGCGCGCCGGAGCGGGACCGCCGGCGATCGTCACGTTCCTGAAGAACGTCGCCTGGGCGGCGGGAATCGTCTCCGTCTGCGGGATGCCGACGCGACCAACGGCGCCGCCCGGGCGGACGATGCCCAGCGCGGTCTGGGTCGACGCGCCGTGGCCGACGCATTCGAGGACGGAGTGCGCTCCGAGCCCGTCCGCGAGCGCGCGAACCCGCTCGATTCCCTCCGCGCCGCGCTCGCTCACGATGTCCGTCGCGCCGAACGCCCGCGCGAGCGCGATGCGATACGCATGCCGGCCGACGAGGATGATCCGTTCGGCCCCGAGCCTCCGCGCCGCGAGGACGCCGCAGAGTCCGACCGCGCCGTCGCCGACGATCGCGACGATCTTCCCCGGCCCGACCTTCGCGCAAAGCGCCGCGTGATGCCCGGTCCCCAGGACGTCCGAGAGCGTCAGGAGCGACGGCATGAGCGCGTCGTCGCGGCCGACGGGAAGCCGGACGAGCGTGCCGTCCGCGAGCGGGGCGCGGACCGCCTCGCCCTGACCGCCGTCGAGATCCCCGCCCCAGAAGCCGCCGTGAAGACAGGATGTCTGCAGTCCGCGCCGGCAGAACTCGCACGTGCCGTCCGAAAAGGCGAACGGCGCGACCACGAGATCGCCTCTCTTCAGCGTGCGGACCTCGCTCCCCAGGTCCTCGACGATGCCGATGAACTCGTGTCCCATGCGTTTGCCGCTCGAGGCCGGCTTCATCTGCTGATACGGCCAGAGGTCGCTCCCGCAGATGCACGCGCGTGTCACGCGCACGACGGCGTCGGTCGGCTGGAGGATCCGGGGATCGGGAACGGCCTCGACGCGGACATCGTTCGCGCCGTACATGAGGGTTGCTCGCATGATGAAGCTGCCTCTCTCGGCGCTCAGCGTCCGACGAGCTTCTGGAGGTGCTCGGGGTACCGGGCGCCCTGCAGCGTGATCGTCGAAGAGGCGCTCTCGATCTCGCGGAGGTCGCCGGACGTCAGCTCGAGATCGACGGCTCCGAGGTTCTCGTCCAGGCGCTCCAGCTTCCGCGTCCCCGGAATCGGGACGATCCACGGCTTCTGCGCGAGGAGCCAGGCGAGCGCGATCCGGGCGGGTGTCGTCTTCTTCCGCTCCGCCATCGCGCGGATCACGTCCACGAACGCCAGGTTCGCCTTGCGCGCTTCCGGCGTGAAACGCGGGACCACGTTGCGGAAGTCGGTCTTGTCGAACGAGGTGCGTTCGTCGATCTTCCCCGTGAGGAAGCCCTTGCCGAGCGGGCTGAACGGAACGAAGCCGATTCCGAGCTCCTCGAGGGTCGGGATCACCTCTTTCTCGGGCTCCCGCCACCACAGCGAGTACTCGCTCTGGAGCGCGGTGACCGGCTGGACCGCGTGCGCGCGCCGGATCGTCTTCGCTCCGGCCTCGGAGAGGCCGAAGTGCCTGACCTTCCCCTCGCGGATCAGGTCCTTCACGGCCCCCGCGACGTCTTCGATCGGCACGGCGTCGTCGACGCGGTGCTGGTAGAAGAGGTCGATGGCGTCGATCCGGAGGCGCTTGAGCGAGGCCTCCGCGACCTGCTTGACGTGCCCGGGCCGGCTGTCGAGCGCCGACCACCCCGGTCCGCCCTTCGGATCGGGCGCGAACCCGAACTTCGTCGCGATGGCGACGCGCCCCTTGAAGGGCTGGAGCGCTTCCCCGACGAGCTCCTCGTTCGTGAAGGGTCCGTAGACCTCGGCGGTGTCGAAGAACGTGACGCCGCGTTCGACGGCTCCGCGGATCACCGAGATCATCTCCTGCTTGTCTCCCGCCGGGCCGAGGCCGAAGCTCATGCCCATGCAGCCGAGCCCGAGAGCCGAGACTTCGAGGTCGCTCATTCCCAGTCTGCGTTTCTTCATGTCGTCCTCCTCCGGCCATTCCCGGACGCCCACGAAGATAGGGCCGGTCGTGAGCGACGACTAGACGGTAGGCGAGACCGGACTTTGGCGAGAAGATGGTCGGGGCGGGCGGGGTCGAACCGCCGACCTGCTGCTCCCAAAGCAGCCGCGCTACCGCTGCGCTACGCCCCGATCCGCTAGCATTCTCCGCGATGCCCGCCCGGAAGTCGAAAAGGACCCTCGTGCTCCTCCACGGCCTGGGCGGCTGCTCGGCTGACTGGGCGGACGCCGGCGTGCCGCTCGCGAAGCACTTCTCGATCCTCGCGCCTGACCTGCCCGGCTCCTTTCGGGGGCCGCGATCCCCCGAGGGCTACGACCCCGGCGCCCTCGCGCGCTGGGCCCTCGGCACGCTGCCCGCCGAGCCGTTCCTCATCGCGGGTCACTCCCTCGGCGGACGCGTCGCGGGCGAGATCGCGGCCCTCGCGCCCGCCCGCGTCGCCGCGCTGGCGCTCGTCTCCCCGCTCGGCGCCGCGCCCTACGGCTTCACGGCTACCCTCAAATGGAAGGCGATGTCCCGGCGGGCCGTCCTCGAAAGCGTCCCCGAGTCCTCGCTGCGCAGCGCCGCCGCGTACGGCTTCGAGGGCGACGCCCCGGGCCGAAAGGCGTTCGTCGCGCGCGCCGTCGAGGCTCAGACCGGTCCGGCGCGGAAGGACGTCGCGTACGCGACCGAGAAGAGCGTCGACGGCGTCCTCGGCTCTCCGCCGCTCGCCGAGCGGCTTCGCGGAACCTCGATGCCGCTTCTCGTCGTGGCGGGGGCGCGCGATCCGCTCGTGCCGCCGAAGGACGCGAGGGCGATCCTCGCCGCGCGGCCCGACGCGGCGTTCCTCGAGCTACCCGGGCGGGGACACTACGCGCTCCTGGAGGATCCCGGGCGGCTCGCCGAGGCCTTGCGGACGTTCTTCGCGCGTCCCTGAGGGAGCTTCGGGAGCCAGGCGTCCGGCACGCGCCCCTCGAGAGCCGCGCGCTGGGCCCGGAACAGCTCTCCGAGGCCGCGGCGGCCCGCCGCGAGGAGCTCTCCGAGAAGCGCCTCGTCGAACGGCTCCTTCTCCGCCGTGCCCTGGATCTCGACGAAGCGTCCCGACGACGTGCCGACGAGGTTGAGGTCGACCTCGGCGGTCGAGTCCTCCGCGTAGTCGAGATCGAGGAGCACCGTCCGCGATCCCGGATCGGGTCCCGCGGCGACGCCGATCGAGACGGCGGCGACCGCCTCGCGAAGCGGGTTTCCTCCGATCGCCTTCGCCTTGGCGAGCGACGCGCAGGCGAGCACGAGCGCGACGTAGGCGCCCGTCACGCTCGCGCAGCGCGTTCCGGCGTCCGCGACGAGGACGTCGCAGTCGAGCGTGATCGTCCGGTCCGCGATGACCGAGCGGTCCGCCACCCCCCGCAGCGCCCGTCCGATGAGCCGCTGGATCTCGAGCGTCCGGCCCGACTGCTTGCCGCGCGCGGCCTCGCGCGGGCTCCGCTCGTGCGTCGCGCGCGGGAGCATCCCGTACTCGGCCGTGATCCAGCCGAGTCCCGACTTCTGCAGGAAGGGCGGCACGCGCGGCTCGACCGTGGCGGTCACGAGCACCTGCGTCCTGCCCTGCGTGACGAGGCACGAGCCCTCCGCGTGCGGAACGGTGTCGCAGACGATCCTAACGGGACGCAGCGCGAGGGCCGCGCGGCCTCCCGCGCGGCCGGGGGCGTGGTTTTCCTTCACGGAGCGATTCTGCTCCTCGACGTTCCGCCGGGGGCGTTTCTCTCAGAGCGGCAGATCGACGAGCGCGAGGTCGACCGCCGGGCGGCCGAGGAAGAGGCCCGCGACGCGGCGCAGGCGGTCCGAGGCGTCCGTCACGAGGATGCGCGTCTCGCCCGTCTCGCCGGCGGCGCGACGGGAGTCCGGCGGGAGCGCGACGTCGAGCGCGTCGGCGGCCGCGTGCGCCGAGTCCACGAGCGACGTCCCCGCCGGCAGCGCCCCGGCGATCGTCCCGGCGAGAAGCGGGTAGTGGGTGCAGCCGAGGACGACGACGCGCGCGCCGGAGGCGGCCACGGGCTCGAGATAGCGCGCGGCCGCGGCGCGGGCGACGTCGTTTTCGGTCCAGCCTTCTTCGGCGAGCGGCACGAAGAGCGGACAGGCCGTGTGGAGGACCTCGCGCTCTCCGTCGAGAGCGCGGATCGCCCGGCCGTACGCGTCGGACGCCACGGTCGCCTCCGTCGCGAGGACGGCGATCGGGCCGCGCGGCTCGCCCGCGGCCTCGCGGCGGCGCGCCGCCGCCACGGCGGCCGCGGCCCCGGGCGCGACGACGCCGACGACCGGCACGGGCGACAGCTCCTCGATCGCGTCGAGCGCGAGCGCCGAGGCCGTGTTGCAGGCGACGACGACGGCCTTCACGCCGTGGTCGAGGAGGAAGCCGATCGCGCGCCGCGCGTACCGGCGCACGGTCTCCCGCGACTTCGTCCCGTACGGGAGCCGCGCCGTGTCGCCGAGATAAAGGAGCCTTTCGTGCGGCAGCCGGCGCGCCACGGCGTCGAGCACCGTGAGCCCGCCGACGCCGGAGTCGAAGAGCCCGACGGGGCGGTCGTCGCTCACGTCGTCTCCGCGCGCGGGCGGGCGGGCGGCCTCCGCGCCGGCGCCTTCGTCGGCTCGGGCGAAGGCGTCGGCGCGGCCGTCGGCACGGGAGGCCGGGCCGGACGCGGCGCCTCGTCGACGGCCCGCGCGAGGTCGGGTGCGATCGGATGCCCGAGGTCCACGTGTCCCGCGAGCGTCTCGGCGCTCTCGCCGCCCACGAGGAGGACGACGCGCGTGACGGCGGGCATGTTCTTCGACACCGTCACGGCGAGCGCCTGGACCGCGGTGTCCTCCTCGTGCGATCCGGTCTGCCACCGCGCGGGCGGAGCCGGCGTGGGCGTCTCGCCCGGAGGCTCCGCCGGCGCCGCGTCCGCCGGGGCGTGCGGGCGCGGGGGCGCGAGGTCGAGCACGGCCACGCCATCGCGGAGCAGGTAGGCCCCGCGCAGCGTCCAGCCCTCGGGGAACGGCGGCATGAGGTCCTCGCTCCGCGGCCCCTCGACGACGGCCCCCGCGACCGAGCGGAGGAACGCGACGTCGTCCGAGGCCGTGGACACGTCGCGCGCCTCGGGGTGCAGCGACCCGTCGCCCGAGCGCGACTCGAACCAGAGCGTCACGTTGCGGGCCGGAATCGGCGTCGGCGGGACGACCGCCGTCGGGCGCGGCGCAGGCGCGGCCGGCGATCCGGGTCTCGGGGACTGCCACCTGCGGAGCGCCGCGAACGCGCCGAGAAGGAGAGCGAGGATCGCGACGAGCGCGAGCGCGAAGCGGCGGGCCACGGACGCCTCAGCTCTTGCCGGCCTTCGGCGCGTAGGGAACGGGAGCGGCGCCGTCGGCGGTCCTGAAATAGGTCTCCAGGCTGCCGGCGAGCGTGTCGGCCACCTGCCTCCGGAAGTCCTCGGACGTCAGCTTCTTCTCCTCGTCGGGGTTCGTGATGAACGAGACCTCGACGAGCACCGCCGGCGCGTTCACGCCGATGAGGACACGGAAGGGCGCCTGCTTGACGCCGCGCGTCGCGATCCCGAGCAGCCGGTTGAAGTCGGCCTGCACGATCTCGGCGAGACGCGCCGACGCGGCGAGATGCTGGTTCTGCGCGAGGTCCCAGAGGATGAGGTCGAGGTCGCGCACCGCCGCGTTCTTCTCGGCGGTCGGCGTCTCCGTCACCGCGCGGTTCTCGCTCTCGGCGAGGGCGGCGGCGGCGCGGTCGGACGCGTCGAGCGAGAGGTAGTACACCTCCGTCCCGTGCGCTGCGGCCGCGCGCGAGGCGTTGAAGTGGAGCGAGAGAAAGACGTCGGCCTTCGCGGCATTCGCGGCCGCCGCGCGGTCGTCGAGGCCGACTGTCGCGTCCGTCGTCCGCGTCAGGACGACGCGATAGCCGCGGCGCTGGAGCGTGTCCTGCACCGTCTTCGCGAGCGCGAGCGTCGCGTCCTTCTCGAGCGAGCCGCCCGGACCCCTCGCGCCCTCCTCGGTCCCCCCGTGTCCCGGGTCGATCACGATCGTCTTCGCCGGCCGTGCGGCCGCGGGGGCGGGGACCGGCGCGGGCGCGGACGCCGGCGGCTGCATGACGTCCACGACGAGGCGCGGCGGCGAGCCGAGCGCGTAGACGTTGGCCGCGAGGCCCTTCTGCCGGAAGACGACCGTGACCTCGCTTCCGCGCACGAGGAGGCGGGACACGCGGGGCGAATCGAGCAGCTTCTCGGTCGGAGCCCCGGTGAGCCGCGCGAGGGGGAAGTGGAGGACGACCTGGTCGGGCGTCGTCTCGACGGCGTAGGACGGCGGCTGCGAGAACCTGAGGACGACCTTCGTGAGCTCCCCGAGTTCGGCGACCGAGGGCTCGACCGCGATCTCGGCGAGCTCGGCCTTGCGCGCCGACAGCGTGCGCGTCGCGCGGTCCCAGGCGAGCGTCTGGCCCGTGAGCGGCCCGAGCACCTTCACGAAGAACTCCGGCTCGGCCCACGCGCCGAGGCTCGACGTGCGCACGGGCGAGGAGAGGTTGACGATCTTCGTGTCCACGACGGCGATCGGCGTGTCGGCGCCGAAGACGGCCGTCCGGCCCTTGACCTTCACCTCGTACGAGCGGGTCCTCTCGTCCCAGGTGATCGTGCCCTCGAGGGCGGCGACCGCGTCGTTCACGAGGAGAAACGTCTTCCCGTCGCGGTCCTCGGCGCGCAACGGAGCGGGCGGCTTGCCCTCGCGGGCGAGCGACGCGTCCGGAGCGGGAGCCGCGACGAGAAGGGGCGAGAGCGCCGCGGCGAGGAGAAGGAGAGCGAGAAGCCGGGCCGGCGCGCGCGTCACCCGCGAATTATGGCGACTCCCGGGGTTTTCGGGGGACGGAGCGACCTGTTATCCTCGCTGGTCACGGTCGGGGGCGTCCCGGTTTCGACGGGGCATTCAGCGATCGAGGAGCACGCCGAGCACGGCCGCTCGCTCGTAAAAACGGCGGTCGAAAACTAGCTGCCAACAACAGCGAACTCGCTCTCGCGGCCTAATTAGCCGTGACGGGCGCCGGGGAGCCTGTCCGGGGCGTCTCGGCGCTCGACGCGAAATCCGGGCTGGGGCCGGCCCCGCCTCCTGAAGGGCCGGACCGAGAGTTTCAGGATCGCTTCCGCGCCCGGTCGTCCGGACCCGACGACGCGGCGGCTAAAAAAACAAGTCCGGACTGAGCGTGGAGAATCTCGACGTTCGGGCGCTTCGGACGGGGGTTCGACTCCCCCCGCCTCCACCATTCTTGCCTGCACCAGACCCCCCGGAAGGGCCAAAACCCAAAGGTTTAGGGCCCTCCGGGGGGGTCCTTCTTTGCCGTCTATTCGGCCTAGTGTCCGGGAGAACACGGACACAACACGGACACCCGGTCCTGCAAGGACGGATCCGTGAGAATCCGCGACCGGGTCAAAGAACTCCGCCGCGTCACGGCCGGCTCCCTCCTTCCCAGCCCGAAGAACTGGCGTCGGCACCCTAAGGCGCAGGCTGACGCCCTGAGGGGTCTGCTGAGCGAGGTCGGGTACGCCGATGCGCTTCTCGTCCGTGAGACGCCAGAGGGCTTGGTGCTCGTCGACGGCCACCTCCGGGCGGAGACGACACCCGACGCCGTCGTCCCGGTCCTCGTCCTCGACGTCAACGAGGCCGAAGCCGACAAACTCCTCCTGAGCCTCGACCCTCTCGCGGCGATGGCCGAAGGCGACGCCGATTCTTTGCGCGCCCTCCTCGCCCAGGTCAAGACCGACTCCGACGCCGTGAAGAGGATGCTCGACGGCCTCGCCAAGGAGTACAACGCTCAGCCGGGCCCGAAGCCGATCGACGACCCCGGCCCAAACCTCGACGCGGCCGAGGAGCTCCGGAAGAAGTGGGGCGTCGAGCCCGGGCAGCTCTGGACGCTCGGCGAGCATCGGCTTCTCTGCGGCGACAGCACGAGCGCGAGCCACGTCATGCGTCTCATGAACGGTTCACGCGCCATCCTCTTCGCCACCGACCCGCCGTACTTGGTGAACTACACGGGAACGAATCACCCAGGCACGAAGACGAGCGAGAAGCGCCTATCGCTCAACACCGACTGGTCGAAGACATACGGGCAGTCGTGGGACGAGGCCGATGCAGCCCAGAACTCCGACCTTTACAACCGCTTCATCAAGGTCGCCGTCGACGTGGCGATCGTGCCGAACGCCGCGTGGTACTGCTGGCACGCCTCCCGCCGCCAGCGGATGGTCGAGGAGGCGTGGGAGAAGAACGGCGCCTTCGTTCACCAGCAGCTGATCTGGGCGAAGCCCAACAGGCCGATCCTGACTCGGTCCTGGTATCTCTGGGCGCACGAGCCCTGCTTCTTCGGCTGGCTGAAGGGGAAGAAGCCGCCGAAGGAAACGGCTGAGTACGGGCGGACCGTGTGGGAGATCGAGGGTCTCAACAGCGACGAGCGCCCCGATCACCCGACACCGAAGCCACTCGACTGCTTCTCGATCCCGATGCGCCAGCATACGAAGGTCGGTGACATCTGCTACGAGCCGTTCAGCGGCAGCGGCAGCCAGATCATCGCGGGCGAGCGCGAGGGCCGACGCGTCTATGCGATGGAGATCTCACCAGCGTACGTGGCCGTGACGCTGGAGCGGTGGGCGGAGGCTACGGGCGGGAAGCCCGTCCTCGAGGAGGGGGCGTCATGACGTGGAACGTCGGTGACGTTCGGCTCTTCCGGTGGGCGAGTCTTCTCTCACGCTCGCCGGGCCTCCTCGTCCTCCTTGCCCTCGGCTGGACGATCGAAGCCGTAGACGAGCGTTACCACAGCGTTCTTCTCAGCCGCGCCGAGATGCTTGACCCCGCGAAGGAGGTTTCCTGATGGCCCGCCCGACGCTCCTCACCTCCGAACGCCACAAGGCCATCGTCGCGGCCATCCGGGCCGGGTCCTACGACTGGATCGCAGCCGAAGCGAACGGCATCGACCGCCAGACCTTCAAGCTCTGGATGCGGAAGGGCCAGAGGAACAAGAGGGAGCCCTACCTCTCCTTCGTCAAGGACGTGAAGATCGCCCGAGCACAGGCCCGCCTCTCGGCCGAGATCGAGGTCAGGAAGGACCAGCCCTTCAACTGGCTGCGATTCGGGCCGGGCCGTGAAAGAGAGGGCGAGGCTGGCTGGACGGAGTCGACCGAGATCAATCACACGGGCTCTATCGGTGTGATGCAGTCCCAGGAGTGGACCCTCATCTCGGTCGCCATCGAGACAGCTTTGAAACCCTTCCCCGAGGCCCAGCTCGCAGTAGCGGCCGCGCTCAAGAGCCTTGATTCGTTAGACGCAGGCCGGGCTACGCTCAACGGCGAAAAGGAGACACCGTGAAAGACACACGCTCCTACCTGGATTACCTCGACAAGGAGATGACGATCCTCGGCATTCTCTCGGCTGCCTGCATCGCCGTGCCGGTCTTCATGCTCGACAAATTAGCGGGAGCTCTTGTCGAGTCAGGTCTCGGCAGGACGTGGAGCCACTTTGGGACGGCTCTCAAGCTCAGCAGCCTGTACCTGGCGATTGGGGCCCTGCTCTTCTTCAAGCAAAGATCGCTGCTCGCGTGGTTCTACGGTCAGATTGCGATCAACGTGTCGCCCGCGGCCGACGAGGATTCCGAGGCCGAGACGATCGACCTGATCGAGGGAGCCGACGCGTGGTCGACGTGGACCTGGTACTCGCTGGGCTTTGACTGCCTGATCCTCGGAGTCGTGGTCTTCGCGCTAGCCGTTTCGGGGCTCGGGGCGTCGTGGCTCAACACCGCGGCCTTGCTCGCTGCAGTTCCGACCGCTCTTGTCGCTGGTCTTCAGACCTTCGTCTTCTGCCGACACGCCCGAGAGAAGGACCCGTGGGCAAAGGTCTTTCCCTGGCTCGCACGGCTTCGATTCAAGTGCCAAAGCTGACGGACAAGTAGGTGCTAGCCCGGAATCTTGAGCTCCGCCTCGACCCTGCGGCCATCATGGAAAGGGCGGGAATGCCGCCCGACCCGTGGCAAGTGCGGCTCCTCAGAGCCCGGGCCGAGCGGACGCTTCTCCTCTGCTCGCGTCAGAGCGGGAAGTCGACAGTCACCGCTGCGATGGCCCTCCACGAGGTCCTCTTCCACCCCAAGAGTCTCGTCCTCCTCCTCAGCCCCTCCCTCCGCCAGTCGCAGGAACTGTTTCGGAAGGTCACGGACTTCAGGAACAGGCTAGGCGAACCCATCGCGATCGCCGAGGAGTCAGCGCTTCGAATCGAGCTCCGAAACGGCTCGCGCATCGTGGCACTTCCCGGTACGGAAGGGACGGTTCGCGGCTTCTCGGGGGTGCGCCTCATCATCGTCGACGAGGCGGCGCGCGTCGATGATCCCCTCTACTACTCGATCCGCCCGATGCTCGCCGTCTCGGGCGGCCGAATGGTGTGCCTGACGACGCCTTGCGGGAAGCGGGGGTTCTTCTATGAGGAGTGGACCGGAAATAACGCCTGGGATCGGATCAAGGTGACGGCCCGTGAGTGCCCTCGGATCGCGGAGAAGTTCCTCCAGGAGGAGCGCACCTCCCTCGGCGAATACTGGTACCAGCAGGAATACGAGTGTTCCTTCGCTGAGACGATCGACCAGTTTTTCAGGACCGTCGACGTCGAGCGGGCGTTCTCAGATGAAGTTGCGCCGCTCTTCCCTGACGCGCCGCCCATCGAGCCCCTGTCCCTTCCCTCTGGCGACGTCTTCCTCGACGACATCGAGCCAATCACGGAGTCCGAGCAGTAGCCTGAGGAATAGAGAGAGGAGCAATGGCCGTCACAGCAAAGGTCGAAAAGCCGCCGATTCCGACCCTCTGGCTCGATACGTCTATCGGCGTGAAGCTAGCGAAGGCCGGCAGGTCAGAGCTCCCCGAGGCCGAGGCGGCTCCGCTCTTGGCGCTGAAGGCCCTCGTAACTCGTCTGACTCTCGCTCGGAGGCTCCTGTGCGTCGAGGGCGAACAGGACGAGGAGTACGGTTCAGCACGCCTCGACGAGGAGACCGCTGCGGAATTCTCACGCATGACACTCGGAATCCAGCTCGACCACTCTCTGGCAATCCGCGACAAGCAGATCTTTCTAGGCATGGACGCGCTGACGGAGGACCTCGAGCAGATCGTGATTCCCTGGAGGGTCTTCTTCAGTCGCGACCCACTGAAGGAGCTCGCGGAGATCGGTCGACGTGGCTGGTTCATCCGAGTCGGACCACCCGGCGCACCGTTCGGGAAGGCCCCTCGGGAAATGCGTCATCAGGACGCGGTGGTCTTCGAGCAATGGAGGATTCGGAACCGAGAGAGCGGGAAGAGCTTCGAAGAGCAGTTCAAGGCGGAGCTGGCGTCTGAAGCCGACCTGATCCCCCACCAATGGGCGGAGTCGGAAAGGAAGACCCTCCAGGGGCAGTTAACGCTCGTTGACAGCCTCGCGATGGAAGGCCCGCGGATGTACGTGGATCACTGGAAGAGGCTCGGCGGCAGACCCGAGGGAATTGAGGGCTTGAGGCACTATCTCCGCTCCGAGCATCACAGAGCGATTCCCGCGAATCGAATCCCGGCGACGCTCTGGGCGGACATTCTCACTGGCGACGAGCAAGTGAGGCCCGGCGATCCGGGGGACGTTCACCTGCTCTCACCGGCGATCTCGATCGCGCACTTCGTCCTGACAGATATCCGGGCTCGCCGCAGGATCCTGAGGCGGGGGCTCGACGCCGCGTGGGGCGCGACGGTGTACTCGGTCCGCGAGCTGACCGATCTCATGGAGACCCTGAGGCGTCTGGAGCCAGCTTGACGTACGTCGTCGGCGTCGACCTCGGCCAGACGTCTGACTACACCGCCATCACGATCCTCGAGGAGAGGGTGGAGAACTCCTACAACGTGAGGTTCCTCGAGCGTCTCCGCAACACTCCTTACCCGCAGATCGTCCGGCGGCTCGACCACCTCGTAAAGCGGCTCCCCGAAAAACCCGACATGGCGGTAGATGCGACCGGCGTCGGGCGGCCCGTCATCGACATGATCAAGGACGCGAACCTAAACGCCGACGTCTACCCGATCACGCTTACCGGTGGCGACGCGGTCTCTTCGGACGGGATGGAGCGCCACGTGCCCAAGCGGGATGTGGCGTCGGCGATCGCCGTGCTCCTTCAGACTGGACGCCTTCGGATCGCCCGCGGCCTCAGGGAGTCCGAGACCCTTGCCCGCGAGCTCCTGAACTTCCGCGTGAAGATCTCCCTCTCCGGCCACGACACCTACGAAGCCTGGAGGGAGCAGGAGCACGATGACCTCGTCCTCGCCGTCGGGCTCGCCGCGTGGCTCGCCGAGAACGGACGCAACCCCTGGACGGTCTACATCAGGGAAGAGCTCGAAAGGACGCGAAAGGAGAGGGGCGAGTGAGCTTCTTCATCGGCGTCGAGCTCGGCCAGGTGTCGGACGTGACGGCGATCTCCGTCGTCCAGTCCCAGACGCTGAAGGTCCTGAGGACCGAAGAGGCCCGTTCGAGACGGTGGGTGGACGTGCACCCCGTCTATCAGGCACCTGACGGAACGGAGACGCGCGTGCACCCGCCCGTCACCTTCGCCCTCAGGCATCTCGACAGGATCCCGGCAGGAATGTCGTATTCGGAGATCGCAAGGAAGGTGGAATCGCTCCACTCCCAGCTCGAGACGCCGGCCGTCATCCTGGATGCGACGGGGGTCGGCAAGGCAGCCGTCGAGCTCTTCCGCCGCTCCGACTTCAACCTCTCCATCCTCACGCTCATGGCCGGCGACCAGATGGTCCAGGACGGGAAGAGCTACCGGGTCCCGAAGCGGGACGTGATCTCGACGACCCAGGTCCAGCTGCAGGAAGGCCGGCTGAAGATCGCCCGAACGCTTCCTCACGCGTCTCTATTGGCTCGGGAACTCGTCAATTTTCGCGTGAGAGTGGCCTCAAAGGGCTCTGAAGACGCCCTGGACTGGCGCGAAGGGCCGCACGACGATCTCGTCTTCGCGCTCGCGATCGCGGCGTGGGAGGCCGAAAGGAACCCCGGGCTGGGGTTCTCGTTCGGGTACGGCGTGTCGGAGTTCCATGGCTTCAAGGGCTTCTAGCATTGGTCGAAACGCATGTCGGCCGGAAGGCCGCGGGCGGTCTGGCGTCGCCCAGAGCCCGCGGGCGTCGCGCGACGTTGGCGCACGTGGCGCGAGGAAGCGAGCCCTGGTAAATGAACCCGGGTTAGAAACGCAGCGCCTGAAATCGCGCCAACGCGCAGCCCGCGCCCGACGTACACTGATCGTCTCAAGTACTCACGCTGTAGTCACTTCCGAACGTGCGCTTAAACTCCGCACGAGCTGATCCCTGCGCGTCAGTCCGTCGAAAGTGACCCCCCAGAGGTGGGTTATTAACTGATTTCCGAGACCTCGGCCGATCGTCCGATGGGGTCGAAATCCAGACTAGCGCCCTTCCCATAATCTGCGTCGAGATCGCCGTTTCTGGATCGACCCGTAACCGTTTGACGTTCGCGCCTATGCGGCCTGACTAGGGCGCGTCATTCTGACGATTGACACGCTATCGGACCTTGCTCATGAAATGAGGCGCAAGTGGCGAGTGGACTGGTCGTGATCAAGCCGGTCCAGTGCCACGATCCCGCGCACGACCTCGATGAAATACCGGGCCAGCCGATCGACCGTGCGCGGGATCGTGAAATTGTTGTGTTCACCGCTTCGTTCATGCTTCGCGCGACGCGGTTAGCGCTCGGTAGGTTCCGCCCACATGAGGACATCCGACCCTGGTACCTCGGTGAAGTAAGGTCGCTTTTCCTAACCGAGGGACCTCCACCCCTAGCGCCATAGGCCGTTCCTGCAGCTAGGATGTATGGATGGTAAAGGGCAAGATCTTCACGTCCGCCGAGGTTCAAGGCCTCATCGACACGTCGGGGTTTCCCTTCGAGATCTCAGTCGCGCGGGTCCTCCTGGACCTCGGTTTCGCGGTCGAGCCTTCTCACCGAATCTACGACCCATCACGGGAGAGGGATGTCGAGATAGACATTTCCGCGACGCTAACTACCGAGGAGAAGGCCAGCGGCGGTGATACGATCATCTCAGCGATTAGGCTCGGCGTTGAATGCAAGGACAGCGCGATGCCGTGCGTACTCTTCGGACTGCCACACTTCGACGAGAGGAGTCCCGGTTCGCTGGACCCGGACTTCTCGTACGTTCACATCAACACGAGTCGTGACCTTCACCACCCGAACCGTTATGGGTTAAGCCTCTTCGCGCGCGACCGCGAGGAGAGCCCCATAAAGTCGATTCACCATCACTTCTCGGAGAGTCACCGCTACCGCGTAGCCACGCAGGTGGACTGCAAAGGGGACGCGTTCAAGGGGCCCTTCAAGCTACATGTGAGCGATGCAATCGCCGATGCCACGCGAAAGCTCGCCAGATTCGTCACCGTGTATCACGAGGCCTGGCAAACGGCGATGAAGTCCGTGCGTGATATCGATGATTTCGAGAAGGCGCTCGGTGGCCGCCCGTATTTCGGCTCCTGCTTCACTCTCCTCGTCCACAACGTCCCGCACTATCGATTCTTGGGCGACAGCGGTGGTCCCACTGAAAAGCTGCACACTCCCGTGTTCCTCGCCCACAGCTCCGAGAAGACTACTGAGTACTTCGTCGTCGATTTCGTGTCACTTCAAGCGCTGCGGGGCGTCATCGACGCGATCAAGAGATCACATCGTTCAATGCTGGAGCGCGTGGTCGGGGGCCTACTTCGCGATCGAGGTATCGGGTCGGGCCGCCGTTAGGGTTCGGCTCGCTTGTTCCGGACTTTCTCGAACCGTGCGGGGGGCGTGTTCTGGCCTCGGCCCTCTCGGTGCTACCAGTTCAGCCTCAGTTGGAACGAGCTCGCCGCGGAACGCCCTCTGTCGGTAGATCGCCCTCCGGCGCGCCACGCTCGGCGTTATCATTCGTCGGCCTCCGGCATTAGTCGGCGCCGCTCGAAGGGAGGAAACATGTTGACCAAACTCTTGAGCGAGCCGGAAACACCCCGGAGCGGGGGATAACCACGGCCCTCCGGCAGGTCGACGGGTAGGCGTCGACGAGGGCGGCTAGTCTCTCGTTCTCGCTGCGGAACTCGATATCGTTAGCTAGCACATGAGGCGCGCCCTGTCTCCCGTCGCCGTCGGGCCTCGTCGCCGCGCGTTCGAGTGAAGCCCTCGCGGTCGCGCACTTCCGGGAAGACGGCGGCGCAGGGTCAAGGGCGCAGGCGCCGTTCGACCAGCTCGTCCTGATCTTTCGCGAGTTGCTCTTCGTTCGGGCCCGGCCACTGAAACACCGTAAACGCCTTCTTTGTCCACGCCCGCGCGTCTTCCTTCCAGCTGCTCTTCAGGGATGCCGTTGAAAAGAGCCCGTCCAAGGGAATCTCATTCGTGCTCGCCTTGTGCTCGCCCCACCACATTCTCCGCGGGTCGAAGCTCCCGAGCTCGCGGCCTCGAACCCCCTTCAGTGTCACTTGAAGCCAGACAGCGTCCGAATGCATGGCCTCCGCGAGGTTCAGGGCGAATCGAAAGAACTCAGTGTACGACCACAGTATGCCGATCGCGTCGAGAATACGGGCCGGAGGCTCCACGAGGGAAAAGCCTCTCGACTTCGACTTGAGCTCGGTCCAGATCACGCTCGTAAAGCCGAAGGCACCGCGATAAGAGTAAAGAACTATCTCGCGGAACTCCTGCCAGGCCATCCGCACCTCAAGGTGATTCAGGCCGAAGATCGGATCTTGATTCACTGGTAAGGCCGGAAAGTCCCATCCCCGAAGGCTCACTTTCACGCCTCTAAGTGTCGCGTGCGCGAGCCGAGGATCTAGTGGCTCGGAGAGCGGCACAGGAAGAACCTTCACTTCCCACCGAGCGAAGGCTCCGTATTCCGTGTCGAAAGCCGCGGCCTCCGCGAGCCAGGACGGAAGTTCCTCCTCAAACAGTTCGGGGGGCGACTTCTCCAGCTTTCTCGGGCCAGCTCCGGTAACCACGGCTCGGATATCCGCGAGGAGATTCTCAGACTTTCGGCTGATGGCGCGCCCGAGCATCTTCCGCAACTCGCCGGCAGATTGAACTCGTCGAGTTTCCGCTGCTTCGCTGCGAACGAAGAGATCGCCTTCCTTCGCGAAAAGCCTGTCGCCTTCCTGAATAGTTTTCGTGACGACGATCGGCACATCCTCGAATTCCGATACCGCGAATATCGCGAGTTCCTTCCCTTCCACGGCCACCTGCTCGATTTCGAACCGCGGCGCAGGATCTAGAACGTTTCTGATGAATTGCATCACTGTCGTCATATCGAATGACGTGAGCTGTGCCGCGTCGCAGCCCTCTACGGTCCACACGCCGGCGACCTTCCTAACACCAATGACGAGTAGGCCGCCTCCGGGTGTGTTCGACATAGCGGCAATGTCGACTGTGAGGCCGGCGCGAAATGCGCCACTGAAGTTCGCTGCGGCCTTGAAATCGCAGTTCTGGTCTTCCTGCCTTCGAAGCCGGTCCGCAATCTCGGCTGCGTTCATTCGCCCCTTCGGCCTTTCGAAAGTCCCCCAGTGCCCTCGAGGCGCTGCCGACGAAGCTGAGGGCCTTCTTCCTTCTCGACGCGGACCCGTTGGAGCAGCGCCGATGCTGGCTCGTACGTCCTCCCCTCCCGACTCGGCAACTCAGCCTCCGTTGGGACGAGCTCGCCCCGAAACGCCTTCGCGAGGATGGCCTGCGAAGCTTGAAGAGTGCGGGAGTGGCACCCGAAGCAGCAGGCTCACGGTCTGGTACCGGCCTCTCGGGGTGTAGGCGTAATTGAACTGTTCGGCCCGCGGGCTCCAGACCATGGTGTTGAGTGAGCGGCGCGTCCTTGGGATGTCCTGGTCGAGCTTGATGCTAGGCGCACACGGACTGCTTGGCTTCGGGAAGAGTGACCCCGTCCTTGAGCGTGAATGTACCACCGCGTTGATTGCACGAATCGCAAAGCGGCGCGATTCGTCCTCCGGTGACCTTCGCATTTCGAACATGTCCGCCTACAGTAGGGGCGCTCGCACACGCCGCGATCGAACAAGTCGCTGGCCACGCCCGGCGAGAATGATTCAACCAGTGCTGCTTCCACGTACCGCAGGCACAGTCCCGATCCGCCGTGCCTAGTTCGTTCGACCAGCCATCGATTGGAAGGTCCATATAGATTTCCCTTCGTGAAGCTGCCTGTTCCTCAGGAGAACCGAGAGATCACCGCGCATCATCGTGCGTCCGGTTGTGGGTCAATCCAGTCCTCTGGCATCACGATCTTGGCCTCGATCCCTGCGTGCTGCGCCAACAGAAAGAGGAGGTTCCCCCCGTCGAGAAGCTCAAGCGGCTTGCCCTGAACGAATTCGAATGCCGCCTTTCCATAGCCACTCGTGGTCACCAGGATTCCCTTCGAGCCACCTTCGTTCTGAAGCGTGCCGAAGAGATCCCTGACTGCGCTAACGCCGACCGTGTTCTTGTATCGCTTCGCCTGAATGATCACCTTGCCACCGAAAATCGGGCGCGGGTCGAAGGCAACGCAGTCAACGCCCCCGTCACGCGAAGCCTGCGTCTGCCTAGTTTCGAGCCCCATCTTCGAGAAGAGGTTCGTGATAAGTGACTCGAACTCCCCCGGCGTCAGATCCATCAGGTTCTGCCGCTGGTCGAGCGTGGAGAGAACATCGCCTTCCTTGATGAACCGCGGGTCCACCATGTCAAATTCGAGTACAGGTCGAACGGGAGAGAGTTCGTCCGGGCTGACCGATACGGACGCCTTAAGCGCCTTCAGGCATGCCAATGGATCGATGCGACTCAGCTCCAGTTCCCCGAAGACGTCTCGCGTAGTTCGAAGCGTTATCAGGCATGGTCGCACCTTACGTCCAGTGCGCGGATCAACCGCATCGACGTATCCGTTCAAAACGATCGCCTCGACTCGTCCATCGTCGTCGGCCGCTAAGACCTCGTGAGCGAGGCGGAGTGTCGTTTGTGCGATCAAATCCCTGTACGCGCTCTTCCTTTCCTTGACGGGTCGGGGAACCTCCACGATCTGGTCCGCCGACTTCACATATTTGAAGCCAGTGATTTCTGGCACGCACTCGTAGGAGGGGATATCAAACTCCAGGACTAACTGCTTCGACGCAGCCACGTACGCGATGCGAAATGCGCGAGCCGGTAGAGACGCGGGATAGTCGTTTGACCACAGGCAGAGCTCGAAGTACGTGCTGACCGCATCTGGCACGCCGGCCTCAAGATCTTCCTTGAACTTCGTGACCACGTCATTTTGCCGCTCGGCCTCTTCTCGACTCGCGTGAACCCGTGCCGCGTGCTGACCCTGATACTCAGCGAGATGTCGCTGGCGAGTCTTCTCCTGCTCACAGTAAATCGCGAGAGCCGCGCTGTGCTTCTGGCGCGCGGCTGCAATCGCCTCTTCGCGACGCCTTGACGATCCGGGGACGAGCCTCAGGAGAAGCCCGGGGTCGTCAGGAAGAAAATCTTCGATCTTCGGTGTGGGGAGCGGCCTCTCGAGTGGGCCGGGCGCCCATGGGACCTCCCTCGGCTTCGCCCGCAGGGACTCCAGCGCGAACGGGCCTGCGCGAAGGCCATCGACGAGGATCCGGCTCATCTCTTCGGCGTGTGCGACTACCTCGGTCGTTAGCGACTCTGTCTGTGCGATCCTCGCCCGCTCGTAGTTCTGCTTTGCGTCACGGAGGTAGGCCTGTTGATCTCGATTCGTGGGGCGCCCGGCAGGGATGCGCCTCTTGTAGTCGGCCGCTACCCGCTCGCCCTCCTGGCGCGCCTTCAGAACCCTTCCCTTCGCCGAGGCTTCAGCTTCCTTGCGTTGCAGGCGCAGTTCTTCTAAGCGCTGGCTTGCCGGTGGATAGGAAATCTTCACCTCGGCCTCTCAGAGTTCTGTTCTCATTTCGCGCTCCTACCCTAGGGGATTCAATGAGGCAGGCGCACTAGAGGGCGGCGGCCTGCCGGGCCAGTGGCTCACCGTCAAGCGTCAAGCTAAGGTCGGTCCGGCCCACGCACCTTCAAGTGTCCTTCGCGGCTGCCCCGCGTCCGGCCCCTCCAGCCCTCTCGCCGGAGCCGGCGGCGGGCGCCTGCTCCCCGGTCGTGCTCTTCGAAGGGCGGCCGTCGCGCGCTGCTCACAGTCGTGCGACTCGGGAGCGGGCGCGGCGCGTGCGCGAGGGTGCGCCTCGCCGCACGCTTGCCCTCGCACGCGACGTGCCCAGCGGGCCGGCGGTGGATGCAGTCAAGCCAGGGAGCACTCGGCGAGGATGGCCGCGACGTTCACCCTTCCGTCCAGGAAAGCCAGGTGACCGACGCCACCCACAGCGACTACACGTGACCGCGGTAGTCGACTCGCCATCTCCCGAGCGTGCTTCACAGAATCTATCAATCGGTCGGCGGTGCCGGCGATCAGAATCACAGGACAGGTGATCCGGGGAAGTTCCTCCCGAAAGTCGAGTCCAGCTAGCATTCGAAAGCGGCTCGCATACGTCGGGCCGTCCGCGACGACGACCTGCAGAAAGACCTGTCGATCGATCGGGTCGATGCCGTTCAGAAGGAGCAGGCGGGCTGCCAGTGGCGTCGCCGCCGAGACTGCCAATCGCGGAAGAAGGCCGAGCACGGTCGCCGCGGTTCGGATGAGCGCGCGCTGCCCTAGTCGTGCGAAGGAGTTAGCGAGCACAAGGCACCGGATCGACGCGGGGTTCCTGGCCGCACACGCTAGGCCGAGTGCGCATCCAAATGACTCGGCACAGAGGGTGACAGGCTCACGCTCCGTCGCGACAAGCGTCTCCACGTCGTTGAGGAGATCCTCGAATCGCGCGGCTCCACCGCTCCTGTACGAAGTCGTGACGACGCGGTGGGCTCTCGTCAGCTCAGGCAGCTGCCGGTAAAAAAGCTCACCGGTCCCATCCAGCCCTGGCAGGTAGAGAAGTGGCTGACCAGTTCCTTGTACCTTGTGGGGCGGTACGTTCACGCTGGTTCTCCAACCACAAGCCAGGGTCGGGTTTGGAGGGATCAACTACTCTTGCGCTAGCGAGACCCTCGTCACCGCATTCGCACCGGGCTCGACACTCACGACCTTCTGAAGCGAGCGCTTCCTGTGGCCCACAGAGACTTCCGCCATGACCTCATGCTGCCCAGCCGGCACGCCAAGAGCGACGAAGTTCCCACGCGAATCGACGTTAGCTTCTATGTCCCCGCGCCCGGCTGATCGGATGCGCACAAAGGACCGCACGTCGCGGTCCAGGGTCTGTGTTCCGACGTTCCCGAGGATCATTCCAGTGGCTGTTGGGTCCGCCTTGAGTTGGAAGTTCAGCGTGACTAGCCCCGAAGCATCCACGCTCCGCAGCTCTTCGCTTTCAAATCGCTCCAAACCTCCGGTGCGAAGGTCCCTCCCGGCCACCTTGCGCGCTGCGATAACCTCGATGCCTTCGCGCTGTACCAGGCGTTCTGCGGACTCATACGGATCTACGTGTACCTTGAAGGGGGTGCCCTTGCGCACGTTATCGAGAAAGAAGACGCCATCTCGCCCGATCAACGACGTCGGTCCGGGAACCGAACCGTGAGGTGTTGATACCTCGACCAGGTACTCGAGCGTGATCGCCTCACCGCAAAGCGGTACCCCGGCCGGATCAAGAACACGGCCTGTGAGGGAAAACCACTCCTCGCCGGGGCCATGCGTGCTGCTCGAGCCACCCCTGGTCGTGCCGTCACAGCTTGCAATGATAGGCGCCAAGGGCCGAGGCGCGGTAACCGCCTGGAAGAGGATCAGCGCTACAGATAGAAATTGCATCTGGACCCCCCTACTGAGAAACCGGGCATTGGCCGGTGAGAAAGCCGGCGTCTTTCCAAGTCTTGATCAAGCTATCCCGGCGCTGTTGCATCGCCGTATCGTTCAGGTCGTGTGCGTAATCCCAGTGCGGCGCGCTGAAGGGCGAAAGGGTACCAGCAGTGGCTAGGCTCATCTGAAGGATCAGGGTCATCATCTCCATGCTAAAGGTCGTCACACCCGCCTCAATGGCATCGCCGGGAATATCCACGATCTGGTTCGCCATACAAGCCGCTGGCGTGTCTCCGAATCCTCTGAAGTTGGCCAACACCTCGGAGCCGATGGGCGCGCCAATGAGCCCACAGAAACTGAAGGGAGTCCCCTGACGCCTCGCTTCGATTGCAGCGACGGCGGTAAGAGTTGCGCCGTAGCTGTAGCCGATAAGGACGCCCTTCCCGGCCGCACGCGCCGCCGCAGTCGAGCTCAGAACCGCCTGCACTTTTTGATACGCCACGTCTGTCGTCGAAAGACCATCGAGGCCGTGGTAGAAGAGGGAACTAACTACGGCGAGATCGCCAACCGGAAGAAGAGAGAACGGGTCCCATACGCCGGTTGTCTCGTTCAGGTCAGTGAAGCCGCAGAGCCTCTGGCTCTGAAGGCTGTGTCGGAAGCCTTGAATGTAGTGCGTGCCGGAATCTTCGTGCCCAGCGCCGGAAATGAAGAAATAGGAACCGTCGCATCCATGAAACTTTGCCTTGTCGTCGGGTATGGCAGGGCCGTCCTCCAAATAGAGCGTCAGTTCAACGGGATTCGGGCCGGCTGTCTCGGCAAAGAAATTGACGTCCGCTTGCGTGACCCTCTCCCAGGGAATTTGGTACGGCATCTGCGCGTAAATGCCGTCTGACATCCAGTATAGATTTAGCGCTGAATCACCATTCGTTGACCCACGAATCATGAGCTTCGCGGTGTCGGATGGTTTCGCGGTTCTGGTCACGCGCGCCTGCACCGTGTCCTGGCGTTTTCGCCCTAAGAGAGCTCTGCCGTTTGTGTCTGCCGGGTTCACCGGGAACTGCCTCAATGTGTAATCGGCGAGGCCGTTGAGATCGTCGTCATCCGCGTCGGGGCAGAGGAGGTAGCCGGTGTTCCGCTGCACGTCGGTCGGCACCTTCACGGCGTCCCCGTCGAAGATGGTCAGCTCGACGATCACCTGCGGTTCCGTATCCCGCTTCACCGTCTGCGTCGAAACGATCGCCTCGAGCAGACCCGTGACCCCTGTACCCGCGTCCAGGCTGCCAGCTGTAAGCGCCGTCCTCGACGCGCGCAGCGACCCGCCGAGCGGTGGGTTCAGCGTGAAGAGGTCGGAGTAGGCCAGGTTCGAGACTCCGACGCGCGTCAAGGCCACGCTCGGAAGCGAGTCTGCGGGCGTGTTGTCGCTGTTCTTGGTATCGATCGAAGCCGATGTTGGTAACCCCTGGCTCGAGGCCCCCGTGTACCTGACTCGGTACTGCTTTGGCGTAGCCACGTAAAGCAGCTGGTTGGCCACCTTGAAGTTCTCATCGACGATTTCCGCGCCCTGCACTACGCACAAAGCGAAAGCGCCTTTGAATCCGCCCGCCGGCGTCGGATCTACCGTCAGTCCCGGCAGCTGTCTGATTCGGTAGATCTGGTCCAGGGATTCGATCTTGATGTAGTAGTTACCCGGCTGAGTCGGTGCCTGGAGAAGCTCGATGCCCATGTACCCGCGGCTGGAGCCGGCGGGGTTCACCGAATAGGAGGGAATCACACCTCCAGCCGACTGCGCAGGGGTGTCTGAGCAAACTCGAACGAGGTTCTGATCCGCGGGCTGGTTCGGGGACCCTTCGTGGTCGTAGTGCGGGCAGTTATGAACCTTGAACGCGATATCTGTCACCGTGTTCCCGGTCGCGTCGATGACCGAGAGCTTCATGTGGCCGGGCTCGGAGGTCTCGAGATGCGGGTCCCGTGCTTCCGACCTCAAGAATACGCCAGAGTCGAAGACGTTGTGCGGCGTCTCGTAGATTTCGCCGGCATAGGGGACGCTCGTGCCCGTGACGATCTGGAAGCAGAGGCGCTTCGGGATGCTTGACTGCCCACTACGCGGATCGCTGGTCCCGGGGATTGCGCTGCCCGTTGCCGCGGGCGGAACGGAGATAGGCCAGCCGGTGTCGTCGACGCCAAACCTGAGGTCGTAGTCCTGCTGGCTGATGAGCGCGCTCAGAGTCAACGACGGCCCGGTTAGGAAGCTAAGGGTGATTGGCCGCGTGACGGCGACGTTCGAGCCATACTCAGCATCGTTGAAGATCAGCGAGAGCGTGAGGCCCTGGTTGCCCGTTGGCATGGCCCCACCGATGTTGCTCCACGAAACGTCTGTTTCATAGCCTGGAAAGGCGACGTCGGGGATATTTGAACCCCCGAGCTGACTCGTGAAGGAGACCGTCACGTTCTGGGGAGAAGAAACGGGCTGGGTTCCGTTGTAACCGAACGTGACGTTGTTCCAGCGATCGACGAGGTAGTAGGAGTTGTAGTCCCGGTAGGGGCCTGACATTGTCACGCCGCCCACGGTCGTTACTAGGTAACTCGTCCAGAAATCGTAGGTATGATCGTCGGCTCCTCCGTTGAGCTCAGATGGGGAGAGAAAGTGCGTGGGCTTGCCCGGCTCAGGATGTACGTCGAAGTCCGCTGCAAACGTCGTCAGCGGCGTTGCCGACCCGCTCCCGTCCACCGTCGAGATCGTCACCTGGAGATCTTCCGTGACACCCCAGACAGGAAGAACCTGACCCTGGTGCACTGGATCCGGGATGGCCCCGGCGTAAACGGCGAGCGTTCCGAGGCGATACTCGAATTCCTCGTTCAGAGCGATGATGTTGCCTTGGGCGTCCTGCTCGTGCCAGATGAATGCGGCCTGGGAGCACTCGAGTCGAGCTGCGTCGGGGTCGAGGATGAGCGTCCCGTGGGCAGGCCCCCCGACGGTGAGAGAGACCAGGACCGGGTGAGTGGGGGTCGCACCAGTCGAGTCCTTGACGTCCAGATGGAATCGCAGTGTCCTCATCGAGCCGTCGGCCTTCTCGATGCGGTGACCATGGATACCCGACTCCGTGTCCACGACGCCCTGCGCCTCGCCCTCGGTGACATCGGTCAACGTGACGCTGAACGGTGCATTGACATTGGCCGGGGTCACGCCTGCTTGCGTGAAGACCTCTAGCTCAGCCGAGCAGGACGAGATCGTAAGGGGCGTTCGGACGGTTGCAAGAGGAATGGCGCCCGCTCTCAGAGGGATGCCGGCGGTTGCTCCAGGCTGGGCCGGCGCCTTCGCAGCGGCCTGAGGCGAGCGTGGACCCAAGGGGGAAGGCGCGATGTCGATGCGCTGTCGCAATTGCTCCTGCGGATGGCGGCGGATGGCACCGCCCTGAATCTGCGCGCCGGCGGGAGTGAGCCGAACGACCCGTGCCGACGAATGCGCGGCCGCCTGGTAGACCGGAATCCTCATCTCGCCCGAGGCGCCGTCGAACACCGACCCCAGCGCCTTCGCGGCATCGCCGTATGGGACGTAGACGAGCGCCGAAAGGAGAGGGCTATCCAGCGAGGCCTTGAAGCGGGCCTTGCCGGCAGCCGTCATTTGGAACGACGCCATTACTGAGCCGTCGATCGCAGTCGTCCCGGTGGCGCCGGACTGGAAGGTGGCTGTGCCGACGTCGCCCGTTCCGTTCTGACCGCTGAAGGAGTAGCTTGCGCCGGCAACGGGCCAGCCTCGAGAGTCCAGCATGACGGATTGGACGTTTGCAGTTTCATGAAGAGGCAGGGTGTTGTCGTTTCCCGCGACCGCGATTGCCCGATTGCCGACTGGAGCCGGTGCCATGACCGGGACGTTGAACGAAAGCTGGTAGGCCCCGCTCCCTCGCGTCGTCTCGGCAGCGATGATGTACACACCGGTTTCCGGGAGGACCGCATTCGTGATCGAGGCGTTGAGGTCGATCGAAGGCTGGTTGTCGAAACCCTGCAGGTTCGCGTAAATGAAGCCGTTGGGAGCGACGATCTCGATCTGGGGGTCGAGGCTCGAGGGGTTCTCCCAGGGCACTGAGGTATCCACACGGTTCATTGTCAGGCTGACCTGGCTGCCGGCGGTGGCGACGAAGTAGTAGTAGTTGTAGTCCGAGATACCGTTGAGAGGGACATCGCCCGAGAGCGTTCCCGTCACCGTCTGGCCAGGATAGATGCGCATGGCGGTCGCGTGGCCCTCGGCAGGCACGACGGGGCGCGTCTGCTGCGCCGAGTCGACCGCGATCCACAGGCTGGCACTCGAGTCAACGCCCGCCGTACTCCGAATCTTGATCGAGTAAGCGCCCGGAGTGGCATCTACCGGGACGGCGAAGGCCGCGTACATGCCGTTGACGTCAACTGTGGCGGCGAGTGCTTGCGACGGACAAGTCGTGCACAGGGGGTTCTGGAAGTCCGTCAGGGAGTAGACCGGTCCCGTGAACGTCACCGTGCTGCCGGGCTGGATGTTCGAGCCGTAAATGACCGGCGTCGTGTCGCCCGGCAGAACCCAACCTGGCGCAACTCCGATCAACGAAGCGGCCGGCGGCGGATTCAAAGTCAGAGTGGTGGTCCTCGTGTATCCGTAAACGGCCGTGATCGTCGCGGAGCGCGTCGACGCCACGGCAGAAGTTGCGATCGTAAAGGTCGCCGTAGTGGCCCCCTGCAGAACCGTTACGGAGGCGGGTACGGACGCTGCCGCGTCATTCGAGGAGAGAGCGACTGCAGCACCGCCCGAGGGTGCCGGACCGCTGAGCGTGACCGTACCTGTCGAGGGCGATCCACCCTCGACTGTCGTGGGCGAGACAGACACCGACGAGAGGACTCCCGTGGCGGGAACCACGGTGAGCGTCGTCGAGAGCTGAACGCCTTCGGCGAATCCTGTGATCGTGGTCGTCTGGGGCACAAGGACGCTGCTGGTCGGGACGCTGAATTCTCCGAAGAGCTGGCCCGCGGGAATGGTCGCGTAGTTGAACGAGGGAGTGGCCAGAGGGTTCGAGAAATCGAGCGTGACGTTCATCCCGCCCGGCGCAGGTGTCGACGGAGCGGGACCGGTAAGGGTCAAGCGCAGAACTGCGCTGGAGCCGCTCACGACTAGGTTCGGTGTGATGGAGATCGCCGCAAGAGTCGGCCTGGGAGTCGTGTCCAGAACGAAGTCGAAGAGCTGACTCGTCTGGTTCTCTACGCCGAATGAAACGAACGTGTCGCTCGTGTGGCTCGGGTAGCCCATCGCCGAGAACGTGAGCCGATAGGGGTCGAGAGAGGGCCCATTGAATGAGTAATGCCCGTTGCTGTCGGTCGTAAACGAGCCCTGATAGCCCTCGACCGAGCCCGTCGCCTCGGACACCGCGACACCCGCGGCTGTAATCACCCGTCCGCTGACCGCAGTCGGGCCCCCGAGGACGTACTTGAGGCGCGTGGCACCCTCATCGACTGTGCCATTCGCCGAGACCGTAAACCCGGGAAGCGTCGTCGTGGCGAATCCGGGTGACGCGAGAGAAACAGCAGAGGAACCAGGTTCCACGTAGAGGTTGAAGACGCCTGTCACATCTGTCGTTGTAGCGTCGGAGGGGTCGGTCGTCAGTGAGACGCCAATTCCTGAAAGAGGCTGGTCGTGGTCGTAGACGCGGGCGTCGAGCACGACTCCAGTGACCAGGGCAGAGCTGGCCGACCAGACCTTTAGGGGCAGGGTTCGTGTGTTAGGACCGTAGGTCGCGGACAGCGTCACCGGAGTCGAGGTCCCGACAACCTGAGGCGTCGCCGTCAACGATGCGGACTGCTGGCCGGCGGCCACAAGCACGGTGGCGGGGACGCTGAATACGCTCGAATTCGAGCTCGAAAGTGAGATGAGCGCGCCCTCGGGGGGCGCCGGTGTGTCCAGATTGACCGTGACCTGGACTGGCGTGCCGCCCCGGAACGTCGCCGGAGCTGCGGTCATCGACGTGAGGACGGAGGGATTCACGATGAGCGAGGTCGAGGCGCTGAGACCTGCGAAGGTCGCGGTTAGCGCCGTTGAGCCTGTTGCCGAACCGGGAGTCACTCCGATCAACATGGACCAGCTAGTCACGAGAGGCGCGGATGGCATCGGATTCCAACTGCTGGCCACCAGCGACGTCGACGTCAGGACGACTCCTGGATTGCCCGATGAAAGCGAAACAGGCATCGATCCTGGGCTTAAGGCCCAGCCATCGAAATTGATCGAGCCGACGATGGTGCCGCCCCGTGAGACCGTGGACGGCCACGCGACGCTGAATGTCGCGGTTCCCGGTGAAACCTGGACCGCGATCGTCTTCGAGATGCCGTTGAGGGTCACCGTGAGGGTTGCGGTGCCGCCCGTCGAGCTCCACGGCACGACCCAGACTTCGCTTCCGGACGTCGCTCCGGACAAGATCGTCAGAGTCGTGTTGGCCAGAAGCTCAGGACCATAGTACGACCCGTGATCCGCCCATTCCTCGTACTGCGCCATTCCGCTCGAGGTCAGCGAGACGACGGTCCCGCCCGCTGGCGCAGGTGACTTGAGCACCACGTAGAGCGTGTTCGAGGCCCCCGCCTTGACGCTCAACGGAGCACTGATCGTGAAAGCGTCATAGCCAACGACCTCGACGTTTAGGACCGAACTCACGACGACGCCCAGACAGGTTGCCGTAATCGTGATCGGCGTGTGATCCGACACCGTCGCCGTCGAGATCGAGAATGACACGAAGCTGGAGCCCGGAGCGACCGACACCGAGCCGGGGACCGGGGCAAGAGTCGCGTTCGACGATGTGAGGTTCACGACGAGGCCGGCGGCCGGCGCGGGAGCAGTCAGGGCGACCGTGCCTGTCACGCTCTGCCCACCTACGACCGGGTTCTGAATGAACATAACGGCAGAGGGGAGCGTCAGCCGAACCGTCGCGCTTCGCGTGACACCGCTCAGACTGCCCGCGATAGTGGAGGTCGAGCCCGACGGCGAAGCGGAGATCGTGATCGGGAAGGTCACCGAAAATGCACCCGGAGGAACCGTAGCGCTGTCCGGCACGCTCGCAACCCCGACATTCGACGACGTCAGACCGACCGTCGTGCCGCCGGCCGGCGCCGCAGCTGTCAACGTAACCGTTCCCGTCGCAGAATCGCCTGGCACCAGGGCGGTCGGGCTAAATGAAACGGACGCCAGGTTACTCGCGCTCGACCGCGCAACATAGAGCGCGAACGACTTGGTGACGCCCGCCGCGCTTGCCGTCGTCGCAACGGTCCTGTCGTAGTTGAAGTAGGGATACGTTTGGACGGCAAAGGTCGCCAAGGAGGCGCCAGCGGCTATGGTCACTGTCGACGGGAGACTGACCGCCTGCGAGAACGCTGACGAGAGGGTCACGACCATGCCGCCTGTCGGAGCGGGCCCGTTCAGGGCGACTGTCCCGGTCCCGCCGCCACCAGCGACGATGAGGAGTGGATCGATCGAGAATCCGATAAGTGTCAGAGACGGCGTGACGTCGAGGACGGCCTGACGGGTCGTCACCCCGTCCGTCCACGAGATGGTGACGCTCTTTTCGGTGCTCACCGACGTCGTTGCGATTTCAAAGGTCGCCGTAGTCGCACCGGCGGGAACGGGCAGCGTTGCCGGCACACTCGCGGCCGCATCACTCGAAGTCAGGGTCAACATGGAACCGCCAGCCGGCGCGGGATCGAGCAGAGTCACCGTCGCCGTCGTCGAGGTTCCTCCGACAAGCGACGTGGGGGAAAGCGTTAGGTTGGGGAGGATTCGGCCGAAGCTGAGTCCGTCGATGAAGAGCTCGAAACCGTAGCCCCAGGTGCCGAAGTGAAGCTCGACCTGGTTGACGTCGGACAGCACCGGGCTGCCTGTCGACGACCTGGTCCAGGGACCCCCTCCCGAAAGCGGAACCTGATAAAGGCGCCACGTGTCGAGCGACATGAGTGCGTAGGCCGGCGTGTACGTGTATGCGCCGCCCTGGGTCTGGAGGACGACGACGGGCTGCGCACCCTGGAAGGGTGGGATATTCGAGTTGACTTCATAGACCCAGAAGCTCAGCGAGTCGATCTTGGATAGGTCCCAGTGGGCGCTGCCCGCCGCCGGGTAAACGGCAACAGCAGTGGCTCCGTTCGTCAAGTAGTCGATCGAGGAAACACCGGACCGAACGTGCGTCGTGTCGTTCTCGAGGCTGATGAGGTTGGAATCGATCGCTCCCCAGACCCCTGCGTTTCCTTCAGCGAAGTCGCCGTCCAGCGTCGTGACGAAAGCCAGACCGTCGTAGTAAGCGGTGAATCCGGCCGGCGATGCCTGGTGATGGATCTCGAAACCCGAGATGTTCGAGAGGTCGACGATACCGGTGACCGTTCGGGTCCAACCGCTGTCTCCCGAGAGCGCGATCTCATAGTGATGCCACTGGTTCGGATACGTCACGGGTGAGGCCGGCGTGTACTGGATGCTCCCGGTGGGTCCGAGAAGGACGACGGTCGGCTGGTTGCCCGCGAATACTGAACTGCTCTCGATGTAGGCCCAGAAGCTCAGGAAGGCGCGCGAAGAAAGATCCCAGACGACTTGACCGACCGCGGGATACCGAATCCCTGTGTCGCCTCCACTGGCCGTGACGAGCTTGAGAGACGAAGCTCCGACGCGCACACGGGTCGTGTCGTCCGAGAGGCTCGTGGCAGCTGAATCGGAAGCGAAGGCGACCCAATCGGACGCATTTCCCTCCGTCAGCTCCCCAGTCGGGACTGGACGCGACACGAGAAGACTCGCGGTTCGTGAGATCGCTCCTGCGGTGGCGGTGATCGTCGCCGACTGATTCGCCGAGACGCTCGTCGTCGTCACCATAAACGTCGCTGTCGTCGCGCCCTCCGCGATCGTTACGCTACCGGGAACGGTGGCCGCGGCGCTGTCGCTGGAGAGGCTGACGGCATATCCGCCCGCGAGCGCCGCCGACGTTAGCGTGACGGTGCCAGTCGAGGGCGAACCGCCAGTGACTGACGCGGGCGCCAGCGAGAGAGCCGAAAGAACCGGAAGCGGGTTGATCGTCAGAGGTGCCGTGACCGTCACGCTAGCGGCAGCCGCCGTAATCGTGGCCGTCTGAGCCGTTGAGACGGAGGACGTCGTGACCGTGAAGGTCGCCGATGTCGTGCCTTGAGCGACCGTTACCGCGGCCGGGACCGTCGCGGCGGAATTGTCGCTCGAGAGGTTGACGGCGAAACCGCCCGTGGGTGCAGCCATCGTCAAGGTCACGGTTCCGGTAGACGTCGAGCCGGCAGACACCGTAGCCGGGTTGAGCGAGACCGCGGAGAGAGCTGCACCTGGCGGATTCAATGTGAGGACCGCAGTCCTGACGGTGGAACCCTGGGTCGCCGTAACGGTCGCGTTAAGGACACTTCCAACCGAGGCGGTCGTGACGGTGAAGGTCGCGGTTGTCGCGCCCTGGACAACCGTTACGGAAGCGGGGAGGGTCGCGTACCCGCTCGAGCTCGAGAGGGCCACGCTGACCCCGGCCGACGGCGCTTGCCCATTTAGTGTGACCGTGCCGGTTGACGGAGAGCCACCGGTGACGCTCGGCGGGCTGAGGGAGACCGAAGTAAGGTCCGGAGGATTTACCGTGAGGGTCGTTGACTGGTAGGAAGCGCCATAGGTCGCCGTGATCGCGACTCCCTGCGCGGACGAAACCGCCGAGGTCGCTATCGCGAATGTCGCCGACGTCGCGCTTGCGTCGATCGCGACCGCGGCGGGCACCCCGACGACGGACGGGTTGGCGCTCGAAAGAGAGACTGTGGCGCCCCCAGCCGGAGCCGGGTTCGTGAGCGTCACGGTACCGACCGAAGCTCCCGCGCCGACGACCGACGCCGGCAAGGCGGTCAGGGATGCGACACCGGGAGGCGTGACTGTGACGACGGCTGTGCGCGTCTCGGAACCGTCCGTCGCGGTGAGAGTCACAGAGGTGTCCGTGCCGACGGGCGTGGTTGTCACGCTGAAGGTCGCGGACGTCGACGCGGCAGGGACCGTCGCTGTCGCCGGAACGGAAGCCACCGTCGCACTCGAGCTCGACAGTGACACAAGGACACCGCCTTCAGGGGCGGGACCGGTGAGGGTGATCGTTCCCGTCGTGGGGGCTCCACCCGCGACGCTGGCCGGATCCAAGGAAACGCTTGCGAGAACCGGAGTGTGATCCTGATTGACCTTGCCGACATGATCGAACCACACCCGGCCGTCGTAGAGCGTGAACGCGATTCCGTCGATGAGTTGCCCTTCGAGGCCAAGGCTTGAGGCGGTCAACTCGAAGCGTGCCCACTCCCCAGGGGTGGGGATCGCTCCTTCGTAGAGCCGACTCTCGGTGCCGGTCGTGCCCCATCCGATGTCGTTCGCACCCCAGAAAGCGCGATGCTCCCAGCTTCCGCCGGTGCGCCACTGAATCATGATCTCGCTGGGAGGGAAGCACGGGTCGACGAGGGCGTAGACAACGAATCGGTCGCCGGGGTTGAGCTGGAGGTTGGAGCTTCCGCTCGTCTCGAGGAAGTGCTGTGTCTCGCCGACCGCAATCGGCTCGGTGTTGGACTGCGTTCCCGACGCCTTCTGAGCAGCGTCCCAGATCCACGTCCCCGAGAGGTTCACGACCGCCGGGGGCGCGTCGTCGAACCAGATCGTGTCGGGCGGGAATGACGACGGCGCTGGCGCGGTCCCGAAAGAGCAGGGAGTGATCGTCAGAGTCGCCGTGCGCGCGACCGAATTCGCCGATGCCGTGATCGTGACACTCGTGTCGGAGGACACTCCTGAAGTTGTAATCGCAAAGGTCGTGGCCGTGGTTCCCGCCGGGACGACCACGACGCCACCGGCCGGCACGATCGCCGCGACGTTGTCGCTCGTGAGATTGACCGCGAATCCGCCGGCGCCTGCAGCGCTGGTGAGGGTCACGGTTCCCGTCGAGGACGATCCCCCCGCGACAGACGAGGGGCTCAGACTGATCGATGCCAAGGCAGCGCCAGACGGCGTGACGATAAGCGTCGTCGTCTGTGTCGCACCTCCCCCGGAAGCCGAGATGACGACGGAATCCGCCGACGAAACCGGCGAGGTCACGATCGTGAACGTCGCGGTTGCCGACCCGGATGCGACCGTCACGGTTGCCGGCACGGAAGCGGCCGACGTATCCGAGCTCCCGAGGGAGACCTGGAGCCCTCCTGCGAGGGCCGGAGCGGAGATCGTGACCGTGCCCGCGGACGCGGTCCCACCTTCGACGACGCCCGGAGAGACGCTGATGCCAGTGACGGAAATGGAAGCGACCGTCAGCGTCGCGGTTCTGCTGTCGCCGGCGTAAGAGGCGGTGATCGTCGAGGTCGCCCCTGCCGCCGCGTTCAACACCGACGCCGTGAAGGTTGCTGCGGTGGCGCCCGAGGCGATCGTCACATTGGCCGGCACGGTCGCAACTGCCGTGTCCGAGCTCGAGAGAGAGACTTCCGCACCACCCGAGGGAGCCGCGCCGGAGAGCGAAACGGTGCCGGTCGACGTGCTACCCGCGACGACCGAGGCCGGGCTCAAGGAGAGGGAGTTCAGAACGGCTGAGCCCGATGCGTCGATCTTCCCGACCCTATCGAACCAGACTTTCCCGTCGAACATCGAGAACGCCATGCCAAGGACGTCCTGGTTGCCCAACCCGATGAGGGAAGCCGGGACTTCGAGCCTCACCCACTGCCCTGTCGCTGGGAGCGCCCCCATGTACGTCAGGCTCGGCGTCCCGAGGTTTCCATAGCCGATCAGGTTCTCGCCCCAGAAGACGCGATGCTCCCAGCTATCCGAATTGAACTGGAGCATCAACTCTCTCGGCGGATCGCAAGGGTCGAGAAGCGCGTACACGACGATCTTGTCCGTAGCGTCCAGATGTAGAACCTGGGAGGGATCCGCTACGAAATAGTGCTGGTAGAAGCCCGCCGTCGAAGGCTCCGTACTCGACTTCAGGCCCATTGCATGCTGGGACGTGTCCCAGTTCCAGGTTCCGCCCGGCGATGAGTCGGGCGGGAGGTCGTCGTCAAACCAGACCGTGTCCGCCGAGAAGGACGATGGTGCGTTCGCCGTCCCGAACGTGCATGGATTGACGGTCAGGGTCGCAGTCTGATTGACCCCGTAACGTGACGCGGTGATGGTCACGGGCGTCGAGGTCGCAACCTGATGGGTCGCGATCGAGAACGTCGCCGTATTCGCGCCTGGCGCTATCGTGACCTGATCTGAAACGGTTGCCGAGGCGTCCGAGCTCGAGAGGGAAACGGTCGTCCCCCAGGGTGGCGCAGCATTGGTCAGGGTGACCGTACCCGTGACGACCGTGCCAGCAGCGACGACGGACGGAGAGGCGCTGACTCCCGAGAGGATTGGACCGATCACGTCGAGGCTCGCGAACTGATCGATGCCGTCAGCTGACGCTGTAATCGTGATCGAAGTCAGAAGGTCAACCGCCGTCGTGACGACCGTAAAGGTCGCCGATGTCTGTCCCTGCGCAACCACGACGACATTCGGGACGTAAGCGACTCCAAGGTTCGAGCTCGAGAGGAAGATGTACTTCCCGCTGGGGGGTGCCGGGTTCGAGACGGTGACCGTCCCCTGAGACGTCCCTCCACCGAAGACCGACGCCGGTGTGACGTTTAGTGAGGCGAGAAGGGCAGGCGGAGCAGCTGCAACGCTGAGCTCGGCCGTACGAATAACGCCCGCGTAGACGGCCGAGATCGTGACCGAGGAGTCGGAAACGACGTATAGCGTGCCGACCGTGAAGGCCGCGCTCGTCTGACCGGCCGCGACCGTCACGGTCGCCGGAACCGTGGCGACGCCCGCATCCGACGAAAGGAGTGTGATGGCCGCGCCGCCGGCGGGTGCCGCGCTCGCCAACGTGACTGTGGCGGATGACGTTCCTCCACCCTGAACGGAAGTCGGGTTGAGGGCGATGCCCGTCAGGACCGGAGGGCCGTTCGCGTTCTTTCCTGTTCTGTCGAACCACGCTCGCCCATCGAACATCAGGAAGGCCATTCCCGCGAGGGACTGGTCCGAGATTCCGATGAGCGAAGCCGGTATCTCGAGCCTCGCCCATGACCCGGCCGGCGGAAGAGCGCCCATGTAGAGGCGCCCCGGTGTCCCCGGAGTGCCCATTTCAATGAGGTCCTCACCCCAGTAGGCGCGATGCTCCCAGCTTCCATCGACCGAGAACGCCAGCATGAGCTCTCGTGGCGTCTCGCATGGATCGAGAAGCACGTACTGAACGATGGTCTCGCCGGCCGCGACGGAGAGCTGGCTGCCGTTCGCATCGAACTGATGCCCGTAAAGGCCCCAGCTCCCACTTTCGGTGTGGGAGGCCGTCCCGCTCATCTTCTGGGTCGTGTCCCAGATCCAGGTGCCGAGGGGATCTCCCCCTTCAGGAAGGGCGTCGTCGAACCAGACGGTATCCGTCGGGAGATTCGCAGGTGCCTGAGGGGTCCCGATCGAACATGTCCCGGCCTTGCCCGAACGATCGAACCAGGCATGCCCATCGTTGAGAGTAAATGCGATTCCCGCGAGGTAACGGCTGCCCACTCCGACCGCGGCCGCAGGGATCTCGAGTCGGACCCACTGACCCGTCGCGGGCAGAGGTCCCATGTAGTGAAGGCTTTCGGTACCGTCTACGCCCCAGCCGATGACGTCCTCACCCCAGTAAGCACGGTGGTCCCATCCCTCGCCCGCGACGGTGAACTGAAGCATGAGCTCCGTCGGTGGGTCGCATGGGTCGAGGAGGACGTACGTCACGAGGGTGTCCGTAGGCGATACCCAGAAGAGGCTCGAGACGGGGGACGTGAAGAAGTGCTGGTGGACGCCGGCAGAGCCCGGCTGTGTGTGCGATTGCGTGCCGCTGGCCTTCTGCGTCGTGTCCCAGACCCAGGTATCCCCGAGCGACGAGTCCGGTGGCACGTCGTCGTCCATCCAGATCGTGTCCGAGGGAAGAGTGGGAGCGCTCGCGATTGGAACCGTGCACTGACCAAGCGATGGGCTGGCAAAGAACACGATCGCAAGAAATGCCAACGCGGCGCATGTTGCGCGCACTGCGTAATTGCCGGCGAACACGAACGTCGCGGAGGCACCCGGTTTCCAGGTTTTCATTCTCTGCTCTCGTTTCGGAGTCGGAGCTGCGGAAGGACGAAGACGTAGCGCACTTACAACAGGGATAAACGTGGTGCGGCGGGGGTCGGCCGGCACCGATGCACTCGTACTAACCCGATCGGGTTATGCCGCGCGGCCTGTAGTGCCGCCCACTCAGTTGTTTAGCTCTCGCGGGGTTGAAAAGCGCCCTTCAGAACCGTCTACATGGGTAGGGGGGTTCCATGCTGGAGACCAGAACTCTCAGGACACGCACTCAGCGTGAGCTCCATCGACGCGAAGTCGAGATCTCTCCAACCCTCGCGTTAGAGCGCCTTCAAGTATTCAAGGCCGCGTTTCTCGCAGACCCGCGGCCGGGGTTCATCTTCGAACATGGCCGACTGCTCTTCGCCAACGAGGCGGCGAAGCGGCTCGTGGGGTCCTCGCCGAGCACCGGACCCTTCCTCGAGGCGCTGAAGGCGGGGCTGGCCGGGGGATTCCCCGACCCGAAGCTCTGCCTTCGGTTAGGGACGCGCAGGTTCCTTATGGAACTACATCCGGCGCGGGCCAGAACCGCGTACTCGACCCGAATCTGCTTTCTCGTCCGGCGAGCGGCGGTGCTCCCCGCTATCAAGGAGCTGACCGACCGCGAGCTCGGCGTCCTCACGTGGCTCATGAAGGGCTTTACGAACGGCGAGATCGCTTGCCGGCTCGGGATTTCGATCGAGACGGTTCGTAAGCACGTCGCTAACGCGCGCAAGAAGACGGGGACGAAGACGCGCGCTGGGCTCGTGGGGTGCGCCCGCAGGCGTTAAGAAGGTTCACTGCGTCAACTACAGTATGTTCTTACACGTAGTCGGGAGGACATGCTCGGTAGCAGAATGGGCCCTGCAGTGTGAGGACGTTTTACAAAGGGTTGATCTGTTCTCTAGCCATGCTGGCACGACGCCGGGCTATCGATTCAGGGGCACCGTTGAGACGGTCAGCGTCGACTGGTACAGGAGGCACAGATGGTCACGACCGTTCCCGATGTTTCTCCTGGTCAGGAGTGTCAGCGCGAGGGCTGTCAAGGCAAAGGAAGCGCGCCAAGCCCCGAACAAAATGGCACCGTGGGGATCCGAGTTGAACCAGCACCGGGGGTTCTGGCTCAAAGTCTGGCTTCGTAAGAGCCATATGGTTGAATACACAAAGAAATCGGCGGCGCGCTGAAGCCCACGAGCCGACCCTTGGCGGCCTAGCGCGTCTTTACGGTAATCTTGATCCGTGCGACTGGTCTATTGCGATGAGGCCGGGGATGACGGCTACCCGCGCTCTTCGTCGCGGCTGTTTGCCCTAAGCAGCCTCTACGTTGCAGCGAGTAAGTGGCGCGACGTATTCGAGCAGTTTCGAAGCTGCCGTCGACATATCAAAGGAATTATCGGGCTTCCGGTCCGCAACGAGATCCATACTCGGGATTTCTTGGTTGCTGAAGGCATTTATCAGAAACTCGGCTTAAGCGGTTCCAAACGCCGAGACGCCATTAGCGTGATCTGCGAGTGTCTCGGCCAGGCCGGCACTAAGGCGGGTCTCCGCATCGTGAACGTCGTAATTCGGAAGCAGTTAATCATCAAGCCTAACTATCAGGTGCTTGACATGGCCATCAAATACGCGATGCAGCGAGTAAAGAACGATCTCGGGGACGAAGAGTTCATGATCTTTCCGGACGACGGTCGCCCCATTAAGACTCGAGAGATCATTCGGAGGATTCAGGCTTTCAACATCGTGCCCTCAAAGTACGGGCCCACATCGCGATCTCTACCCATGAGGAGCCTGATCGAAGATCCGGTGCTGAAGGACTCAAGGGAGTCCTATTTCCTCCAGTTCGCAGATACCGTCGTTTCAATCGTCTATTGGCAGGCGCTCCTCGAAAATGGCCTTCCACTCGCTAAGAGGATCGGCGCGGTAATTCAGCCGAAGACCATCACCGGCTGGCTCGACCTGATGAAGCCAGCCCTCAACACTAAAGCTGCCCCGCATCCCTACGGTATCAAGTACCACCCGTGAAAAAGGGCAGGAGCGGCCCTTTCGAGCCGCTCCTGCCTGCTTAGTCGGACCGATCGGGTCTGCTTAGCTGTCCGCCCACCGCCCCCGCCTTCGCGGCTTAGGTGGGACAATCGGAACGTAGCACCTGGAGTCTAGGATTTCAAGGCCTATTTTGGCCCATATAGATCTCAACGCGGCCTTGAGAGAGCGGTGACGTTGTTTTCCCTGACGTTATACTTCTCTGATGGGCAGAAGAAAGTCTGACGGACGAGTGATAAAGAGCTCCGTCTCTGGCTACTCGCTCTGGGCGTTCGAGCGTTACCGCGAGGCGCACGGCAAGGACGACGGTTCGGCCGTGCGGTCGATCCTCGAGTCGTGGCTTCGGTTGGAAGACAAGAGCGTCTTAGAGAGCTTCGGCGTCAGCCTGGAGCATTTCAGAAAGGCGCGCGGGGGAAACGTCACGGTTGGCACCTTCGAGAAGACGTTAAGCGGGGGTCCCAAGTCCCGCAAATAGTCTCCGCTTGAGGTTGGGCGGGCTCACGTTCTCTTCGCTTCGAGAAACCTGCCGTTGCACGATCGCTTTCGTCGCCCGGTGCACTAAATTGATGGTCCACTATGGCTGGCCGACGAATCGTAGGGAAACCGCCAGCCCCTCTAAGCCCTCCCGCACCACAGGTTCCGGAACCCCGATGCGCCTCAGGGTTGTTCCGAGCAGGAGCAACTGGAGAACACGCGAAAGGTACGCAAGGCGAGGCCATGGGGGGCGCGCCACTCCCTTAGTCTGATGCGTCAGGGCGTTGCGGGCGTCGACGATCTCAGATACAGCTTCTTTCGAATCTCTGGAAACAGCCGCTCGGAGTGGCCCTAACCCATCAAAAAGCTCTGTGAGCCGTTTGCGAAGACTTAACTCGTTTCCGTACTTGAGGACATCTTTGAGCTTCTTTCGTAATGGTTTCGGCAGTCCCTCAGGCAGCTTGATCTCGCTGAGGTGCTCATCGTAGGCTTCGGAGGACTCGTAGGTGCCTTCATGAGTACACCGATGGTAGGCCTCCGCCGCCTGAGCGAGGGCCAGGAAAGAGTACGTTGAGATTCCGGTGCCGCCGAAGAGGACTCCACAGAAGAGCTCGATTGCCGGTCGTGCGACCCCGGAGAGTGCGAACCACTCAAGCAAAGTCGCCTCGATAGAGGGCCGGATGACCGGTAGTCTGACAATCATCTGGTGGGGCGCGACAGGCTCTGGGCTCTTGACAAGCCACGTGTTGCGGAAGACACCGGCACCTTCGTGGTCATCCTCGGACAGGAACACGTTGATGCTCTCCGCTGCGACCACACCGAATGTGCAGAAACAGAGGAAATTGCGCAGATCATCGAAGACTCGCAGAAACCACTCGAGCGTCATGGCCTCATCTGGTACGGCCTCGAAGTATGGTGTGTACCTCCACGTTACCGCCTCGAGGGGGTTTGGAGCCGTCGAGAAGGTCCCCGCAAGGGTAATTCGGGCCCTTATCGCGGGGATCTCCGCCTCGAATCCTGGCGGGTGCGTTGCCGATGCCGTCATTACGGGTCCTACGCCATCTTCGACGGTTTCCTGAAAAGCTCGCTGCCCAGCCCAGCCCGAAAGGCCTGTTAGCGTCACCCGTGCGCTTGAAAAGCGTGATGCGTTGATTGACTCAGTGTGGCGGCCGATTAGCGCGTAGTTCGCGTGATACACAACGCCGCCCGTACCAAGGCTCGTCCAGTGCGACTCCGCCTGAAGCGACTGCAATAGCGAGCACGCCTTGCCGCGAGTCGTGCGTCCATGAATGACTGGATGATCTCTGCTAACGCTCCAAGGAAGACTCTCGTCAACATCCAGTCCGCCGAACAGGTCGAGGCTCATAGTCTCGCCGGGCCGGAAGTGGAGGACGCCTCCGACACGCTTACCTGGGTTTTCGGGGAGCCAGAACTGACCCGCTACGTCTGCCGCCTCGAAGAGGGATGTCGGCATCTCGTATCTAAGAGGCATTGTGAAACCTCGCGAGGTGGAGTAGCTGAAGCTTGCGTTATCGGAGTCTTTCGCGAGACTTGAGCCTCTCGAAGCGACCAACAACAAGAAGGTAGCCGAGGATTCACCGCCGCCGCCGCGCAGACACGCCGACGTTCGTCCACGCGGGCGCCACATCTTTAAGCACACTGTGGAAGCTCTCACTCGACTCGAGTGACACTGGCGTCCACCTCCCGCGCTGCTCTGCGAAGGCGACAAGATCCCATTCCACGGCGCCGTGCTTCTTTCCCCGCCAGGGTGGCCAGCGTCGGGCTGCCGAGACGAGCTGAACGAGGTGCGCAGTTCCGATCGTTCCGCCCATCGTGTCGTCCCCATCGACTCCGAGCGCCCTCAAAGGGACATGGCTCGTCCAGCTGTCGAAATCGTGTTTGCGGTCGAGCCGCTCCGGTCTGACTTTCCTCTTACAGTAGGTCCAAACAGTCTCCCGGATCCGCTTCTCCGCCGCCCTCTCCGGTAGCCTGTTGATGAGCCCGTCCGTCTTCTTGAAGAGCGCGCTCATCTCCTTCACGGCAGCAAACTGCGAAGCGTAGAGGCTTGGGTGGAGGCCGCGGCGTGGCCGACCGAGTAAGGCACGGCCGAGCCGCCGTTCGACATCGACTTCGTCGCGAGTGCCGCCGATGCTCTTCGGCGACTTGCGGTGAACACCCCACTCTCGAGCGCAGGAAAGCCCCCGACAAGCCCGCGAGAGGCTCGGCGCGTCACCGAGATAGCCTGGGCCGTTCCCCGCTGGCACCGCGAGCACCTCCTCGAAGGTCGGATTCTTGCCTTGCCCTCGGACCTCGGCTTCTCGCCGAAGAAACTCGATTTCGCCCCAGGCTGACCTGACGAGGTGGTCTCCAGGTTTCACTGCACGAGCCCAAAGGACCATGACAGCCCAGAGAACCTCCGCGGTTTCCTTGAGCGTTAGCCTCGGTAAGAAGATCGTCGAGCAGATTCGCCTTCTCTCGCGAGCTTGTTCCTCGTCCGACCAGCTCTCGAAATCATTCCAGCGTTCCAACAGAGCCGCGATGAATGCTTCCCGATCTCGTAGGGCGTCCGGGAGCTTGCGGACGTTCAGCGGCGTCCGCGCCTGGCTTTCGGTCATCGCGCAGAGTGCTGCGTCCACGACAACACCGCGAGTCGCACCGCCGCGTTCGTCGACAGGCCCGAAGCCTTCGCCTGTCTTTGCAGCGCCCGCCAAGCCGAATCCGGTATGCGGAGCGATCGGACCCTGCTCGGCTGCACCTTCTGCCCGTTCGGCGGCCGACCCCGGCGTGTGATTCTCCGCACCTCGGGACCGAACTGCTTCTCGATCCAAGCGGCGTCCCTCGCCTGCGTGCGCCTAGCCTCCTCTATGGGAACGAACGTCTTCGGTAGGTCGGCGAGGGAACGGTAGGTCTTCCGAAGTCTCTTCCGCTTCGGCCTCATGTCCGTCGCCTCTTGATTCGATAGGCCGTAATGACGTGCGCCTCGTCCGGCCCGCTACGAGTGAACGCGACGCGGAGCGCGCGTCCCCCGACTGTCCCCTCGGCGATCCATCGCCCGCGTCTACCAGATGCCGTGATACCAAGGTCCTCCGCTTCGAACACAGCCTCCACCTCCCGCTGGCCTAGCCCATGGCGCGCGACGTGCGCGACGTTTTCCCGATGCCAAACGAAGCGCACCGCCCGAATTGTAGTACGAATCCGCCGAAGTTCCGATCAGGTCGCGCCGTGAATTGATCATGCTTTTCGAGCTGTCGAGTACCTACCCTTTGCCGTGCCCTGTATGAAGGTAACGAGCGCGATGGTGGAGCTAGGGTGTGAGCTGCTCTTCGGCAGGAGCGTCTGCAGGGATCGAAGAGCCGGCGAAGCCCATCTTCGCTGAGGAAACCGTGTGAAGGCGACACCCCTGGAAGTCGTGCTGGGACGTCTCCTTCTCCTCGGGTGCGATCCGCGCCCCGTCGGTGGAGGATGGGCCGCCCAGTGCCCCGGCCACGAGCACACTCCCGGCCATGAGATGCGGCTTCTCGAGATCACCGGTGGCACCGAGGGGCCAGTCGTCGTCGAATGTCGGAAGCCGCCCGAGGCGGCGGAGAAGACTCGTCTTCGCCTCGTGCCGAAGGACCCGACGGCATGACCCCGCTTCAAACCGTCCTCGAGGTCCTCGAGGGCGTGAGGAGGTGCGGGAACGGATGGTCTGCGAAGTGCCCGGGCCACGACGACGGAACAGCGTCACTCTCGGTCGGTGAAGGAAACGACGGGCGCGTGCTCCTCCATTGCTTCGCGGGCTGCGCGTTTCCCGACATCGTGAAGGCGGCGGGCGTTGCAGGGACTGATCTCTTCCCGCCGGAAGACCGCGACGGGAAACGTGAGATCGCGCGGTACGTGTATCACGACGAGACCGGGGGGGAGCTGTTCCACGTCCGCCGGTACGTTCCGAAGACATTCCGACCCTACAGGCCAGGCGCCGCCTTTCCCGGAATCGATGGCGTTCGGCGCGTCCTCTTCCGTTTGCCCGAGACGCTTGACGCCGTGAAGGCTGGGCGCGTCATCTACCTGCCCGAGGGTGAAAAAGACGTGCTCGCTCTTGCCGGTCTCGGTCTTGACGCGACAACGGCGCAGGGTGGAGCAGCCGCGCCTTGGATCGAGGACTATTCGGAGGCCCTCCGCGGCGCCCGCGTCGTCATCGTCGCGGACAAGGATAGGGTGGGAAGGGCTCGTGCTGTGAACGTCGCGGCCTTGCTCCGCCTGACCGCCGCGTCGGTTCGCGTTGTCGAGGTCCCGATCGGGAAGGACTCGTCCGACTGGATCGCCGCCGGCGCGACCCGTGAAGACTTCGAGAGTTTGCTCGCGGCGAGCGCGGACGCCGAGGCCCTGACACCCGAACAGCAGAAAGCCGCCGAGGCGTTCGTCTCGCTGCCGGAGGTCCTCCGCCAGAACAAGCCGCGGCGCCCGATCCGGACCGGCGTGAGCTGGATCGACGAAAACACTGGTGGCGGCATCTCGCCCGGGGAGGCTGTGATCGCGGGCGGAGGCCCCGGCACCGTGAAAACGACGCTCATCACGAACCTGAGCGAGAACATGGCCGGGCCGAAAACCGCGCTGTGCTTGGTCGCCTGGGATGAGAGATGGACGAGAGTTGCGCAGAAGACTGGCGCGCAGTTCGGCGAGCCGTACTCCGAGTTGACCTCGGTTCACCCGCTGACGATTGACCGTCTCGAGGCGCGGCTCGCTGAGCGAGACGCCTTCATCCGGTTCGTCGATCCGGGGTCTGGGCTCCCGGTCGAATTGATTGCCGAGACGTTCGACCGAGTCGCGCCGAAGGACCGCATCCGGATCTACCTCGTCGACCTCCTGCAACTCATGGAGTCAAGTGACTGCAAGGACGACGACACCGAGCAGATCGAGACGAGGCATGTCGTAGAGGCCCTGCTCCGCGTCGTCAGGGTTCAGGAGGCGATTGTTTTCGCGATCTCCGAGGCGACGAAGGCGGCGATCGCTTTGGACGCTGTCGAGGCGAACCCCCTGGCTGTATTCGCCACGAGCCGGAAAATCGCGAGCCGCTTCGATCTCCCGATCGCGATGGCGAAGATGGACGATGCGACTGTTCTGTGCATCGTCGCGAAGAATCGTCTAGGCCCGACCGGAAAGTTCCGCCTGACTCTGGACCCGATCACCTGGCGGCTGGGGTGCCAAGAGGGCCGCGGCGAGCCGAAGCGGACGAAGGGCGAGGCTACCCGACACATGGCCGACGCGGAACAGCAGAAGATCCTCGTCCCGGCGCTCATGAAGGCCATCGCCGCAGTCGGGCCAGCGTCCGGACGCCAGCTTGCCGCCCACCTTCGCGGCGTTCAGGGCATCCGCTTTACGGAGACGAACCGGCTCGCAGCGTTGGCCTACATCAAGAGCGAATGCATGGCGACACCCGGCGACGGGTCAAGGGAGCAGTGGACTCTTCCGGGCAGCCAGGGACCACCGAAGCCGATGGAACCGAGGGCTCCGAAAAAAGGGACCCGAACGAGGACTCGCAAGAAATCCCAGAAGAGCGAGGGGCAGCCGTGAGCCCTGTTTCGCTGGGATCCGAAACGTTCACGCACTCTCAGCGCCTCCGCGCGCTGAGTGTGTGTGTCGCGATCCCCCATAGGGGATTCGCGAAACACCGAAACACTCAGCACCGCGTCGCGGTGTCTAGCCCGAAACACTCCCGAAACAGTTGCGAAACACTTCGAAACACCCCAAGCGCGAAGGTGGAGGGGGCTCCCGCAGACGCGTGGATGTCCAGTGTTGACCCATGAGCGATGCGGACCGGCGCTGGCGCACGTCCCTGGCCGAGCTTGAAGCGGCGGTCACCGATATGTCGGGAAACGACGTTCCAGAGCTTGCGGGGCTGCTCGAGGCGCTCAAGGTTCGGCTAGTACTCCGGCTACAGACGTCCACAGTGCCCTCACCGGCAGAAGAGCGGGATCGGCTCCTCGACGCCGAGCAGGCTGCGGCGCTCCTCGGGGTCAAGAAATCCTGGATATTCGACCATTCGGCCGAACTCTCGCCAGTTCGGCTCCCAGGCCGCCTTCTCCGCTTCTCCGAATCGAAGCTACGGCGCTGGATGCGGAGAACCGCTTGAATAGTGAAAGGGCATTGCGCCTAGTGGGTGCCATGAAGCACGAAAGCAACGGAAACACCCACGACTTGAAGCAGCGAGGACACCATGCGCGGTGACGGGCGAATCTTCAAGCGCAGGGGGAAGGACGGGAAGGACCTCGCGATCTGGCACATCGCCTACTGGGGTCCCGTCGAGGGTCGAATCGTGGAGATTCGCGAGAGCGCGGGAACCTGCGACGAGAAAAAGGCGCGGCAATTTCTGAAGGAGCGACTTCGCGAGGTAGGAAACCACCGCGTTGGCGCAGCGAGGTTTCACGGGCCTCGTCAGGAACGCGTGACCGTGAAGGAGCTCCTCGAGGCTCTCGATCGGGACTACGCGCAGCGCGGCGTCAAAGGGCTGCGCGAGGCGAGAAACCACATGAAGCCCATACGCGATTTCTTCGGCCCGCGCCGGGCCATGGAGGTGACGCCGAACCTGGTGCGGGAGTACATCGCCGAGAGGAAGAAGAGCGTTCGCGTCGTTGACGGCGAGCGCATCGTCGGTGTCGCGAACGCCACTATCAACCGCGAGACGGAGGTCCTAGGTCGGGCATTCCGGTTAGCCGTGTTCGAGGGGACGCTTACGATGGCGCCTGCGATCCCTTCCCTGCCCGAGAACAATGCCCGGAGGGGCTTCTTCGATCGCCATGAGGTCGATAGCCTCGTTCCCCACCTTCGTCAGCCGCTCTCGGACATGGCGCAGTTCGCGTACGCGACCGGCTGGAGGCTCGGCGAGATCCGGGGGCTGCGCTGGGAGTACGTCGACCGCCGCGCCCGCGAGGTGCGCCTCCCTGACTCGAAGAACGGCGAGGGCCGAGTCCTCCCCCTGGACGAGAACCTCTGGCTCCTGATCGAGCGGTGCTGGACCCGACGTGAGTTCAAGAGGGCGAACGGCGCGACTTCCATCTCGGAGTTCGTGTTTCACTTCAAGGGACGCCCGACACCGGAGACGACGCTGAGACGCTGGTGGGTCGAGGCACTCTCGAAGGCGGGCCTCCCCGGCAAGCTCTTTCACGACTTCAGGCGCTCTGCCGTGCGCGACATGATTCGTGCCGGCGTCGCGCAGGCCGTCGCGATGAGCGTCTCAGGCCACAAGACCGAGTCGATGTTCCGCCGCTACAACATCTCGACGACCGCGGACAAGCTCGAGGCTCTGCGGCTTCGCCGGAAGTACGTCGAGTCGCAGGCCACCGAGTCGAACGTCGCGACTTTTCCCGCTGTGAACACGGACACAACACGGACACCCGGGGGTATCGGATGAGGCTAAGGCACGACGTGACAGTGAGTAAGGTATTAACGGCAGGGGGTTCGACTCCCCCCGCCTCCACCATCGAGGGGGATCCGGAAACGGGTCCCCCTCGGCCTTATCTTCGCGACGAGGCACGCGCCCTCACGCGTCGCGTCGGGCCCGAGTCGCGCTGGGCCCGTCCGGCCGCCCGATTCCGAACGCGTCCTCGAACCGCTTCAGGACCCCGCGGAGAGTGACTTTCGTGGCCCGCGTCGTCCCGATATCCATCGCGACCTCCGGCGACGAGTCCGTCCGCGCCGCGTCCTTCAGCTCCTGCTGGAGCGCCGCGCGGACGTCCCTCACGAACGCGGCGGGCGGAACGAGGCCGGCCGCGAGCGCGTGGCGCAGGCCCGCGGCTTTCGCGTACTTCTCGTGCTCGGCCGTCCGGAGGACGTCCTCGGCCTCTGCGGCGGCGGCCTCCATCCGGGCGAGCTCCTTGTCCGTTGCGCGTCGGCCTGCCACGCGTCCTCCCGCGACGGCGTCGCCGCAACTCTAACGCAGCGCCGATCTCGCCCGTTCCGCCCCGCCCGGTCGGGCCGGCCCGCCGGCCGGCGCCCGCGGAAAAAACAGGAATGTCGTCATCGGCCCTTCTTCCGACATTGTTGTAGGCTCCGCGCATGCGCCGCGCGCGGTCCGCCGCCTCCGGGACGCCCGAACTGGCCGCCCTCCTGGAATTCTCCCGGGTCCTCGGCGGCAACGCGCACCTCCGCTCCTCGCTCGAGCCGGCGCTCGCCGCCCTGATCGACGCCTACGGCGCCGCGGGCGCCTCCGCGATGCTCCTCGACGAGACGTCCGGCGAGCTGAGGCTCGAGGCCGCGGCCGGGTCTCCCGAGCCACGCCGGAACGCCGTGCGTCTGAAACCCGGCGAAGCCGTCAGCGGGCGCGTCGCCGCCACCGGCCGGCCCGTCGTGGTGCCCCAGGTCTCGAAGGAGCCTCTCCTCCGTTCCCCCGGCGAGCCCTTCCCCGCCTCCGCCGCCGGCCGGCGCGAGCTCAGCCTCGTGGCTGTGCCGATCGCGGCGGACCGGCGGACGATCGGCGTCCTTTCGCTCGTGCTCTCCTACGACGCCCTCCGCGACTTCGGGCGCGAGACGGCGTTCCTGAAGGTCGTCTCGTCGCTCCTCGGCCAGGCCCTGCGCGTCGAGCGCCTCGTCGAGGCCGAGCGCAAGCGTCTCCTCGACGAGAACACGAAGCTCAAGCGCGAGCTCAAGGGCCGCTACGAGCTCAAGAACGTCGTCGGCCACAGCCGGCCGATGGAGGAGCTCTACGAGCAGGTCGTCCAGGCGGCGCCGAGCGCCACGACCGTCCTCATCCGCGGCGAGTCCGGCACCGGCAAGGAACTCGTCGCGCACGCGCTCCACTACAACTCGCCCCGCGCCGGGAAACCTTTCGTGCGCGTGAGCTGTGCGGCCCTGCCGGAAGGCCTCATCGAGTCCGAGCTCTTCGGCTACGAGCCGGGAGCTTTCACGGACGCGCGGGCGATGAAGAAGGGGCGGTTCGAGCTCGCCGACGGCGGCACGCTCTTCCTCGACGAGGTGGGCGACCTCTCCCCCGCCACCCAGATCAAGCTCCTCCGCGTCCTCCAGGAGCGCGAGTTCGAGCGGCTCGGGGGCGTCTCGCCCATCCGGGTCGACGTCCGGCTCGTCGCGGCCACGAACCGCGACCTCGACGCCGCGATGGCGAAGGGTTCTTTCCGCGAGGACTTGTTCTACCGCCTCAACGTGTTCTCGATCTTCGTGCCCCCGCTCCGCGACCGGCGCCCCGACATCCCTCTCCTCGCGGACCACTTCGTCGAGAAATACGCGGGCCGCCACCGGAAGGACGTTCGGCGGATCTCGACGCCCGCGATCGACGTCCTCATGGCCTATCACTGGCCGGGCAACGTGCGCGAGCTCGAGAACGCGATCGAGCGGGCCGTCCTCGTCTGCGACGGCGGCGTCCTGCACGCGCACCACCTGCCGCCGACGCTCCAGACCGCCGAGGTCTCGGGGACGCTCCCGCGCCAGTCCCTCGCGAGCGCGATGGCCGCCTACGAGAAGGACCTCCTCCTGGACGCTCTCAAGATCGCGCGCGGCAACCGCGCGAAGGGCGCCCGCCTCCTTCAGACGACCGAGCGCATCTTCGCGTACGGCCTGAGGCGCCACGGCATCGACGCGGCCCGCTTCCGCGGGTAGGGCGCGGCGCCTGCGCCGCGCCCGGGGCGGCGGCGCTCCGCTCGTCGCAACGAGGAGAAAATGGAAAGAAGACAAAAGAGTAAGAATTCTTAGCGGGTAAGACGTTTTTGTCGGCTCACGCCAACGACCGCCGCGGCGTCGCAAGCCATTGACGGCCCTCGGCTTCTTTCCTTCCAGGAGATCTTCTCTTCTCTCTCTCCCGCTTGCACGCGCCTTGCTAGGCGCGCCGCATGAACGCAGCCGACATCTCCTGGGTCCTCGTCGCCACCGCGCTCGTCCTCCTCATGACGCCCGCGCTCGCGTTCTTCTACGGCGGCCTCGTCCGCTCGAAGAACGCGCTCAACACGATGATGATGAGCGTCGCCGCGCTCGGATTCGTCGGGGTCGCCTGGGCCATCCTCGGCTACTCCCTCGCGTTCGGGCCCGGGCCGTCCTTCGTCGGCGGCTTCGCGCACGCGTTGCTGCGCGGCGTCGGCCTCGCGCCGGCGGCGGCCGCTCCGACGATCCCGCACGCTCTCTTCATGGCGTTCCAGGGGACGTTCGCGATCATCACGGCCGCTCTCATCTCGGGCGCGATCGTCGAGCGCCAGCGCTTCCCGGCGTACCTCCTCTTCATCGTCCTCTGGTCCCTCGTCGTCTATGCCCCGGTCGCGCACTGGGTGTGGGGCGGCGGCTTCCTCGGGAAGCTCGGGGCCCTCGACTTCGCGGGCGGGACGGTCGTCCACATCAACGCCGGGGCGGCCGCCCTCGTCGCGGCGATGGTGCTCGGGCCGCGGAAGGACTACGCCCGCCAGGCCACGCTGCCCCACCACGTCCCCTTCGTCCTCCTCGGCGCGGGCCTCCTCTGGTTCGGCTGGTTCGGGTTCAACGGCGGCAGCGCCCTCGCCGCGAACGCCTCGGCGGCGCTCGCGTTCGTGAACACGTTCCTCGCGCCGATGGCGACGCTCGTCGTCTGGACGCTCCTCGACCTCCGGCGGGGCGGCAAGGCGACGGCCGTCGGCGCCGCGACCGCGATCGTCGTCGGCCTCGTCGCCGTGACGCCCGCGGCCGGCTTCGTCTCGCCGATCTCGGCCCTCGCGCTCGGGGCTCTCTCCGCCTTCCCGAGCTACTTCGCGATCCTCTGGCGCGCCCGCACGCGCCTCGACGACTCGCTCGACGTCGTCGCCGCGCACGGCCTCGGCGGCACGGCCGGCGCGCTCCTGACGGGCGTTCTCGCCGAGAAGGCCTGGAACGGGACCGCCGACGGCCTCCTCTTCGGCAACCCGCGGCAGCTCCTCGTCCAGACGCTCGCCGTTCTCGTGACGCTCGTCTTCAGCGCGGCGGGCACGTTCGTCCTCCTCAAGCTCGTGAACGTCCTCGTCCCGATCAAGGCCTCCTCGCGCGAGGAGGGCCTCGGGCTCGACGTCAGCCAGCACGGCGAGGAAGCGTACGGGTCCGGGGAGGGCGCGATCCTCGTCCTCCCGCCGCCCCCGCGCGTCGCCGCGCACGCCGTCGCTTCCGTCCAGCCCGCCGTCGAAGGAGGCCGCATTTGAAGCTCGTCGTCGCCATCATCCGACCGGAGAAGCTGAACGAGGTCCTCGAGGCCCTCTACGCGACCGAGGTCCGCGGCCTCACGATCAGCCGCGTGCAGGGGCACGGAGGCGAGACGGAGCACGTCGAGACCTACCGAGGGACCACGGTGAAGATGGATCTCGCCGAGAAAGTCCGTCTCGAGATCGGCGTCTCGGACCACTTCGTCGTCCCCACCGTCCGGGCGATTCTTTCGACCGCCCGGACGGGCGAGGTCGGCGACGGCAAGGTGTTCGTCCTCCCCGTCGAGAAGGTCTGGCGCATCCGCACGGGAGAGGAAGACCAGGCCGCCGTCACGCCGCTCTCCCATTCTCTCGCCGGGATGGAGGCCTGAGCCGCCATGTCGAAGGTTCCGACGCCTCGGGCGTCCGCGATTCGCCTCCCTCTCCTCGCCGCCGCGGCCGCGGCCGTCGCCCTCGCGGGGGCCGCCCTCGACGTCCTACCTCAGGAGCAGCTCCGCATCGTGCCCGCGCGGCACCTGCCCGGGAAGGTCCACCTCCTGCCGGCGACGCTCGAGACGACGCAGTGGGGCTGGTTCGACAACGCGCAGCCGCCGGTCCTCCACGTCTCCCCCGGCGACACCGTCGTCATGGAGACGATGATGCACTCGCACAACCAGATCGTCCCGGGCACGACGATCGAGGAGATCAAGCGGCTCCGCGTCGACAACCCGGGCCGCGGGCCGCACTCCCTGACGGGGCCGATCTACGTCGAGGGCGCCGCGCCCGGCGACGTCCTCTCCGTCAGGATCAACAAGATCGTCCCGCGCTCGTACGGCACGAACTTCAACGTGCCGGGAATGTTCGGCGAGTTCCCCAAGGAGTTCACGGACGGGCAGGTCAAGTACTTCTACCTCGACTGGGACCGCAAAGTCGCCGAGTTTGCGCCGGGCATCGAGATCCCGCTGCGCCCGTTCCCCGGGACGATCGGCGTCGCGCGCGCCGAGCCCGGCAAGTACAGCACGGTGCCGCCCGGCCCGTACGCCGGCAACATGGACATCCGCGAGCTCACCGAGGGGACGACGCTCTACGTGCCCGTCTTCGTCCCGGGCGCGCTCCTGTGGTCCGGCGACTCGCACGCCGCCCAGGGGAACGGCGAGGTAAACCTCACGGCGCTCGAGACCGCGTTCAAGGAGTTCAACATCACGGTCGACCTCGTGAAGGGCAAGCCTCTCGACTGGCCGCGCATCCGGACGGCGGACGCGTGGATCACGATGGGCTACGACAAGGACCTCAACAAGGCGCTCGACATCCTCAAGGCGGAGACCACGAAGCTCCTCGCCGAGGAGAAGCGCGCGACGCCCGAGAAGGCGCCCGCCGCGATGGCGGCGCTCGCGGACTGCCGCGTGTCCGAGGTCGTCAACATCCTCAAGGGCGTCTACTGCATGGTGGCGGACAAGGGCACGAGCAAGGGCCTCCCGCCGCGCCCCGTCGCCGAGACGAAGGACGAGCTCGTGACGACGGGAACCGACCCCGACCTCAACAAGGCGATGGACACGGCCTCGATGGCGATGATCGGGCTGCTTCAGGAGAAGAAGGGCCTCTCGCGCCTCGACGCCTACGGCCTCGCGAGCCTCGCGATGGACTGCCGCCTCGGCGACACGTCCGAGGCGAAGAAGAGCGTTCACTGCGTGCTGCCGAAGAGCCTTTGGGTGGGGGGCGCGAAGCCCTAGAATTCCACCGTGCGCCGCGACAGGAGACTCGGGTCCAGAACCCGCGGCTCGCCTCCCCGAGCACACCGGGGTTAGAGCCATGAGAAGAACTCTCGCCGCCGCGGCGTGCGTCGCCCTCTTCCTCGCCCTTGCCGCTCCAACCGCGTTCGCGGCGGACAAGTTGGTCGCTCGGTCCGCCACCCAGTCGAACCTCTCGCGGGCGCGCTCAACCCCGATTCCCCAGTTCCCCGCCGACGTCAAGGCCCGCGGCGACAAGCTCCAGAGCACGGCGTCTCCCGCGGTGAAGGCGTGGGTGACCCAGAACGCGGCGGCGATCGCCGCCGGACAGGGCGACGCCGAGACCTTCGCCCGCGCGGCCGCTCATTCCCGGTGGCCGAACCTCCGCGTCGGCGCCGGGTACGACTCCCTCGCGTTTCTCCTCCTCTATGTCTCCGCGGACGACCTCGTGGCGATCGTCAAGAAGGACCTCGACTCGACGTCGGAGCTGGGCGAGACGGAGTCGTTGCGCCTCCAGATGGCCATGGACCGCCTGAGCAAGCTGATGACGACGCTCTCCAACCTCCTCAAGAAGCTCTCGGACACCGGCGACAGCATCGTCCGGAACCTGAAATAGCCCGGCAGGCTTCCGCGCGGCAATAATCTCCTCACCGTGAGAGGCGCCGTCTCCCGCCCAGGGCCCCTCCCGTCCTATAGTCCACCCCTCACGGGAGGCGTCCATGAGCGCACGGACCCTCGACGTCAACGGCGCGAAGCACACGGTCGACTCGGCGCCCGACGAGAGCCTGCTCTCGGTGCTCCGCGAGCGTCTCCGGCTCACGGGCACGAAATACGGCTGCGGCGAAGGTCAGTGCGGCGCCTGTACGGTCCTCCTCGACGGCCGTCCCGTTCGCTCCTGCCGCACGAGCGTCTCGGACGCCGCCGGCCGGACGATCGTCACGATCGAGGGCCTCGCCTCCGGCGAGCGTCTCCACCCGGTCCAGGCCGCCTTCCTCGAGGCCGAGGCGTTCCAGTGCGGCTTCTGCACGCCCGGGATGATCGTCTCGGCCGTCGGGCTCCTCTCCGCGAAGCCGGCGCCTTCCCGCGAGGACATCGTCGCGGCGATGGGAGGGAACGTCTGCCGCTGCGGGACGTACTCGCGCATCGTCGAGGCCGTCGGCGTCGCCGCGCGCGCGATGAGGCAGGGGTGACGCCGTGAGCGAGCCGCGCGAACCCGATCTCGATCCCGAGCTCCACGAACACGACGTAGACCCGCTCCACCTCTTCGACTCCGACCGCCGAACGTTCCTCCGGACGCTCGGCGGCGGCATCCTCGTGTGCCTCGCCGCCCCGCGCGCTTTCGCGCAGGAGTTCGGGCGCGGCGGCTTCTCGCACGAGCTGCCCCGGGACGTCGCCTCGTGGCTCCACGTCGGCGAGGACGGGCGCGTCACCGCGTTCACGGGCAAGGTCGAGTTCGGCCAGAACATCCGCACCTCGCTCGCGCAGCAAATCGCCGAGGAGCTCCATGTCGGAGTCTCCGCGATCGACCTCGTCATGGGCGACACGGACCGCTGCCCCTGGGACGCGGGCACGTTCGGAAGCCGGACGACGCCGACCATGGGCCCGCAGCTCCGGAAGATGGCGGCCGCCGCGCGCGCCATTCTCGTCGGCCTCGCCGCGAAGCGCTGGGGCGCGGACGCGTCCGGCCTCGTCGCGGAGGCCGGGCGCGTCCGGAACGGGGCGACCGGCGCCTCCTTCTCCTACGGCGAGCTCACGAAGGGACAGAACCTCGTGACGACCTCGACCGCCGACGTCGCGCTCGCGCCGGCCTCCGGGTGGACCGTCATGGGAACGCCCGTCCCGAAGGTGAACGGGCGCGACTTCGTGACCGGCCGGCACGTCTACACGTCCGACTTCGCGCGGCCCGGCCTCCTCCACGGCCTCGTCCTCCGTCCTCCGTCCTTCAAGGCGACGCTCGCATCCGTCGACGAGGCGGAGGCCCGGAAGCTCGCCGGCGTCACCGTCGTGCGCGACGGCGACTTCCTCGGCGTCGCCGCGCCCGACGGCGCGACCGCGCGGCGCGCGGCGGCATCGATCCGCGCGACGTGGAACGAGGTCCCCGGCCAGCCCTCCGACGCGACGCTCGCCGACTTCCTGAGGAAGAACGCGGTGAACGGCGAGCAGGGCTCGAACACGGGCAGCGTCGAGGAGGCCATGGCTTCCGCCGAGGTCCGCCTCGAGTCCACGTACACGGTCGCGTACATCGCCCACGTGCCGCTCGAGACGCGCGCGGCCGTCGCCGAGTGGAAAGGCGACCATCTCACGGTCTGGACGGGGACGCAGCGGCCCTTCGCCGTGAAGGACGAGCTGGCCGAGGCGCTCCACGTTCCCGGTGAGAAGGTGCGCGTCATCGTGCCCGACACCGGCTCGGGCTACGGCGGCAAGCACTCGGGCGACGCCGCCGTCGAGGCCGCCCGCCTCGCGAAGGCGGCGGGCAGGCCCGTCAGGGTCGCGTGGTCGCGCGAGGAGGAGCTCACGTGGGCGTACTTCCGCCCCGCCGGCGTCATCGACGTGAGGAGCGGCGCGCGCCGCGACGGCACGCTCACGGCCTGGGAGTGCCACAACCTCAACTCGGGTCCCGCCGCCCTCGGCTCGCCGTACGCCGTCGCGAACCAGAGGGTCCACTTCCACCCCGTCGCCTCGCCGCTCCGTCAGGGCTCCTACCGGAGCCTCGCGGCCGCGGCGAACCACTTCGCGCGCGAGACGCACATGGACGAGCTCGCCCATGCGCTCTCCCTCGACCCGCTCGCGTTCCGCCTGAGGAACCTGAAGGACGAGCGCCTCAGGGCCGTCTTCGAGGCCGCCGCCGAGAAGTTCGGATGGGGGAAGGAGAAGCCGACGAAGGAACGGGGATTCGGGATCGCGGGCGGAACGGACAAGGGCGGCTACCTCGCGACGTGCGCGGAGGTCGCGATCGAGGAGAGGACGCGCCGCGTGCGCATCCACCGCGTCGTCGCCGCGTTCGAATGCGGCGCCGTCGTCAACCCGGACGGCCTCCGAAACCAGATCGAGGGCGCGATCGTGCAGTCGATCGGCGGGGCGCTGTTCGAGGCCGTGCGATTCGAGAACGGCCGCATCCGGACCTCGCATCTCTCGCGGTACCGCGTCCCGCGGCTTTCGGACGTCCCCGAGATCGAGATCGTCGTCCTGAACCGCAGGGATCTTCCCTCCGCCGGCGCCGGCGAGACCCCGATCGTCGGCCTCGCCCCGGCCGCCGGCAACGCCATCTTCGCGGCGACGGGAATCCGTCTCCGCGCGCTGCCGCTCGTGCCGCAGGGAATTCCGGAGGCGACGATATGAAGGTCCCCGGCGTCCTCCTCCTTCTTCCTTTCGCCCTCTCGGCCTCCGCCCGCGCCGCGCCCATCCCGTCGGACCTCGCGGCGCGCGCCGCGGAGCTCCGAAAACCGGCGTCGCCCCGGACGCTGGCATGGGTCCACGATCAGGGCGTGGCGCTCGCAAAGGCGCGCAGCCCGATCGACCTCTCCTCTCTCGAGCAGAGCATCCGCCTGCAGTTCGTGTCGAAACGGGACCCGGCGGGCGGACGCGCCCCCTCCGCCGGAGGGGCGAACCTCACGGTCGTGGGCGCCATTCCGGGCGCCGACATCGAGGCGCTCGCTTTTCTCGTCCTCATGGACGCGGCGAACTCCGCGCAGGAGGACCTCCAGGCCGTCATGGCCGGCGTGAAGGCAATCAACAACTCGAAGAACGCCCTGCGAGAGGACATGCAGGCCGCCAACCAGCTCGAACACCCGACGGCGTCAGCGACCCCGACGCCCGCGCCCGACCGTGTCGCGCAGCTCGTCGCCGCCGCTCGAAGCGTCGAGGGCAAGGCGCTGGGCGCGAACCTCGCGCTCCTCGCGCCGCGCTGAGCCGCAACCGCCCTCAGTTCACGGTCTCGTCCGGCGGCTCCCGATCCTCGCCGGGCGCCGCCTCGGGGACGTCCTCGAGCTCCACTCTCTTCAGGCGCCTCCGGAGAGCCGCCACGATCGCGAGGACCGAGATCCCGAACCACAGCGCCGCGGTGCTCGTGAGGATCGGGATCCAGCGCTTCAGCGTCGCCTGGCGCTCGTAGAACGCCTCGCCGACGTCGGCGAGCGACGCGCCCGTCGCGCTCCGCATCGCCTCGTCGAACGTGTCTCCCCGCGCGAGGCGCGCGAGGACGATGCGCGGCACCGCCTCGCCGTAGCGCTCGAGGAGGTCCTGGACGAGCGTGCCCGAGAGCGCATAGCCGCGCTCCACCTCGCGACGGTCCCCCCGGAAGAGGCCGTCCAGCTTCCAGAGCGGCACGCGCTCTCCCCACAGGAGGCCCATCGCGAGCTCGGTCTCGTCGCGCAGCCGCCACGAGCGCGCGGCGAGCATCGCGAGCCCCTCGTCGAACCACCGCGGCACGCTCCGGCCGCCCGCCGCCCGGTGGATGAGGACGTGCGCGACCTCGTGCGCGAGCACCTCCTCGAGCCCGCCGTCGGGGTACGAGGGCGTGCGCTCGACGAGGATCACGACGACGCTGCCCGCCTCCGACGTCGCGGCGTCCGTGTAGCCCGCGACCCACGCCGGCGCCTCGCGCGCGCACGTCGACGACTCCGGCACGAGCACGACGCGGATGGGCGGCCCCGGCGCGTCGAGGCCCACGAGCTCCATCTCGCCCGCGATCCACGGGCGCGGCCCCTCCGGGAGCCGGTTCGCCGAGGGCGGGAGGCCGGGCTGCCGCTCGAAGACGAGGCGGGTCGGCTCGAGCGCGAGGAGCGGCGAGGCGGCGAGAACGAGGAGAAGGAGGGCTCGGCGGATCCCCGATTCTCTACTGGTCGCAGCTGCCGTACTTCGCCAGCGTGAGGAGCGGCCGCTGGCCCTCCGGCCCCGAGAGCGTCCATTCGATCGTGTAGTCGAGCGAATCGATTCCGCTGTAGTGCCAGTGGACGGCGGTCCTCAGGTCGCTCCCCGCGGGCGGCGTCGTCACGCTCGCACCCCGCCACGTGTTGTCCGGCGACAGGTCCTGGGGCGAGGTCGCGGACACCGCGCCGGAGATCTTCGTCGACACGACCTGCCAGCCCGCTCCGAGGCCGACGCCGACGCCGAGGAGGTCGTCACCCTGCGTCTGCGTCTCCCAGTTGCCGGTGCCGACGCGCTCCGTGCCCGCCGACGCGAGCTGCGCGTTGGACGCCCCGAGTCCCGTCGAGCCCCACGGGTAGATGATGCCCACGCCCGTGAGCTTCGGCGAGTGGTCGATCGTCACGGCGAGCGTCACGGTCGAGACCCCCGGCTGCAGCACGAGCGAGACCGGCGCCTCCACGTTCTCGAAGTGAATCGTCGCCTGCGCGTTCCGGGGCTGGCCGATGGGCAGGTCGCTGAACCACACGCTCACCCAGTAGAAATACGAGCCGTTCGCGGGCGGCCGGCTCGGCATCCCGAGGGCCAGGAAGTTCGAGTCGTCCCCGGCGGCCGCGGTCACCATGATGATCCCCGTCTGCGCCGAGCACCCGTAGTTCAGCCCGATGTTGCCGATGCTGAACATCGGACCGCCCTTCACCGCGACCTTCGTCTTCGTCCGGACGAGAAAGTAGTACTGGCCCGGATAGTGATGGCCGTGCGTGCTGGAAATCGGCGCCGGGCTCGCGAGCTGGTTCTGCGCGTCGTCGTACACCCCGTCGACGACCCCCGAAACCGGCAGGGACGCGGCCACGACTCGCAGGCTCGAGGACGACCGCGATGCGCCGGACCCGAACGGCCCAGGGGCCTTCGCCACCGGCCCGATCCGCGCGGCCCTCGACGACATGACGTGCGACCGCACGAAGGCCGCGCCCGTCGAGGCCGCGAGAGACTTCAGCTTGTTGGCGAGATTCGGGTCCTTCGCGTCGAGACCCGCCTTCCGGAGCCGCTCGGCGACCTCCGGAGGAACCGCCGACACGGCCGCCGACACGGCCGGAACCCTCTGCGCCGTCACGGGCGGAGGGGGGGCGGCTCGGAGGACGGACGAGCCTCCCGAGAGAAGCGCCAGGACCGCAGCGAGCGTCGGCGGGCGAAGCGGCGTGTCGCTCATGAGGCCCCCCTTTGCCGCCGATCACGTTAGGCCCGAGGCTCCCTCGCATTCAAGGGCGCGGCTTGGTCCCGAGACGCCAGATCGTGGCTGAGGCGCGACAGAAGCCCGCTCGCCCCGCGTCCCGTCATGCGGCCGGCGGCGCGGTCCTCAGGTAGTGCCGGAACCAGTCGCGCGCGAGGCCGACGGCCTCGGCGAGAGCCTCCGGATCGGTGAAGAGATGGGTGCCCTCCGGAACGACGAGGAGGGACTTCTCGGCGGGAATGACCGCGAGCGCCTCCGCGTTGCGGTCCATGATCTTCCAGTCCCTTTCGCCGACGAGCAAGAGCGTCGGGGCCTTGACGCGCGTCAGGGATTCCTCGGCGAGGTCGGGCAGGCCCCCGAGCGAGACGACGGCGCGCACCGCGAGGGGCCGCGACGCGGCAGCGACGAGCGCGGCCGCCGCGAGCGTCGACGCCGCGAAGTACACGACCGGAAGGCGCGACGTCCGCTCGCTCCCCCCGAGCGCGTCCGTCACGTCCGCGAGGCGTCCCGCGAGGCGCGGGACGTCGAAGCGCGGCCCCGGCAGGCGCTCGTCGATGCTCTCCTCGGCGGACGTGAGAAAATTGCACACGGCCGCGCCCAGACCGCCCTCGGTCATCTGCCGCGCCGCGGCGAGGTTCACGGCGCCGTGGCGCCGGTTCCTCTCCCCGTGACAGAAGACGACGATCCCGCCCGCGCCGGCCGGGATGGAAAGTTCCGCCACGAGCTGCACGCCGCCGGACCGGACCCTGAGAGCGTCGTCGAAGTGAAGGGGCTCGTTTGTAACCTTTTTCGCCAGCATGGGGGCCTCCCGGTCGGATCTCCCGCGAGATCCTGGGATCGCAAGATCGGCGCCAGGGGGCCGGCGAGGGATCGCCTCGAGCCCCCGCCGCGGCTCGCGCCCGGACCGCCGGCCCCGGCGACCGTTTACAATCCCGCCGCATGTCGAACGGCTCGGCCGGCGACGCCGCGCTGTTTCGAGCGCTCTTCGAATCCGCCGCGGACGCGATCGTCGTCGTCAACGAATACGGACAGGTCGCGCTCGCGAACCCCGCCTGCGGGATCCTCCTCGGGTACGATCCCGTGTCGCTCCTCGGCCGCAGCGTCGAGTCCCTCGTCCCCCAGCGCTACTTCGGGCACGTCAAGAAGCGCGAGGCCTATCTCGAGCATCCCGTCGCGCGCCCGATGGGGCGCGGGCTTCAGCTCTTCGCGCACCACGCGGACGGGCGCGACATCCCCGTCGACATCTCGCTGAGCCCCTTCGAACTCCCGAACGGCCGGTTCGTCGCCTGCGCGATCCGCGACCTGCGCGGCCGGGCGCACGGGGCCGACACCCTGCGCGTCCAGGCGACCGCGCTCCGCTCCGCCGCGAACGGCGTCGTCATCACGGACCGCGAGGGCACGATCACGTGGGTCAACCCGGCGGCGTGCTCGATCACGGGCTACTCCTCCAGCGAGCTCGTCGGGCGCCACACGCGGATCCTGAAGTCCGACCGGCACGAGCCGGAGTTCTACGCGCGGCTCTGGCAGACGATCACGCGCGGCGACTCGTGGTCCGGGACGATCGTGAACCGGCGCAAGGACGGCTCCGAGTACCAGGAGGAGCAGACGATCGCCCCCGTGTTCGACGAGGACGGCGCCATCACGCACTTCATCGCGATCAAGCAGGACGTGACCGAGCAGCGCCGCGTCCAGGACGAGCTCGCCCGCGCGCACCGGGAGCTCGCGGCGCGGGTGACGGAGATCGAGAGCCTGAACGCGCAGCTCCGCGAGCAGGTCGTGCGCGACCCGTTGACGGGCCTCCACAACCGCCGATACCTCCAGGAGACGATGAAGCGCGACATCTCGCGCGCCCGGCGGTCCAACGAGAAGCTCGTCGTCGCCGCGATCGACGTGGACCAGTTCAAGCTCGTGAACGACGCCCACGGCCACGCGGTGGGCGACCGCGTCCTCCTCCAGCTCGCCGAGGTGCTCCTCGGCAACGTGCGGTCCTCGGACCTCGTGTGCCGCGTCGGCGGCGAGGAGTTCGTCGTCGTCATGCCGCGCGCGGAGATCCCGGGCGCGCTCAAGCGCGCGGAGACGTGGCGCGAGGAGTTCGCCGCGCGCGCGATCGAGGGCCGCGACGGCGCGATGGTCCGCTCGACGATCTCGATCGGCGTCGCGAGGTACCGCGACCCGGGAGAGACCTTCGCCGCCTGCCTCGCCCGCGCGGACGAGGCGCTCTACGCCGCCAAGCGAGCCGGCCGCAATCGTGTCGCGACCGCCGAGGGCGACCTCGCGGCGAGGCTGCCCTGAGGAGAGACGGCGCCGCCGGTGTTTGGGTTCCGCGCGGGCGGCCTTCGGGTGTACAAACGCGCCATGGGCGAAAAGCCGAAGACCGCGTTCGAGCTCGCGATGGAACGGCTGAGGGCCGAGGACGGCGAGGCCGGCGTGAAGGAGACCCCGCTCACCCCGAAACAGAAGGACGCCATCGCCGAGGCCCGCCGCATCGCCTCGGCGCGCCTCGCCGAGCGTGAGATCCTCTTCCGGGACTCGATGAAGAAGACGCCCGAAGCGGAGCTGCGGGAGAAGGCCGAGAGCGACTACCAGACCGACCGCCAGCGGATCCACGACGACTGCGAGCGGGCGATCGAGGAGATCCGGCGCGGGAAGGGCTGACACTCTTCGCCGCCCGCCTCCCCGCGCGGACGAGGCGCTCTACGCCGCCAAGCTCGCCGTTCTGCATCACCCGAATGGGTGATGGAACGCCCCGTGGCCCCTGCCTAGCTTTGACCTGGGCACGGAGTGATCGATCCCGACCCATCCATGAAAGGAGAACCAACCATGCATCGCCTGAGCGCGTTGGCACTTGTAGGCCTCCTCGTCGCGTTCCCCGGATGCGATAACTCCTCGTCACCGACGGACCCCACGAAGCCCTCCGACCCGCCGACCTGAAATTGACGTCGTGTGGACGCTAGGTCAGCGCCAGGAACTCGGCACGCAGGATTGCGGCCGTGTGCGCGCGCTGCTCTCGCCGCGACGAGAGATTGCGCGCGAAGACCGCGGCGAGGGCCGAGGGACACTCGCGGCGCAGGGTCCGCGCGTCGGGCGCGCCGAACGTCAGGATCCGGTTCAGGGTCGCCGTGACCGACTCCGCGAAGAACGGGTTCTTTCCGGTCACGGCCTCGTAGAGCGACAGCGTGAGACCCCAGAGGTCGAATCCGGGGCCCGGCACCTGGCCGAGCGCGGCCTCGGGAGAGAGATACGGAATTGTGCCCACGATCGCGTTCGATCGCGTCAGGCGGGAGACGGTGCGCTCGAGGGACGCGATCGGGTCCTCCGCGAGACCGGCGTCGGGAGCCGGCGGCTCGACGTCGTCGAAGACCGCCGCGAGGCCGAAGTCGAGGAGCTTGGGCGTTCCGTCGAGCGTGAATCCGACGTTCGACGGCTTCACGTCGCGGTGGAGCACGCCGGCCTCGTGCGCCGCGTCGAGAGCCCCGGCGAGGAGAGCGCCCCACCTCACCACGTCGGAGGGCGCCTGGACGCCTCCGCGCACCCGCTGCGAGAGCGTTCCGCCCTCGAGATACTCGAAGACGAGGAGGGGGACACCGCGCCACGTCTCGGCCGTGAGGATCGTCGCGATGTTGGGATGGATGAACCGCGCCACGGCGCGAGCCTCGCGCCGGAAGCGCGCGGCGGCGCTCGACGACAGGCGCGAGAGCGTCTTCACGGCGACGCCGCGCCCGAGCGTCAGGTCCCGCGCGCCCCAGACGGTTCCCATTCCTCCGGCGCCGAGCCGCCTTTCGAAGAGATAGCGTCCGGCGAGGACGTAGGGGACGTCGCCCGGCTCGAGGGGACTGCCGTCCTCGGCGCAGAGGCCGCCGCCCGCCGCCCGGAAGACGCGCCCGCAGCTCCGGCACCACAGAGCGACCTCCTCGCCCGGGGCGACGACCGCCGCCGCGCCCGGGATCCTGCCGGCGGCCCGGGCGGCCGCGTCGGGCGTCGAGCGCAGCCGGAGGTTCTCCACCGCGAGAGACGTGGCGGCGGCGACGGCCCGGAGCGCGAGGCGATCCGCCCGGCCGAAGTCGAGCTCGGAGTGCTTCGGTCCCACGCCGAGGAAGCCGACGAGATGGCGGCCGGATCCCGACAGCGGGAGGAGCAGGGCGAGGCCCGTCGCTCTGGCCCAGTGCGTCTGCCGGTCGGCCGCGGCAGATCGCGAAAGAGCTCTCGCCGCCGACAGATCGGTCGCTTCCCGCTGCGAGCGAAGTGTCTCGAGCGCCGGGGCGTCGGCTTCGAGTCCCGCGAGGTCACGGCCCGCGGCACGAAAGACGCCCTCCGTGTCGTCGAGCACGTAAAGGGCGGCGTCGGTCACCCCGAAACCCGCCTTGATCTCGGCCGATATCGCCGCGCCCAGATCGGCCAGGCTGTCCGCATTCCGCGCGCGATCGCCGACAGCGGACACGATGAGGTCGGCATTCGGGGGCGCGGGCTCCACCCACCGTTCGACGGCCCGCTGGAACGACTCGCGCCACGCAAGGGCGCCGATCGCCATCACCGCGAAGGCGATCGCGACGGGATGCGCGCCGAGCGTCGCGCCGAGTGGTTTCTCTCGGTGCACCCAGAACAGCGCGACGAGGACGCCCAGCGGGACGAACGACAGCACTCGCGCCGTGCGCCGAGCGAGGAGAAACACCGCCGCTCGATGGACGAGCAGCTTGGCGGGGACGATCTCGCCCGACAGGCTGACCCAGACGACCGCGAGCGGCACGAGAAGGAGCGGCACGAACGCGACGCGCATGAAGACGTTCGGAATCACGTTCGCGCCCGTCGCGGCGCGCCCGATCAGCTGCCCCGCAAGGCAGATGAACCCGGGCGCCGCTCCGACGAAGAGGAGCCAGCCGGAGAGGCGTGCCTTTCGCCGCTCCGTGGCGGACGGCGCGGCCTGTCGATAACCGCTCCACTGCTCGACGAGCAGCGCTCCCGCCCCGAGAGTCGCGAGGAAGATGAGCCCTACCTGCAGTTCGCCCGCCATGCCAAGCCAGCGGGCCTGCGCAGGCTGGGAGAGGCGAGACTCGAGGAAACCCGGGATCTCCCCGAGGAGGGCCATCAGGTAGCGGAGCACTCCGAGCGTGAGCAGGAGCCGCTCCATCCACCGCTTCCAGCTCGAGGAAGGGAGCTGGCCCGGGAACGCCTCGAGGAGGCGAAAGAGCAGATAGAACGCGAGGTCGAAGGGGTAAGCGCGGGAGAGGACGACGAGTGCGGAGCGCACGCCCGCGCTCTCGACGAGCATGAGTGTCAGATCGAGCCTTCCGAGCATCAGAATGTAGCCGATGCCCCCCAGCGCGGCGCACGCCAGCATGGCGCGGACACCGCTCGCGGTCAGGACCAAGAGCAGGACCGTGAGCGCGATCAGGCTTGCGGGCAGGACCGCCGCGAACGCCGTCGTCTCCTCGGATGCCGTCGCGGAGCGGCGGACGACGGATCCTTCCACGAGCTGGCCGGCGCCTCCCCGCAATTCGAGCCTGTAGGCGATCGGCGTCCCGGGCGGCAGGCCCGCTCGAACGCGAATCGCGTCGAAACGCGCGGCCGGCGCCCAAGGCCCGTTGCCGTAACGAATCTCAACGGCCTTCGCGCCGGCGAATTGCGGTGGGCCGAGGACCCGGGCCTTCCCGTCCGGCGTCGCATCGGTCGCCAGATTGAGGGGATGCTCCACGGCGCTTCCGGCGGTCCACAGCGCCGAAGGGAGCAGAGCCAGCGTCATCACGGCGCCGACTGCGGCGTAAACGCGGAGCAGCCATTCGCGGCTCATTTCCGGCTTGACCATACGGAGAACTGGCGAGAGAGTTTAGTTCAGGGCGTCAACGAAAGAGAGGAGGACTTCCATGCGTAAAAGCAGGAGATGGTTGCTCGCGTCGGTGGGAGCATCGGCGCTCGGCTCGACTGTCCGAGCCACAACTCTGCCGGTACCCGCCGACTGTGAGACTTATTTCGCGCAAGATGTCGGCCTCGGCAATTACTACAATGCGCCGCACCCCATAAGCCAACAGGAGACACTACTCGGAAACGCGATGGAATATGGCTACACGTACCAAGCGCCGCCGAACCAGCCAGACTTTAGGCAGGGTCTGCTCCAACATCTGACGAATGCCTATCACGATGCGATTCAGGGCGGGGCCATTGGAAGCAACTGGGCTCTATGTGTGGCCCAGGCGTTCATTCTGGGCCAGCTCGTCCAGTACTTCTGGGTGAAACAGGGGAAGCCGTCGCAGCTTGGCCTTCGTCATCTGGCGTCAGCGTGGGCAGTGTTTGGTCGCGCTACATCATCCTGTGAGTGCGCCCAGTGGGTCTTTGGCCCATCCTCGGGGACAAGAAATGCGTATCACCTCCCGACACTGCCGTCAGGCGGTGGGCTCGTCATTTTTCAAGTCGATCAGCCCTGCGCCCTCTGCTGACCCCAGCCGCTCTTGCGCCTCGACGCCGTGCGCCGTCTCTGGCAACGCCTCGTGGAGAAGGGGCCTGACGCCCTCGACGAGTCGGGCTCGTTCACGGACAGCGAGCGCGAGGCGGGGCGGATGGTCCTTCCCCTCATGCAGGACCTGCAGGCGGCGCGCCAGGCCATCGACGACGTGGCGCGCCGCACGCACGCCCTCGAGACCGCCCTCGACCACCTGCCGGTCGCCGCGATCGCGGTCGACGAGGGCGGGCGCTACCTCACCGGCAACGCCGCCGCGAACCGGCTCTTCGGCGGGCCCGCCGTGCCGCAGGCCGTCCTGAACGCCGCGCAGCACTCGGCCGGCACGGACGAGCCGCCGAAGGTGAAGGTCGGAGGCGGCCGCGTCGTCCGCATCGTGGCCGGCTCGGGCACTCCGCCGGAGAACGGGAAGCCCGAGCGCTACGCCTCCCGCGTGCTCTTCCTCGTTCCCTCCGACGGGAGCTTCGAGCTCGACACCCAGCACCTGCAGGACCGGTTCGGCCTCACGCCCACGCAGGGCCGGGTCGTCGGCCTCGCGGCCCAGGGCCTCACGAACAAAGAGATCGGCGCGCGGCTCGGCGTCTCTCCCGAGACGATCCACAAGCACATGATCGCCGTCTTCCAGAAGACCGGCGCGTCGACCCGGACCGGGCTCGTCGCCCTCGCGTTCGGCTCGAAGTTCGGGATCGAGATCTAGGCACTTCCAATCACATCGGCGACGCGCTCCCACACCCCCATTCGGGTGATGCCGGTCGCTCTCGGGGATCCGACATTCCCCGTGTGAACGCCGATCAACGTCACTTCACCATCCTGGAGGAATCGAACATGCCTGATCGCACGACCACTCTACCCACCCTCGCGGCTTGTCTCGCGCTCATCTTCTTATGCTCCTGCGTCACAACGCCGAAAGTGGAGTACGGCCTCGCGACCGCCGCGGACGGCGGCGCGCCCCAATTCACCTTGACGGGCTCGCGAGTCGCAATCGGCCTCTCCGCATCACCGAGCGACGGAAAGCCCGCGGGCAAGAACACTGCCGGCCCACGGCCCGCCGTCAATGATGCCTCCCAGACCGCGAAAGACGTGCCGGGATTGGTCAAGCTCAAGCCGATGGCCACCGTAACGCCGGCGGAGACGGCGCCCATCTACAGAATCACGCCGAAGCCCCCCCTTTTCGGCGATGTTGCGCTCTCGGTCACTTACTACGACAACACGCGGCTCGTAAAGACGATCGGAGCGCCGGTTACGGACAATACCGTGAAGATCATTGAGACAGTCGGTGGGATCGTGGCCACACTCCTGCCCCTGTTCGCAGACGTGAAGGCCGGCGAGACGAAGAACGAGGAACTCCCGATTCCGACCGTGCTCGATTTCAGTGACGCAGCGACCTTGACCGCCGCTCTCACGGACGAGGGTACCGACGTGCCGGGCGTCACGGGATGGCGCTACCGGCTCGCGAACGCGAGATTTGACGACAAAGCGCGCCCGACAAACGAGTTCTTCGAGAGCTCGGGGACGACCCCGGAATTTCCGTTCTCTGCGTGTCTAACCGGAACGCTTCAGCTTTGGAAGGGCGCAGGCGCGCCGGCCCAGCTTCATCAGCAGGACGTGGCTCAATTCCCCGTGACGATCGCAGACCCCACGCACGTTCGATCCATCGCCCTCCCGGCCAAGGGCACCATCACAATGCACACCATCTGCGGCGCCGACGTGAAGGCCGAAAACGCGGATCTCGCGAAGACCCTCGACATCGTGGAAGCACTCGCGAAGCAGGCGGACGTCATCTACAAGGCCGCGAAGGACAAGAAGTAGAGCCGTGCGTCCCGTGACAACCGGGGAACCGCTGTGTTTCGCTGCTACAGCTCCGCGACGAGCGCCTTCCTCTTTTCCTGGTACTCCGCCTCGGTGATCACGCCTGTCCTGTAGAGCCTCTCGGCCTCCTTCAGCCGCGCCTCGACGGACGCCTTGCCCGCCGCCGGCGCCGGGCCGCCCAGGCCGTCCGCGCCGCCGCGGACGCGTGACGTGAAGAGGATGTTGCGGAGCTCCTCCGGATGAAGGATGCGCGGGAACGAGATCGTCGAGTCGCTCCCGGCCGTCTGGATCTCGACGTCGCCGTACGAGAGCCAGCGCCCGCCGAATGTCGAGCGGACGGTCACGTCCTGGACCTTCTCGAGCGGGACCTGCCTGACCGACCGCTCGAGAATGCCGCCTTTGCGGATCACCCGGAACGTCGTCACCGCGAACTCGTCGAACGAGTCCACGAACCATCGCCGGAGCGCCACGAGGAATCCGAGGGCGATCGCGACCCCGCCTCCGGCGAGAAGGACCGTCCGCATCCCCGGCCCCGCGTCCGTCGCTGCGGCGGGAGCGGCGGCGAGACCGAGCCCCGCGACGACGATCCCGACGAGCCCGAAGGTCGCCGCCGGGGCGAACCGGATCCAGTGGTACCGCGGCCGGAGGAGCACCTCCTCGCCCGCCACGAGGTTTTTCTCGACGTAACCCATCCCGGCATCATAGGCGGGGCCGACCCCTCACAATTCCCCCGTGCCGCCCGAAGCCTCCTCCGTCAAGCGCGTCCTGCCCTGGATGGTGGCCGTCGCCTTCCTGATGGAGGCGATCGACACGACCATCCTCAACACCGCGGTCCCCACGATCGCCGACGCGCTCGGCGTCGTGCCGCTGAGCATGAAGGCGGTCCTCTCGAGCTACACGCTCAGCCTCGCCGTCTTCATCCCCGTCAGCGGGTGGATCGCCGACCGGTTCGGCACGCGCCGCGTCTTCGCGTCCGCGATCGGCATCTTCACGCTCGGCTCGCTCCTCTGCGGCCTCTCGACGAACATCCACGTCCTCGTCGCCTGCCGCATCCTGCAGGGGATGGGCGGCGCGCTGATGGTGCCCGTCGGCCGCCTCACGATCGTCCGCACGTTCGAGAGGTCCGAGCTCGTGCGCGCGATGACGTTCGTCGCGATTCCCGCGCTCATCGGACCGATGCTCGGGCCGGTCGCCGGCGGGTTCATCGTCGGCTACCTCAACTGGCGCATCATCTTCTTCGTCAACCTGCCGATCGGCGTTCTCGGCCTCGCGCTCGTGTTCCGGCACATGCCGGACTACCGCGCGGAGCGGCCGGACCGGCTGGACGTCGTCGGCGGCGCCCTGTTCGGCTCGGGCGTGGGCCTCCTCTCGTACGTCCTCGAGGTCTTCGGCGAGCACACGCTCTCCGCGGGCCAGGTCCTCGGCCTCTTCGCCCTGGCGCTCCTCCTCCTCGGCGCGTACTTCCGCCACGGCCTCGAGACGCCGAACCCGCTGCTCCGGATCTCGCTCTTCCGGATCCGCACGTTCCGGTCGGCCGTGATCGGGAGCTTCATCACGCGCCTCGGCGCGGGCGGCATCCCGTTCCTCCTCCCGCTCCTCTACCAGGTCGGCCTCGGGTACACGCCCGTGCAGTCGGCGCTCCTCCTCCTGCCGCAGTCGGCCGCCGCGCTCGGCTTCCGGCAGCTCATGCCCGGGATCCTCAGGCGCGCCGGCTACCGGCGCGTCCTCCTCTGGAACACGGCCGTGATGGGCGGCGCCATCGCCCTCTTCGCGACGATCGGCGCCGGCACGAGCGTCGCCGTCATCGTCGCCTACGCCGTTCTCTTCGGCGCCGCGGCCTCGCTCCAGTACGCGAGCATGAACACGCTCGCGTTCGCCGACGTGGCGACGGCCGACGCGAGCATGGCGTCGACGATCGCGAGCACGATGCAGCAGATGTCGTTGAGCTTCGGCGTGGCGTCCGCGTCGCTCGCGACGGCATTCTTCATCCCCGACCGGTTCCGATCGCAGCCCGCCGTCCTCCTCCACGGCATCCACCGCGCGCTCCTCGTGCTCGGAGCCATGACCGTGATCTCGGCGGCCGTGTTCCGCGAGCTGAAGCCGGGCGACGGCGACAACGTGAGCCGGCACGAGGCCGAAGGCGTCGCGGACTGAGCGGACCCGCGCGGCGCGCGGGCCCCGCCGGCTCAGGCGGCGGCCGCCTTTGTCCTGAGAACCCCCGCCGAGAGGAGCGTCATGGCCAGCCCCACGGGGAAGACCTCCAGGAACGTCATTCCCGCGTTGAGGACGGGATTCCGGTACGAGACGACGAACTTCTCCATCTCCCGCCGGGCCGCCTCGATTCTCTCCGCGCTCTCGCCCCTCGTCTTCATCTTCCCGAGGACGGCGGCCGCGTACTTGTCGCCGAAGTCCGGCATGAACCCGAAACAGACGACCTCCCAGGCCGCGACGTACATGACGCACGCGACCAGCGTCACGAGGATGCCCACCTGGAACGCCTTCCCGAACGAGATGGCCCCGCCCGTCTCCTCGCGATACGACCGGATGCCGAAGAAGACGAGCAGGAACGACAGGACCATGATCGTGTACCCGACGACGACGGCGTGCTCGAACGTCGGCCGCGACCGCCCCCAGAGCGGCACCGCCACCGCCCCGAGGCCCGCGAGGATCGCTCCCGAGATCAACCCGAACTTCCATACGGTGCGCTTCATGTCGACCTCCTCCTTCCGCAGCAATCTGCGGCGGACGCGGACGCTTCGTCGTCGTCCTTTCGGATGATTTCGCGGCGGAGACGGCGGAATCATCCCTCCGGGTGATCCCTAGGGGATCAGCCCCCGCCGCCGGCCCTCCCTCACGGCCTGCGTCCGGCGCGAGGCACCGAGCTTCCCGAACACGCGGGCCGAATGCGTCTTGACCGTGTTCTCCGAGACGAACAGCTTCTCGCCGATCTCCCGGTTGCTGAGCCCCTCGGCGATGAGCCCGAGGATCTCGTGCTCGCGCGGCGTCAGTCCCGTTTCGCGGAGCGCCTCCTCGTCGGGCGCGAACGGCGCACCCGCGCGGACTTCCTTGACGGCCACGACCTCCCGCGCGCGGTGCCACTTCAGGCCGAGGGCGACGCCGACGACGGTGAAGATCACCGCCACGAGCCCGCCGTACACCTCGCCGGGGTACGCGCGGACGAGATGCTGATACTCGATGAGCCGCAGGGCGGCGATGAGGAGACCACCGACGGCGCCGTAGAGGAGGATTCGCTTCAAGTCGGGCTCATTCTGCCAAGGCCGCCCGTTCCCGGCGCTGCGACCGCGTCGCGATAGGCTACGGCCCATGAACGACCTCGACCGCCTCCGCAAGATCGTCCTCGCCTTCCCCGGCGCCTGGGAGAAGGTCGCGTGGTCGGCGCCGACGTTCCGCGTCGGCGCGCGGCAGTTCGCGATGTTCGTGGACGACCACCACGGCGTCGGCTTCGCCGGCGTGTGGCTCAAGGCCCCGGAGGGCGCGCAGCAGGAGCTCGTCGGGTCGGACCCGAAGCGCTTCTACGTCCCGCCTTACGTGGGCACCGCCGGCTGGGTCGGCGTGCGGCTCGACGCGAGAACGGACTGGAGCCTCCTCGCGGGCCTCCTCGCCGAGGCCTACGCGGCCGCCGCCGAAGGCCAGAGCGCCGCGAAAATCGCGAAGGGACCGGCGAATGCGAAGAAGACGGCCAAGCCGAGGCCCTGGGCGAGACGGAAGGCCGCTAAGGCCCGGCGGCCTTCCTGAACACGAACGGCGTCACGGCGTCTTCGTCGCCGTCGGGAGCGGCATGGCCGGCCGCAGGATCGGGCACGCGAACTCGTAGCGCACCGGGTGCTCCTTGTGGACCGGCGGCAGAGCCGCGACCGTCGGAGGAGGCGGCCCGAAGCGGTTGATGCCGATCTCGATCGTGTGAACGGGCGTCATCGCCGGAGCGCCCGGCGTGCACGCGAGCGAGAACCGCACCGTGGCGGTCCCCTGGCCCTTGTTGATGCTCTGGACGCCGAGAAGGCGGCGCGGGAGGAGCGGCTGGTCGAAGATCGCGACGTAGACCTGCCCGGTCTGCGCCGTGCTCAGCTCCCAGTGCACCGTCGCCTGCACCGAGTTCGACGCGTCGAGCGCCGGCCCGCTGAAGTTCCCGCCCGTGATCGTTCCCACCGGTCCGTGCACCGTGCCGTTCGGGGGCTGGAGGCCGACGAGCGCGACGCCGTCGGCGGCGAGGAGGGGCGGCGCGGCCGCCGCGAGCGCGAGGGCGAGGGCGAGGGCGAGGGTGAAGACGAGAGAGCGCCTTGAGGACATGATCGCCGTCCTTTCCTGCCGCGCCGAGTCCGATCGGCCGGCGCTCTCAATCTAAGGCCGCCCGCGGAGAGCGCCAGCCCGATCCCTTGCCCGGCCGCGCTAAAGCCTGGCACGGCAGCGCCACGGCGCGCCGAGATCGCGCGCGGGCGCCGGGCGGGCCGCCCAGGCGCTCGACAAACAGGCCGGCGGGACCCAGACTTTCCACAGTTCGTCCCCGTACGGCATCGTCGGCATCGTCACTGACCTCTTTCCACCGACAAGGAGATGACCGGTGAGGAACACACGAACGGCTGTTTGCCTCTTCCTGGCTCTTGCCTCGTCCGGCTGCGCCAGTCTCGAGTTCGATGCCAAGACGAAGCCGGGCCTGACGTACTTCGAGCCCGTGCCCTATCTGGCCGTGACGACGACGACCGACTGCAAGATGACCGCGGCCGTCCTCGTCCTGCCCGGTGACAAGAAGATGCTTTCGTTCCACTCCGGCTACGGCTCGGCCGATCTCTCCGCGTCCGTCGCCAACGGAATGCTCCAGGCGGTCGGCCAGAAGACCGACACGAAGATCCCCGAGACGATCACCGCGCTCGCCGGCGTCGCGACGGCGCTGGGGGTCCGGGCGGAAGGCGCCAAGGAGACGTGCGAGCCCCGGGTCCGCCTCTTCTCGATCGATGGCGGCAAGCCCGGCGCCCAGGCCGTGTTCACCGTCTCGGCTAAGTAGGCGGCGGCGCCCCCGCCGCGCCGGTCAACGCTTCAGCCCATAGCGCAGGCGGAGTTCCTGCTCCTCCTTTTGCAGCGCGTCGGCGCGCGAGCGGAGGGCCGTGGCCCGCGCGGAGACGTTCGCGAGCTGGCCGGCGGGATCCGGCGATCCCATCGCGCCCTTCAGGGCGCCGAGCACGGCCAGCGCGTCGTCGAGGCTCGCGAGCGTCTCGCGGTGGTGCGTCGCGCACACGGCCGGCGGCGAGACCGCGGCGAGGCTCGTCTTCGCGGACTCGGTCTCGCCGATCATCTTGTCGAGGCCCGACGTGTCGCCGTTCGCGAGCGCCGCGGCCATCTCGTTGGCGACCCCTTCCGCCTCGCCGTCGATCGCACCGAGCTGGATGCGGTCGACCGCGTCGAAGTAGGCCGCGACGGCGGCGCGCTCCGCCTCGAAGCCGCCGCCGCTCCTTTCGCCGCCGGTCGAGGCAGGGGCCTGTCGAACCGGAGCGGTCTCTGCCGCGGCGCCCTGCGTCGGGGCGCCCTGCGTCGAGCCCGGTGCCGGCGGCACGGACGACGGGCGCATCCCGGGACTCTCCACGACGGGCACGAACGTCGGCGTCGCGGCCGAAGGCGGGATCTCCGGCGCCCGCGGCGCGACGCGCTCGATTCTCGCGGGCGGCGCGGGAACGCTGCCGGACCCGGACTCCCGCCCGAGGAGGAACGCCAGCGCGAGGAGCGACACCCCGGCCACCGCGATGACCGCGACCAGGACGCTCCGGTTCACGCTGATCTTCTCCACGGCACCTCGCACGCCAGCCGGCGCTCTATTTTGCCGCCGGCTTCGGCTCCGCGCTCGTCAGGCGCGCCGTGTACGCCGCCGCCTGCGCCGGCCTGCCCCACGCCGTGTAGAGGTCGGCGAGCACCTTGATCGTCCTCTGCGCCATGGCGTTGCTTTCGCCGAACGCCTTGACGCGGATGTCCAGCGAGCGCTTGAGCGCGGCTTCGGACTCGGGGTACTTGCCGATCTTCTTCAGGAGGTCGCCGAAGCCCAGGAGCGTCATGCCGACGTCGGGATGCTCGGGCCCGAGCTTCTTCGTCAGGCGGGGAATCGCCTCGCGGTACGTCCTCTCGGCGGCTTCGTCGTTGCCGGCCTTCTTGTAGACGGTGGCCATGTTCGCCAGCGTGCGCGCCACGGACTCCGAATCGTCGCCCAGGGCTTTGCGCCGCATCGCGAGGACGACCTCGAGGTTCTTCGCGCACTTGTCGAGCTGGCCGCTCCGGTAGTAGACGTTTCCGAGGTTCTCGCGCGCCGATGCGACCTCCGGGTGATCGGGCCCGAGGAGCGCGACGTCCATGTCGATGACCTCGAGAAACGTGCGCTCGGCGCCGGCGAAGTCGCCGAGGTAGTTTCGGCTGAGCGCGACGTCGCTCAGGGCCTGGGCGACTTCCGGGTGCCGGTCGCCGAACCGCTTCTTCTGGAGAGCCAGCCGCTCGTCCGCCAGGGCCGCGAGCGTCTTGTAGTCCTCCTCGGAGGTGGCCGCCGAGACCAGGATGAGCAGGGCGTCGGTCTCGGCCTTTGCGGCTTCGGGCGTTCGGACCTCTCCGCGCTCCCGCACCATCCGGAGGATCTCCTCGGCGAGCGCCTTCGCCTCGGGGGGCTTCCCGGCGCCGAAGAGCGCGGTGGCGAGGTCGTACATGAAGGGGGCCGACTCGAGGCTCCTTTCGCCGTAAAGCCCGCGCGCCACGTCGACCGCCTCGCGGGCGTACTTCACGGCCTCTTCGAACTTCCTCCACAGCGAGTACATGTTCGAAAGGGCCCCGAGAGACTCCGCGGCCTCGGCGCTCCTGGGTCCCGCCGCCGTGACGCGGAGCTCGAGCGAACCCTTGAGCGCCTTCTCGGCTTCGGGGAACTCGGCGAGGTTCGAGAACGTCGTCCCGATCGTCTGGAGGACCGACGCCTCGACGAGGGGCTGACCCGCGAACGACGTCTTCGCCTTGTCCTGCGCCTGGCGGAGCGCGTCGAGGAGGGACACGTTGCGCGAGCCCTTGGACCACGGGTCGGCCGCGCCGAGCGCGTCGAGGAGGAACGTGTTGATCGCGCTCGCCTTCGCGGCCTCGGCCGCCGCCCGGTCGCGCTCTTTCCTGACGCGCCCGGCCTGCACGATCATCGTCCCGCCCAGCGCGACGAGCAGCAGGGCGATCACGCCCGCCGCGACGAAGCTCGCCGTGTGCCGGGCGACGAGCTTCCGGAGCTGGTACATCGTGCTCGGCGGGTGCGCGAGGATCGGCTGGCTCGCGAGATAGCGCTGCACGTCCTCGGCGAGGGCCGCGGCGCTCTGGTAGCGGCCGTCGGGCTCCTTCTCGAGGGCCTTGGTCAGGATCGTCTGCAGATCCGTGTCGACCTCCAGCGGCGCCGGCGGCTCCTCGGCGATGTTGCGGATCGCCTGCACGATGGACATCCCCTGCGTGGCGTACGGGAGCTTCCCGGAGACGAGCTCGTAGAGAACGACGCCGAGGGAGTAGACGTCGGTCCTCAGGTCGATGTCCCGGCTGTCGCCGCGCGTCTGCTCCGGGCTCATGTACGAGAGCGTCCCGTGGATCACGCCGACCTCGCTCATCATCGTGGCTCCCGCCACGTCCGCGTCCGTGATGCGCGCGAGGCCGAAGTCCAGGATCTTGGGGCCCGCGTCCGTGACGACGATGTTCGAGGGCTTGAGGTCGCGGTGGATGACGCCGCGCTGGTGCGCGTAGTTGACGGCCTCGCAGATCGTCACGAACCGGCGCAGGCGCTCGCGCAGATGCTCCGGGCCCGGCTTGTCGCCGCCGAGGTGCTGCTTCGCCCAGGCGGCGAGCGTCTGGCCGAGGACGAGCTCCATCGTGAAGAAGTGCTGCCCGTCGTCCGTGCGGCCGGCCTCGTAGAGCGCCGCGATGTTCGGGTGCGTGAGCCGGGCCAGCGTCTCGGTCTCGCGGCGGAACATCCGGAGGTACTGGTCGTCGACGAAGTGCCCGCCGCGCACGACCTTGAGGGCGACCCTCCGGTGCGGGCTCTGCTGCTCGGCCTCGTAGACGATCCCCATCCCGCCCTCGCCGAGCTTGCCGAGGATGCGGAAGCCGCCGATCTCGCGCGGTAACGCGCCACCGGCCGCGTCCGCCGGCGGCCGCGACGGGTCGCGGTCGAGAGTCAGATCCCCATCGGGCGGGGGGCTGCCGGGCCCGGACGTCGTCATGAGCGCCTGGAGTCTAGGACGGTTCGCCGCGACACGCGCCGAGCGACGAGGCGCGCCTCGCGGGCACGTACCGCCGCGGCGCGCGGTGACGACAGTCGTTCACCGGCCCTCCGCTCACCGCGGCAGCAGCGTCCGCGGGTCGTTCGTGATGTTGTCGATCGCGGAGGCGTACGCGGCGAAGGCGCCGCTCGCCGTCGGCGTCGAGAGGACGACCCGCGCTCCCGCGACGTCGCCGGAAACGCCGAGGTCCCGCACGACCCTCGTGACCTGTGTCATCCCGAGCGGCGGCAGCGTGTAGCTCTTCGACCCGAGCGTGACGCCGTCTCTCGACACGAGCCGCACGTCCACCGAGAGGGCGGCTTCCGTGGCGTTCGCGAGGATGAGGTTCGTCCGGAACGCGCCGTCCTCCCGGATGCCCAGGATCGACTGCTCCTGCCCGTTCCGCACGAGGTCCGCGCCCGTCGCCGCGGGGACGCTCTGCCCGAACGTGCCGCCGAAGCCCGGCGTCGAGGTCTGCGCGAGGACCGAGAGGAAGGACGCGTCGGAGCTCGGATACTGCGACGTCACGAGGATCGCGCCGTAGTTCGAGGACTGCTGGAAAACCGATCCGAGGACGTCCGCGTAGGCGACCGAGCGTTCCGCGGCGAGGTCGAACGATTTCTCGGCGCCGCTCCGGCCGTCCGCGTTGTTGCCGAGGAACTTCAGCGTGAAGGTCGCGCTGATGTTGTTCGCGTACGCGACCGTCACGTCGGTCGTGTAGAAGGCGCCTCCGGCACCCGGAGAGTGCGCGCTCGAGGGGAGGATCCACACGTTCGGGTCGACGTGGTCGCTCGAGACGGCCCCGAGAGGCAGGAGCGTCCTCGGGTCGTTCGTCGCGTTGTCGATCGCGGACGCGTAGGCGGCGAAGCCCTCCCCGAGCGCCTGCGTCGAGAGGACGAGCCGGCCTCCTACGACGTCGGCCGATACCCCGAGCGCGCGGACGACGTGCGTGACCTGCGTCATGCCGAGCGGCGGCAGCCGGAAGCGACCGGCCCCGAGCGTCGTCCCGGCGCTCGAGACGAGAGAGACGTCCACGTCCAGGAAATCCTCGGTGGCGTTGGCCAGGATGAGGTTCGTGCGGAACGCGGCGTCCTCGCGCACGGCGAGGATCGAGCGCGGGACGCCGCCCACGACGAGGTCCCCGGGCCGCGCGGCCGGCACGCTCTGCCCGAACGTGCCGCCGAAGCCGGGCGTGGACGTCTGCGACAGGACGCGGATCGAATCGGAAGGCGACGTCACGAGGATCGCGCCGTAGTCGCTCGTTCGGCCGAAGACCGAGCCGAGGACGTCCGTGAACGTCGTGGACTTGCCGGCTCCCAGGGGGAACGCCGCCTCCGGGCCGCCGCGGCCGTCCGCGTCGTGGCCGAGGAACTTCAGGACGAACGTCGTGTCGGACGCGCCCGTGTTCGCGACCGTGACGTCCGTCGTGTAGAAGGCGCCGCCCGCGCCGCCGGCGCGCGCGCTCGACGGCAGGAGAGCCGTCGTGCCGCCCGCCGCCGAGAGACGGAAGACGCTGTTTCCCGCGGTTCCGACGAGGAGCGCCCCCGTGGCGTCGAAGGCCAGCGTCGTCAGGCGCTGCGTCGGAAGACCGGGGCCGAAAGGCGCCCACGTCGCGCCGCCGTCCGTCGAGCGGTAGAGCCCGTCGGTGCCCGTCGCCGCGTAGACCGTGGTGGGCGCCTGCGGGTCCACGGCCACTGCCTTGACGTCCGGGGCAGAGAAGCCCCCGAGCAGCAGGCCCTCGAGCTGCTTCCAGGTGGCGCCCGCGTCCGTCGAGAGGTAGACGCCATGGTCCGTCGCCGCGTAGACGCTCGTGCCGGTCGGCGGGAACGCGAACGACCACCCGAAGCCGAAGAAGTGGTCGTTCGTCGCGGCGGTCCACGTCGCGCCGCCGTCGGTCGATCTCTGGAACGCGGCGTTCGCGGTCGTGAAGACGCGGGACGGCGCGCGCGGGTCGACGGCGAGGGCCGTCGCCTCGCTGGGGAAGCTGCCGACGTTCGTCCACGTCGCGCCGCCGTCCTGCGTCCGGTAGACGGCGGGACCGCTCGACGCGTTCGCGATCGCAAAGAGCCTGGCGGGCGTCGACGGGTCGATCGCGAGGGTCGACACGGCGACGAGCGACGCGCCGGTCGCGGCCTTCTTCCAGGTCGAGGCGCCGTCCGTGCTCTTGAAGACGCCGTCGTCGGTGCCCGCGTAAATCGTGGACGCGTTCGTCGGGTCGACGGCGACCGAGTGGACCCTCTCGGCGAAATTGCTCGAGTCTCGGAGCCCCGAGATGACGGTCGTCCAGCTCGCGCCGCCGTCCGTGCTCTTCGAGACGCCGCCCTGCGTGCCCGCGTAGAGCGTCGCGCCGGCCGGCGCGAGCGCCGAGACGTCCGCGGCGTTCAGCCCGGCGTTCGCCTCGGACCACGTGGCGCCGCTGTCCGTCGTCTTCCAGACCCCGTTGAAGAGCGTTCCCGCAAAGTACGTGCCGGCCGGGTCTTTGACGACGTTGGCCTGGCTGGGGGGCACGTCGGGGAGTTGGGTCCAGTTGTCGCCCTCGTCGAGGCTCTTGTAATAGGACTGCAGGTTCGAGATGAGAACCTCGGTTTTCGTGGTGTCGTCCGGGGGAGGTCCCAGCTTCGCGATGACCGTGCTGAGGTACCTGAACAGGCGGAGCACCTTGAAGAACTTGTAGCTGTCTGTGATGAGTGGAACCCGTGTCCCGGCCACGGCCGCCGGAGCCGGAGTTATCTTGAAGGTGTAGAAACCGTCGTCGGCGGCCATGAAGACCTTCGTCGAGTCGAGCGGAGAGAACGCGATCGCCGCGACGCTGCCCGTGAGGCCGTCGCTCCCGTCCTGCCAGGTCGTGCCGTGATCCGTGGAGTAGAAGACCTGCGCGTTGTCGTTCGCGGCGATCACCATGTGGTTCCCGCCCGGCTGCACCGCGACGACGTAGCTGCCGCGCGGAAGGCCCTGGTTGACGAGCTGCCAGGACGTGCCGCCGTCCGTCGAGCGGGCGACGCCGCCCTCGTAGCCGAGGAAGAGCCGCCCCGGCGACGACGGGTCGGCGGCGAGGGACCTGGGGCTGGCGCTCGGCAATCCGCCGCTGCTCGCCGCCCACGTCGCGCCGCCGTCCGTCGACCTGAAGAGCGGCGGCAGCCCGGCCGCGGCGAGCTGCACGGCGGCGTAGACGTTGGCCGGATTCGACGGATCGACGAGGACGGACTGGAGGTTCTTCGCGGGCAGCGTCGCGGCGCCCGCGGCCTTCCACGTCGCGCCGCCGTCCGTGGACTTGAAGAGCCCGCCTTCCGACGAGCCCGCGTAGAGGACCGACGGGTTCGACGGGTCGGTCGCGAGCGTGACCACCGTCCCGCCGCCCGGCCCCGTCTGCGTGAACGACTGACTTCCACGGGCGGCCGGCGCCACGGCGAGGAGGAAAATCGACGCCAGGCTGAAATGCCGCGGCATGACCGGGTTGAAACTCTATCTCATCGGGCGCGTCCCCCGCACCGGCTCCGCCGGCACGCGTCCCAGGGGCGGGACCGTGAGTTAGCTCGGCGACGGGCGCGACAGTACGGGTCATGGATCCCACGGGAGTCGCCGACGGGCCCGCCGCGAAAGCTCGCCGATTCTCTTTCGTCGTCTTCCTGGCCACTCTCTTTGTTCAAATCCTCGGTTGGGCCCAGCCGTCGGCGGCCCTTGGCGCTCCTCCGCTCGCGCCGTCGGCCGACCTCGCGCTCTCCAAGTCCGGGCCGGCTTTCGCGTTCACCGGCTCCACGATTACCTTCACGTTGACCGTCACGAACCTCGGCCCGGACGACGCCGCAAACGTCGTTCTGACCGACAACCTCCCGCCCGAGTTCGTCTTCAGGTCCTGCCTCGCGACGGTGGGCGGAGTCTGCGGCGGCAGCGGCAGCTCGAGAACGGTCACCTTCCCGCTTCTGGCCTCGGGTGCCCCGGCGGCCGTCACATTGGACGTGGACGTGTCCTGCAGCGCGTCGATCGGAGCGGTGACGAACACCGCCAGCGTCGCGGCCGCGTCTCCCTCCGATCCGGACCTCACGAACAACACGGCGAGCGCCACCGTGACCATCGTCGTCGAGCCGCCGCCGCCGCCGCCGCCCGTCCAGATCGTGGTGGCGGACGTCGTGGGAGCCTTCTCGCCGAACCGCACCGCGAGCCTCCTCTACCCCTTCGGTTCCGTCATCACGTGGACGATCTCGAACGGGACGATCACGTCCGGCCAGGGCACGCCGCAGATCACGTTCACGGCCGGCGCCCCGGGAACCCTCGACCTCGGCGTCACGGAATCCAATCCGCCGGCCTGCTACTCGTTCCAGGGGAGCGCGCTCGTGACGGTCGCCCCGCCGGGAAGCGCCGTCCTCTTCTACACGCTGCAGCCCTGCCGCGTCATCGACACGCGCGGGCCCGACGGACCGCTCGGCGGCCCGTCGATCGCGCCGGCCGGCGTCGTGGACCGCTCGTTCCCCGTGGCAGGCGCGTGCGGCATTCCCGCGGATGCGACGACGATCTCGGCGAACGTCACGGTCACCGACGCTTTCGACGCGGGTGATCTCCTCGCCTACCCGGGCGACGGCTCGCCCACGAGCACGTCGACGATCAGCTTCGGCGCCTCCCAGACCCGGGCGAACAACGCGCACATTCGTCTCGCCACGGACGGATCGGGCACGATCAGGATCCAGAACACGTCCCCGGGGACCGTGGACGTGATCCTGGACGTGACGGGCTATTACCGCTGATCGCAAAGCCTGGCCCGGCGTGGGCCGCGGCGACGGCACGACGACGACGAAAGTACGCGTCACGGTCTTCGCCGGGTTGAAGTTGCGGTCACCGCTCTGATTGGCGGAGATCCGGCACTCCCCGGAGTCGTGGATGCGGAGCATCGGGCCGACGATCCGGCACGGTCCCCATCCATTCGACTCCACCGGACGAGGCCCGGCTCAGGGACCTCGTTCGAGCCCGCCAGGACTGCCTGGAACGCGCCCTCGGCCGAGGCCCGCTGCCCGACCGCGAGGCCGATCCCGAAGGCGAGCCCCACGGCCCAGCGCTTCATGTTGGGTGTTTTACGTAGCAACCCCGTACCGGTCTAGGAGTCTCTCCGGCGAGACGAGAGAGCGCCGGCGCCGCGAGCCCAGGGGAGGCGCCAAGGGCCTTCGGCGGCCGGGAGCTCGCGCACGAGCTCGACGCGCTCGGGCCTCTTGTGTCGCGCGAGACGCGCCGCGAGCCAGTCGACGAGCGCGGCGGACGACGCGTCCTTTCCCGCGACCGCGAAAACGCGCACCGACTCCTCGCCCGAATCCGGGTCCCATTCCGGGAACGCCGCGGCGTCCGTGACGGCCGGATGCTCGCGCAGCGCGCGCTCGATCTCTTCGGGCGACACCTGGAATCCCCTGACTTTCACGAGGCGTTTCGCGCGGCCGACGACCGTGATTCGCTTCGACGCGTCCTCGCGCACGAGATCGCCCGTGCGGAGCCAGCCGTCCGTCGTCAGCGTCCCTGCCGTCTTCCCGGGCCGCCCCCGGTACCCCCGGAACATCTGGGCGCCCTTCATCCACAGCTCGCCCTCTTCACCGATCTTCACGTCGGCGCCCGTCTCGCCCACGACCCGCGTCGCCACGCCCGGAATGGGTCGGCCGCTCGACGGCACGTCAGCGCGCTCGACATCCCAGTCGAGATGCGACGCTCCCGCGGACTCCGCGAGGCCGTAACCCTGAACGACGGCGACGCCGAGCTTCGCCGCGCATGCGCGCGCCACGTGGGGAGCGAGCGCCGCGCCGCCCGAGATGAGAAGGCGGAGCGGCGCGAGGCCCTCGTTGAGAGCCGGGCATTGGCTCAGGGCGTGCACGATCGACGGCACGACGTTCGACACGGTCGTCCCGAACCTCTTCACCGTCATGCCGAAGGACGCCGCGTCGAACCGCGCCGACGTCACCGCCGTGTAACCGCCGTGAAGGGACAGCGCGAGCGTCGCGACGAGGCCGTAGAGGTCGTACGGCGAGATCGCCGAGTACACGACGTCGCCCTCGCGCCACGGCGCGACGGCGGCGAGAGCGAGGAGCGCCGCCGACAGGCTCTCGTGTGTGTGTCGCGCGGGCGCGGGCAGGCCGCCGAGCCCCACGGACCACGCGAGAAGCGCGTCGCCTTTCTCCGCGGGGAGCGCCGGGGCGCCCGCGAACTTCGCGAGCGGCCGGAGACCGCACGCCTCGTCCACGGCGACGACGCGCACGAGGCCCGGCACCGGTGGCAGGCTCGCGGCCTTCCCGGCGAGCTCTTCGGCGACGACGAGCGTCGAGGCGCCGCTCTCCTCGAGCTGGCGCGCGACCTCGCGCGGCAAGAACGCGGGGTTCACCGGCGTGACAGCGGCTCCCGCCGCGAGGATGCCGAGAACGGCCGGCAGATATTCCGGCGCGTTCCTCGCGAGAAGGCCCACGACGTCGCCGTCCCCGACGCCGGTCGCGCGAAGGCCCGTGGCGATCCCTTCGACGGCCGGCGGAACCTCGTCGTAACGAACCGCGCGCCCCGTCGCGGCGTCGACGAAGGCCGGCCGCGCGCCGCGCCTCGCGCAAGCGGCAAGGAGGACCTCGTGGAGAAGGTCGGTCAGCGCAGACCCTGCGCGCCGAGCTGCCTCTGCAGCGCGCTCTGATCCCACTCAGGCGCGGCGGAGACGATCTTGCCGTCCGCGACCTTGAACTTCGTCGTGCCCTGAATCGTCGCCCGGCGTCCCGTCGCCGCCCGGCCGTCGAGCGTCCCGCGGTTCGTGCCCTGCGCCGTCCAGCGCACCTGGATTTCGTCTCCCACTTTCTGCACCGAATCGACGTCGAATCGAAGGTCGGGGAACGCACCGCGATAGCGGTCGAGCTCCTTCGCGCTCTGTTGACCGTACTTGGAAATCGACAGGAGGTGGGCCTTGTCGCCCCTGTTCCAGCCGTCTTCGTAATACGAGCGGACGGTCCTCTCTTCGGAAGGCAGGAGGTGCGCCACCTGCGCCGGAGCTTTCGACGTCACGGCTCCCAGCAGCATGCGGGCCGGCGCGAGCAGAACGTTCCCGATGGCTACGAGGCCGGCTTTCAGAATGGCCCGACGTCCGTCCACCGATCACCTCCAGCGCCACAGATCAGACTATGACCGCTGAGACGCCGTGTCAAAACCCTGGGCGCGCGGTGGGTGGCAGGCGGCCTGCTACTCGTTCTCGGGAAGCAAGCTCGTAACGGTCGCCCCGCCGGGAAGCGCCGTCCTCTTCTACACGCTACAGCCTTGCCGCGTCATCGACACGCGCGGTAGCCGAAGCCCCCTCAGATCCTCGGCGTCGTCACGCCGGCCACGTCGAGCCAGTCGAACCAGACCGGGTGATTCTCCCGGTACCACTCGAGCACCCTCCGGATCGTCTCCTGCTTCTGGCGCGGGACGACGTTCTCGTCGAGGCGGTCGAAGTGGAGTCGGATCGTGTCCCCGTCGTGCTCGAGGGCCTGGGAGAACATCGTCTGCAGCTCGTTGCGGATGCGGCCCGAGTCGGAGATCTTCACCGGGCGCGCCGTGTGGTCGACGCCCGACATGAAGCGCACGAGGAGAGGGCTGAAGACGTGGCGCGCCCTCTCGAGCGGCTCCATCAGCCGGAACGTGAACGTGATTCGGCTCGAGGCGTGGCGCGCGGCGAGCCTCGTCGTCACGCGATAGAGCCCGTCGCCCACGCGCGTGACGCCGGCCGTTCCCGTGTACGGGTCGTCGCAGATGTAGCCGGTGGACGCGAGCACCCGCCAGTCCTTCTGGGGAACGAAGTCGTCGGGCCTGAGGACGGGCCGGCCGGTCGGCACGTTGCATTCCTTCGCCTCGCGGATCGCGTCCGCGTACCCCGCGAGCCGTCCCGCCTCGACGTCCCGTCCCCCCAGCGCCTCGCAGACCCTCTGCCTGAAATCGGGACTGTCGGGGTCGAGCGCCATGAGCCGCCCTTCGGTGCCGCACGGGAATTCGAAGCTCGGGGAGAAGAGCGCCATCGAGGCGTCGACGTCCAGCACCTCCGCGAGGCTGGCCGCCTGCATCGCCTCGGCCGTCGCGGCGTAGCCGTCCGAGAGGAAGACGTGCGCCTCTCCCGCCGCGTCCTTCCAGCTCCCGATGAGGAACGTCGGCGCGTACGTGCCCGAGTCCGTGAACACCGCGAAGCCCGACGGGGCCTTCCAGCCGTCCTCGACGAGGTGGACGCCGAGCGCCGTCCACTCCTCCCACAGCTTTCCGAGCCGGCCCACGCGGTCCTTGCCGCGGAGCGTCCAGACGTGGATGTTCGGACGCTTGACGCCGGGGTAGGCCGACTCGATCGCCCGCGTCACCTCGGCGCGCGGCGTCCGGTAGTCGAGGAGCAGCGAGGCCCGGTCGGCCGCCTCGGCGACGCGCCGCGGCACCGTGAGGCATCCCATGTACGACTCGTACGGACGCGCGAGGACGAGCGGCGAGTCGAAGAGGTGAAAGACGGACATCGGGCCCGTCGCCTTCCCCTCGGCGAAGCGCGACGTGTTCTCGAGCGTGTCCACGGCCGCGCCCCAGATCGTGATCCCCCGCGCCTTGAGCCACTCGTAGAACTGCGCGAACGAGTGCCCGTCCTCGTTCAGGAGGCGGCGCACCCGGCGGTCGAGGACGCGCGCCACCTCGGGGCGGGCGTAAACGCGGCCGAAGCCGAGCAGCGGGTTCGCGCCCATCTCCGGCGTCTCTCCCGCCTTCGGCATCAGCCCCTCGCCGAGGGAGACCATGATCGCGTGGTTCTCGGGCAGCGTGCGCGTCAGGTGCCAGAGCCCCTCGCTCATCACGTAGGCGCTGATCGCGTCCGCCGACTTCTTCACCTGGTTCAGCGTCGCCTTGTCCTTGCCCGCCCCCTCGCCGAAGCCGCCGAAGAGGCGCGTCCCGAGCGCCGTGGCCGCGGACGTCATCGCGACGCATCGCGCGATGCCGCGGGGCGTGAACGAGTGCGCCGAGACCGCCTCGGACTGCGCCCGCTCCACCTCCACGTCCTCCAGCCACAGGTGGAAGCGCAGGAGCACGGGCCGGGTGTCGAAGGCCCACTGGGCCACGAGGTTGCGCTTGTCGTCGGCTGTCATCTTCCCCTCGGAGGCGTCGTCGGGTGTTCGTCGGACACTATCCGCCGGCGAGGGGACCGGCAAGCCTTCCACGGCGCTGCGAGATCGAGAATCAGGCTACTTTCTCGGTGCGGTCGTCCTCGGAGCCACGATCGTCGGCCTGGGGGCCGGCGTCGGCGTCGGGACGCCCTCGACCTCGGATCTCCCGAAGCTGAGCTTCACGCCGTGGTCGGCCGCGTTCGCGCTCGTGACGACGACGTCGTAGAAGTGGTAGACGAGGAACGGCCTGCCGGCGGAATGCTGCTCGCCCCCGGCCTTCCTCATCGCGAGCGTCACCGTCTTGTAGTGCGCTCCGGCCACGCAGTTCTTGAAGAACAGCGGCGAAGCCGAGTCGGTCGTCTTCTTGATCGTGAACTCGTTGAACTTGATCTTCCCGGCGCCCGCGCCGGCACTGGCCGATCCGATGGTCGCCGCCGTCTCGCCGCCCAGGTTGAAGTCCTGAAGCTCGATCGTCTGCGTCTGCCCCGTGGGTGACTCCAGCGTGAGGATCCATTCGGCCGCCGCCGGCCCCGCCGCCAGGATCGCCGCGGCAATCAGGCACGTGAAGAACGCCGCTCTTCTCGTCATGACATCCTCCTTGCGAAGCTCACTTCCTACAGAATGTTAACGCGCGACCGCCCCCGCCGTGCGGAACATCCCCGTAGCCGTCACGCCTCGACGCGTCTCCGCGACCGCTCCAGCTCGGCGATGACCTGCGCGCCGACGAGGAGGACGACCGCCGCCGCCTCGAGCGTCAGGAGGACGCCGATCGTGCTCGCGAGGGCGCCGTAGACGACGTTCACCATCGAGAGCGTCGCGAAGTACCAGCGCAGGACGCGGCGCACGACCTCCCACAGGATCGTCGCCGTGACGCCGCCCGCGAGCGCGTGCCGGAAAGAGAGGCGCCCGACGGGCATCACCATGTCGAGGGCGGTGAGGACGAGCGCGAGGCCGGCGACGCCCAGGAACCAGAGGCTCGCGCGAGAGACTCCCGCGAGCGACCACGCACGGCCGAAGAGCGGGATCGTGTCGCGGCCGACGGCCTGGAGGGCGCCCGAGATGATGCTCACGAGGAGAAGGCCCACGCCGAGCGCCATGATGAAGAGGTACGGGAGCGCGGCCGACCACAGGAAGTGGCGGCGCCGGTCCGCCGAGCGGTGGAAGAAGATCACCTCCATCGCGCCCTCGAGGACCGTGAACGCGATGGAGCTGAAGAAGAGAAGCGCGAGACCTCCGACCCCCGCGATGACCTCGCGGTGCGCGAGGAGCGCCCGCACCTGGTCCATGACCGCCGCCGAACGGCCCGGCAGGAGCAGCTCGGCGTAGACCGCGACCGTCGCGAGGAGGCTCCGCTCGTCCGTCACGTGCGCGGCCACGACGAGGAGCACCGCGAAGAGCGGCACGATCGAGAGGAGCGTGTTGTACGCGACCGCGCTCGCGAGGAGAAAACCCTGGTTCTTGTGGAAATCCCGGAGAACCCGCCGGACGAAGCCGAGGACGGGCGCCGCCGGGAGCCTGAGCCAGGAGGAGATCTTCACGGCCTTCGGGCTTGCAAGGAGCCTGCCCGCAAGGGCTTCCGAAGCCGCGATCTATCAGGTCGCCTGGAGGCCTACTGCACTGCCACCCCTTCCGGCTCCTCCTCGAACGCGTGTCCGGATCGGAGCGAGACTTCCGCACACCCATCATATTCAGGCCGAAGCGCACCTCGGCCTGCGGCGGACGTCGTTGACACCCTTGGGGTGAAAGGGATAGATTCCACGAGGAGTGGTCGTCCGATTCGCCACCAGCCGGCTCGAACGCTGTTACCGCGAGATCCGGCTCGCGCAGCGCGAGTGGGGCCAGAAGGTGGGTCGTACGTACATTCAGCGCATTAACACGCTCTGGGCCGCAAAGGATGGCCGGGATCTCTTCGCCTTGAGGGCGCTCGAGATGCATCCCCTCAAGGGCGAGCGCCGGGGCCAACACTCGATCTGCCTCGGCGACCGTGAGCGGCTCATCGTGGCTTTCGAAGACGACGCGTGGACGATCGTGGGCGTCGAGGAAGTGAGCAAGCTCTATGGCGACTGAACGCGCCTGGCCCGACGTCGCGATTCCCCCGGGAGACGTGCTCGCCGAGGAGCTGGAAGCGAGAGGGCTTACCCAGTCCCGCCTCGCGCGGCTCATGCACCGACCTCTTCAAGCGATCAACGAGATCGTCCGGGGCCGGAAACGGATCACCGGGACCACCGCCCTCGAACTGGCAGATGCGCTCGGAACGAGCGCGGAGCTGTGGGTCCGCCTCGAAGCGGACTACGAACTCACCAAGGCGAGGCTTGCGCGCCGGCCCTCGGGCCGCCCGAGGCGCTCCTCGACGACGAGCCCCCGTTTCCTCAAACGAGTGGCGACGGCCCGGAAGGCGCTGCAGGCGGGCAAGGGCATCCGGCTCGAGCATCTTCCCCGTTAGAGTGCTGCCCCCGGGCTGCCGACGAGACGACTAGAATTTCCACGTAGCCCCCCTCCCCCGCCTACCGCAAGCGACCGCACTCCCCCCGAGGAAGGGGAGGGTGATGTTCTGAAGCGAGGGCGGCCAGCCGCCGTGGTGAAAGCGGGCCTTAGCGGGACGTGACGGCCCGGCCACGGGCGAAGACCTCGTCTGCCGGGATCTCCCGTACTCGTCCCTCTCGCATTTCAGCCAGCCGCCGCTCCGCCACCTCGAGCCAGAGCTTCTTTCGCTCGGACTCCGGCAGATCGTCGAGGCTCCTCAGGAGGCGGTCTGCAAGGGCGGCCCGTTCCTCCAACGGCAGCTTGAGGGCGGCAGCCAGAAGATCTTCGCGCGTCACGAAGCGACTTCCGCAGCGAAGAGCAGGCAGGCCTGGACGTCTTCCTGGGTCAGCCCGCCATACTCGCTGAGCAGCTCCTCCACCGCGGATCCGTGGGCGAGACGGCCCAGGATGAAGGAGACGGTCCGACGCGTTCCACGGACCACGGGCTGCCCCACCATGACGTTGGGATCCAGCGTGATTCGGGAGAGCAGCGGGTCTCGGCTCACGTGAGCATTCTATCGTGTGGGGTTGGTGCTTCCCCTCCACTCGGCCAGCAACCGCTCGACCTTGGGCCGCAGCTCCGACAGCACTTTCGAAAACGGCGGAAGGTCTGAGACGAGCGAAGCAAGTGACTTAGCCCATGCTGCGTCCACTCCCGCGAGGAGGCCCTCTGCGAAGAAGTCGTCGGCAGAGCTGAACGACACGTTTCTCACCTTGCACTTCTCCCGGAGAACTGCCGGAATCACGCCGACATCGAGGTCCTTCTCGAAATCGCCGAGCACGCGCCACAGGTCATAGAAGTCGCGTGCCCGCGGCCGAGTCCAGCCGAGTTTCAGCCGCCGCGCCTCGCTCTGAAGCAATGCCCGCAGCTTCTCCGCCACGATCTCCTCCAGCGCGTAGACGAGCACGTCGGCACGGAGTCCGTCGTCGTAGCCGTGGAGAAGCGGCCGGCGAGGCGCTGGAAGGATCACCGGCTCGTCCGTGGTGATCTCGATCTTGATCGAACAGAGCGGCTCCCTTTGCCACGGGAGCTGCATGCGGACCTTGAACGAACCCTGCCCACCCGGATGCGGATCGCGGTGGTCTTCTCGCTCGAGAATCGCGTTGAAGGGACCCCTTTCGGACAGTGTTCGCCCTGCTTCACCCACGGAGCGCCGCATTGCCGACTCGAGCGGCTTCCCGGCAGGAGCCTCGACGGCCGTGTAGTCGAGATCCTCGGAGAAGCGATAGTCGCCGAAGTACAGCTTCTTCAGGGCGGTGCCGCCCTTGAAGACGAGCGCTGGCCCCAGCTCAGGCTGGGCGCTGATCGCCGCGAGAATGTGGCCGATTACGTAGTCCTTCGAAACCGTGTCGAGCGGAAGGCCGAGCTTGCGTGCGCGCTGCTGGAGCGTCTTCTGGAGCGGGATCATGATGATGATGACGATGATGATCCCGACCGGGTGCTCGTGAAGTTGTCCCGCAGCATCCACTCGCGGATGATCGGCCCCTGCGCTGGCCTCGCCGGGTCCAGCCGCCGCACCCCATTTACCGGCACCGCCCTCAGCCGACTGAGGACCGCGCGAGGGGCGCCCGCAGCCTCGAGCGCCCACCCGAGGCGCTTCGCCGTGACGGCCACCTTGATCTCGACGGCGTATCGAGCGAGCTTGTCCAGATCCAACCCCTTGCGATGCTCCCCCAGCACGGATGCTGCCTCGGCCAGACCACCAAACGCCCTCGGAGAAAGGAACATCTCCAGGACCGTCCGCTCCTTGTCCGTGATCGGCACCCTGTTCTCGGCGTCCACCCACACGTGCTCGACCCCGATGAACTTCGCGGCGGCAACCGAGAAGAAGATGATGCGCAAATCGTCGACCACCCACGTCCGGGGTGCGTCGCCAGGCGACCGTCTCTTGCTTCGCATCGTCGGCGTCATGATCTTCTTCGTCGTCATGCACGTGATCGCCTGCGGAGCCTGCTCGGATAGGCCGTGAAAGTTCAGGGCCGACGCGTGACTGATGGCCGACGGCGTGAACATCGCCGTCGCGATCGCGAAGTCATGGGGTGCATGGCTCCCGGGCAGCTTTCCGGACACGGCGTACAACCCCCGCTTTAGTCGGCGGATGAGGCCCGCATCAGCCAGCAAGGCCAGGAGGATGTTCGTGCGAGCGGGGTCCAGCTTTCTCTTCCTGCCGGCCGCGTGCGCCTCGGCCGACGTGAAGATCGGGCGACCCGAATCGACGAGCGCCCCCAGAATCGCCATGCCTCCAGTCTCGCCGTACGGCCTAGGACGTTCCATTCCAGTCATAATCTATCACCACGTAAATATAGTATAACGCTATTTACGTGGCTTCATACTTCTCATCAAAGCCATCTCGCTGACCATGGAAATCGAAGAACTCCTCAGCGTGAACCGGCCTGCGATCCTCCGCGCAGCGAAAGCCCCCATTCCGCTTTGAGGCGGGACCGGCAACGCCTCGAAGACACCTCGAGGCGATCGAGCGCATCGAGAGGTTTAGGCAACTCCAGGCTCGCGCAGGCCAAGCCGCGAACAGCCGACTACTTCAGAGCCGCTTCAAGCTGACTGATTAGCGCTGGGAGGCGGTTCTCCACCGTCTTGAGGACGATCTCGAGATCGATCGTCGAATACCCGTGGATGATCTCGTTGCGCATCCCGACGATCCGGCTCCACGGAATCTCCGCATGCCGCGCGCGAACTTCGTCGGTGGTCTGTGCAGCCGCCTCTCCGATGATCTCGAACAGCCTCTCGAGCGCGAGCACCCGAAGGCGGTCTCCCTCGATTTGCTGGAATGTCCGGCCACGGACGAGCTCGACCGCCTCACGCGCCGCGTCCAGCATGTGCTGAAGGCGGATCAGCTCGTCATGCCGCGTCATGGAGGCGCTGAGCTTCGGCGAGAACCCGGTCGCGGAAGTAGGGACTCAGAGAGTTCGCGGTCTTGAGGTCTACCCGCCGGCCGAAAATGGCCTCGAGCTCCTCTTTCATCCCGATGAACTGGAAAAAGTCCGGTGCGCCCTTAGGCTCGAACTCGATGAGCAGGTCAATGTCGCTCTCGGGGCGAAAGTCCTCGCGCAGCACCGAGCCGAAGAGCGACAGCCCCCGCACGCGATGCCGCCGGCAGAAGTCCGAAATGGCCTCTCGGGGCACCGTAATCCGCCCGATTGAAAGCACTTGCGTGGCGCTCATCCCCCCGGAATGTTACCCCCAGGACACCACCGACGCCCCCTTGGCGTCGTACTCCGACGCGCAGTTCCCGCAAAGGTCGCCCTTGCCGGCGTGGCCGTCCGGGTCGTAGGCGACCGGGTATCCCGCCGGCCACTGGTGGAGCCCGAGCCGCCCGTCGGACCGGCGCGGGGCGTACGTGAGGATCGGATCGCTTTCCATCGCGCGCCTCAGTTGAACTGGAGGCCGGGCGCGTGAACAGCGCGGATGCCGCGGCGCTCGCCGAGAATCTCCTTCTGCAGCCAGGGCGGCCAGTCGCCGTCGCAGAACCCGGGGACGCACGCCGCGTCGAACGGCGCGTCCTCTGCCGGAACCTCCTCGAGCATCGACGCCAGCTCCTCCCACTCCCCGGCGGGGATGCGGCTCCGGAACTCGCCCCACGTCTTCGAGTCGAGCGCGTCGAAGAGGCCGTCCACGTAGCGGGCGCGCTCGGGCGTCGCGAACACGACGCCGTCGTTCGCGTCGCTCACCCGGTACACGAGCTCGGCCGGCGTGGGCCGCTCGGCGTCGGGGTCGACGCGGATGCGCCCGAGCCATTTCACGAAGAGCTGCTCGAGGCCCTCGCCGCTCTTCATCGCCTTGCAGATCTCGACCACCTCGGCCAGCGTTGTCTAGCGGCCGTCGGGGTGACGGTACTGCCTGTGCGAGCCGCGCTGGCGCACCAGCTCGAATCCGAATCGCTCGAGAAGGCGTTCGACCTCACGTGGCTTCAACACGGGGATCGGAGGCAACTCAGGCCACCTGCACCGTGGCCAGGAAGCCCCCCTACCTCACCGCCGGCGAGGGAACACCGAGTTCAGCTCCCGCCGCCCGAGAACCGCGTAATCCTCACGGTGTCCTCCGACACGACGACGAAGCTGCCGGGGATGTCCTTGCCGTGCCCCCGTAGGAGCTTCTCCAGGACCGTCTTCTTGTTTGCGGGGCGTTCGTCCTCGATTCGGAGCAAGACCACTCCCGCGTGAGATTTCGCATCCCGGAAGACCAGCTCGCCGAAGTCCTTGTCGTTCGTGATCAGGACCCGCTTCTCCCGCTCGGCCCAGCGCAAGACCTCGTCGTCAGGCAGGCCACGGTTCTCGTCGTAGACAGAGAGCACGTCGTGGCCGAGGGTTCGAAGCCACCGCGCCACGTCCGGCCCCGTCGACTCGTCGACGAGAAACCGCACTTACTTCGCGTTGGCGAGCGGGGCGAAGGTGTTGTCGCCCACCGCTTCGGCTGCGAAGAGCATGCAAGCCTGAACGTCTTCCCGGGTCAGACCGCCGTATTCGCTCAGCAGCTCCTCGACCGCGGACCCGTGAGCGAGACGGCCCAGGATGAAGGAGACGGTAAGGCGCGTGCCACGGACCACCGGCTGACCCGCCATGACCTTGGGGTCCAGCGTGATTCGCGCGAGGAGCGGGTCTCGGCTCACTCAAGCATTCTATCGTGCGTGGGAGGGTGCGTCCCCACCCTCCGCCCCGCCTCCCGCCAGGGACCGCACTTCTCCGGGTCGTAGGCGACCGGGTATCCCGCCGGCCACTGGTGGAGCCCGAGCCGCCCGTCGTGCCGGCGCGGGGCGTACGTGAGGATCGGATCGCTTTCCATCGCGCGCCTCAGTTGAACTGGAGACCGGGCGCGTGGACCGCGCGAATGCCGCGGCGCTCGCCGAGGATCTCCTTCTGCAGCCAGGGCGGCCAGTCGCCGTCGCAGAACCCGGGGACGAACGCCGCGTCGAACGGCGCGTCCTCTGCCGGAACCTCCTCGAGCATCGACGCCAGCTCCTCCCACTCCCCGGCGGGGATGCGGCTCCGGAACTCGCCCCACGTCTTCGAGTCGAGCGCGTCGAAGAGGCCGTCCACGTAGCGGGCGCGCTCGGGCGTCGCGAACACGACGCCGTCGTTCGCGTCGCTCACCCGGTACACGAGCTCGGCCGGCGTGGGCCGCTCGGCGTCGGGGTCGATGCGGATGCGCCCGCGCCATTTCACGAAGAGCTGCTCGAGGCCCTCGCCGCTCTTCATCGCCCTGCAGATCTCGACCACCTCGGCCACCTGCCGGTCCACGGCGCGCTGTCCGCGCTCCTTCGGCCGGACCGCGGGCCGCGCCTCGAACGGGACGATCGTGTCCTTCTTCATCGCGCCACCTCGAGCCCGTCGCGGCGCACGGCGTCGACGAACGCGGAGGCCCCGTCGTTGCCGAGGACGAGGGACCCGCCCGACCACTCGGCGTCCGCGCAGCTCGCGATGCGCCGGCCCAGCCAGGCCGCCGCGCCGCACGTCAGCGGCGTCACGTGGACGCGCCCGTCGGCGGCGTGGAGGCGGAAATCGCGGCGGCGCAAGCGCGCGAAGGGGCGTCCCTCCCATTCACCTCGATCGCGCATGGTTCCGGACGATCCGGTCGGCATTTCCACCGTAGGGACTACGGTTGGCGACGGGTCAAAGGAGCCGAATCTCCTCGCCGTCTTCTTCATGCCCGTCGGCCTGAGGCGGGGCTGGTGGATGGCTCAAAGGACGGTTACGGTCTCAGCCGGCGTCGGCCCTTCGTCAAGCGGGGTTTCTTCTCGCATAATCCCGATCCAGAAGCGCCTTCCCTCAGCCATAATTTCGCAGGACAGTAGCCCAATTACGGAGGTCTTTCATGGCACGGGTCCGCACGAGAATGCCGAACGTCTTCGTTGGTCACCCGTTCGCCGGCCGCTTCCCGGTAAGGCGGTTTCGTGCAGTGTTTCGAGAGCTCCCGTTCAATGTTATTTACGGGAACACTGATCTCCAGACGAAGCACCTCCTGACCATAATGAAGTCAAATATTGCGAGATCGGATTTCTCCATCTTCGACCTCTCTAACTGGAGTCCCAATGTCGCTCTCGAACTCGGCTTGGCGGAGGGTTTGAAGAAGGCAGCGGGCAAGCAGTACTACATTCTCCTCAACACTCGGAGATCGAAGGAAGTGCCTTCTGACATCCGCGGCATTCAGCGCCTCGAATACACTTCTTACGACTACAAGCGGGACGTGGGCCTCGGCGACCAACTGATCACTTTTGTCTTAAGTAAGGAATACTGGGTAAGGAAGCTGTGGCGCGCGATCCCGGAAGGGGACAAAAGTCTGAAGAAGCGGCAGACAGCTCTTCGAATCCTGGCGCACCTCCGCGAGCACGAAAAACTCTCGCTCGACAACGTCAGAACGATCGCGAGCGGGACCCACCTCCGTGAAGCCGATCGCCAGCACGTCTTGACTACACTCAAAGACTTGGGGCTGATTCGAGGCTCACGCTCGGATGGAGTCTATGTCCTAGGAAAGGCACTGTTCCGGAAATAGGCATCCACAATCCAGCCACGCCGCTCCGTCTTTCGCGTTTCGCCTCCCGACTCCACGCCTAGATCTCCTTCACACTTCGTCAGCCGACACGACAACTGCGAACGGTACGTTGATCGCGTCGAAGTGCTTCTTCCCGCAGCGGACCTTGTCGGCCTCGCTCGTTCGAAGCTTCAGAAAGTCCTTCGTGCCCTTCGTCTCTTTCACGAGGTAGACCGTGTCGTTCTCGTGCTTCACGACCGCCCAGTCGGGGTTGTACCTCCCGATCGGCGTCTCGATCAGGAACCACGACGGCAGCTTCACGAAGAGCTTGATGTCGGCCCGTTGATCAAGCTTGCGCGCAAAGTCACGTTCGACTTCTGAGTCGTAGGTAACGTAGTCGTAGATCGAGTGGTCCACCTTTAGCGCGGTCAGGTAGTTGACCAGCTCCTCGTTCTCGAAAAGGGCCATCTCCCAATCAGCGTCGGGCCCGGAGAGACGTTCGTACTTGATCCCGTCGACAAGCAGGCGATGCAGTTCATATTTCAGAATACCGACTACGGCGTCCATGAATCGCTGAGGATCTACGAAGAACTCGCCGAGGCGGCCCGAGGCCTTGAGGATGCGTGCGAGGGTAGAGCGTGTCAGCTCTGTCTCGTTCTGGAGGTACGCGAGGATGTCCGGGAGGGGCCCCGTGCCCCAAGGCGCCGACGACTCCGAGACGCTCATTGCGGCGGTCGCGACGCCCCCGTGGGTGACGTCCAGGCGGCCCGTGCTGACACGGACCTTCGGCGCCGTGATGAGCTGCATCCTCTTCAGGGCTGCAACGGCCAAACCAACGAGCTGGTCCGTCTCGAATTCGACGCGGTATGTCGTCTTCGGTCTTATGCGGTCCCACAGCGCCTGGAACTCGGGCTCGAGCACTCGTTCCTTTTTCAAACGGTTCTTGAGCTCGCTCGTGTCGCGCCGGATGAGGCGCTCCATTCGATACCGAGACAGCAGGTCGATGACCTGAGGCGCTAGGTCGGCTGTTTCCTCCGAAAGTTCCAGCTTGAAATCCGGCCGCGCCGGGTCGAACGCCGCCAGGATTCGGCCCTCTGCGTCGAGCATCTTCTGGCTAGCGAGTGAAGCCCTGACCGTCTCCGCGGTCTCAGGCCCGATCGGCGCCTCGATGCCATCGACAACGCGAGTCAAGGCCGCGAGCGCTCGGATTGGCACCTTCCCGAACGTCACGCCACAATCTTCCTCGTACTCCGTCTGAAGGGCCTTCGCGAAATCTTCGTAGCTCTCGTTCGCGATGACATGGAGGCGGTTGATCGACTCGTCGAAAACCCGCTGGCCGGCCTGGTCTACAGGAAGACGGAGGCCGCGTCCTATCTCCTGGCGCTTCTTGATCGTGCTTCGAGTTTCATTCAGCGTGCAGATCTGGAATACGTTCGGGCTATCCCACCCTTCGCGCAGGGCCGAATGGCTGAAGATAAAGCGGAGCGGCTCCTCGACTGAGAGGAGGCGTTCCTTGTCCTTCATGATGAGGTTGTAAACCTCGTCGTCGGCCTGCGAGTCTCCCCGCGTGTCCTTGAGCACGCCGCTTCGGTCCTGTGCGAAGTAGCCGTTGTGAAGCTGCTCGACGGGGAGCTTTAGCCACCCGAGGCCCTTGAAGCGTTCTTCCCGTGCAAGCTCAGCCAGTGCGTCCTCGAACGCGCCCGCAAATTTTCCCTTCACGGGCTTTCCGGCCGAATCGTAGTCGCGATAGTGCGCGACACGATCGATAAAGAAGAGCGAGAGCACCTTGATCCCGCGTTCGCGGACCTGTAACTCCTTCTCCAGGTGCCGCGCGACCGTACTCCTGATCTGAGAGAGCCAGACGCTGTCCCGGAGCCCGCCAAGCTGCTCCCCAAGACCGAGACTCCGCCCGTTGCTGAAGCGCAGCCGCTCGCGCCCGGGCTCGGCGTTGATCTCGGCGACTTTGAAGTCCCTGTATGCCTCGCGCTCGTTCGACAGGTCGAAGAGATCGTAGCCGCTCTTCAGCGTGACGGACTTCTCTTTCGGCCCGCCGGGTGCGTTGACGTGAATCCGCACCTTCGCCTTGATGCCGTCTTTGTAGTCGATCTTCTCCACGCTGATGAACGGGTCGTTGGCGCCCCCTTCAGCGGACGTCCCTGCCACGAAGATCTGCTTGACGAGCTTAAGCTCGAACGCGCGCACGGGATCGAGTCGGTAGACGAGGTTGTACGGGTTGCGATGCGTCGCCGAGTAGCGCAGCGTGCAGAGCGGGTTCAGAGCCTTCATCGCTTCCTGGGCGCGATCCGTCGAATCCACACTCTGTGGTTCGTCCACGATGACGATCGGCCGCGCGGCCTGAACGAACTCGATCGGCTGCCGGCCCGATAGCCTGTCGCTCTCCTTGTAGATGACATTACTCTTCTGTTCGTCCTCGGTGCCCGTGAAGTTCTTCCGGAAGGCATCGATGTTGATGACGAGGATTTGGAGCGTGTTGCTGACGGCGAACTGCCGCAGCTGATTAACGCGCTTCCCGTCGTACACGAAGTGCTCGAACGGCAAGTTGTTAAAGACCGCACGAAAGTGGTCTTTCGTGATGTCGAGGTTCTTGAGGACGCCCTCGCGGATGGCCACGCTGGGAACCACGATCGCGAACTTCCGGAAGCCATACCGGCGCGAGAGTTCGAGGATCGTCCGGAGGTAGACGTAGGTCTTACCCGTGCCCGTCTCCATCTCCACCGAAAAGTGCGGGCAGACCCGCTTGCGGTTCGCCGGCCCGTCGAACAGCTCCCAGCCCTCGAGTTCCGCATCCAAAGTAGGCGCATCGATGCCGTTCCGTAACTGGATGGTCCGCGTGTTCTCGCGGAGCTTCTCTTCGGCGACGAGAAGCCGATTACCGATCCCCAGCTCGGTCTGCTCCTGCCCCGCGAAGAGCGCACCGAATTCGCCAGCTTTAATGACAGCGAACTCGGGCGCACCCTGGGGCTGGCCATCGAACAGGTCAACAATGGAGGCGATCGCATCCAGCTGGTACTGCTGGTTAGCGTCGAACTGAAGCTTCAAGCTGCCGGCCCTTAGACCGTCTTGAAGACGATGCCCTTCGTCTTGAAGATCTGGACGGCGTTCGTCTTGAGCTGATCGTTTCCAGCAAAGCCCTCATCGAGACATATCACCCGGCCGACTTGGCGCGCCGCAATGTCCCGGATGAGATCAAGGGTGAGGGTCCTTTCGAGGCAAACGAGCATCTCGCCGGCAGCGACGGCAAAGACAGTCTTCCCTGAGAGCGCGAGTGTTTCGACCGGCGTGGTTAGCGGAAAGCCGCTCTTCAGGAGAATCTCGTAGAGGATGTCCTGCGATGTACGGGCGGCTCGGACGTGCTCCGCATGCAGCTCCAGTTGTTCGGCTATTGCGTTCGCGTCCTGCTCGCCGGACGGGTCCCATGTCTTGAAGTTCGACTCAGCGAGCTTGAACGCACGGAAGCCACGGTCTTGCTCTTCGCGCCCGTCGAGATCGAGCCTTCCAGAGTCCTCCTCGTTCAGCACCTTGATGACGCGCCGAATGCGCTCTTTCGTGACATCGGCGATTGTCGGATAGTCTTGGCGCCCAGTCGGCTCAGGGAGCTGGACGAGGATGAACCGGCGCTTCCCTCCGTCGGCCCTATTTAGGGTCATCACAGCATGAGCGGTAGTGCCGGAGCCGGCGAAGAAATCGAGCACGATCCCGTTGCCTCGCGTTGCCGCAGAGATAAGTGTTTCCAGCAGGCCCACCGGCTTCGGATATTCGATAACATCCGTGCCAAAGAGTTGCCGAATTTCGCTCGTAGCGTCCTCGTATGTTGCGGTTGCTGTCCCCGCCACAGTAAGGAGATTCGCCAACTTCTTCTCTCGATCCCCCCGGTTCACGTAATTCGGTCGAAAGGGCAGCCTACGAATAATGATGTCCGCCCCTTCGCGCACGAAGTCGTCAAGCGTCGCCTGGGAATATCGCCACTCCCCACGCAGTCGAAAGGCCTCCACATTGCGCCCGTTCTTGATAAGCACGGAATCCAGCAATTCGGTGCGAATATTTCCTTCCGACATGTCCTGTGGCTCGATGAAGCCTTCGGTGAGCCAGAATCTGACCGCACCGGAAGGGAACGTCAGCACCGCTGGTGGGTTGCCCGCGTTGTTAAACGGATAGAGCTTCCCTTGCTCGACCCTCCCCGATACGAACGGATGCGCGACTTCTCGCATCCTTGCGTAGGCCACTACATATTCCGTTGTTACGCCCATTATCGCGTTTAGGAATGAGGGCTTCTTCTTCTTTTCCCACACGAACATGCCACAGCGGTTCTCTTCGCCGAACACTTCGTCACATAGAGCAAGAAGATTTCTCAGCTCGCCGTCGTCGATACTGATGAAAATGATCCCTTCATCACGGAGTAAATTCCGCGCAAGATATAGGCGCGGGTACATCATGCTCATCCAGCGTGAGTGAAAACGCCCATTAGTCTCCACGTTAGTGGCGAACTTCTTTCCACGAGCGTCAACCTGTCCCGTGAACTCGAGATACGTCTGCAGCGTTTCGCTATAGTCGTCGGGATAAACAAAATCGGCGCCAGTGTTGTATGGGGGATCAATATAGATAAGCGATATTTGCCTGAGATACGACTTTTGGAGCAGTTTCAGGACCTCAAGGTTGTCGCCCTCTATGATGACGTTTTCTGTAGCGTCGAACCGCACGCTCTCGTCGAGCACCGGTAGGAGAGTGCCAAGGCTCGGCGCTTGAATCGCTCTGAGGGCCTCCCCCTTCCCAGGCCAGGTCATGCCGTAGCGCTCCCTTCCAAGCTCCACGGCATCGCCCAGCGCCGCCTTCAAGCGATCCAGATCGATCTTCCCCCGGTCAACCTCGATCTCTGGAAACACACGGAGCAGTTGGCGGCGCCGCTCCGAGGCAATGTCGTCGGATCGTAGGTCGAGCCTCTCGAGCTCGGTAAGCGTGGCGGGTGTCGCCTTCGCGTCGTCTGTCAAATGATCGCCCACCGCCGGCTCCCCCGCCTGGTCATCTCCGCACACTTGGTGATGGACTGACGATAAGCGACTGGGTTGACACTCCGTGACACGATGTCGAAGGTGAAACGCCCCCGATGTTCGCGACGGAAGAGTAAGACGCCGGGCCTGTCGTCGTATTCCAGCTCTCGGATGGTCAATCTCACGGTTCGGTTCTTGAAAATGGTCATCCTCAAGAGACGGGCGGAAGCCGTCCAGGCTGGGCGGATGGAGATCTCGCGTGAACTGCCGATTCGTTGGGGGAGTCCAAAAAAGCTGGTTGCGGCGGACATGGGCAGTTGAATCTGCTTGCCGTCTTGACCGGTTTCGCGAGGCATGATCTCCACGATTAGGTCCCCGCGCCGCGCTCGCGAACGGGATGGCCCCCGCTGCGCCTTCGTAGCGGGTGTGGCCGCCCGTCCGCGTCGTTTCTCTCGGCGACCCCAGACGAAACTTCCAAGCGCAACCCTCTTCTCGCCGTACCGCTTCCGCTCCAGCTCGTAATCTCGGAGCAGCGATTCGCTACAAGCGACACTGCCCCTGTGGACCTCAGCAGCCCAGCGCTTTAGCAGCACGGGAGGAGTTCTAAATTGCAGAAGCGCGCCGAACTCAATATTCCGCAACATGCCGTCCCGGGTAAGGTTGTTGCTGCCGATCCAAATGGATTGCGTGCGTGGCCCCGATAACCACACGACTTTCGGGTGATATACGCCCGTGTAATCCTGCATCAGGCGCACGTCAACGCCGTCGGCGAGCATTAGGCGGACTGCCTGCGGCTCGGTGAGCGCATGATCCGTGCCGATATAGGCTCTAAGGGTCCGCGATCTCCGTCGTTTGCGCCACGCAATCAACCTATCTCGGATAGCCCTCCAGCCGCCCTCCGTCACGCCATAGAAGAAGAGGCATGCGTCGACGCCATGGGCGTCCTTGGCCGCGGTATGCCTTAGGGAGTCCAGCAGGGCGGTCACCGTCCAGGAGCCGGCCGTCATTGTCGGGAGAGGGGCGGCGTGAGTGTCGGCTTCGACTGACGTCATTCCAAGCTCCATCGTAACGTGAAGAGCTGCGTTTCAGTGATGGCCTGCGTGAGGCGGCGGCTGATTTCGTCCAGGAGCGCGTCCTTCTGCTTCTCGATATCTCGCGTGGCCTGATCGAACGCCCGCCACGCCTCATCGCGTTTCGTCTCCAGTGCGCGGGCTTCGCGTTGCCTTTCGAGCTTCTCGGGGAGCGTCGGGGCCAGCCGCGCGGCCTTCTTGGCGGCCTTCAAAGCGTCGTCGGTCTCAGCGAGCTGCGCCTTCAGGGATGCCTTGCGGTCGTCAGACCATCGGTCGAGCTTGTCGATCTCCGTGTCAAACCATCTCGCGTTACGCGCTGTCAGCGCTTCGACGATCTCGGCCCTGCGCGTCGCGAGCGCCGCCCCGAGCGCCTCGCTTAGGCCCGCCGGCGGATTTGAGGCCGCTGCGCCCGACCCCGGCAGGTCAAACAGGCGGCGGCACTGGGCTTCATCCAGAAGCTCGCCGTCGTCCGAGACTCCCGAGAAGCTGAGATAGTCCTCAGGCTCGAGAGCGTTGACGGTCAGCGCCGCACAGGACAGCCACCCTGCTTTTCCGGTCAGCGGGTCGAGTATGGCAATCCTCTTTCCGCTCCCCCGGTAGCTGAAAGTGACGGCGCCCAGCGGCGTGTCGAGGCCTTTGGCGCGACCGAGGACGCGCTGAGCGAGGGGGTGGCCGACCCGGTAGGTGTTTGCGTCCTCGACGGCCTTTCCCATGCGGTACGGCCCCGGGTGGATCGTTTCGCCCGGGAATGGGTTCGTGTGGAGGACGAAGCTGTACCCCGTCTCCTCGAACTTCGCGAATTCGCCGAGCAGATGACGCGTTACGTGCCAGAGCCGGTCGTTGAAGCGGTCGAGCACGTCGTGACTCTGGATACGGACCTTCTCAACGACCTCCTGATCGAAGTTGTCGAGGAGCTTTTCGCGCGCGTCACGTTGACCCTCCGCGATCTCACCGCCAAGCTCTCGCTGCAACTCGTCGAATTCAAACTGGATCTGCTCGGGACTCCGGCATTTCTGGTAGATCGCGGCGATGCGTTTCTCGAAGTCGACGCCCGATTCCACGGCCCCGAGAACTTCGTCGCTCGAACCGAAAACGCCACTGAAGAGCCGGAACTTCTCGTCGAGGAGCTGGTAGACCCTCTTGTCGGCCGCGTTAGCCTTGTTCAGGAAGTTCACGACGACGACGTCGAACTTCTGGCCGTACCGATGGCATCGGCCGATGCGCTGCTCGACACGCTGAGGGTTCCAGGGCAGGTCGTAGTTGACGACGAGGTTGCAGAACTGCAGGTTGATCCCCTCGGCCGCAGCTTCGGTAGCAATGAGGATCTCCGCGGAGTCTCGAAAGTGATCTACCAGAGCTGCTCGCATGTCTGCGCTAGGCGAGCCGCTGACGCGGTCGGTTCCCTCGTGACGTTCCAGCCAAGCACGGTAGATCACCCGGGAGCCCGGGTCGGTATTCGTGCCGTTGAAGACCATAACCTTGCCCTTGAACTCGGTCTCGTCGAGCAGGCGAGAGAGGTACTCCTGCGTTCGCCGGGATTCCGTGAAGATCACCGCCTTCTGTTGCAGGGGAGCCGACGGGCCTCCTTCCCGCGCCTTAGCGGCTGCCGCGAAGCCCCGCCTCAAGGCGGTAAGCAGGACTTCACCCTTGGAGTTTCTGAGTATCGAGCGGGCAAGCGAATGGAACTCTCGGAGCTGTGCCATCTCACTTCTGAGCGCCGCGAGATGCTCCGGAGTCAGGGCTGGCGCGCCGACCGGAGCCTCGGTGGTGTCGGATTCTTCCCATTCATCCGACAGCTCATCGAAGCTCTCCCAGTCCTGCGAGACATCGTCACCGTTGGCGGGTGCGGCGTCCGCCGCGTTTGATGTGCGCTCCAGTCTTTCCGCCAGCCGTTCGAGAGTCCCGGCGATGGCGTAGGTCGAGGAAGCGAGGAGCTTTCGAAGGATCAGCGTGACGAGCTGGCGCTGACTCGCGGGGAGGGCGTAAAGCGTCGGCCTCTGGAGGTACTCCGAGACCAGCTCATAGAGGCGCTGTTCCTCAGAGGTGGGGACGAATTCCTGGACGAGAGCGTGTCGGTTCGTGAACCGCACGTATTCCAGAACCTGCCTGCGCAGCGTTCGCTTGCAGACCGGCTGGAGGCGGGCCTTCAGCTCCGCAAAATCCCCATCGTCGTCGAGCCGGGAGAAACGGGCGCGGAAGCTGGCGAGATCACCGAATGCGTAGGCGTCGACGATGCTGACGAGCCCATAAAGCTCGAGCAACGAATTCTGTAGAGGTGTCGCTGTCAGGAGCACCTTCGGATACGTAGCGAGGGAATCGCGGATAGAGGCTGCGATCTTGTTTCCGGGCTTGTAGACGTTTCGGAGGCGGTGCGCCTCATCGACGACGACGAGGTCCCATGGGGTTTGGCGCAGGTACGGTTCCTTCGCTCGGGCGAACTGATACGAACAGAGGATCACACCGCCCTGTTGAAACGGGTTGAGGTTCCCGGCGTTGACGGTGTCATCGAAGGTCCGCTTCTCAAGGATGACTGACGGCAGATGAAACTTGTCTGCGAGTTCCTGACTCCATTGCTTTCGGAGGTTCGCAGGCACGATCACTAGGAGTCGGCGTTTTTGTTCTGCCCACTTCTGCGCGAGAAGTAGTGCGGCTTCGATCGTCTTGCCGAGGCCCACTTCGTCGGCGAGGATCGCGCCCTTCGAGAAGGGACTTCGAAACGCGAAGAGAGCGGCTTCCACCTGATGCGGGTTGAGATCGACCTGGGCGTCGGCTAGCGCCGTTGCGAGCTTCTCGACGCTGTCGGACGCGACCCGCCTAGTGAGGTCGTGCGCGAAGAACTTCGCGTGGTAGTCGGTGAGAGCCATTCGCCTTGCTTGCCCGCCCCAGCAAGCGCAACTACAGCCTAAAGCCACCTCGGTCGCGCTTGCCGCTTGTCTTGATCGTAACCGGCTTGAAGGCGCCAGCGGCGCCGATGTTGATCCTGACTGAACGCACGATATCGGGCTCTTTCTCGTGCTGAAACCAGAGCTCCCGCGTCGTGTCGTCGACGGGAAAGACAGCCACCAGTCGACCGTATCCGGCTGGCTTACGCACCTCGGGAAGAACGACGTCGTGAGCCTTACGTTCTGTGGCCATGATAGACAACCTCCTTAGCGCGGACGAGGAAAGGACCGACCGCGTCGTGTCTTGCTGTTTCTGCATACAGGGACATCGCGTTCGCCAGCCGCATCTGCCTCGGCGTCTTGCAGTCAGGCTCGAGCAGGCGCGGTGAGGCCACGAGAATGCAGGCGCAGCGGGCCCGCGACGTCGCGACGTTCAAGCGGTTCAGGTCGTAGAGGAACTCCATCCCGCGAGGCGCGTCTTCGGGACGTGATGTGGCCATCGAGTACATGACGATGGCGCCTTCCTGCCCCTGAAACCTGTCCACGGTGCCGACACGGATGCCTTTTGCTTCGAGCGCGTCCTGCAGGCGGTTGACCTGCGCGTTGAAGGGCGCGACGACGAGGATGTCGTCGGCCGTGACCTGTTTCGTCTCGCCCTTCTGGTTCGTCCAGCGGCTGCCCTTCTTCAGGAGCGTGTCGACGATGGCCTCGACGACTTTCACCTCCTCGACGGAGTGGTTCGTGTTGCCGTCGTGCTCGACGGGTATGAACCACAGCCCCGCGCCTTCGTAGGGCGGTGCGCCGGAGAGATTCTGCTGCTCCTGCTCGGGGCGCGATTCGAGGCGGCCTTCGTAGAACAGCTCGGACGTGAAGGCGCAGATGGCGGGCGGGAGGCGCCACGTCTTGTCGAGGAAGATGCCGCGGTCGTTCGGCATCGTCTTGCTGCCGGCGAGGAGGTGCTCGAGGGCCGAGGCGTCGACGCCTTCGGGGTGCGTGCCGCGCTGCGGCTGCTCGAGCTGCTGTGGGTCGCCGAGGAGGACGACGTTTTTCGCGGCCTGGGCCATGGCGAGGACGTTGGCGAGGGAGGCCTGGCCGGCCTCGTCCACGAAGAGGACGTCGACGGCGCCGGCGTATTCCTCGCGCGACCAGAGCCAGGCGGTGCCGGCGCCGACCTGCGCGGAGCCGCCGTCGAGCGCGGCGAGGACGTCGGCGTTGTCGGTGACTTCGTCGATGCCACGGGGCGGCGCGTCCGACTCGTCTGACTTTTCTTTCACCTTCTGGACGCAGGAGACGGAGACCTTCATCTCGCGGGCGGCATCGAGGACGGCGTCGAGGAGGTTGCGGATGACCTTGTGGCTGACGGCGGTGATGCCGACCTTGCGGCCCGCCTTGGCGCAGGCGACGATCATCCGCGCGCCGGTGTACGTCTTCCCCGCTCCGGGAGGGCCCTGAATGGCGAGGAGCGAGCGGTAGAGGGAGAGGACGGTGCGCGTCGCGAAGTCGACCGGGTCCTCGCCCTTCGCCGGCCCGAATGCGCCCTTCGTGAGGCGCGGGGGATTGCCGAGGAGGAGGTCGCGGGCGGCGGATTTCAGCTTGAAGCCGTTCTTCGCGACGTCGGCGGCGAGGCTCATGAGGGAAGAGACGATGTCCTTCGAGGAGATATAGGAATGCACGAATGCCCATGAAGGGTGTTCGTCGGCCTTCTTCTGCGTCTTCTTGATGTCGACGGTGCGCTTGTCGCGATCGAGAGCTTCGATCTTTCCGAGGGTTCCTTCGTCGCTGGTCTTCAGCGTGTCGTCTTCGTGGGCGTCGATGTCCTGTGACGGGAAGGAGTACCGGTCGATCGGGCACCTCTTCGTCCCTCCAACCCTTTCCAGGAATTTCATCCCCGCGATCACCTTGCGCTCGTCGAGGAGGTCGTCTTCGTCGGTGAGGTCGCGCAGCCGGTAGAACTCCCACCACGTGACCTTGTCTTCGCGGCGGTGGAACTCGAGCATGTGGGCGAGGAGCCAGCGGGCGTGCTGCTCTTTCGTGCGCTCGGTCTTGTCGTCGGGCACGCCCTTCAGGAGCGCGTCCATGGCGTCCTGGACGTCCTTGCTGCGCTGCTCCTGCTGCTCGCTCTCGTCGCCCTCCTTGCGCGGCGGCCGGGGAACGTCGGGCCGCATGGTTTCGAGCCAGTCGCGCAGGCGGAGGGCCGAGACGCAGTCTTCCTCGTTGTAGAGGCCGACGAGGCGTTTGACCTCGGGGGTGAGGACGGCGAGGTCGCCCGTCTGGAGCGAGAACTCGACGGCCCGGCGGGCGGCGCCCGCGTCGTGCAGGTCGGCCTTGCGCGTGAAGCCGTAGAACTCCTCGAGCTTCTTGATGGAGTACGACTCGACGCTGGCCCTGAGGCCCTGCTTGACGACGGCCAGGAGGTCGACGAACAGCTCGGCGCGCAGCATGCGGTCGAGCTCGCGGGCGCGCGTGGCGTGCCGGCCCATGAGCCTCTTGAACGCGGTGGGCTCGTAGGGCGCGTAGTGGTAGACGTGCATCCCCGGGTTGGCTTTCCAGAGCCGGGAGATTTCGTCGAGGATTTCTTCGAAGACGCGCTTCTCTCCCCCGTAGGTGCCCGGCCCGACGGCCCACTTCGCGACGTGGTGCGTCGAACCGGGCGCGCCTTTTGCCGCCTCTTCAGGCGCTCCAATGATCGTCATCCCGAAGAGGTATTCGCGCGGGCCTTCGTCGCCGAAGTGGTCGCCTTCGAGGTCGAGGAAGACGTCGCCGGGCGAGGGCTCGGGCAGGAGGGCGAGGCCGCGGCCCGGTTCGACGGGCAGCAGCTCGTGGTAGGGCTTCTTGATGCGGCGCCCCTTGAGCTGGACGCGGGCCTGGTCCTGCGCCTTCTCGAGCGATTCCTTTGAGCACTTGGCCGGCTTGAACGGGATGGGGAGGCCGAGGTCGCCGAGGAGCTCGAGCGTCTTGATGTCGTGAGCCTCGAACTCGCGCCGGTTGAGGCGCGTGATGCCGGCGACGAGGGAGAGGTGGTCGTCGTCGTGCCGGCGCTTGTCGCAGGGCTGCCGCCAGCTGCAGACGTCGCAGTAGTCGACGGGCTCGGGATAGTTGGCGGAGAGGAGGGCGGCGATGTCGCCACCTGAGGCTTCCAGCAGGCGCCGCTTGACGAGGCGGTAGTAGGCGGCGAAGTCGGCGACGCGGTAGTGCTCTTCCTCGAGGGGCGTGACGACGTGGAAGTGTTCGGATTGGATTCCTTGCACGGTGTGCAAGAGATCCGAATAGAAACAGAGCTGGAGGATCGTGCCGCCCTTGGTCTCGCGGGAAAGCTTGGTGTCGATGGCTTCGTAGGAGAAGGGGCCGAGGGAGCTGGGCTTGTCTGGCGTGTCGACGCGGCGCAGGACGTCGGCGACGCCGTACCAGTCACCGTCGGCGAGAAGAGCCTGCGAAAGGACGGGGCGGCCGGCTCGCATCGCGTCGAGGGTGTCTTCGCGCGCCCGCGGGTTCGTGATGCCGCCGATGTCGAGGACGTCGAGACCGCCCGACTTCAGACCTTCCAGGAACTCTCTTTCGTGGGCGAATCCCCGGGCGATGAGGAGGTCGAGGAACGGGTCCTTGAACTTCGGCGGCTTCTTGCGCCTGCCGAAGGCGACGTCGACGTCGAGGCCGGTGAGATGCCGGCACGCGAGAAAGCGGCCAAGGTCGGTGGCGGCGAGGGTGAGGGAGCCTTCGACTACCTGCATAAGCCAGCCTCGCCGCGCGATAGAATGAAAACCGTAGAGGGGTCCACCGTGACGTTCGCCCGTATTACCGTCAATCCCGAGCAAATGGGTGGAGTCCCGGTCATTCGTGGCCTGCGGATCCCGGTTGCGACGGTCGTGGGGATGGTGGCCGACGGGATGACCGCCGCCGAGATCGTCAAGGCGCTCCCGGACCTCGTCGAGGAAGACGTCCGCGAGGCTCTTCGGTACGCCGCCGAGGCCGTTCGGGTGCGGGAGCTTCCGCTGTCGGTCGGTGCGTGAGATTTCTCGTCGACAACGCGCTTTCTCCCGTTGTTTCGGAGCTGCTCAGGGCCGCGGGTCATGACGCGATTCATGTCCGCGACCTCAGGCTGGCGTCGGCGCCTGATCCGCAGGTCTTCGACGCCGCGGCCGCGGAACGGCGAATCATCGTGTCATCCGATACGGATTTCGGCACCCTGCTCGCACTTCGAGGCGCCAGCGCCCCGTCCGTGATCCTCTTTCGGAGGGCTTCGCAGCGCCGGCCCGAGAAGCAGGCAGCTCTCCTGCTCAGCAACCTGGCTGCCGTTTCGGATGCGCTCGGCCAAGGGGCGGTCGTCGTGATCGAAGAGGATCGGATCAGGGTCCGTATGCTTCCCACGAAAGGTACCGGGGCGTGAGCCCGACTCCAGTCGTGGTTGCCGCACGCCACCTCGCCGATTACCGGCTCGAGGTGGCGTTCGCGGACGGCACCACAAAGACGATCGACTTCTCGCACTGGCTCAAGGGGCCGGTTTTCGAACCCCTCAAGGACGTGAACTACTTCAAGCAGTTCATCCTGGACGGCTGGACGGTGTCGTGGCCGAACGGGGCGGACATCGCACCGGAAACCCTCTACACCGACTGAGACGCGCTCAGCGACGCCTGAAGCGGTTCCCGACCTCGAGGCAAAGCTCGATCGCCTCGCGAATGCGCTTCGTGAGCTCGTCGTGAGAGCGGGCCTGTGTATGACAGCCCGGGAGGGCCGGCACCCACGCGACGAGGTATCCGTCGCTGTCTTTCTCGATGACGACGTCGAACTGTCGCTGCGGCTTTGCCATCGCGAAGCGATCGTAGGCCGGAACGAGCGCACGGTCAAAGGACTCGGCCTCATGCCGCCCCGTATTCTTTCCTCATCAGCCCAACCTCTTCCTTCATCTCCCCCACCAGCTCCTTCGGCCCGAGCGCCTTCCCGAACCTCCCCAGCGACAGCACGAAACGCTTCGCTTCGATCATCGAGCCCGCCGGAAGGTCGAGGACGACGTCGCCGCTCTTCAGCTCCTCGAGCTTCTGCGCGGGGTGCCAGCGCACCTCGGTGATCCAGGGGGCGATCTCCTTCGCGACCTTGACCCTGAAGCGGAAGGGCTTGCCGCCGACGTAGAGGCCGATGGAGTCGCCGAAGTACGTTGTGGGGTCGAAGTCCTTCGGCGGGGTGAAGTGGAAGTTCGTGTTCTTCGCCTCTTTGATGCGGGCGAGGTAGAAGGTCTTCGTCTTGCCGTCCTCGGGGTCTCGCGCGGCCAGGAACCAGTCCCAGTTCATGTGGACGAGGACGAGGGGCTCGACGAGGCGGTTCGAGGTCTCGCCGGTGGGCTTCCTGTAATCGATCTCGAGCTGCGTCTTTTCCCGGAGGGCGTTTGCCACGGCGGCCCAGACCTCCTTCGCGACGGCGCGCACGGGCTGCGGGTGCACCCAGAGCCTTTCGACGAGGGACGACGGCTGGATGCGCACGGACTCGGGGAGGAGGCGCGAGATGCGCTCGAACGTGGACTTGAGGTCCCGGAGGACGGGCGTCCCCTCGTAGATCTGGAAGACCTTCATCGCGACGCCGATCGCGAAGAGGTCGGCGCCGGAGACGTCGAGGAACGGAAGGCGCCACGTCGGATCGGAGTACACGAACGACCGCTTCTTCCGGTCGAACTCGACGGGCGCGCCGAAGTCCGTGCGGATCTGATCGACGAATCGCTGGACGGTCTTCGTGGACGTTTCCCAGCGGTTTGCGAACGATTCGCAGGTCACGGGCCGTCCTCGGCGCACGGCGTCGTCGAAGTCCAGGAGCCTCCGGAAGTAGGGCCTGTCGTTGAAGGGCATGAGGTCATCGGACCCTAGCAATTCCCTTTCCAATGCGTTATCGGCCATGTGCAGCATTTAGGACACGGACACGGACAGGGCGTGTCCGCTAAGTGTCGGGGAAGATGCAAATGCATCAGACGAAAAGTGGCGATTTCGCGCTCGGGGGAGGTGGTCGGACTTCCGCTGTCCTGGTTCAGGCTGCAACGTCACCCTTTCGAGGAGGCGGACGAATGACCGCGAAGATACCCGGGATCGTGAGGAAGAGCCGCCGCGCCTGCCCGAAGTGCGGGAGCCGAGACATCGTCCCGATCCGGTACGGTTTGCCGGGCCCGGAGATGACGGCCGCGGCCGACAGGGGCGAGATCGAGCTCGGCGGCTGCTGCGTCGCGAACGACGACCCGACGCTCTACTGCAAGGCGTGCAAGGAGCGGTTCGGAGCGCCAAAGCGGCGGCGTTGAAGCCAGACGAGAACCCTCCTGTATTCAGGGACGGTTCTGGACGGCGGTTTTCGACCGCCGGGCGCCTGATGCAGGTGCATCGGACTGCAATTGTCCGGGCTTCGGCACTACGTTGTGGGTTGCGCAGGAGCTCGATGCACCAAGAAGGACGCAAGGGCGGGCCGTATTCGGGCGTTCCGGGCCCCCGCGAGAGGGCGGCGGGGTGCCTCCTCGGCGGGGCGGTGGGCGACGCGCTCGGGGCGCCGGTCGAGTTCCTGCGGCTGTCGGAGATCCGCGAGCGATTCGGCCCCGGCGGGCTGACGGACCTCGCCGAGGCCTACGGCCAGGTGGGCGCCATCACCGACGACACCCAAATGACGCTCTTCACGGCCGAGGGCCTGCTCCGTGCGGTCTGCCGCGAGCGGCACACGGAGACGTGCGACCGGCCGGCCGTCCTCCACGGCGCGTACCTGAGGTGGCTGAAGACGCAGGGCTTCGCCTCGGAGGCCGAGAGCTTCCACGCTTCGACGAAGGACGACGGCAACGGCTGGCTCCTGGGCGTGAAGGAGCTGCACGCGCGGCGCGGCCCCGGGACGACGTGCCTGAGCGCGCTGATGGCGCCGAGGCTCGGGCGCGTGGCGGGGCCGGCCGTCAACGACTCGAAGGGCTGCGGCGGCGTGATGCGCGCGGCGCCCGCGGGAATCCTCGGCGAGAGCGTGGAGGGCGCGTTCGAGCTCGGGTGCGAGACGGCGGCGATCACGCACGGGCACCCGACGGGCTGGCTGGCCGGCGGGGCGCTCGCGGCGATCGTGCGGGCCCTTCTGGACGGGAGGAGCCTCCGCGAGTCGGTGCGCGAGGCGCTCCGGATGCTGGAGACGGACGCGCGCTCGTCGGAGTGCCGCGACGCCCTCGCGGCCGCGGCGTCGCTCGCGGGGCGGGGCCGGCCCACCGCCGAGAAGCTCTCGACGCTCGGCGACGGCTGGGTGGCCGAGGAGGCGCTCGCGATCGGGGTTTACGCGGCGCTCGTGGCCGGGACGTTCCGGGACGGCGTCGTCCTCGCCGTGAACCACGGCGGCGACAGCGACAGCACGGGCGCGATCGCGGGCAACATCCTCGGCGCGGCGCTCGGCCGGGACGCGATCCCCTTCATGTGGCTCGCGCGGCTCGAGCTCCGGGAGGTGATCGAGCAAGTCGCGGAGGACCTCGTCACGCGGTACGAGGACGGCGACGCGTGGTGGAAGAGGTATCCGGGGTTCTGAGCCTTCAGCCCTCGTTGTGGAGGTAGTAGCGGCGCAGCGGGGCCGACTGGTCGGGCGCGGCCGGGGGGACTCCTTCTCCGGGCAGCGGCCGCGGCGGGCAGTGGAACTTGCGCAGATGCCAGACGCGGCGGGCGTCCTCGATCGTCCCGATCTGCTCGAGGCTGTGCGCGCAGACGGGCCGGGAGCACCAGCGGATGTCCCAGGTGCCGACGAGCTGGTCGATCGTCTCGTGCGTGTGCCAGTAGCGCCCGTTGAAGTACAGCGTGGGGCTGGAAGCCCGGCGCTCGGCTTTCAGCGTCCTGCCGATCGCGAGGCCCGCGGCGGCGCCGGCGCCGGCGAGGCCGAGAAGCTGGAGAAGGAATCCACGGCGGGCGACGGCTTCGCTCATGGGCGGAGGATGGGCCGGTCACGCGGACAGAAGATGTCCGGATGAAGGCCGCTCGGCCCCTCTGCCTGCGGCCCCGTCGAGCAGGCGTCCTTCGGTTGACCGCCTCCGCCGCCGCGCCTAACGTCGGCGCGTGGAGAGGTCGCCGGGTCGGATCTGGGCGGCGCGCGTCATCGCGATCCTCGCGGACGCGGTCCAGCTCGGGTTCATGCCGCTCTTCGCGGGCGGGGCGCCGGAGGGGTTCGACGCGGTGCTGGACACCCTCGTCGGGATCGCGATGGTGGCGCTCTGCGGCTTTCACTGGGCGTTCCTGCCGGCGTTCGCGGCCGAGCTCGTGCCCGGCGTCGACCTCGCGCCGACGTGGACGATCGCGGTCTTCATCGCGACGCGGAAGAAGGCGGCGCGGGCGAAGGAGTCCGAGCCGATCCGGGCCTATCGCGTGGACGACGTCCCTCCGCCGCCCCCGTCCCGCCCGCCGCTCCCGCCGGCCGCGAAGGGCTGAGCGCCACCCCTCAGCGCAGCATCATCCAGAGGTACGCGTACTCGAGCGCGGTGACCTGCGCGGTCTGCTTGTTGACGGCGCCCGAGCCGTGGCCGCCCTCCGTGTTCTCGAAGTAGTAGACGGGATGGCCCTGCGCCTCCATCTTCGCGACCATCTTCCGCGCGTGGGCGGGGTGGACGCGGTCGTCCCTCGTGTTCGTCCAGTAGAACGGCGTCGGGTACTTCACGTCGGGCTCGAGCAGCTCGTACGGCGACCACGTCCGGATGTACGCCCAGTCCTCGGGCTTGTCGGGATCGCCGTACTCGGCCATCCAGCTCGCGCCGGCCAGCAGGTGGTTGAAGCGGCGCATGTCGGCGAGCGGCACCTGCGCGACGACGGCGTGGAAGAGGTCGGGGTAGAGCGTGAACGTGCCGCCGACGAGGAGCCCGCCCTGCGAGCCGCCCATGATGCCGAGGTGGCGCGGCGAGGTGATCTTGCGCGCCTCGAGGTCCCGCGCGACCGCGGAGAAGTCCTCGAAGTTGTGGATGTGCTTCTCCTTCACGGCCGCCATGTGCCACGCGGGGCCGAACTCCCCGCCGCCGCGGATGTTCGCGACCACCCACACGCCGCCCCTCGCGAGCCAGGCCGCGCCGACGATCCCGCTGTACCGCGGGACCTCCGAGATCTCGAAGCCGCCGTAGCCGTAGAGGACCGTCGGGGCCTTCCCGTCGGCCTTGAATCCCTTCGGGGTCACGACGGAGTACGGGATCCTCGTGCCGTCCTTCGAGACCGCCTCGAACTGCTCGGTCTTCATGCCCGTCGCGTCGAAGAAGGCGGGGGTCGACTTGACCTTCACGGGCTCCCCGGCGCCCGCGAGCCAGAGCGTCGTCGGCGTCGTGTAGTCCTGGTACGTGAAGAACCAGGCGTCCGTGAGGTCGCTCGTGGCCGTGAACGACGCCGTGCCGAGCGCGGGCAGCGGAACGTCCGTCCGCTTCCACGCGCCCTCTTCGAGCGCGAACGCCATGACGCGGCTCCGCACGTTGTCGAGCGTGCGAACGAGGACGCGGTCCTTCGTGCGGTCGACGTCGGCGAGCGAGACGCGCTCGGACGGCTCGAAGAGGACGTCGAAGCGCGGAGCCGCCCGGAGGAGGCCGTCGACGGGGCCCGCGAGGAGCGAGCCGGCCTTGTACGTCTTCCCGCCGGCGGTCCAGTCGGTCCGGAGGGAGAGGAGGATGCGGTCCCGGAAGAACCCCCGGATGCGCGCGTCCTCGGGCACGTCGAGGCGGACGAGGCGGTCGCCGAGGACGAGGTACGTCTCCTGCCGGAAGAACGCCGGCGTGCGCCGGACGAGGTCGTACCGCCCGTCGCTCAGGATCTGCGAGCTGCCGGCCGAGGCGACGTCCCCGGCCTTGCCCTCGAAGACGGTCTTCGCGTCCGCGAGCGGCGTGCCGCGCTTCCAGAGCTTCACGAACCGCGGGTAGCCCGAGGTCGTGAGCGAGCCCGGCCCGAAGTCCGTTCCGACCCAGAGCGTGTCCGCGTCGCGCCACGCGACCTGGGACTTCGCCTCCGCGAGCTCGAACCCGCCCGGGACGAACTGCTTCGTCACGGTGTCGAACTCGCGCTCGACGCCCGCGTCGGAGCCGCCGGGCGAGAGGCGGACCATGCAGCGCGCGTTCGCGGGCGGGAGGCACTCGGCACCCTTCCAGACCCAGTCCTTGCCGTCCGCCTTCGCGAGCGCGTCGACGTCGAGAACCGTCTCCCATTCGGGCGCCGGCGTGCGGTAGGACGCGAGCGACGCGCGCCGCCAGATGCCGCGCTCGTGCGAGGCGTCCCGCCAGAAGTTGTAGACGGTGTCGCCGAGGAGCTCCGGCGTCGGGATCTTCTCCTTCGAGTCGAGGATCTCGAGCGTCTTCGCGTAGACGGGCGCGTACTCCCTGCGGGCCTCGAGGACCTTCGTCGTCTTCGCGTTGTGGGCCCGCGCCCAGGCGAGGGCCTTCTCGCCGTTGACGTCCTCGAGCCACTGGAACGGGTCGCCGCCGCCCTGAGCGAGCGCCGCGCCGGCGGCGAGGGCGAACGCGGCGAGGAGGCGGGTTCGGATCTTTCGGCTTCGTGTGTTCATGGGGCGAGGTTATCAAAGGAATTCTGCGCGCGAGTCTCGTTCACAAAGCGGGCAATTTTGGCGCCGCCGCCCTATATTGGGTAGTCCATGACCGTTCCGGCGCGTCCGTCTCGGCCGTCTCGGGGGGCCTTCGGCCTGCTCGCCGCGCTCGCGCTGCTCGCGGCAAACCCCCTCGCGGCCGCCAGGAGCACGTTCCTCAGCGCAACGAGCGATCCCGGCGACTACGTCGGAGGCGGCCAGTCGTATTTCCTCACCCCGGCCGAAGCCCCGTTCACGGCCTCGGCTTCGCCGGACGGAACCGTGACCGTTTCCCTCGGGGGCTCGAACTGGTGGCAGCTCGTGTTCGCGCCGCCGGCCTCGGCGCCCCTGAGCCCCGGCGTCTACGAGGGCGCGACCCGGTGGCCGTTCCAGTCCCCGACCGGGGCCGGCCTCGACGTCACGGCGACGGGGCGCGGCTGCAACCTTCTCTCCGGACGGTTCACGGTCCTCGAGGCTTCCGTCGCTCTCGACGGCACGGTCACGTCCTTCGCGGCGGACTTCGAACAGCACTGCGAGAACCACTCCCCGGCCCTCATCGGCTCCATCCGGTTCAACTCGTCGTTCGACGCCTCGGCGCGGATGTCGGTCGCGCCGGCCGCCGCGTACGAAGGGGACGGTGAGCCGAGGTCCCTGACGTTCGTCGTGTCCCTCTCGGCGCGCAGCCCGATCGCCGCCTCGGCCTCGTACGCCACGTCCGACGGCACCGCGGTGGCGGGGACCGACTACGCCGCCACGTCCGGCACGGTGACGATCCCGGCCGGCGAGACTTCCGCGACCATCGACGTGCCGATCTACGGGAACACGCTCGCGCAGCCGAACCGATCGTTCACCCTCAGCCTCTCCAGTCCGGCGGGAGTGGTGCTGGCCTTCGGGCAAGCCACGGGGACGATCCTCGACGACGACACGGGCGAGACGTTCCTCGAGTTCGAGAGCGACCCGGGCGACTACATCGGTCTCGGCCAGACGTTCACCGTGACACCCCTCGACACGACGATCGCGCCAAAGCGCTCCGGGGGCGGGGTCGTCATCGACTTCAATCTGGGCTCTTCTTTCTGGAACCTCTCTTTCGTGCCGCGCCTGGGCGCCCCGCTCGTCCCCGGCGTCTACGAGGGCACGGTGAGTATCCCGAACCCCGTCCAGCCGGGGTTCTTCGTGTGGGGTGACGCGCGCGCGTGCGCCTCGACCGGCCGCTTCGTCGTCTTCGAGGCGCAGTATTCGCCGTCCGGCGACGTCGAGGCTCTCGCGATCGACTACGAGCAGCATTGTGACGATCCGACGTCGCCCGCTCTCTTCGGATCGGTCCGTTTCAACTCGCTCGTTCCGACGGGCGTTCGCCTTTCGGTCGCGCCGGCCGCGACGTTCGAGGGGGACGGCGAGCCTCAGTTCCTGACGTTCGACCTGTCGCTGACGCGGCGCACCGCGGTCGACGTCTCGGTCGACTACGCGACCGGCGGCGGAACGGCGCTCGACGGAACCGACTACCTGCCCGCCTCGGGCACGGTGGCGATCCCAAAGGGCCAGACGACGTCGCAGGTGAAGGTCCGCGTCCTCGGGAACACGACGCCGCAGCCCGATCGAAGCGTCGGCTTCACTCTCTCGAATCCCGTCGGAGCGGCCCTCGGGTTCGGCACGACAACGGGGACGATCGTCGACGACGACGCCATCACCTCATGGATCCGCCTCGACAGCGAGGCGGGCGACTGGGTCGGCGGCGGCGAGCACGTCAATCTGCGCCCGCCGCTGGACGGCGCGATGAGCACGTCGGGCGACGCGAACGGGATCGCGATCAGCTTCAGCGGATTTCAGTCGTGGGATTTCCACTTCGTGCCGCCGCAAGGGCGCACGCTCACGGTGGGCGCGTTCGAGGGCGCGATGGGCTGGCCCTTCCAGTCCCCTGCGTCCCCCGGACTCAGCGCTTACGGCCAGGGCCGCGGCTGCGACACGGTGACGGGCCGGTTCGACGTCCTCCAGGCCGACTACGGTCCGTCCGGGAACGTCGTCGCGCTCGCCATCGACGCCGAGCAGCACTGCGAAGGAATGGCGCCTGCGCTCTGGGCGTCGGTGCGCATCAACTCCGCCATTCCGGTGCACAAGCGTCCTGCGGCGACGACGCTCGCGATCGCGTTCGGCGCGCCGCAGATCGCGCTCTCGGGCACGACGTCGCTCACGTTCAACGTCGCGAACCCGAACCCGCAGGACGTCCTGACCGGCGTCGCCGTGGCGGACGCCCTCCCGGCCGGTCTCGTCGTGGCGACGCCGAACGGGCTGACGGGCTCCTGCGGAGGCGGCGTCCTCTCGGCCAACGCCGGCGGCTCCGCGGTCTTGCTCTCCGGAGCCGTCCTCCAGGCGACCGAATCGTGCACGTTCGCGGTGAACGTCACGGGCGCCGCGGCCGGCTTCTACAACGACCACGCCACCGTGACGTCGACCGAGGGCGGGAGCGGCAAGGACGCGGTCGCGAGCCTCAAGGTGGGGCTGCCGCCGCCGGTCTTGTACTTCGCGAGCGACCCGGGCGACGTCGTCGGCCAGGGCCACACGTTCACGCTGACCGAGGCCGACGGTACGCTCACAGCTACGGCCTCCGCGACCGGCGGGGCGTTCCTGCACTTCAATGCGCCCGGGTATTCCGCGTGGTGGGACCTGAGCTTCGTGCCGCCCGCGGGGGCGGCGTTCGGGACCGGCGTCTACGAAGGCGCCACGCGTTGGCCGTCACCCGTCCGGCCCGGCTTCGACGTGAGCGGGAACGGAGCCGGCTGCAACACCTCGACGGGCCGGTTCTCCGTCCTCGAGGAGCAGTTCGGCCCGGCGGGCGAGCTCCAGGTCCTCGCGATCGACTACGAGCAGCACTGCGACGGCGCCGGTCCTGCTCTCTTCGGCTCGATACGGTACAACTCGCTCCTCGACACGGGCCCGCGGCTCTCGGTCGCGCCCGCCGCCGCGTACGAGGGCGACGGCGAGCCGTCCAGCCTGCCGTTCTGGATCTCTCTTTCGGCCCGCCCCACGGCCTCCGTTTCCGTCGACTACACCACGTCGGACGGGTCGGCGAAGGCCGGGACGGACTACATCAACACCTCGGGGACCGCGACCTTCGCCTCCGGCCAGACGGCCGTGCTCGTGAACGTCCCGATCCTCGGCAACGCCATCCCGCAACCGGACCGCGGCCTCGAACTCGTGCTGAGCAACCCCGGAGGGGCGCCGATCGCGTTCGGGGAAGCCACCGGGACGATCCTCGACGACGATTCGGGGCGCACCTTCCTCGATCTTGCGAGCGACCCCGGGGAGCCTGTCAGCGGGGGCGCCGCATTCTTCCTGACTCCCCTCGACGGGAGGTTCACCTTCCAGAGCTACAGGGAAGGGATCAGCGTCACGTTCGACGGCGACACGAGATGGAGCCTCGATTTCGCCGCTCCACCCGGCACGCAGCGGGCGCTCGGCGTGTATGAAGACGCGACCGACGAGTGGCTCGTCGGTTTCACGACCCCTCTGCTGCGTGTCAGCGGAAAGAACGGCGCCTGCAGCTCGTCTACGGGCAGGTTCGTCGTCCTCGAGGCCGACGTCTCGGACACCGGTGAAGTCCAGCGGCTCGCGATCGACTTCGAGTTTCACTGCGGCGGCGGCGTTCCGGCGTTGTTCGGATCGGTTCGCTTCAACTCGCTGCTTTCGGCCGCCCCCCGTCTCTCCGTGGCGCCCGCTTCGGCCTACGAGGGAAACGGCGAGCCCAAGAGCCTTGCGTTCCGCGTCTCCCTGTCGCGGCGATCCGCCGGCGCGATCTCGTTCGACTACGCGACGGCGGACGGGACGGCGAAGGCCGGCACGGACTACACCGCGACGTCGGGCGGCGGCTCGCTCCCGGCCGGGCAGGTCACGACGCAGGTGAACGTCCCGATCCTCGGCAACCGGACGCCCCAGCCCGACCGCACGCTCGCCTTCAACCTCGCGAACGTGGCCGGCGCCCCAGTCGCTTTCGGGAGCGCCCTCGGCACGATCCTCGACGACGATTCGGCGCGGACGCTTCTCCTCTACCAGAGCGAACCGGGTGACCTCGTCGGCGGCGGCCAGACGGCGACGATCACGCCGCTGGACGGCCAGTTCCTCGCGGGAGCTCTGTCCCCCGGAGGCGTCTCGGTTCAGGTACGAGCCGCGAACTCCTGGTCCCTGGTCTTCTCTCCGCCTCAGGGCGGAACGCTCTTGCCGGGTGTCTACGAAGGCGCGACCCGCGTGTGGTACTCCCCGAACCCCGTGCTCGACGTCGCCGGACCCGGAGGCTCCTGCTTCGGAGTGCTCGGCCGCTTCGCCGTCCTCGAAGCCGTCTTCGACACCTCGGGCATCCCGCAGTCCCTCGCGATCGACTTCACGCAGTACTGCAACGGCTCGACCGCGGCCCTCTACGGCTTCCTGCGGTACAACTCGTCGATACCGGTCGTGCCGCGCGCGTCCGCGGCGGGCGTCTCGGTCCTGACGCCGTGTCGCGTCCTCGACACGCGGGTCGCGGGCGGGGCGCTCCAGCCGGGCGAGGAGCGGACGTTCCAGACCGCCGGAAAATGCGGCGTCCCGCCCACGGCTACGGCGATCATCACGAACGTGACAGTCACGAACCCGACGCAGCTCGGCTTCCTGACGGTCTGGCGCGCCGACGACGTTCGTCCGCCGACGAGCGTGATCAACTTCGCGACGGGGCGCACGCGCGCGAACAACGCGATCCTCGCGGTCGCCTCGGACGGGACCGCGGGGATCAAGATCTACGCGGGCACGACCGGGACCGTCGACGTCATCCTCGACGTGAGCGGGTACTTCCAGTAGGCGCGGCGGGCCTCTCCTCGTCGTAGAGGGACATCGGGGGCTTCACGGCGCCGGCTTTGCGCCCTTCTCGGCCGGCAGGTCCGGCCTGCGGCTCCACTCGTCCCACGAGCCGTCGTAGAGGAGCGCCTTGTAGCCGAGGCGCTTCGCGGCGAAGAACACGACGGTCGCCTGCTGGCCGATGTGGCAGTAGGAGACGACGGTGTCGCCGGGCCGGACGCCCGCAGTCTTGAACAGGGCCTCGGTGTCGGCGGGGCTCTTCATCGTGTTGTCGTCCGCGACGAGCGTGTCGAACGGCAGGCTTTTCGCGCCGGGGATGTGGCCGGCCCGGGGCATCGCGCCCGGGTCCGCGCCGTCGTAGAACCGCGGGTCACGGGCGTCGACGATCGCGACGCCGGGCGAGGCGAGGTGCGCCTCGACGTAATCGAGATCCGCCACGAGCTCGGGGCGCGGCTTCGCCGTGATCGTCCCCTTCGCGGGCGGCGGGGCGAGCTCGGCCGTGACGACTCCGCCCGCGTCGGCCCACGCGGGCATGCCGCCGTCGAGGACGGAGGTCCTGTCGCCGAGGCCCGCCGCGTCGAGGCTGAAGTAGACGCGCGTCGTGGGCGAGACCCAGTCCTTCGCGAAGTAGACGACGACGCGCGAGCCGTCGCCGATGCCGTAGCTCTCGAGCTTTTCGCGGAGCTGGTCGGGCGGAAGGAGCTGGAGGAGGAGCGCGCCCTCCGTCCGCGGGATCGAGAGGTCCTGCGGGTTGACGAGCCGCGCGCGCGGGATGTGCTCCCTCTCGAACTCGGCCGGTACGCCGACGTGGAGGAGGACGAGGTTCTTGTCGTTCTGGTGCGCGAGGAGCCACGCCGGCGAGACGAGCATGTCCGCCGCGAAGACGGCGGGGGCGGCGGCGAAAAGGACGAGGGCGGCGAGGGCGGCGGCGGCGCGCTTCATGGGGCCTCCCGGGGACGGTTATTCTGCGCCCGCATGGCGACCTCCGGGGGCCGCGCGCGCTTCGACGTCGATCCGCGCACGGTCCTGACGCTCGACGCGGGCGGGACGAAGCTCGCGTTCTCGGCGCTCCGCGGCGGGCGCGAGGTGGTGCCGCCGGTGACGCGCCCGGCGCCGGGCGCGGACCTCGAGGCGTGGCTCGAGGCGATCGCCGGCGGCTTCGCCCAGGCCCGCGCCGCCGCGGGAGGCGCCGACGCGATCAGCTTCGCGTTTCCGGGGCCCGCGGACTATCGGGAGGGAATCATCGGCGACCTCTGGAACCTCCCGTTCTTCCGCGGCGGGGTCGCGCTCGGGCCGATGCTCGAGGAGCGCTTCTCCGTGCCGGTCTTCATCAACAACGACGGGGACCTCTTCGCGTACGGCGAGTCGATCGGCGGCCTCCTCCCCGAGGTGAACGCGGCGCTCGAGGCCGCGGGCAGCCCGAAGCGGTTCCGGAACCTCCTCGGCTTCACGCTCGGCACGGGGTTCGCCGGCGGGATCGTCGCCGGAGGACGCCTTCTCCTCGGCGACAACTCGGCGGCGGGCGAGGCGTGGCTGCTCCGGCACAAGAGCGAGCGCGACCTCTCGGCCGAGGAAGGGGCCAGCATCCGCGCCGTCCGCCGCGCCTACGCGCACGCCGCGGGCCTCCCCTTCGAGTCGGCGCCCGACCCGAGGGACATCCACGCGATCGCCGAGGGCCGGGCGAAGGGCGACGCCGCGGCCGCGCGCGAGGCGTTCCGCGCGCTCGGCGAGATCGCGGGCGACGCGATCGCGAACGCGCTGACGCTCGTGGACGGCCTCGTCGTCCTCGGCGGCGGCCTCGCCGGCGCGGCGCCCCTCTTCCTGCCGGCCCTTCTCGCGGAGCTGAACTCGACGCTCGGAAGGGCGGACGGAGCGAGAGTCCCGCGCCTCGAGCTCCGCGCCTTCGACCTCGAGGATCCGGAGCAGCGCGCGGCGTTCCTGAAGGGCGCGCCGCGCACGGCCAAGGTTCCGCGCTCGGATCGCGTGGCGCCGTACGATCCCTTCAAGCGCACCGGCGTCGGCCTCACGCGCCTCGGGACGAGCCGCGCGGTGGCGCTCGGCGCTTATGCCTTCGCGCTCGACGCGCTGGACGGGAGGGGAACGGCGTGACCGGGCGGAACGCGGCGTTCGTGTAACGTGAGCGCCGCCTCATGGCCGAGACGAGCGTTCGAGCGGGGAGCCGATGGGCCGATCTCTGGCCCCTCGACCCGGCCGTCGCCTTCCTGAACCACGGCTCGTTCGGCTCGTGCCCGACGGCGATCCTCGAGAAGCAATCCGAGCTCCGCGCGCGGATGGAGCGCGAGAGTGTCGACTTCCTCGTGCGCGAGCTGCCCGGCCATCTCGCCGGCGCCCGCGCCGCCCTCGCGGCGTTCGTCGGCGCGGACGCCGACGACCTCGCGTTCGTCCCGAACGCCACCGCGGGGATCAACGCCGTCGCGCGCTCTCTCGCGTTCGGGCCCGGCGACGAGATCCTCACGACGGACCACGCCTACGCGGCCTGCAGGAAGACGCTCGACTACGTCGCCTCGCGGGCGGGCGCGCGCGTCGTCGTGGCGCCCATATCATTCCCGCTTCATTCCGAGGAGGAAATCGTCTCCGCCGTTCTCTCGCGGGTGGCGTCTCGCACACGCCTCGCGATGCTGGACCACGTCACGAGCCCGACCGCGCTCGTCTTCCCGATCGCGCGGCTCGTCGCGGAGCTCTCGGCGCGCGGCGTCGACACTCTCGTGGACGGCGCGCACGCGCTCGGGATGGTGCCGCTCGAGCTCTCTCGCCTCGGCGCCGCCTACTACACGGCGAACGCACACAAGTGGCTCTGCGCGCCGAAGGGCGCGGCGTTCCTGCACGTGAGAAAGGACCGGCAGAAGGGCCTGCACCCCGTCGCGATCAGCCACGGCTACGCGGGGGGCGAGGCGCGATTCCGGGACGAGTTCGACTGGACGGGCACGATCGACCCGACGCCGGCGCTGACGATTCCGTTCTGTATCGAGTACCTCGGCGGGCTCGTGCCGGGAGGGTGGCCCGCGCTGATGGAGAGAAATCGGGGTCTCGCGCTTCGCGCGAGAGAGATTTTCCTGGAAAGGCTTGGCGGGCGGCCCCCGTGCCCCGACTCGATGGTCGGGGCGATGGCCGCGGTGGTATTGCCTCCTCCTTCCCGGAGCTCTTCCCTCTTCGGACTCGACCGAGAGGCCCTGTGCGACCGGATGCGCGCCCACGACGTCGAGAGCTGGTTCCATCCGTCGCCCTCCGCCGGCGCGATGCTCGTGAGGCTGTCCGCGCAGCTCTACAACACGGAGGCGCAGTTCGCGCGGCTCGCGGCGCTCCTCGCCGAGGCGCTGCGTGGAGAGTGAAGCCGGAACGATCGCCCCCAGGCTCGGGACGTTCGACACGGCGATGGTCGTCGTGAGCCTCGTCGTCGGGATCGGGATCTTCCGGACGCCCGCGATCGTGGCGCGGGAGACGCGGACGCCGGGGCTCTTCCTCCTCGCGTGGGGGATCGGCGGCCTCGTGAGCCTCGTCGGCGCGCTCGTCTTCGCGGAGATCGGCTCGCGCCATCCGCGCGCCGGGGGCTACTACCGCGTCGTCGCCGACTGCTACCACCCCGCGCTCGCCTTCATGCTGAACTGGGCTCAGACGCTCATGCAGGGCGCGGGCGCGGCGGGGGTCGCGTTCATCGGCGCCGAGTACCTCGTCGGCCTCCTCGCGCCCGGGACGGTGCGCCGGGAAGGCGCCGTCCTTCCCGTCGCGCTCGTCCTGATGCTCGTCCTCCTCCTTCTGAACGCTCTCGGCATCCGGATCGGCGCGGGCACGCAGAACGTCCTCTCGCTCCTGAAGATCGTGATGATCGTCGGGCTCGCCGCCGCCGCGCTCGCCCTCGCGCCGAAGGCCGCCGCCGCGCCGGCGCCGTCCGGCGGCCCGCCGGCCGCGCTGCAGGGCCTCGCGGCCGCGCTGATCCCGGTCTTCTACGCGTACGGCGGGTACCACATGACGATGAACCTCGGCGCGGACGTGAAGGACGCGAGGAAACGATTCCCGCTCGCCGTCGCGGCCGGGATGCTGACCGTCGTCGCGCTCTACCTCGCCCTCAACTTCGCCTACGTGAGGACGCTCGGCGCGGCCGGCGTCGCGGACTCGAAGCTCGTCGCGGCCGCCCTCGCGCGCGCGAGCCTCGGCGGGGCCGGCGAGGCGGTCGTCTCGGCGCTCATCTTCCTCTCGGCCGCCGGCTTCGTGAACGCGACCGTCCTGCAGATGCCGAGGAGCTACTACGCGATGGCCGAGGACGGCGTCCTGCCGGCCCTCTTCCGGCGGGTCGCGCCGAGGACGCAGGTGTCGATGGCCGGGCTCCTCCTCTTCGGCGCGACGATGCTCGTCCCCGCGTTCCTTCTCGGATCCTTCGAGAAGCTCCTCGACTACGTGATCTTCACGGACATGATCACGCTCGCCGTCGTCGCCTCGACGCTCTTCGTCCTGAGGGCCCGGCGCGCGGGGGGCGAGGGCGCGTTCCGGATGCCGGCCTACCCCGGCCTCCCCGCGCTCTACGCGCTCGTCCTCCTCGCGGTTGCGGCGCACGTCGCCGTGACGGAGCCGGCGCTCGCGCTCGCGGGGACGGCGATCCTCCTCGCGGGCTGGCCCCTCTTCCGGCTCGGGCGCAGGTTGAGCGGCCGGGCAACGGCGTCCGGTTGACGTCGCTCGAGCCACGTTACGGGAGGTCGAGGCCTCCGTGGCGCCCGAACCGGCGGACGTCCCAGTATCCGAGGAGTCCCGCCGCGCCCTTGTAGCTTGGCCGCGCGGACGAGCCCGTCTTCTGGCAGACGCGCAGCCAGTCGCAGGCGTCCTCGAGACGCTTCTCGCCGACGGCCTTCAGCCCGACGGCGAACGCGACGTCGCAGCGCCGGCCCGCGTCCGTCGCGCTTTCGAAGAGGCGTTCCTCCGTCTCGAGGCCGAGGAGGAACAGTCCGTCGATCGAATCCGCCTTGCGCGTCTTCGGGTCACGGAAATGCGCGACGAGGGCCTGTCGTCGTGGCTCCTCGGCGCCGCCCTCGAAGGCCGCGGCCTGCGCGCGCAAGAGCCAGTTCGCGTCGGAGTCGGGCAGGAGCCAGAGCAG
>Ga0335085_10000250_pt1 | contig 168701 bp, 167 predicted proteins | sample Lox_Sample_45_FD_206712 | JGI IMG/M metagenome (GOLD analysis project Ga0335085, IMG submission 206712) | Soil microbial communities from Loxahatchee National Wildlife Refuge, Florida, United States - Lox_Sample_4.5 | ecosystem: Environmental > Terrestrial > Soil > Wetlands | place: USA... | reverse complement strand
CTTTTAGCAGTCTGTTTGATATGTTTCTCTCCGAGATGCTGCCGACCCAGTGATTTTCCTTGTCGCGGACCGGAAGCTGTTTGTACCCGTGCTGTTGCAGGATCTGGACGGCTTTTGAAATGATGTCGTTGTCCTGTATGCTTACAACTTTCTTGATCGCGATGTCACCTACCAGACCGATCTGAGGACTACCGAAGGAATCTAGTATGTCAAAGGCTTTTTTCACAAGCTCATAGCTGGGGCTAAGCTTCTTGTTTTCAATCTTAGTAACGGTAGACTGGCTAACACTGAGATAAGAGGCAAACTTTCTCTGGCTCAGGCCCAGTTTTATCCGGCGCTTTTTCAGCTCTTCAATCGAAGGAAGCAATTATCGGACACGCGTTCGAGGTAGGCGTATAATGATATTCCTCAAGGGAATCAAAATCAACAATATTAGTACTGCCGGAGTGCCGAATTGCCGAATCCGGCCGGCGGAAACTGCTCAAATCCAGGCCGAATACTTATCGTGTCTTGTACTGTCGTAGTGTTTCATTAATTCAGATCTTGTTGGAAAGACTCGCCCGCAGTGGACGCATTCAAAAACAGCGTTTGTAACCCACTGCTCTTTGCCCTGCCCGATAGGCGGTGCTTTCGAGATCAGCTTTGTTGCGGTTTGACTCAATTTGATAGAGATGACTCCTTATGAAATACGATAAAAGATTTCTCGATTCAGGAAGATATTTCTTCAATGAAATCGAAGAGCAAATCGTGAAACTCCTGGGGTCTGTCTAGATAAGCTGGGTGATGTGCTCCCTTTATTATCAAGAGTTTAGCCTGGGGAAGAATTTCCTTCAGTTCCCGTCCGTTTTGTTCTACCGGGAAGACATTGTCCTTCTCGCCCCACGCTAGCAGAACAGGAATATCAAGACCTTCGAGATCTTCTCTGTTCAAACCCGCTAGTGAAGGCGCGACGAGCACCAGCCCAAGAATTTGACTCTTGTTCTGAAGTGCGTACGCTAGCGCAAACGCCCCACCCATGGAAGGACCGATGATGACAAGTTTTTGACGCGTGACATCTATTCCACTCGAGCGGAAAATGGATTCGAGCAGGGGAACGTAATCACTCATATGGGTATGTTTTTTCTTTTGCGATTTTGTCTCCTTGCCTCTAGGCAAGTCGACTGCCAGATATGGGATTGCGCGTCGTGCAAGCTCATCATAGGTCCCAATCTCTTCCCACACATCTAGGGAAAATGAAAAGCCGTGGAAAAGCACCACAGCGGGTTTTGAGACGTTGAATCCGAGATCAGGAGAAGACTTGACTCGTATTTTCAATCCGTCAGCGTTGACGAACCTCACACCCTCGGAAACAGACATCCCAGCTTCGTATCTTCTATTTGGTTTTTCAAACTATTTGTAACCAATATAACAACAGATTAACGGGGAAAGTTAGATTTGAGCAGCAACAACTGGAACAATGATATCACCAAAATCAGGGAAGCTATTTTGAGCCTGAAAACAGATTTGGAAAAATCGTCGCCGAAAGATCGGCTGGACTATGTTAGCCATATCATGGACTGTATCCAGTTTATGAAGCAGAGCAATATTGGGTGGGCATCGCTTCTTTCTAATCCGCAGATGGTAAACGGACTCGATGAAGAAGCATTGAGAGACATTTTCTTGAAGTTCAGGCGGGTCGCGATTGAAAGAATAGAAAATGACGTCGATTCAATCGACAGGTACATGATAAATCTCGTACCGAGAGATACAGATTCTAACAGCTGGGCCTAGATCTTTCGGGCGGAGACAAAGTAGTAACCATCCGATTTTTGTGAATCTATAATTTCAAATTCCGCATGCTCCAATTTTTCCTTGAGTTCCTCAAGAGGCGTGAATTGAACGTTTGCGGCTCGGCTCTCGAATGAGGATCTTCTGCCAGCGGGCCCGGCATCCCTTATCACGAGACGCCCGTCTTTCTTGAGGACTCGATGAATTTCATATAGGGCCGAGTCTTTGTCTCTGAAATGATGGAAAGAGCTAACGGCGAAAACCTTCGTGAAGTAATTTTCTGGAAACTGGATCGCTTCGGCCGACCCATCGAATGCCTTCACCTGCGGGTACTTCTTTTTGATATACTCTACCCGTTTTGCATCTGGATCAAGAGCAAAGACTTCATCACAGTACTTTGAAATCTCGTCAGCGATAACACCGGTTCCGGCGCCCACATCTAGGATTACGTCTGCCTTATCAGGTGCCAGGAATCGCAGCAGCACAGGCATATTTTTCCGAAAGTTCCGTCTCCTTAACCATGCTGTAATTCCGAGCGAGAATTCGGAAAAAGATACCAAGAGGAAAATAATACCCTAATCTTCAACATCGTCGCCAGAAATTCCTTTCCAGCGTTTGAAGAGATCGTTCTCCACCCCAATTACATCAAGAACTTTTCCTACAAGATGATCAACGATTTGCGCTACATTTCTTGGCTTTTCATAAAATCCCGGCATCGCAGGAAGAATGCAAACTCCAGCTTTTGCAAGTCTCTCCATGTTTTGAATGTGGATAAGAGAAAGTGGGGTTTCACGGGGCACGAGTACGAGCATCCTTCTCTCCTTCATCGTAACCTCGGCGGCGCGAAGTAGCAAGTTATCTGCTACTCCTGACGCAAGCGCTCCGAGAGCATGCATTGTGCAGGGGATTACGATCATTCCGTCGGTTTTGAAGGAACCGGAAGAAATGGATGCAGCGATGTCATTATACCGGTAAACTTTGGTTGCGAGCTTTTCAACTGATTGAGGTGAATAATTAGTCTCAGCGGCAATTGTAATCTTTGCCGCGGGGGTCATGATCAGGTGCGACTCGACTCCGGATTTCTTCATGACCTCGAGTAGCCGGATGCCATAGATTACTCCGCTCGCTCCGGTAAGTCCGACGACAAACCTGAGGCTTTTTTCCGCCGGAAAGCTAGTCTGTTCTTTCTTGAAATTTTGCACTTTGTTTCACGTGATTTCCGAACGGTAACTAAGCAGATTACATCGGGGATTTAGGCGTTCGTAAATCTTTTTCTGCGACTTCCCTCACTGAGCGGTCTGAAGGTCGGCGTGGACAGAAGCCAGCACCCGAATCAGACTTTCCATCATCTCGGTGAGTTCCGTGTTGTGGATCAGAAATGAGACATCCATTCCCTCCTCACGGATGTCATCAGGCTTCAATTCGGTTACGATGACGTATTGCTCGTCTATCAATATCACCTGAATTGGAGCAACGGATGGTAACAATGAAATTGAAGAATTCTCAATTTCCTTGAGATTTTGAATAGTTGTGCTGAATACCGGTTCATCCAAAGTCGAGGTGAAGATTTGTAGGGACATTCCAAGCCTTGCCCTCTCAAACAAAATATCAGACATTCTCGAAAGCCGAATGAGACCATTTGCCGTGGTGAGAATTACTACTTTTTTTCTGCAGTTTTGAAAAAGCTCCCGAGTCTTTCTCATAACGACGTATCTAGGAGTGTACCTCAATACCTTCGATCTCAGAGCATCCGCCCGCTTCACAAGCGCCATGGATTTGTGAATGACTTCGAGTTCATTTAACGCCTCAATTCCCTGTTTGATCCTCTTGTCCTCCTTCTCAAGGAGAGGGATCAAGACATCTTTTGGGGATCTTGCGATGAAAATCTTCGGATCATCCTCGCTCGGTTCGAGTAGACCTCTTTCCACAAGTTTTCTCACAGCTCCGTAAACCTTGGTTCTCGGGACGCCCGCGACTATGCCAATTTGATTAATTGTTGCCGGACCAGTTTGAAGTGATGCGAGGAAACACTTGCTTTCATACTGTGATAAGCCGAGGGAAGAAAGCGCATTGAGCTGAGTCTCGCTTGCGCTTTCCCCTGAGGAAGCTGAAGCGGTTAGCAAAAAATTCTATTCTACTCTCATAGGGCAATCTTCTAGGCTAGTTTAAGCATTTCCCTCTTTCGAGTACGGATCGCTCGTACTGCCGAGGAAAACTTTTTCTCGCTCTTTCTTTTCTCAATTGAAAACTGGAAGGACGAGAAAAAAGTGTTAGAACACAATGATGCAAAAATAACTTGGCTAGGACATGATGGGTTCAAGATCGAGTCGAGCGGAGAAACTCTTGTGATAGATCCATTCCAGCTAAAGCACAACATCCCTGCAGATTTCGTTTTGGTCTCACACGAACATTTCGATCATTTGAACGCGGAAGATCTCAAAAAAGTGGTGAAGCCAAAGGAAACGGTCGTGGTTTCCATCGAAGCGGCCAGAGAGGAGGTAAACAAAGTTTCGCCGAAGGAATTCAAGGTCGTGAAACCAGGCGACAAAATCAAATTAGGATCTTTTGAGGTTAGGGCTGTTCCTGCTTACAACACAAACAAATTTAGAGAGCCAGGCAAGCCGTTTCATCCAAAGCAGGATGGAAAGGTAGGTTACATAGTTACTACCAAATCCGGAGTTTCGATCTATCATACCGGAGATAGCGATCTCATTCCAGAGATGGATAACCTTCGCCCGGAGATCGTGCTGCTTCCAGTCTCGGGTACTTATGTCATGACGGTTGATGAAGCCGTCGATGCCACAAACAGAATCAAGCCGAAGATCGCCATACCAATGCACTATGGATCAATCGTAGGCTCTGAAAATGATGCCCGAAAGTTCAAGAGCATGGTAAAAGGGGTCGATGTGCGCATTCTTACTCCAGAGTAAATAGGATAGTTTTTGCCTATCTCTGGCTCTGGCGAGCCCGCTTTTGGAGCTGCGGGCCGTCTTCCTTGATGTCTCCGGGGGCAACGCAATCATGTCGTCGCTCCGTTTTTAGCTCAAGGTGCCCTACGGATGAAATCTTCGTTGAAATTCGTTCCCTGAGAGAATAATTCAGTTCGTAGCCGACCGAGTTTCTTCCCAGTAAGGCTGCTACCTTGCTTGTCGTCCCTGAACCCAAAAATGGATCTAGTACCGTCTCTCCATAAAATGAGTAGAGCTGCACGAGGCGCGAGGCAAGCTCTTCGGGAAACGCCGCGATTCCTTTTTCCAGTGCATTGTTCGTTGGAAGGACGTTTGTGATTTGCCATACCGTAAGATTCCATTCGTTGTGGTTCATCGCCCTTCCGTCGATCTTAGAAGCATCCAGAATATTCTGATCTAGATCTCGAACTTTCTTGTAATCGAATCGACCTTTTTGGAAAATCAGGATGCTTTCTTGAATGTTGTCGGGATAGAAGTACATGGGGTAAGGGTGCTGAATCAGAACGCCCGACCTTCTGCTGATCCGAGTGTAACCCTTCGGTTTTACCCACATTATACGGTCCCGGTATCGAAAGCCAGTTTCTCTCATGATTCTTGTCGCATCCGCAACTATTGGAAGTTTCTCGCCATCCACGAGCATGTCATCTATGACAAAACAAACGATGCGACCATCGCCCACAACTCGATATAATTCGTCGGCCACTCGAGAAAGCAATCCCAGATATTCATCGTAATCACGATACATGCCTGGATAATCGAAGGGAGCGTTGTAATATGGCGGCGAGGTAACCACGAGGTCGATCGATTCTCTAGCCAGCTCGTGCATGTCTCTGCAGTTTCCGAAGACGACTTTGTGATGTGTCGTTGATGTTGTAGTTGATGCAATGGTGGCCAAAGAAATGTTCTAACTTGAGTCACCGCTCTTACAGAATCAAGAATAGAATCAAAGTCAATATTACTTGGTCTTTGGGTTCATCCAAAAGACCGATCGGCATACACTCACTAAATCAAAAATCTAATCTCTCATTGAGATTTGTCAACCAAACGATTTTTGAGATTGATACAAGAAATATAGAGGGAAAAATGGGATACGTCCGCGGGATTCAAAGAGGGCAGAAAAAATTGAGGATAGTCGGGAAAAAATTCTTTTTCTCGATGTTCTCGCAGCTAACTTTTACCCTGAGATGTGGAACCGGTTCCACCCTGACTGGATCCGGTTTCCTGGATATCCTTTACACCGAGCAGACCATAAGGCGGAATGACGCTTCCCGTTCCTGCTGTAGGCATGTTTGTGGGAACTAGCATTAACGTACCTCTCCCTTGGAGACCAAGTTCGTAGAGAATGTTCATCCATCTCAACTCCATTGCCCTCGGATTTGCCGAATAGAGATTAGCAGCATCAACCATTTTTTGCGCGGCCTGGAACTCTGCCTCGGCGAGAGTGACCCTTGCACGTCTCTCCCTTTCAGCCTGAGCCTGTCTAGACATCGCTTCCTGAAGAGTTGGTGGAATTGCAATATCCCTAATCTCTACAGCGGTGACTTTGACACCCCACGACTCCGTCTTGGCATCGATAATGTTTCTGGCTGAAGCTCCAATTTTCTCTCGCTCGTAAAGAAGGTCGTCAAAGCTCACACCGCCGATAGTCTCTCTCAAAGTGGTCTGTGCCGCGAGTTGAGTTGCGGCGCTGTAATTTTCTGCATTAAGAACTGCTTTTTGAACATCAACGGGCTGGAAATACATGACTGCATCAACGTTCACGGGAACGTTATCTCGCGTCAGCGTCTGCTCCGTCCTAAACGAAGCGACCTGAAGTCTGGTTGAAATTACGTAAGGAATCTTGCTAATGAAAGGAGGGACATAAATGACGCCCGGGCCTCTAAGACCTCGATATCTGCCGAGGGTGAGAAGAGGTGCTCGCTCCCACTCTTTTAGAATCTTGATTCCTGAGAGAACAATAGCAAGTATCACAACAACAATAAATATTCCTACCGCGAGTGTAGCAATGTCAACCAAATCAGCTCGAACCTTCTTCTTGTACTGCCACCTTTTGCTTTATGGGTTCTGGTTGAACTTCCAGTGTAAGGCCAGACCTACCTGTTATCGTGACCTTTGAACCCCTGCTAATGGAGGATGAATTCGGGTCTTTCAACCGAGCGTCCCATATAACTCCATCAACTGAGACATCACCCTCGGGGGAAAGCTCGGACACGGCGATCCCAGACTTTCCGATCAATGATTCCGAACCAGTTACAGGTTTTGTACGGATCGCTTTACCAACCCACCTCGCGTACGCAGCGAGTAAAATTCCAACAATGAGAAAACCCCCCAATTCAATGTACTGAAGGCCACCAAATGGCGATGGTGAATATGGAACCTGATATGTAAGCAAAATTGTCCCCAACAGTCCCACCAAGATTCCTGACAACAGCAGGAATCCGTGACCGGTCTTGAGCTCAAAAACGATCAGCACTGCCGCCGCTGCAAACAAGACAAGCGGGACTGCGACAGCCGCAGAACCATTCCCGTTCTCAATTGCTTCGGTTCCGATTATGCCAAGGGCAATTAGCACCGCACCGGCTATAGAAAGGATGACAGTTGGATGCAGGAAATCGATGACGATTGCGACGATTCCGAGGAGTAGAAGAATTCCATCTACTGTTGGATCGGAAAGCAGACTCACCGTTTGTTCTGTAGGCGATTCACTAATCGTAACGACGGAAGCACCCGTCAGATTAAGCAGTCCGATAGTTTGTGAAAGACTGTTGGAACTGAAATCGGCAACGTGATATTTTAGGGCATAAGCGTAGGAATAGGCGACATTGTACGCCGCCATCTGTGTGACTGCTGTGACGTTTCTTCCATGCGCCTGGGCTAGAGCTTGCATGAATGAGACTGCATAGTCCGTCGTGTGGTTCTGCTCTAATGCGGTCCCACCTCCTAAGATATACGGAGTGGAAGGACCGATCTGGGAGCCAGGTCCCATGAAGATTTTTTCAGTCGCCATCGCGATGTAGGAACCGGCGGATGTAGCTCCCGAATCATTTCCAACATAAGTATAGACCGGAACTGAGGATGAGTTGATCGAGCCCACAATAGAAATCATGTCGTTCAGAGAACCACCAGGGGTATTCATGTCGATTATGACCGCGGCCGCCTTATCTGACTCGGCGCTCTGGATTCCCCGGGACGTGAGGCCTGTCGCGCCCTGATCAATAGGCACGTTCATCTCAATTACGATGACTGTCTTGCCCTCGTTGTTTTGGGCAGAAGCGCGCACGAGAACGTTTCTAGTGAAGCCAGACATTGCTATAGGCGCGAAGAGTAAAACAAGAACTGCCAATAGTAATGAGAGTCGTAACGCCTTTGGTAAAACAGAGTCAGATTTACTAGATACTGAAGCATGCGAGACTAAAGTCAAACTCCAACCACTCAATCTCCTAGATTGCCTAGGAACAAAGAGGAGCTGGTCCAACGAAGTATATACGGCGTTTGCATCTGTTAGGAAGGACGATAAAAATTAAGCGAAGAGGAAATCCTCTAAAAATGAAGGAAATCCTCTCGTCAATACTCGATAAGAGATATCGGTAGTTCTACTTCTTCCCTTTCGAAGATTTCTTTGGAGCCGGCTTTTTCTGAGTCTTGGCTGGCGGGCGGGGCTTTTTCTCGTTCAGTTTTGCAAGAACCCTGTTAAGTAGGGCTTCTTGTTTCTCTTTTCCCCTCGCATTCTCCTTTGAGATGAAGCTTTTCAGAGAAGTGACTTCATTCCTAAGTGAGCTAACCTGTTTCTCAATCCGCTTTGAACTTGCTTCGTGATTCTTTCTAAAGTTAGCAAGGTCTTTTGAAACGCCGTCAACGTTTTCACGGAGAATCCTCAACGCTGCTCTTCTTCCACCGGATTTGGATTTTGGCTTGCCCGCGGAAGCCATCTCGCTTCCAGATTCCATTCCCTGGCCGGATGTACTTTCGGATGATTCCATCCCACCCGATTCCATACTGCTTTCTTCTCCTTTCTCTTCTTCACCCATGTCTGATTCTTCAGAACCCATGTCGCTGTCCGAAACCATTTCGTCTTTCACTCCAGAGGGAGATTATGTTCGCTAAATAAGCGTTATTTATGAATAATTAAGCCAGTTTTACAGTGTAACTGTAATGGTTGTTAGCAGAAATTGACCTCGAATTTTAGGCGTGCGTCCCTTTTAGGTCAACCGGCCAGCGCTCGAGCCTAGGCATTTTCTGCCTTGATCTTCTTACGATAGGCGTCCAGCGCCTCATTGTACTCTTTAAGCGCCGAATCCCTGTCCGAATGGTCCTTCAGATACTCGTCGAATCCTTTCTTTTCGCCTTCTTCGTCCCTCAGAATGTGCTGGCCGTCCTTTCCCCTCGTGAATACTCGCTTTTTTGAGATCAGCTTCTTTCCTTCGAAGAACTCCATCGCGTCCTTTGTTGGGAAGTAGTAGCCAGACATTGAGCCAGTTCGGTCGACCAACCCCATATAGTAGAGGTTCGTTGCCACGATCTGGTGCATCTGACACCACTTGGTGTAATGTTGCGGCTTTGCCTCCTCAATCCAAAGCCGAATCAGCGCCAGTAGAGACTTTGCCTCCCTTGCCGAGATCTGGTAGACCGTCTCCAATGGCTTCATCCGGCTCCCCTTGGCTGCTTCCAGCTTCCTGTTGCCCTCCGCCATCTCGTAGAGAAGCCTCGAAACATCGAAGGGACCTACGAAGGAGTTGAAAAAGAGAGTCAACCTACCTTCGCCATCAACACCTCTGCTTCGCACATCACAGACGGCGTAATCTTCAGGTTTGAATTTCCAATCTTGAAAGATTGCTTCAGAAATCAAGGTCTCTGCGGCCATCGTAGCGTCCTGCACACTCATTTTCCTGTATTTCCACCCGCTTTTCGAAGTCAGAGGATCGGAAATAGATTCTATCATGATACAGACTACTCCCTGGCTATCGGGCAGAGTCAGCTCAACAAGGTATTGCAATCCCCTCTTAGTTTCAATGGATTCTGGAGGGGCTTTTTCTAAAATGCCAGAAACGGGATGGTGCAATTCAGACATCTCGAATCACGCTCTATTCCACTGACATGAATTCTTATTTTGAAGTTTCGGTCAGATTGCTGTTTCATTGGAAAGACAGAGCGAATGAAATTCGAGATTCGTGATTGTAGAATCGATGACTTGATCGCAGTCACGAAAATAGAAGATTCTTCCTTCGAGGAACCCTATCCCTTTCGATTATTTGTTTCACTACTGAACGATTTTCCTGACGGATTTAGGGTCGCAGTTTCGGAAGGCAACCGCGTAATTGGTTATAGCATCCTCTCGTTCTCAAACAAACGAGGGACCATGATCGTAAGCTCGATCGCAGTCGATCCTAAATTCAGGAAAGCTGGAGTAGGATATGAGCTTCTGAAAGACGCAATCAAAATTGCGAAGGATGTCTCGTCCCAAACCACAGTGCGCAAGATTGAGCTTCAGGTTCGAGCCACTAACTCTGAGGCTCTAGCACTTTACAAGAAATTTGGGTTTCAACGAGGTCGGGAAATGCGAGACTATTACGGACCGGGGAAGGACGCAATCGAGATGGAGCTAAGTCTTGCGGGAAACTAGAGAGAAGTCTTTCATGAGCCGGAAAATTCGGGCTTTCTCTTTTCGAGGAAAGCCTTCGCGCCTTCCTTTTGATCGTTTGTGGAAAAACAAATTTCGAAAAGAGCACTTTCGTAGTCCAGCCCGTCTGTCAATCCCACATTAGAGCGATTCATCGCTTCCTTTGCCAGTCGTAAGATCAAAGGACTTTTTGACGAAATTTTCTCAACGAGCGTCTCGACGTAAGACATCATTTCATCAATAGTTGGAAAGACGTGGTTGATTAAGCCCAACCGAAGCGCTTCGGTCGAGTCAATCAGATCGCCAGTGAAGATCAATTCTTTAGCTTGCGAAATTCCAATTTTCCGCGGAAGTCTCTGTGTGCCTCCAACCCCAGGAATCAGACCCACATTAATCTCGGTCTGGCCGAACTTCGCGTTGCTTGTTGCAAGCAGAATATCACAGGACATTGCGAGCTCAAGACCTCCGCCAATTGCATACCCATTTACCGCGGCTATTACTGGTTTCGGAAAATTCTCGATTCTGTTGGAAGCTCCCTTGCTTGTCTTCAGATATTCGCGGGCATCAAAAGCAGACATTGTTTGAAACATTCTCACATCGGCTCCCGCGCTGAAAGCCTTCTCGCCAGCTCCGGTCAGGACAATTGCGTGGACGGTATCGTCATTTTCTGCTATATCGAGTGCTACGAGGAGCTCCTTCCTTGTCTCTAGGTTTAGAGCATTCATCACTTCTGGCCGATTAAGAGTGACTAACGCATAACTTTTTGCTGAAACTTTGGAGTATCTGATAAACTTGAATTTGTCAGGAGCCTTTTGCAAGCCTGCAGCTCGACTCGGATTCTGCTAAAGCAGGCTTGTACCTGCATAAGAAGCCTCGGGACCGAGCTCTTCGGCGATCCTGATCAATTCGTTGTACTTCGCAGTCCTCTCTCCTCTTGCTGGCGCTCCCGCCTTGATGAACTGACTTTCGACCGCCGTTGCGAGGTGCGCAATGAAAGTGTCCTCCGTTTCTCCGGATCGGTGGGAGATTGTGATTCCCCACCTCTGCTCCTTCGCTAATTTGATAGCTTCCATGGTTTCGGTCACGCTGCCAATCTGGTTCAGCTTGATCAGGATCGCGTTAGTCGCTTTTGTTTCGATTCCTTTAGTTATCCTGGCAGCATTTGTAACGTAGAGATCGTCCCCGATGATTTTCACTTTCTTACCCAGTCTCGCAGTGATCTTGGCAGAGTCCTCAAAGGATTCCTCCGAGAAGGGGTCTTCAAGCGTAAGTATGGGATAAGTGTTAGTCAAGTTCTCGTAATAGTCGGCAAGTTCTCCTGCGTTCATCGTTCTGCCGTCAATCGTATAGCTGAGAGTTTTTTGATCATAAAAGCTCGAAGAAGCGGCATCCAGACCTAGTTTGATCATCGTCTCGTTAAAACCTGCATTTCTAATCGCGGTCATTACGGCATCCAGCGCGTCCGTAGTTTTTTCAAGAGGTGGAGCGTATCCACCTTCGTCACCTACGTTGATCGCCGCCGCGCCGTATTTTTCCTTCAAGACTTTCTTCAGTGAGTGATATACTTCTACGCCTAAACGCAAACCTTCTACATAGCTCTTGGCTCCAATTGGCTCAATCAAGAACTCCTGAACCGCGAGATTGTTTCCGGCGTGCTTGCCACCGTTGATGACATTCATCATTGGGACAGGTAGCCTGTACTTTTTCCTTTTTACAAGATAACGATAGAGCGGAAGCGATTGAGAAGCAGCTGCTGCTCTTGCTACTGCCATCGAGACTGAAAGGATCGCATTGGAGCCAAGGTTAGATTTGTTTCTCGTTCCGTCGAGCTTCAGCATCAGGATGTCAAGGGATTCCTGCTCCAGCGAAGATCTTCCGAGCAGTTTTGGTCCGATTTGCTTGTTTACGTTTGCGACCGCTTTTAGTACGCTTTTACCATCATAGAGAGATTTCTTATCATCCCTTAGCTCAAGAGCCTCGTGAATTCCGGTCGACGCCCCTGAAGGAACAGTACCACGTCCGAACGCTCCTGCTCTCAGAACTATATCGGTCTCGACTGTCGGGTTGCCCCTGGAGTCTAGGACCTGTCTAGAGTTCACCCTCAGTATAGTAGAAGAAGTGTCAAATTCTGGCTCGTCCGTAGAGGCAACCGAGATCGATCTGGATTGTCTCTTGCTGCTTTTTGGCAATGTTTAACTTGAATTCCTGTCTTCGAACCGCTTTCAATTAAACCCTATCACAGAATTTCCCGGCCTATACGAGGTAAGCGCCATTTTTCATGAGCGGAACGCCGTCGACTGCCAAATCACACTTTTCGAGGAGCATGTCAACGTGAGTCGGACACTTCCATGGGGCGCCAGTTTCATCCTGATACGGATCCCCAAAGGCAATATGCACTCTAGCTTTCTCATCTTGGAGAAGGTTTCCGATTGTAGGCAGAACCATCAACTCTGGATTCGTCGGAAGAGCGAACTCGCTCGCACGAGTACTGTTTTGGTCAGTTGACAGGTATCGGAGAAGGTCCGCCTTTAGTCCTGAGTTCTCGCAGCTGATGCTGTCTGTTTGGATCTTGGAATCCTCAATCAGAAACGATAGGGGATCATTAAAGTTGCCATACTTTTCTGAAAACCAATCTCCAAGAAGATTTGTTACCAGCTTACCGTTGATCAATTTCGGGGCAGTAAAGGTCTCCCCTTCAGGAAGATTACCCCAATTTCCTTTCTCGTGGTACCGGCCATCCGAGGGTATCCATCTCCATTTGAAATCGAACTCAGATTCAATTCTTGTACCCAGCTTGTTTGTGACGGTGATCTTTTTCGCCTTCCGAACGATGTCGTAGATCTTGTGTGTCAGTTCGTAAACTTTGTCGTAGTCGCTGCACATCCCTTGCTCCATTAACTGTCGAGTAATGTTCGGCATATGCCCATGCCGTGCGAATTTTTTTGCTTCATGTAGAAACTCCTGTCGAGCTACTAGTTCACCTGGAAGGCTCTCGGCCGCCCAGAAAGTAACATCGACTGCGGGAATAGCAACGGCTATCGCCTGAGGCAGAGCGCGGAGAGGTCGCAGAACCAAGTCTTCAAGAACAAATAATTTCACTTTTGATGGATCAGTAATTTTTTCCGCTCTTTGTTTAAGGGAAATTCCGACCTCAAACTCTGCCCGGTCCGTGATTATGAGGACCTTTTCACCTGGGCGTAAACCCATGCAGGTTTCAACCGCGTTCCTCGCTCCCTGTTCAATTGTTCCCGTTATTGAAGCTCAACTCTCACTGAGACGTTTGGAACCAATCTCGATTTTACCCACGATATAAGTCTCAAAGTGACATGATTAACATCTCAAAAACCATTCTTGGATTCATCCAGAATATAGATTCAAAGTCCATAACCCTATAATTGCGTATGCGTTCTTATCGGGTTTAGGAACGGGCCGGATGAGCTTCCATCTTGGAAAACCGCGGCTGCCTTCTGTTGAGTATTATCCGAACAACATAGGCAACCTTACAATAGGAAATCCTAGAAGTTATGCTTTCTTGGTTTACGGACGCGATGAAAGAGGAATTCAAGTCCAAATCCTGAACACTTTACACAAGCGGGGGGCACGGATCGTCTCTCATAATGGTTACGTGGATGAGAGAAGTCGCGAGTTTACACTTTGCGTCTCCTGCGACTTGGGAGAGGTCAGCGTTACTCCTGACGATCTTGTCATCGAAATGCGTCGGATGAAGCAGGTTCGGAACGCTATGGCAATTTGCCTCAAAAGCAGATTGTTTGACGGGTTTCTGTTTCCGCTCACGATTTTGATGACGAGTCGAGTCGTCGCCATGGATTCAAATCTCTGTTTCCTAATTCAAGATCGTCTGGGAACAGAAGATTCCAAGGCTGGACTCCGAGATGTCGGTCACGATTTTGCCCTCGACATAGTCAAACAAATTCGAGAGAAAATGTCATCCGGTTACCCGGAAGAATCAATACAAGAAAACGTTCGAGGATATCTGAAAGCTTCAGGTTGGGGGTCGTTCACCTGGGAGTCGGAGACAAGCTTCGAGCGCGTGATTGTTATCGATCCACCAATATACTCGGGAAAAGCGGTTGGAAATTATTTCCTTCATGGAATGGCTGCGGGACTTCTTGAAGCCTTCAGGAAAAAGAAATTCTCTATTGTGGAAGAAGTCTACACTCAAGATACTAGATCGCTAACTTTGATGTTATCTGAGAAACGGATCGAGGTAAAAAGACTGGAATCGCCAGCCGACAAGAAGATTCCAAAGACTCTTGAAATCAGAGCTTTAGAAGAGGTCGAAAAGGTGATCCGATCTGTGGAGCTTGACGAAATGGAAATTGAACTCCCGGCGGCGACCGCCCCTCCAAAAGAGCAGTTAAAGCCGATTGTGCTAGTTCAACAATCGGGCGGAGAGCAGGAACAACATCAAGAAATCCCGCCTCCAGTTCAGGCGCCAACTCCTCCCGTTGTTTCTACACTTCCATTGCCGAAAAAGATTGAGCTACCGATAGAGGCGGATGAGGCAGAAAAAGAGGGAGAAAAACCTATCGAGATTGCAGCTGCTCCTAAACCGGTCGCTCCAGTAGAACGTCCACTCAAAGAAGAGATTAAACCGTCGCCTGAAGAAAAAAAGCCACTGAGAGTCATCGAAATCAAAGGTATTAAGGAAAAGGATGCTGAGGAAGAAGACGAGGACGACTTTAACCAAAACGGACTCTGGTTTGAAGAAGCAGTTCAAGAAGAATAAGGAAACTTTCTGTCTCTAATTCCCTAAAGCCTGCCGAAAAGTACTAGAGACTTGTATTTCTAATCACTGAAGGCAGGAGCGTTAACAACTTGTTCAGACGATGATCCAAGTCTGAATGAGCAATCGAAAATTCGGTGGAATTGATACTAATCGCACATACTCCGGTTTGGGAGTATGACGACAAAAGAACAACCGGAAAAGAGACCTGTTAAGGTTCCAGATTGTGAACGTGCTTCAAGTGGAAGAGATACTTTTTCTCGTCGATTACTTCTAACTCCTCAGTCATCATGGAGCTTTGAACGAACTCGCAAAAGGCACATGAGTATATCTCGTATCTGACTTCTTTTGTGAACTCTTCTCTTGTTGCCATTTTCTATCTCCACTTTTTTCTCCAAGTTTGATTAGCGGTAAACCGATGAAGATACCTAATCTGATGTCCTTGATGTAAGGAAATTTGGCGTAACTCGGAACGGGGATTTTCCAACTTTGGGAAAAATCACGTAACGCGCGCCGATATGACACAAGTGATCTGATCGTGCGTAACTCATTCTATGCACAAATGAAAGAGACCAAAACTTAGAACTTGAATGCCTGTTCAAGTTTCGAAAGTAGCTGAGACTTCCACACCGCAAATCCTTCCGGTTTTTCGGGGAAGTTCATGTTGTGAGCGATAAGTTCCTCACTCATGTCAGCCGTATGTTTCAGACCACTTGCCAGCTTTGGCTCCTTCGCGATCCTCACCATCATGGCCGGGTTCAAAAGTCTCAGCCTGCCGAATCTCGGATGTTCTCGGTTGACTATGCTCGAAATATCGTCTTCAGAAAGAAAGTGCTTCATACCGTAGCTGATCTGCTCGTTTGTCAGCGTTTGTAGATATCTACGAAGAACCTCGAAGCTCGCCATTTGATATCCGTGGTGTTTCATATATTCGAGATTGAACTGCCACAAACCTTGTTCGCTCGTGTCATTGGCTTCAAGAGCGTGCGCAACAACCTTCCCAAGCATGACACTGGCGTAGATTGACGGTCCTATTCCTCCAGCGTCGATCGGACGAGCCATCCACGCGGCGTCACCAACGATCGCGTACCCATTTGCAACGAGACAATCGTTATGTCGCCTTACCGAAACCTGCCAGCTTCCCTTTGTGTTTCCCTGATCTTCACCATTAGGAGATTGCGTGGGTTTCTTGATTACCTTGTTCATCGCCACATACTGGTCGATCAGCTCTTGAAGGCTATCCTTCTTACCGTTCTTGCGGTTTCGTTCGTCGAGGGCTTTTTTCTGTACACCAAGCCCGATGTTAACTTTGCTTTTGCCTTTCGGAAAAGTCCAGCAGTACCCGCCTGGCGCGAGATATTGATCGAGATGTATCAGGGCATAACGTGAATCAAACCAGGTCGAATCCTCACCATCTACATCGAAATCGAAGATGTATCTACCCGTGCTTTCCAGATCATCCCTATCGATATCAGGATCGATTTTGGACGGTATCGGAAGATTAGGGCGAAGTTTTGTTGCAGATCCCGCTGCATCGATTACCATCTTGGCCGTCTTTTTGAAAGGAGTTCCCTCAGGCATCGTCCTTCCAGTTACTCCTCGAACGAACCCATCCTCAGGGTAGAGTCTATCGCAAGTTACGTTGTAGACAAACTCTGCGCCCATCTTCTTTGCGTCCTCGACCTGCCTTCGAGGAAGGATCTTTCGATTGAGAATGAACCCTTCTCCTTCGAAGAGAACTTTGGTCTCGTGGTCTGGTGAATAGACTAGTACTCCGTCTACTGGATGCTCTAACTCTGGAGATCCGTAATGAATCCCAATGTTGTTAGCAATGTAATCCACACTTCGTTTGCTAACAGCATCCCCACAAGTCCAGCCATTAATCGTCTTCTTACCAGGCTCCACCGGCGGATTCCTGTCGACAACGAGGATCCTAGCTTTCTGACCCGAATAGTGCCCAATCGAGGCAGCGGTAATCAGCCCCGCCATTCCACCTCCAGCAACTATGACATCGTAATCGTAATTTGCCAAGAAGTAATGTTCTCTCCAGACAAAGTGTAAGCTTTAGCTGTACGGCCTGCTCCCTAAACACGCTTTCAGGCGGCTATAAGAAGCCTTTCACTCAGGCTAATTCCAAAGGTACTTCTATTTTCACAAGCATTTTCAAATCAGCGCTACTCAAAAATAACACTTCATTGCAAATGAGTTTTGGAAAAAGAATAAGGCCCAAGAGCGCGGGTTGCTTGAAAGCGTTTTTCTAAAAAGTATTCGAGAAGTACCATGGTCTTTGATAAAGGAGATTTCCTAAGATGGATTTACGGACGAATATTCGGGAAGCCCATGAATTTCTCTTTTATCGATGAATTCGTGGCGGCTTCAGCTACCCCCATGCAGAAGAAAGAAGTCGACTGGCTGCGTGAAAAGAATGGGATTGGTGCCATACTTTCAATACGTGAGGATCCGTTGGCTGCAGGCTGGATTGAAGGACTCGATTACCTTGACGTTCCTGTGCGAAACCACTTTCCACCGACTCTAGAACAGCTCAAAGGGAGCGTTGACTTTATCGTAAACGAGACTAGAGAGAGAAAAAAGATCGATGTTCATTGCGCAGCAGGCAAAGGTCGTACCGGCACTGTACTTGCCGCCTATCTTTGCTACGCGTACGGCTTGAGTGCTGAGGAAGCTATCAAGCAAGTCCGAGCAAAACGAGAAGGCTCTATCGAGAAAAAACAAGAACCGGTGATTTACGAATACTCAAATCAGTTGAAAAGTTCCGTGACAAAATAATAATGGTGAACCGGTTCAAACTATCTTTGCAGCTTCGGGTCGCAGTGGCTTTCTACCCCGAAAACCCTCAGAGCCGTGCCAGAACTCGACTTCTTCTTCTCCGAGCTTCCAGCATAGGTACACTGGCTCGCCGAATCTAACAGCGGGAAAATCAATCAAACCAATATCAGCGTCCTTCAACTCGGCCCCCTTTTCCTGAATCTTTGAAATCAAAAGCGATAGTTTTGTCATATCTTCGCTTTTTCCTCTTTCACCAGAGTGATCAATTTTCTTTTTGAGTTCGACCGCTTGTATGACCATGCTTCTGATCTCTGGTAGAGCCCTGTTGGCTTCTTCGGGAGTGAAGAAATGCGTCAATTAGTTTGAATTACGCCGCCGAAAGTCGGGAGTCAGAGAATAGATAAAATTATGCTAATCTCGGCCACGCTCACAAAGATACAAAAGTAAATAGAAGTAAGAATTTTTGGGGCACTCCGATAACAAAGAGGTCTCGTCAATCAATTGTTCGGCGAAAAGCATACTCCACTCAAAAAAGGGCATGTCCAGACTGTGACCAAAAAGAAATTGCGGTACAAGAAAGAAAAAGCGCTTCGAGTCCTCAAATTGATTCGATCTGCGGTTCACAGCACTACAACACTCGGCAAGATCAGAGAATCAACAAATTCCGATCCTTTCAAAATTCTGGTTTCAACGATACTTTCCGCACGAACGAGAGATGCAGTAACTGATAGGGTCGCAAGTCGTCTCTTCGAAAAATATAGCGATGTGAATTCGTTTGCCCTTGCCGAACCGGCCCAGCTCGCATCAGACATCAAATCGGTTATGTATTATAATCAAAAAGCAAAGAATATCGTCGGAGCTTCCAAAGCAATTTTGGAAGGGTATGGAGGTAAAGTCCCGAAAAATTACGAAGAGCTAATGACGCTGCCTGGAGTCGGGAGAAAGACTGCAGGCTGTGTGCTCGTTTACGGGTTTGGAGAACCTGCGATCCCAGTAGATGTTCATGTCCACAGAGTGTCAAACAGGATTGGCCTCGTGAATACAGCAAACCCTGAAGAGACCGAAATCGAACTGACAAAACTCTACGATCGAAAGTACTGGATTGACATCAACGAACTTTTTGTAAGCTTTGGACAGACTGTCTGTCTTCCAATTGGGCCGAAATGCAAAATATGCCCGGTCAAGATTGTTTGCAAGTATTACAGGGAAAACGTAAGACAAAAGCTAGCTTGAGGACGTTTCCGCGTTGCTCTCGGTTGATGTTTCCTCGACAGGCTTTGGTTTGCCAATCGGAGTCCCTATAACGGGTCGCTTCACCGGAGTTCCTACGACTGGCTTTGCTACCGGCTGCGATGCCGCTGGTTTTTCATCGCCGGCTGGTTGCGGTAGGCTTTGAGCCGGTTTTCCGACGGGGGTCCCTACAGGAGTCCCGATCTTCGGTCTTAAACCGACTGGCGTGCCTATCGTTGGTCTAGCAGCAGGGTTGCGGAAGTGGGAGTTTGACCCGAGGAACTAGATGAAGTCGATCCTGACACAGTTCCGATTGGTTTCCCGATAGTCGGTCTAGCGACTACGGGCTTTGCAGGTTGCCCCGGCTTCGTAGCTTGAGTTGATGCTGGTGGAGGAGCGGCAGCTTCTTTTTCAAGTTTTGGCAGGTGCTCCGCTTTTTCATCTCTCTCCTTGCTGGGTTCTCTCAGCCAAGAGAGGCCATTTTTGTACTTTCCAAGATCTTGGGAGAGGAGATCAATGTTTTGCAAAGCTTCATCGATTTTTCCTTTCAGAATACGTTTTCTGATTGGATCCGATTTTGCAAACTCTGTGTAGAGCGAATCGAGGCGTTGTCTCTCCAGCGTGATAGATTGTCTGAGGTACTCCTCGTAAGGCGTCATTACTGATTCCATTTTATTGATTCAGATCTCTTGCAAAAGCGAGCGGAAGTATTGACCTAACAGGAAAAAGGGCTTGAATGCATTTTTAACTCTAACTCCGAATCGCATGGAATCTATTTCCTATCTGTGTGAAATCCTAGATTTGATTTATCTCGTACTCGCGATCTTCATCCTGTCCTACTTCCTGCTGATATTCAGGAAGATCCGTGGAAGGACTCTTCCAATATGGGCCTCTATGATGTTCGGCGCGACCCTGTCTCTTGCAACTTTCTCCATCACTCCAATGGACGCCTTCGGAGCCATCGATTTTCGCGTGCTTTCATTTCTTTTTGGAATGCTCGTAATCACGGCTGGTTTTGAGAAATCTGGTCTGATCGAGTACACAGTGCTAAGACTATTGAAGCGAGCAAAAAGTATTGATCGCGTCCTGTTCTACCTGATTTTTGGTTCGGGACTCCTCTCAGCTTTCCTACTCAACGATACGATAGCGCTTTTACTTACGCCCCTCGCGATTAGCATGGGCTCCAAACTCGGTCTAGGTAATCCGCGCAGTTTGCTGATGCCTCTTGCATTTGGCGTTACAACGGGGAGCGTTTTCACGCCTGTTGGAAATCCTCAAAATCTTCTAGTCGCACTCGGCAGCGGAATTCCACGGCCATTTTTCCAGTTTATCGCGTATCTCTTGATTCCCACTATAATCTCACTCTTTGCAGTGTACTTTCTTTCAAAATTGTTTTTCAAAAAAGAGCTCGAAGGAAAAGAACCTTTTCAAGAAACAAAGAAATCGCTTCCAAAGCCAGAATCTGCAATCTCGGATCCGGATTTGGCAAGGCTAAGCCTTGGAATTCTCGTTGCACTTCTGGCATCCTTCGCAATCGTTGAGATCTTCCCTTCCCTACAAAACTTGGGAATCAATCTCTACACTCTAGCCTTTACATTCGGAATAATCCTGTTGCTTCTAACTCCGAGGCGGCTCTTCTTGATTCTCGGAGTTAATTGGGGCGTATTGATTTTTTTCGCCGGGATGTTTGTACTGATGAGGACAGTCTGGGACTCTGGAATCGGCCCAGCGTTGCTGTCGCATCTTCCAACACCTGACCGATCAATGAAGATCCAAGCAAATGGAGCGATAATCCTGAATTCGGTGCTAATGAGCCAGATCTTGAGTAATGTTCCCTTCGTGCAGCTCTATACGTATGAAATGAGTGCACTCGCTTTTACAGGATCGTATGCTGTGCCCTGGCTTGCATTAGCGGCTGGTAGCACTCTCGCGGGAAACCTTACTTTATTGGGGGCAGTCAGCAACGTAATCATTGTCGACTCAGCCGAATCGAGAAATACCAAAGCGTTCACTTTCTTTGAATTCTTCAAGTACGGAAGTATCGTAACAATAGTTACCTGCCTAATCTACTTCGGTTTCCTTGCACTTTTCTGAGGAAGTCTAAGACTAGAGGATTGAACTCGTCTGGCTTTTCCCAGTGCGGGACGTGACTTGTCTCTTCCATTACTACAAGCTCGCTTCCTTCCAGATTACTGTGGAGCAGGGATGCCCTGTCAACTGGGATTGTTTTGTCATCCCTTCCCCAAATGATCAGGATCGGTTTCCGAGCCTGGTTAATCTTTGAAAAGTTAGATTTGGAAACTCCAGCCGAATCTTCAAGGATCAGAGCTTCAACAGTTTCCGGCCGATCTTCTAAAATCTTGAGACCTATCCAGCCTCCCATCGAGTTTCCTATTATTGAGACTCGCCGGAGTTGCAACTCTTCTAAAAACTGCCCGACAATTCTGACGTAAGGAGTGATGTCGAGATCCCTTGAGAGCCCGCGCCAAGTAGGAAGTGACGGCGCCAGAACTCGAACCTCGTTGGCAAGGAACGTCACATTCTTCCGCCAGGTACCCGAGTGCGCATTCAATCCATGTAGCAATAATACTGCATAACTTTTCTCCCCGCCTTCCTCGTGGTAGGAAAGAGAAATGCCCTCCTCGCCAAGCTTGATTTCGGAATTGTCATACTCGCCGACAAATCCGGTGCCCAGCGAGGAGTGGGAAGTTATCGTCGATCCCTAGGAGACCAACATACCCATTTCCTGGGCGACCTTCGTAATGTTCGCAATCCTCTTTTGAAGTGGTGGGTGAGTTGAGAAAAGCTCTGTCCATGAAGAACCCTTGAGTGGGTTCACAATCCAGAGTGAAGCGGTCGATGGTGCTGGCGCGTTATTCTGAGTCCATTGTCTTGCAGAAGACTGGCTGGAAATCTTGCGCAGGGCATTAATCAATTCTTGCGGCTTTTGAGTCAGCCTTGCACCTTCGGCATCAGCATAACTTTCACGGCTCCTTGAAATCCCCAGTTGAACAAGGGTTGCACCAATTGGGATCAGGATCGCGGCAATAATCAAAAGGATTCCAACGTTGCCGTTGTTGTTCCTACCTCTTCCTCCTCCTCCGAAGAAAGAGTTGAAGAAAATTACCTGCCCTAGAAAAGAGATTGTTCCTGCAATGGCGGCTGCGACACTGGCTACTAACACGTCGCGATGCGTTACGTGACTGATCTCGTGTCCAATCACTGCTTCAAGCTCAGAGGGAGTCAAGGCGCGCAGGATACCAGTGGTTGCAACGACGATCGCTTTGTCCGGCCCTTTGCCGGTCGCAAATGCGTTGGGCTGCTGCGATTCCACTATTCCGACGCGAGGCATCTGTATATTGGCTCTCTGGGCAACATTTCTTACAATTGAAAAAAGACGCGGATTTTCCTGCTCGGTTATCAGTTTCGTGTGGGTGGACCACAGAACGATCTTGTCACTCCAAACGTAGGTTGCGACGTTGATAATCGCGGAGATAACTAGCGCGAAAATGACAAGAGAGGTAATTGACGTAGTGTCATACCCCAGAGCAAAACCGATAGCAGCGGCAAACGCCAAAAGTAAGAACGTGAGTATTGAAAATAGAAGAACTAACCGTCCGAACATTTTAGTCTCAAACCAAGACAATGATGAAAACAAAGATATAACCATGTCTCCAATTTGGCGCTTTTTTCTCTCACAGAGAGTTTAATTACAAAGTCCCGGCCAAGCAGAATTCGGAGTTTCTGTCTCATGGACAAATTCTTCGCCTCCGAGTCTTCCCTCATCGAGTCGCTGTCGGAGTTTATGAGAAAACTAAACGACGAGGAAAGAGCGCTCGTCGTGGTAGAGGGCTTGCGGGACGCCAAAGCCCTGAGAGAGGCAGGTTATGATGGAGAACTCTTCATGCTCTGCCACAAAAACAATGTGCTCTCGCTTGAGGAAACAGCAGCAAGCTTCAGGAAGATCATCCTGCTTTTGGACAACGACAGGGAAGGGAGAAAGCTATCTGATCGAACCAAGAAAATACTCGGGGGTCGAGTCAGAATCGACACGTTCTACCAGAGAGAACTATTGCCCGCCAGCAAGGGCAAGATTAGGCACGTAGAAGAACTCGCTCCGTACGCACAGCGACTGTCGCGGCACGTTTAGCCATAGCTCAGATACTTTTCTCTCATGAGATTTCGCAGTTCAGAGCTAAGTTTCTCGTCAAGTCTCTTTTGGTTGTCTGAGAGACCGAGGAATTTTTGATTTGTAAAGACAAATGGCCCCTGCGCGTAGCTCGCACCTGGAAGGGGAGCAGTCGGTTCTAGAGAGCCTATCAATCTATTGAGAGAATCCTCATTGGACTCTTCGCGTTCTTGCAACATTTTCAAGACGATCTCAGGATCAATCTTCCTGTATCCGTAGGATGGTAATGAGCCTAGTGACACAGGGTTTTTCGAAGGACCTTCTACCTGCGCGCCGAGAATTGTCGGCGTGGGCTTGAATATGGATTCAATTTTTAGCTGCCAGTTTTCCTCGGGCCATGTAACCATCGCGTCGAAAAAGTTGTCCTTCTTTGAAGGACCGATCATGAAATTCCAGCCCTTTGGATTTTTCGCGTATTTCTCAAGGAGATATTTGGACAGGGCAGTGCCTCGTAGAATTTCCATTTGATGTTTGTAACTTAATGAACGCGATTTTAATCGATAAGAATGTTGCGCCCCTCCGGAAAAGCCATATAACTGCACGAGCAACTGGTATTCAGAAAAATACTTTCCTTTGGCCGCTGTGGTGCAGACTGCAGCAATCAACTTTATGCTACGGGCGCAGTTTGGTTAGCATAGGAGGCTGTGGTCTCTGATATCAGGGGACAGATACCTCTCGATCGTGGGTTCAAATCCCACCGGCGGCCCCTTATCTCATGGTTACAAATCCCACGTCTTTTTACTGTATGCAGCATCGAACCGAGCAGCATACAGAAGTACGAAACGGGAAAAGCGACAAGAACAGCGGCAGTAAAGACATCCACCACCACGCACGGCGGCTGGAAGAAGAAAGAGTGCGACTGAGAAAAGAAATCTTTCCTAGTTCTGACAAACAGCTCATCATAGATTACGTCAGATTCCTTGAGGCCCAGGGCCTCCAAAGGGAGACTGGCGAAATCGATGTATCAATTCCGAACTTTGAGAAAACATGCCACCTGTACCTTCCAGGAGCTGGACCGGCATCAGATAGAACGGCTCGTCATCTGGATAAACAACTCTGACTACTCGCCTTGGTCAAAATCCGATGCAAAGGGATGGTTGAAGAGATTCTATCGATGGATGCGCACCGGCAACTATGTTGGCGACTTTCTAGATTTGCTAAGCCGATAACAGGCAGTGATACCGCAAGAATTCAAGAAATCTTTGGATCAGCAAACCCAACCAGGAAAAGTGCTTTTTACGTGGAGATAAGAGATAACGAATTAAAGATCCCTAGCAAAACCCATAGATCCACAATTAGCAAAGGATTCGATTCAGATTGTTCGCAGAGCAGTTTTGCCATTTCTGAAAGGGTTGAAAATGACTGATGATGATTGGGTGAAATTTGCCCCAAAGTGAGCTTTATGGACTTTCCACGCTAGATGTTAACTTTGAGATTTTATTCCGAAGATTCAAATTCCCGTTCAAATGTTCGCCAAGGTCCACAGCAGAAAATTAGACAGACATCCCACCACTGTTTAATTTACGGTCTCAATGTCGTCCCCCTTCTTGGTCCTGGAGGTAACTGATACTTCATGAAATTCTTTCTTGAAAAAGCTGGGACAAATTCAAATGATGTGTCGTTGAATGGGAGGAGATAGACTACGATGAAGTTAGGACTGATAGGCAGCGGATTCATGGCCGGACAGCATCTGGAAAATCTCCAGTCCATTGAGGATTGCACGGTTGCTTCAGTTTCAGACGTGAATCCAGGAGCGATAAGAAACCTGAAGAAACACTTTCCATCGATTGAAAATGCCGGAGAGTTTACTGATTTCCGTGAAATGATACGAGCGGGCAACCTGGATTCCGTGATAATAGCTACGCCGCATTCCCTTCATTACGAGCAAACGATCTTCGCTCTCCAAAATGATCTTGATGTTTTAATTGAAAAGCCGATGGTTACGACCTCCGCTCAGGCAAGGGAGATAGCAGAGCTAGCAAAGACTACTGCGAAACTAGTGACTGTCGCCTACCAGAGACACACCGAGCCCACTTACTGGCATGCACAACAGCTAGTTTCTGAAGGGAAATTGGGAAAGTTACACTATGTTAGTGGCCTTCAGACTCAGGGATGGTATCGGGATAAACTGGGGACTTGGAGGACGAATCCAGAATTCAATGAAATGGGATATATTGCAGACTCTGGGAGCCATTTGATTGATGCAGTCCGTTGGATAACTGGATCTAGAGCACAGGAAGTCTTCGCTCGAATTGAAAATCTCTCCGCCGAGGTTCCTGTAAACGCAAGCGTGACCATCAGATTTGGCGACGATACGATCGCGAGTATCTCCCTCGTAGGGAGCGCTCCTGAATGGCGGGAGCACATCCGGTTGTACGGAGAGCAGGGCGAAATCGTATTGAACTATAACTATGATGAATATTATGCCGCGTTGAATTCCTCAGTGGAAGTAACTGACTACCATAACTCCAGGACCGAGCGACCGTTGAGAATGCTGCCCCCTCGTTCTAATCCAACGCGCAACTTTGTCAATTCACTTCGCGGGAAAGAGGATCCCCTTTGTACATCAGAAGATGGTCTGAAAACTACAGAGATACTGGATGCTATTCAAACGTCTGCAAAAGTTGGGAAACCGGTGGAAATTCCCGAAGAATACTAAAATGTTGCAAACCCTTCTGCTTTTGTGAAATTCAACAGCAGAAAAATAACCTTCAAACTGTTATAGTCATCCAGTAGACGTACACCATTTGCCCTAATTAATCAGACTCTTTTCGTCGGGGCCGGCAACGTCCGACACTCACCTGACAACCATCACGTTACAGGCAGCGTGGGTGACGACTTCAGAAGAAACGCTCCCCAGCAAAAGACGCTTGAATCCTCCCAGTCCTCTCGTTCCGATGACGATTAAATCCACTTTCTTGTGCTCCGCCTGCTCAATTATTTGATGAGCTACCGAATCAAACTGCGGTACTGCTTCTCCCTTCACATTCGAGAGACCCTGCTTCCGCGCAAGCTCGAGAGCGTCCTCTAGAATCCTCTGCGACCTCCTGTCCATCTCCTCATAGTATTCCTGAACTGTACTCGTGTGGCCAGGGAAACCGGCCCCCATTCCCACCCCGACTCCATCCCTTGGCGTAACCATTAGGATGAGGAGCTGCGAATCGTAGGTCTTTGAGAGATCTATTGCGGTGTTGAGCGCTCTGATTGAGTTTTCAGACCCGTCGATCGGAACTAGAATCAACTTCGGTTTCAAAATCAGCCACCTCTCCTCTGTTATATTGGTGAAAGAAGTTATCGCGTCTAATAGATAGAGGATACGATCCCCAAGAGTGAGAATGTACGTGAAGAAAACCCAAAATCTTCTGAAGTAGAAGCTTTGCTAGAATCGTGCGACAGGCGAGCATTCACGGATTGCAAACCATAGGATCAAAGCAATATGACGAGTACCTTTGATAGTCCATTTGAAACCTTGCACCTTCCGGGCTGACATTCATGGTAACATTCCTGAAAGCGGTCTCGAAAAAACCTGTCTTCTTGCCGTCTTCTGTCATGTCGAGTTTCACAAGTTTTACCAGTTGTTTATCGCTGAGCCACTTCATTTTCCGATAGCAAGTAGCCGCTGGAATTTTTGTTTGCTCGCTTATCTCGTGGATGGTCTTTGGCTTTCCAGTTAGAGCTAGAAGAATATCTGCCAGCTGTTTATCTCCAAAGGCTTGATATAGAATATCGCCTAGGCTCGAATTTCAGAGAAAGAATATCGAATAAGTTCTTCCAGCGCTTAAACTTGGATAAACTACGGAGCTCTTGGTTTTGGCGAGACAGCTAGTTTGCGAGATCTGCGGGAGCGGTTTCAAGTGCGAGGGCATAATGCACTTCGGGTGCTGGTGCTCGAAAGTAAAAGTCTCTAAAGAAAAGAGAGCTGAGATCTCAGAGAGGGCTGATGACTGCGTGTGCCCAAACTGCCTAGCTGGTTAAAGTGCTCACATTGATTCTCGGATGAATCTCAGTAGACGCTCCAGCCGTTGTCGATTACAACAGACGAGCCATTGACGAAACTCGAATCATCGCTCACAAGAAATAGCGCAAGGTTTGCAATCTGTTTCGGTTCAGCAATTCCGGGCAGCGAAGCCATTGTCTTTTTCATTAGCTCCAGTCCCATTGGATTGGGATTGGAACTTCCAAATCCGATCGCGGTATTCACGGCGCCGAGGACCATCGCGTTCGATCTTATTCCCTTGCTACCATAGAACACAGCTATGCTCTTTGTCAGTCCAATTAGTCCGTGCTTTGATACTGAATATGCTGCGCCGGATTTCCCGGCAAAGAAAGAGGCAACGGATGCGGTGTTAAGTATCACACCGTGTCCATCAGCCAACATCTTGGGAATTGCTTTTCTACTCGCCCAGAACGGTGCGTTGAGATTGACGTTCATGACCCGCTCCCATAAGTCGTCTGATGTGTCGGCGACGGGAGTTACCCCGTCCATGATTCCAGCGTTGTTGCAAAGAATGTCGATTTTTCCCATTTTTTGATAAGACTCATCGATCATGCTCTCGACCTGTTCTCTTTTTGACAGGTCTCTTACCATCCCAATCACATTATTCCCAATTGATGAAACGGTCTGGTTGACTCGTTCTTCAATTACATCGACAACGACGACTCGGCATCCATTAGCCGAGAATAATTCAGACATGGCGCGACCTACGCCAGAACCAGCTCCGGTAATTAGGGCGGTCTTGCCCTCCAACTTTTGACCTAGATTTGAAGATGCCATTTGGTCTCATTTAATGTTTGGCGATAGTCGGTTATTAATGTCCTGGGACAATTATCGATTCTGAGAATCAAACAAAGAGAAAATGTACGACGGATACGAGTAAACAAAGAAAGGAGGCGAGGAGTGAGCATTTCTCCTGCGCTATTGTTTTTGCCTATTCATTTCCAGCTCAATTATCTTCTCAGTAGACGTTGCTCCGTGAATGATGGATATCTTGGATTTTGGTAAATTGAAGTAGTCTGACAGAATTTCGAGCAACCTCTTGTTCGCCCTTCCTTGGACTGGTCGTTCATCGACATGTACTACGAAGGTCGACTCATCTATGGATTCGACACGCGACTCCTTCGCGTTAGTTTTCACGGTAACCTTGATCAACACGTTACCACTGAAACTTCAATTTCTGAAAAAATGTTTCTCCCGATGAATTCGCAACGGTGATATTACGGTTCAAAATTGTATATACTGATTAGATGGATTGCATCTTTTGTAGCATTGTCGCAGGCAATGCGTCATCGAAAGTGGTTTTCAGCGATCAGGTTTCACTTGGATTTCTTGATCGGCGACCGATTTTTCCCGGTCACACTCTTTTGATACCCAAGGAACACTACGAAACCCTTGAAGACCTCCCTTCGGCACTTGTAGGACCTTATTTCTCCAACGCCAAACTCCTATCAATAGCCGTTAGGAAAGCCGTGGAAGCCGAAGGTACTTTCGTTGGAATTAACAACAAAATAAGCCAGAGCGTCCAACACCTTCACATTCACATCGTCCCGCGGCGCTCGAAGGACGGACTGCGAGGTTTCTTTTGGCCAAGGCAAAAATACGGTGGCGAGGAGGAGGAAATTCGGATTCAAGAAGCAATCAAGAGAGAGGTTTCGTCATTGGGTTGCAACATCCGATAATATTCCTCAAATAGGGTAACGAGGATTTCGGAGGCGTTTGAAAGTGCTCGAGAAGGAAAGAATCAAGCCAAAGTACTCCAAGACTAGAGGTCTTGCTCTCTCGGCTCTGTTTGCGGTCTTGCTTTCTGTCTTTTCGCTTATCTCTCTCCCTCTTCCTTTCAGCGCGGTTCCAGTGACCCTTCAGGTCTTCATGATTTATCTGATCGTGAATCTGCTCGGCTCTTACTATGGTACTATCTCATGCCTTCTCTACCTGCTTCTTGGCGCAATCGGACTTCCCGTTTTTGCCGGCGGAAGCGGAGGCATTGCTGTCCTCATAGGACCGCTTGGTGGATATCTTTTCGCGTTTCCTCTTAGTACTCTCCTTGGGGGGACAATATCCGGTAAGGTTTCACTCAGTAGGAGACGCGATGCAATGCTAGTTATTATTGCTTCGGCAGTTTCACTTTCGCTAATTTATCTGATAGGGCCTCTATGGCTGCGGTTTTCATTAGGCTCCAAGATCACACTGTCGGGCGCTTACGCAACCGGTGCGCTCCCTTTCATTCCATTTGATATCGCAAAGGGGATCTTTGCCGTACCAATCGCACTCTACTTTAGAAGAGTACGTAATGATCTGCCAGTACACAGAAAAACAAATCAGTTGCAAAAGACGCCAGTCTGATATTTACTTATCCAGATAAGTGATCCGAACGATGATTCCTTGTATCAATCAAGCCACGGTGATGAAAGCTGACACAATACGATTCATTGAGAGCGCGGGAAGAAACAGCTTTCCCCAGATTGAGCTGGATATTGACAGACTGGAAGCCTCGATAAAGAAGGACGGTCTCCCAAAAGTTAGGGCGGCACTGAAGGAGACTGGCGTGAAAGTCTTGAGCCTGAATGCTATTGACAATTACCCAATAATGACCGAAGTTGAAATGTCTACCTCTCTCAAAAGATCAGACCAAGTGCTCGAGCTATGCAATAACGTTCAATGTGGAATCCTCGTAGTAAATCCGGCAAACTTTCGATCTTCCGCAGAAGAGAAGATCGTCGAGAATAGATTCGATTTATTCATCGATCAGGTAAATGATCTTTCCAAAAAGCGAGGAGTCAGGATTGGATATGAATACGTAAGCTACAACGACAAGGTAGTAAACACGCTAAAGAAATCCCTTGACGGCCTCCAGAGATGGAGTAGCGGGATCGATTTGGTGCTTGACGTGTTCCACATGTATCGAAGCAGCGAGACGATCGTTGATCTTCCCTCGAATATGATGGAAAGACTTCTTGCCTTTCACGTAAACGACGCGCCTGATATCAAGATAGAGAAAGTCGTTGATACGGACCGTGTGATGCCCCTGGACGGCGTCATAGGAGTTCGGCATTATATCATGGCTCTTAAGGAAAGGGGCTATTCTGGGCCAGTCTCTCTCGAACTGTTCAATCAAGACTATTGGGCCAAGGATGTAGACGAAGTAGTTCAAATGTCGAAGGAATCTCTCAATCGTCTACTAGACGATTAGAGCACTTTTTTCCAGAATAATGTTATTTCCTCGTGATTTCGTGGAAAGGCACCAAATCTCGGAAATTGAATTAAAACTTTGGTGAAACAGTTCAGTGCTCCCTGATGGTAGCAAATCCTAAATAACAAACAATTGCTCCAAAGCCAAAGTGTTCCGTTCTAGTATGAAAAATAAAGTTACGAATGTTTCCGCAATCAGCAGAGCAATTATCGCAGTCATTATTGTTGTAATAATTGTGATCGCCGGTGGTGCGGCCTTGGCACTTTCTTCTTCGAAATCAACAACGACCTCGTCTGTCGTTACGACGACCAGTTCATCTTCGTCAGCGCCTCCAACTACGAGCTCCTCATCTTCAAGCTCGCAATCGTCCCAGTCTAGTTCATCGACATCATCCAGTTCTAGTTCATCGAGTTCCTCGTCAAGCGCGACTTCTTCCACATCTTCTACAAGCTCAACCAGTTCAACGAGCGCGGCAGGCGGCACGCTTACCGTGGACGAAGCATTGTACAATGGATATGGTGTGAGCCCAATGCCAGCAGCATTCTTCCTCACTGGAACAAATTGGTGGCTGGAATCTGTTTTCCAAACACTGACAACTGACAATGGCAACGCATTGTACGCAAACGGCTCTGTCGTTGCGGAGCCTGATCTAGCACAGAACTGGACAGCTTCTGCTAATGGTACAAACTACGTCTTCAACCTTAGACCTGTTACTTTCTCGAACGGCGATCCGTTCAACTGCTATCAGGTCTGGGCACAGTGGTACAATGTTTGGTGGGCTGAAGGGAACGCATCGAACTTCATGACAGGCTATCCGATCTTCAACTTCACCCACGTGAACTTTGGAGAGTCAGTGGTGAACATGATGAATGGAACGGGAATTGTCAGTCCCACCGGCGCGCTCCTTGCTTTAATGCAAAACAACGCATGGCCTTTCTCCTGCCCTAACGCAAACACACTTGTCGTGAATCTGAAAGGACCATTTGCATATACACCTCTGGTGTTTGCTCAATTTGCTGGAGTAATGGTTGATTCGCAGTTCATCATCAATCACGGCGGATTCGGTACTCCATCAACGGGATACAACCCAGCATTCAACAACATAATCACCCCTGGAACTGGACCTTATATCATGACAAATTACGGGACGAATTCGTACATTGAATTTCAGCAGAATCCTAACTACTGGGGTAACAACCTGACTGCGGATCAGATTCACTCTGACCCCTACCTTGATCCTGGTCACTACAAGACGATATTCGTGTACTGGAAGCAAGATGACCTCGTTAGATACACAGACCTGTCCACCGGAGCAGCACAGATAGCGTCGATCAACTCTCAGGACTGGCCACTCATTCAGCAGAACTCGGCCAAATTCGGGGCATTCATCATACCGAACCAGTCCATGATCATCGAAGGAGTCGGAATCAACACCCTGCGCTATCCGACGAACATTACTCTCGTCAGACAAGCAATAGTCCACGCCATCAACTACTCTGACTTGTGGAAGAAGGTCTTTTTTGGACAGGCAGCACCACTTGTAGGCCCTGAGTATTCCGCATTCTCGCAGTACTACGACCTCGGCAACCTTCCACCCTACAACTACAACCTCACTTTGGCGATGCAGGACATGACCCAATCTGGCGTGAACACAGCAAACCTCCAGCCTCTGGACTTCAGAATCATTGCGGGCTGCGGTGTCTGCATTTCTGGAGCGCAGGTAATCCAATCTGATCTCGCAGCTATTGGCCTGAACGTTAACGTCGAAGTAATTCCCCCCAGCGAGCTTGGATTCCCGTACGTTGCAGGATATGGTCCCTATCTGACTTCGCTCAACTACTCGCAGCAAGAAGCTCACTTTACATGGATGGGATACCCGAGCTACGCGCCTAACGCCCCTACCCCTGCTGATGCTTGGCTCGCATTCGTCAACACAAAGGGCCTTGGAGCAGACTATGCCAACTACGCAAACCCAACAGTTCAGGCATGCGTTGACGCGTGGACTACAACTAGCAACCAGACCCAGATCATCAATCTATGTACTATAGCAAACAAACAGATCTACAACGATGTTCCATACATCTGGCTCGCAACACCCAAACTCGCGTTCGCCACGGGTTCACTTGCATACTCAAAGAGTGCTATCAGCAGCCTACTCATGGATCCGTCATTCACAGGCGAATCTACAACTGCTATCCTCAATACTGTAGTACCGGCTTAGGGTCGGTACTTCCCGGGACTTTTTTCTAGTCCCGCGGACTAACTTTTTTTTCTCTACTGAAACCAAAATCATATCTCTCTCTTTTCCATACTTTTCTTTCGTTCACTAACTTTTCTTCGCGGAGATTCTGATCGGTTGCTAGCTCGGGTCATGGATTATCGAAGGTTTTTTCCTGTCCTTGCTTTCCTGCTATTCTATCAGATCGCGAGGGGAATGACGCTCCCACTCTTTCCCCAGTTCTTTGTTTCCGCACATCTCTCGGCGCCTGAGATCGCGTATGCCTTTGCTGCGTACAGCATTAGTTTCCTCATATTCGAAGCGTTGTGGGGTTTTGTCTTTGAGAAATTCAGTATTCAGGGCAGCATGCCGCTTTTGCCGGTTGTCGTAACGACTGTCGCAATTGGACTGTTCGCGAAACCGACAAACCTCACTGAAGTTCTTGGTTATGAAATCTTGCTTGGGTTCGGACTAGGGGGCGCGGGCGTCTATCCAAGGCTTGTAGTCGCACACCTTGCAAAGTACTCCGAACGCGGCAGGTTGTACGGCATAGTTGGGCTGTTCTATTCAATAGGCGCAACACTGGGTGCTTTGCTTGGCGGCGCACTTGGGCTACTCATTGGGGTGTCAGAGGCTTTCGTCGTCGCTGCCGCGATAACTCTTCTATCCTCCGTTCCGATCTGGCTTGAAAGCCGATCAAGAGTAACATTTGTGGATAGAGAAGTACAGACACCGGCTCTGTCCGAGAGTCAAAAGGTCCAGGTCAAAATCAACAGAAGCGGCCTCATCGTCCTTGGTCTTGTGGGATTCATCGCAGCCGGGGGCGGAAGCGGATTTTTCACACTTGCCTTTCCAAACATTCTTGTCAAGGATCCACGTTTTCTGGCAAGCGTTATCGAAACGAGTATCGTTGTCGCAGCGTTCAGCCTTTCCAGCGGACTCATGCAGCCTATCGTTGGATTTCTAGGATCGAGAAATCCGATAAGATGGATTATCGTATGCCTATTTGCCACGGGCGTTTGTTACTTTTCAATTATTTTCACGCAGAGTATCTCCCAGGTCGAATTGATCGCGATAGTGTTTGGAATAGTTTATTCCGCTATTACTCCGCTAACCTTGTCTTTGCTCACTTCTCTCGTCCCCAAAGGATTCTTGGGTCGTGTTATCGGCCTCTACGGTGCGGCCGAAGATGTCGGGCTTCTTGTTGGCGCCTCTTTCGCTACGTACGTCTGGGGCACTTGGGGCATTGATTATTCCCTCTCGTTAATGGGATCAATCTGCGCTCTTGTGGGCGCGAGCTGCTACATTGCAAAGAAGAAAGGAGTGTTAGGGCGCCGTCCGGATTCGACTACAGATTGAACTTGTCATCCAGTGCATAGTTCGCTGCAACCCTTTCATCGAGCTCCACACCCAAGCCAGGCTCGTCATGCTTCAAAGTGATGAATCCGTTTTTGATAAGATCGCTCTTACCCTTCGCAAGTCTGTACCAAATTGGCACGTCGCGACCATGAAACTCTAGCACTCCAAAATTCGGGAGAGAGGCAGCGAGATGAGCTTGTGCGACCGTTCCAATTGGACTGCTCACGTTGTGCGGCGAAACGACAACTTCCTGCATCGCCGCAAGCATCGCACCCATCCGAGTCTCCGTGAGCCCACCCGCTTTGATCGAGTCCGGTGTCATGATAGGAATTCCACTCTGCAATATCCTCGCGAAGCCGTAACGTGTGTATACGTTTTCACCGCTTGCAATTGGAGTTGTCGTAAGTTTTGTCAGTTTTCCGAGCAAAGATAGATCGTCCGGCGGGAGCGGATCTTCAATCCACATCACCCCAAAGGGTTCCATCGCTCGTAGCAATCGAATAGAGCTTCCGAGATCGTACTTCCAGTGAAGATCAAACATGATGTCCGTTTCATAGCCGACTGCCTCGCGTACTGCTTTCACGAGGTCTGCAAGATATGCGATTTCTTGATTGTTTAGAGCACCCGACTTTTGGCCCATGTTTGTCGAGTACGGGGTGGGTATGTCGAGATCAAACTTGACCGCGGTGAACCCTTCTCCCTTCATCTTTACAGCTCGGTCTGCGTAAGCCTTGGGAGTGTATTCATCCGTGAATTTCTGGACCGTTGTCCTTCCAAACATCGGATCGTTTGCATTCATGTCGGGCTCTTCTCTTTTGCCGGCTTCTTTCATCCACTTTGTAAATACGGGACGGACTGCCCTGTCTCTCGCATGCAGCGACTCGCCAGCATGTGTGTCCACGTAGATTCTGACCCTGTCCCTGAATTTTCCACCGAGCAGGGTGTAAACCGGGACGTTCAGAAATTTGCCAACGAGATCAAGTATAGCAATTTCCAATGCAGAGATCGCATGGTACATTATGCCGGAGACGCCAGAGGGAACCGCGGCCCAGCGAAGCTTGTCGTAAATGTAATTCAGGTCGAGGGCGTTCTCCCCAATCAAAAGAGGTGAGAGTTCCATTATGATGTTCTCAAGCTGAGGCGCAGTGTAACCTTCACCCGTTCCATAAAGATCGCCGGCGTAAACCCGGGCATACGTCCAGTAATAGTTTCCAATTACAGTTGCAGTCTTTACTTCGGTGATTTTCAGTTCCAAATTTTTTCTGAACTGTCAACTTTCGAAATTTGGCTGCAGATAAAAGCTAAGAGGTGGCTTGTGTCATATTAGTCCACGAAGCATCTACAGACTTAAAAGTTCAATAGAGATTCCGCAGTTTTCGCATGGTGCAACAGATCAAAATCGGCATGGTGGGAGGCGGCGCGATCGCAAAAGCTCATGTCCTCGCGTACGAGTCCGTTCCGCTGCTTCACTCACTTTCGATAAAACCGGTGTTCTCCATTGTTGCCGACGCAACAGAAGAACTTTCCCAGCAAGCTGCTTCCAGGCTCGGGTTTCAGAAATCTACTTCGAATTGGGAAACCTTGGTTTCCTCGCACGAGGTAGATCTTGTAGACATTGTGGCTCCGACCTATCTTCATGCTGATGTCGCAGTAAAAGCGGCAGAGAATCACAAAAACATCCTCTGCGAAAAACCCATTGCTGCTTCAGCTGCGGACGCAAAACGGATGCATGACGCGGCAGTTCGAGCTCGAGTTGTAAACGCGATGGGTTTCAATTACCGAAGGCTACCGGCAGTCTTGCTTGCGAAAAAATTGGTAGAATCAAAGACGCTTGGTAAGGTGACCCAGTTTCGCACGAGTTTTCTCGAAGACTTCGGCGCGAATCCGGACATGCCTTTCACTTGGCGGTACGATTCCAAAACAGCCGGTGCCGGAGCTCTCGCTGATCTAGGCTCACACATCATCGATGTTGGGAGATTTTTGATCGGCGACATAAAATCAGTGAGCGGACTGCAGTCTACTTTCATTAACGAGAGAAAGACCCCGGAAGGAATGGGGAAGGTAAATGTCGATGATTACACATGCGCTCTCGTAAAGTTTGAAAACGACGTTCCTGGTAGGATAGAAACAAGCTGGGCAACCCTCGGCAGAAAGGTTTACCTCGACTTTGAGGTGAACGGGACAGAAGGATCGGTTTACTTTAATTTTGAAAAACCAAATGAATTGAGCTACTTCTCCGGAAAGGATCCGAAAGATCTTCAGGGGCATCGAACAATCCTTATGGGTCCGATCCATCCATACGGCAGCGGATTTTCATTCCCCGCGACCGGTTCCGGCGCCGGTTTTCAAGATGGGCTGAACAATGAAATCCTAGAGGTCTTGAAAGGTGTTCAGACCTCATCTCCCGTTAAACCGGATTTCTATGACGGCTGGAAAGTCGCGCAGGTCATCGAGGCAATTCAAAAGTCGAGCATCCTGCAAAAATGGGTTGATGTTGGGTAGTGGCAGGACAAAGTCTCACTTTTTCAAGGGAGCTCACCGGCGACAACCTGGACGACATTGTCGCAGACGGAGTTGAGGCAGACCGTCTAGGTTTTGACGTAGCCTGGGTTCCCGATCATCTCGTTGACATCCACCCCGTGCAAGCTATGACCGATGCATGGACGACTCTTGCATTCATCGGTGCAAAGACGCAGAAAATACGACTGGGCTCCGGCGTCACCGATATTCAGCGGATGCATCCGGCAAAGATCGCGAACTCGATTGCAACGTTGGACAACTTAACTAAAGGCCGTGCAATCTTGGGAATCGGCGCTGGCGAGATCATGAACACGCGGCCCTTCGGCATACCCTGGGAGGAAAAACAGGTTCGAATCAGAAAACTTCGTGAGACAATCCAGGTTGCGAAATTGCTATGGTCTTCAAGTTATGAAATGCCGGTCAGCTTCAGCGGAGAATTCTACTCTCTAAAAGATGCGCATCTCACACTTTCACCGCTGCAAAAACCTCCCGTTTACATTGGATCGTTCTCCTCCAAGGGAACGATTCGTCTCGTTGGAGAAGTTGCAGACGGCTGGTATCCCGGATCTCAAAACACTCCCGAGGATTTCCACGAAAAAGTCGAGCTAATTCGAAACAGTGCTGCCAAAGCCGGCAGATCTTTTGAGGAGATCAACATTATCGCGAGCGTTCCGACAATCGTCTGCACCGACGATTCTAAACGATCACAGCTCCTGAAGGAAATCAAACAATCGCTAAAGACGACGATAATTCTGAGCCAATACCTGATCCGAGTGTTCGGATTAAACGTATCACTTCCGAAGGAGCTCGACTATCAACTCGCTACTCCCGGCCCAGCATACGATAAAGCTCTAACTGCGGCGATCAACGGCCTGGAGATTCCGGACGAAACTCTGGAAAAAGCAATTGAATCAATACTGGCATTTGGAACTGTGGACGAGTGCATCTCAAGCATCGAGAGATTCGTCAAGGCTGGTGCAACTCAGATCTTCTTTGCAAATTTTGTTTCGAGCAGGGAGAACTACCGGCAGATAGCGAAGGAAGTCATGCCGCGCCTTTCGAGAAATTAACAGCGAAAGTAGGGCAGATTGGTTGAGAGAAAAAAATGTCCCACAGTAGCGAAAAGAAAAAACTGGGAATCGGTATTCTGGGGTACTCAATAGGAAAGGCTCACGCCTACGGATGGCAGGATCTTTCTAGATACTTTTATCCGACAAAGCTAGCGCCCAAGCTTGTCGCACTGGCTGGAAGATCTAAAGATAACGTCCAGCTGGAAGCAGATCGCTTCGGTATTGAAAGGACTTACTCTAACTGGGAGGATCTCGTGAAGGACAAGGAAGTTGATGTCTTTGATAACTGCGCGCCGCCGTCACTGCATCTTGAGCCTGTAATAGCTGCTGCGGAAGCGGGAAAGCAGCTGGTTTGCGAGAAACCACTTGCAACAAATGCAAGGGATGCAAAGACCATGTTGGATGCGGCAGAGCGGGCGAAAGTGAAGCACATGACCGGCTTCAATTACAGATTTCTTCCGGCAGTGACCTTTGCACGGAAATTGATCAAAGACGGGACGTTGGGGAAGATCCACTACTTCAAGGGAGCGTACCTTAATTTCAACGGAGGATTTGACGACCCGAACTATCCGATAAAGTGGCTCCACAAGAGCGAGACCGCGGGTTATGGAGCACTTGCAGATCTAGGCTCCCACGCAATAGACCTCGCTAGATTCCTCGTCGGCGAGGTTGCATCAGTCTCGGGTGCGTCAGAAACATTCATCGAAGAACGGCCAGTGGAAGGAACTTCAAATAAAGAAAAAGTTGACGTAGACGACACCACGATTGCATGCATGAGATTCCGCGATGGGGCTCTGGGACTATTCGAATCGAGCTGGCTTACCTCGGGAAGAATAGATTACCTTCGCTTTGAAGTGTACGGGACCATGGGCACCATCAGATTCAATCTGGAGCGGCTAAACGAGCTCGAAGTTTTCATAAAGGATGAGCGAGCTGACCTCGCCGGTTTTCGACGGGTTCCCGTGGTGGGGAAAGACCATCCATACATGAAAAAGTTCTGGACAAATCAGGGGATCGGCTTTGCATGGCAGTACTCATTTACTAACGAACTGAACCACTACGTCGAGTGCCTCGCTGAGGAAAAACCGCTAGGACCCATTGGTGCAACATTCTACGACGGCTACAGAGCTATGCAGATCCTTGATGCAATTGCCGAATCCAACCGGAGCGAAAAGTGGGTCAGAGTACCTGCCGAGTAAAAACTGATAGAGTGTCTTGGCGGAGAAATCCAAAATATGAAGATCTCATCCGTCGAATTTATCCCGCTACGACTGCCGCTTGCAGCCCCGTTTCATCCAGCGTGGTTTCCAAACGTCATTCAGACCTCAGCTGACGGTACACTGATCAAGGTCCACACCGACGAAGGTGGAATCACTGGGTATGGATGGCAGAACTCGTTTGGTTCGGAAATCAAGATCGTTGGTGAGTCCCGAGTCTTCAAGGATCTCGTTATCGGTACCGATCTTTTCAGCGTTGAAAAAATCATCCGGGTTCTTTCGGGCATCACGTACAGCATGAACACCGTTGACCTCTGGGGCGTCGAGGTCGCGATCTGGGACGCGATAGGAAAGACGTGCCGACAGCCGGTTTACAAACTTCTCGGCGGCGCGCAGGATCGCGTGATGGCTTACGCCTCGACCGGAGAAATCAAGGCTCCTGAGGAGCACGCGAAAGACGCTCTAAAATATCTGGACATGGGATTTAGGGCAATCAAGATCAGAGTTCACAGCGACAGTCTGGAGAAGGACGTCGCTCAGATCAGGGCGGTTCGCGACGCGGTCGGAAACGAGATGAAGATCATGGTTGATGCAAACCAAGCAGCGACGTTTTCGGGTCCCTTCTGGACTTTCAAGCGGGCGCTTGAAACTGCAAGGGCGTTCGAAAAGCTGGACGTTTTCTGGTTGGAGGAGCCCCTGTTTCACGCTGCCCACGACGATCTTGCAAGACTATGCGACGAGGTTGATCTTCAGATCGCTGGCGGAGAGGATGAGAACGGCTTTCTCCGGTTCAAGGAGCTAATCGAAGGAAATTGCTTCGACATTATCCAGGCGGACGTTTGTGCCTCCGGTGGAATCCTTCAGTTGAAAAAAGTCGCAACTCTTGCTGAAGCTTCTGGCAAACTCTTCGTCCCACACTCTTTTGACGTCGGCATCACGCTTGCAGCCGCACTCCAGCTCATCGGCTCGGTTCCGAACGCCCCCTTTGTCGAGTACGGTATCGATCTGCCGGCACTGCACTGGGGTCACGACCCAATGATGAAAAAACCCATTGACGTCTCGAAGGATGGCTACGTAAAAATCCCTGATTCGCCGGGTCTGGGAATTGAAATCGACGACGAGTACGTGGAGAAGTGCAGAGTATGAACTTTAGAGCAGTAACAGTCCCACAAGCAGGTGCAGTTGGTGTTAGGAACTACGAACGCCCCGTTGTCAGGTCAAGAGATTGCCTCCTGAAGGTGGAGATGACCGGGGTCTGCGGGACTGATCCTCACATGATTTATGACAAGAATCCACTTCCTTTGATGTCTGAAAAGTTCTACCCGTTCATTCCGGGTCATGAATTTGTAGCCCGCATCGAAGAGTTTGGTACTGATTTTCGAAATGTCGATCCCGACGGGCAAACTCTAGCCAGGGGCGATCTCGTGAGTGTAAGCATCGAGGACATGGATTTTTTTCCGTGCGGCGAGTGCTTTCATTGCAAGACAGGATTTCCCGCGTTTTGCTCAAACCGGTTACAGCAGGACTTTCCGATACTGGAAAAGGGGTGGCAAAGATCGTGGGCGGAGTTTCGTTACTCAAACCACATCGAGTCCATCTACAAACTTCCTGACGACATCTCACTTGCATCCGCGGTCCTCTTGGAGCCGCTTTCAATTGCGGTGAGCGCGATGCAAAGAGCGTCTATGGGGGCATCTTGGCTGTACCAGGGAATGGGTCTCGGCAAGACAGTCGTAATTCAAGGCTCAGGGCCTATCGGAGTCTTGCTGACGATCGTCGCGAATCTTTCTGGCGCGGGAAAGATCATAGTTGTCGGAGCCCCGGATAACAGGCTGTCTCTGTGCCGCATGTTCGGCGCTGACGATACAGTGAGCATCGAGAGATTGAAGGACCCGGCGGAGCGAATCGCGAGAGTTAAAGAGCTGACACCGTTGGGTCAGGGGGCAGACGTCGTCTTTGAAGCGGCGGGAGTTCCGGGCGCATTCACCGAGGGCGTAGGTATGATTCGCGACAAGGGGACGTTTGTAGAATTGGGGCATTACACGGACAGAGGTACAGAGCCATTGAGTCCGTTTCTGCTGTGCTCCAAAAACATCAATCTGTTCGGAGTCTATGGCGGCATGGCGACCGATTTTCTATTTGCCAAGAGGATACTAGCGAGAGAGTACAAGAAAATCCCCTTTGAAAAACTGGTGACTCATAAGTTTGCTCTTGAAGATGCAGAGAAAGCGCTTTCGACGATGCGGCGGATGGATTGCATGAAGGCTGTAATCGTCCCCTAGGTTGCGATATAACCGCCATCTACCGCTATGACCTGCCCGGTAACGTAGCTCGAAGCCTGCGAAGCTAGAAACACCACCACTCCCTTCAGATCGTCCTCCTCCCCCATTCGCTTTAGCGGGCTCATCTCTCTGATCTTCTCACCGAACTTCTGGATGAAAGCACTGGTCATCTTCGTGGGAAAAAAGCTCGGCGCAATTGCATTGACGTTTATCCCATCGGCTGCCAGCTTTACTGCGAGCTCTCGTGTTAGGGCAATCATACCACCCTTGCTAGCGGTGTAGCCAACCGTGTTCATAAAGTCAGGAGGTGCGACGAGACCGACTATTGAAGAAACGTTGATGATTCGTCCCCACCTTTGCTTCTTCATCTTGGGAACAACTGCCTGCGAAACAAGAAAGGTCCCGGTCAAATTGGTACGCAGGACCTGGTCCCATTTTTCAAGAGGCATTTCTTCGAAAGGAGCTCCCCAGGTTGAGCCGCTGTTGTTTACGAGAATGTCGATCTTACCAAACTTGTCGACCACCGAATTGACAAACTGAGAAACGCTTTCCTTATCGGTTACGTCCAGCTTGCCGGGGAAAGCAACTTTTCCGGTTGATTTGGAAATTTCCTCCGCTACTGCCGTACAGTTTTCGAAATTCCGCGAAGCAACTGTTACGTCGGCCCCTGCTTCTGCGAGAGCAAGTGCAATAGTCTTCCCTATTCCTCGACCTCCGCCTGTCACGATCGCGACCTTTCCAGAGAGATCGAACAAATCCAGGGATTTCAATTTTCAACACTTTTTCGAAGACAGTTTCCGGAGGTCGAACAACTTTTTTACTAAAAAAGCTATTATCATAATTACTTTATTTCAAGTTAAAAGGCCTTTTTGGTCAAGAATCCGTTTCATGATTGTTTTCGGAAAAGTATAGCGATAGTAAAGGGAATCAACTTATTCTGTAAACAACACTTTACTATCTTTCCTGCTTAAGGATTCGTCAATCACTATTTGGCTTCGGACGAGGCGAAATGAAAAGAGAATCTTTGGAGGATTACGAGGCCGAAATCAACCAGCAGTTGCTGGATGTAAGAAACAGAGTCATGAACAGCACTCCTGATCCTTTCAATGAAATCAAGTCAAAATTTCCAAAAATTTCTTCCCCGATTGCACGTCAGGCCTTGGGATGTAGTCCCTACCCACAAATTCCACTTTTTGGGTCATTGGTTATTCCAATTTACCCAGTACAGAAAGATTTCTTCTCTAAAGCGCATAATTTCGATAGAGCAGATCTAGAAAGGCTAATTGAACTTCATAGAGATACCGGCAAGGTTCAATTTTCCTTGATTGGACGGCCAACCCAGTTCGAAGGTTTGGATTACCTCGATGCTATTATTGAACTTAGAACGCCCATTTGGCCGGTCTTTCCTATCGACGCGATTGTGCCTGTTCAAACGTTAACCAGATGGAAAGCAGAATTTGAAACCGCCGCGAACATTGCTTACAAGGACGCCTTTGAATATTCTCAACTGGGATTTGGATGGGGCATTGGAAGTGTGAGGACATATTACCGTTCTCAGCAAGAGACCTATTATTGGCTCAGAGCCCTTGGTCATCAAAGTATCGCAGATGAAATTCTAGACTCGATGACGGTTGACCCCTCGAAGACGTTTGATATGCTGCGGATCTATAATCAATTTTTGCTCCGACAACAGAATTCACCCCTTTCAGATTCAAACCCTCAATCGCTCACCTACCTTCAGCGGAGACTAACCTACGATGGTAAATCGAGAACTGGCAATCAAGGTTTTTCGTTGCCTTGTGAAGTAGGTTCTTTCCTACTGAAAAAATTGGTTCCTTGGCCGGAAAGTTTTACTACGAGTATGGAATTGATGTCGCGATTTGATGAAAACGGTTTGCAGAAAGTTGTTCAAGCCTTGAGCCAAGCAGTCGCCGACTCAGATTTGGAAGTTATCAATGCAAACACTGAGGCCATTTCTCAAATTTTCCAGAATGTTTGGGATGATGCCATAAAGCTTGATCGCAGAATCTCGGGAGTATCCAGGTCGTTCTCTACTATCATCGGGATAGTTTCCACAGGAATTGGTACATACTTTGGGGGACCAGCTTTTGGGACCGCTGTTGGCATTCTTGCAGCTGTTGGAATGAATGTTAGCGGAAAAATCGAAGAGAGCGTGTCCGACGCTCTATCAGAAAAGGTGCTCAGGTACTTTTCGAAGGATTACACTTGCACTGTTATGGATTTCAAGCAGGAAAAAAATTGAATTCCTGAAGTCAAATAAAGAAACGCCTAATCCAATTTAGCTTGAATTTCTTTGTTCTGCAAGGCAAAGAAAGTTAAGAAGAAAAAGTAAACTAATCCAAGAGAAATGAGTAGAATGCCTACTAACTCAAAAATCGAACCAAACCTTGCAAGTAGGGCAACTCCTTCTGTGAGATTATTGCCAGAGATCACAAGAATTATTCCAACCCCTAGCATGAGAAATACTCTTACATAATAGTCCAACAACATAGCCATTATAACGGCACGTCTGGCAGTCAAAACTAATGTAACTTTGTGAGTGAAAGACTTGTCTTTTAGTTAAGCACATTGCCAATAGTCAAGAAAAAACATTCTCCAAGATTGGAGAATCAACGCTGACTGATCCCATTTGAGTGCATCATTTCCTTGAAAGCTTGTGCTGCGCTGCTCCCAGTTTTTGGCTTTGAAAATCTAGGATCTGTTGCAACATACAGGATGAAATCAACTGCCTGTTGCAAAGTCAGGCCTTGAGATTTGGGCAAATTTTCTGTTTTGGATAGTTCTAGAAACTCGTCTCTAGTTTGAACGGTAACGACATACTGGCCGTCATCACATTGCTCCATGTTAAAATGGAGATTTCTTTTTGCAGGCATACTCATCATTTTTCACTTTTCTTTTCCATCGTAATCCTAAGAACAGCAATCTCTGTTTTGAGATTCTTTAGAAGTGCTTCTATCTTTTCCAATTGTTTTGAGATCTCTTTGTTTTGGAACATTTCATACACTTGAATAATCTGGCAAGCTATTGTTTCGTTTTTTGATTTCTTCAATCTGAGCTGTGAGATTAACATACGTCTCTTCTAGCATCTTTGTTTTCTTGTTGTTGTTCTTCACTGCAACTTGAGTATCAATTAAGTCCATTAACAGGCGCACAGATGCACGATCATTGAAAGTGCTCATGTATTTGATGCAGGCTTCGAGGATTCTCTCGGATGGTTCCGTTTTGGGATCTACACTTTCAATAAAATCTGCGAGAGTCTTGTTCATTTTGTTCTTCTTTGCGGCGTTGCCTGCTTGTGAAAATTTTGCTCTATCCTCAGGAGACATTGTTTTTAGGAAAGAACCGCGTGGCAACAAGAATTGGAAATATTTGGACCAATAAAAAGCCAAACATCTCGAATTTGCAAAAATATTGGAAAGTGTAAATCTCCTGCACAAAACCGCCCTGTTTTAGTAGTTCTTGTATTCTAATCCCAATCCCTTTCTCTACTTATGAAGGTCCATAGCTCAGCTAGCCAGATTGCAGGAGTTTAAGGAGAGATCGCTTTCAAGTCCTATAACAGGGAAAGTGTTTTGCGATATTAAAACTGAAAATGAACAGGTGCGAATCTCAAAGATAATGAATTTCCTATAGGATGAAATTTCCGTATAGGGGATGGTCAGCCCAAAGGATGGTCGTGCATGGAATTTCCTTAATTATCGCCTAATGCTTTCATTCCCTGTTCCTATGTCTCTGCTTAATCCTGACCGATTTGCTCGTGTCAGTGCCATCGCTAGCAACCCACTAATGACGACTGATCAAGCCTATTCCGCTCTATCGCTACTTCGAGATTTGCCTGACGCTTTCACACAGGAGAAGTCTAGAGAAGCAGCTATTCGTTCCCACCCAATCGATCGCGATCATTCCCATATTCCTGATCTCAAGAACAGGGGGCTCAGGAAGAAGCAGAAGAACACGCAACGTCGCAAGTTAGACCCGCAGATTCGCAAACTCAAAGTGATGCCCACATGAGAATCCCCAAGTCGTGCGTTCCTGTTCGTTGCAGTCATCGCAAAGTTTGCTCGCAAAGTAGAGCTCATTAGAATTCTCGAGATACCCGTCGCTACACGGCACTTTGTTCACTCTCTATGCGATGTTAGAATGCAGGATTGCGAGATCTGGATTCCTATTTGCAGTCGCGTCGCATGATGTCGTTTCTAGGAATCTTGTTTCGACCATTTTGTTATTGGACATATCAACACTTGCCTGTTCTTGATTTTCAAACAGACAGAGATCTAGGCACTACTAATCATTCAAGACTCGTTCTAAGCTTTTAGAGCAGAGTCCATTTTGGGTCTTGTTTGTCCCGTTTATAGGAATCGGTTTAAATAAATCATCGTAATTCTCCCAGATTAAGGTAAAGCACACATGTCACAAACACAACAAAACCAACAGACTGTAGAGAAATTAGACGAAGAGCAAACGGCTCAACTCGCAAAGACCGATCGGATTTCACACACTGCACCAAAGCAGACAAAGCAAAAAGTCAAAGTCGAAACCTCAGAACAGCAACTCTGGCATGAGAGAAAACTAGAACTCGCAGCTCCAATCTTCGTAAAGCTTTCTCAGGAAACTTTCAACAGCAAGCGATTAACTCCCAGAGAAATTCGCTCCGTTGTTTCAACCGTCTATCATGCCACGCGTGAGGGTAAAAGCGATCTCCTAAAACAACTAAAAGCGGTGACACCCTCCACTAAGATTTAGAAAAAATCCAAAAAATTTTGCTCGAACACTGTCCAAATTATAGGGTGAGACCTTTTCGGAACTTTACTTGCGGATCGTGGAATTACGACCAAAAAAAGGTCGAAGATTCATAGCTTGATCTTTGGGAATTGAACATCTTTTTCCGGTAGGTTTTCCATTCTTGCGGTACGAATGATATACGAAGTAGTAGCTATGCTTTAGCGTAACACCATTGCCCAAATCCCGATTTCTGAGCTCCTCATGCACACCGGAGCTTTTTTTACCACATTTGGGACAGAAAAAAACCATATCTTGCGTTTGCGCTACGATTTCTTATATTTTCAGATATAACAAAATTACATTAAGTTTAGGATTTTTATCCAAGACGAGGACCGTTCGACTGAATAAGCTGTAATTTCTGGATGATCATGAATTTCGGGAATTTTCTTTTCTTTAAAGGTTACATTTTTTCACGAATATTGTTCGAGAATGTCTCTGGAATTACCTAATGATGAAGACTCAGAGCTTTGGGACTCTGTAAAGAAGACCATCCAAACTTTTGTTTCATTCGAGGATACTCGTCACTACGATCTTGTTACGGGCTTTGTGTTAGCTACGTATATTCAAGATCAAGTCCTTGAGTTTGCACCATATTTGCAATTGATAGGGACTCCAGCAAGTGGTAAGAGTACTTTGCTGAGAGTACTGGAAAGACTTTGCTTCAACGCTCACCGATGTGTGAGTGAAACCTCAGCGGTTCTGTTTCGAACGATCGATGAACAATATCCGTGCACGCTTCTGCTAGATGAAGTAGGTAGCTATACAGGTGAGCTTCATGAAGGCGTCTTAGCGATCTTGCGGGCAGGTAATGAGATGGATGCGGTAGTCCGTCGAATTGTTGGCAAAGAGGATCTCAAACCAAAGGAATTTCGATGCGGAGGAATGAAGGCCTTCGCAGGCTCAAAAGGATTTGAAACGGCTCTTTCATCTCGATGCATAAAAATTGTCATGCAAAGAGTGAAGAACACAAAATTTCGGAGAAAGAGCAAGACCGAAATAGACAACACATGTAGCCCGGTTAGATCACAACTTACACAGTGGAGGGGGATAAACAAAAGTAGACCGCTGTTTGAGGACCTAGAATTGTTTCACTCGTACGATCGGGTGTATGATATTTTCAGGGCGTTGATGACAGTATGTCCGGATGATCGAAGTCGACAAATTCTAATTTCACTCGGAACCGAAATGGCGGAGGAAGCCAAGGAAGACGAAGGTGATACAATAGACGCTATCGTCAAGGATGCCATTCTCTTCCTGGTAAAAAGAGATAGTATGAAAGAGGGAGACCCTATTCCTATCAAATTGATTACCTCCACAATAGCTCTAGGAAGTGATAGTTCCAATGTCAACTCTTGGAGAGTGGGTCAAGCTTGCAGAAGACTAGGATTGAAAAGAAAGAAGATTGATAATGAAAGGTGTATTCTTTACAAAGCTAGTACATTAGGTACAGTTGGTACATTTCAGGAGGGTGTCCCTGGTACAGAATCAAATTCAAAGTCTGAGAACAACATGTCCTATCAAAATGTACAGAATGTACAGAATGTACCGGCCGGTCAGGTCAATCTGACTTTGTAGAGGACATTTATTTGGCTTCAATCCATAACGGGGCGACATGCGAGGTCTGTGCGAGGAAGTTTGGCATAACCACTAAAGCAGTAAGCCGGGGCAGTATTCTAAAAATCGGATATACGAAATGGGGGTATCTTCCAATGACGTTATGTACCTTTCATGATTGGTTAGAGGATAAACGCGCCGGAGCAAGTAGCACTTTCAGCGACCGTTTGGATTTTGTCAAAGCCTGTTTGCTAGCCGGAAAGTTCAGAGATCCCGAGAACGCTCAAGAGTTACTAGATGCAGTCCCTCCTCCGCATATCGTAGCTTTGGAGATGCTCTAGGGAGCTACAGTAGAGAGGTTTCTAAATTAGCTCAGCCGCTATGACTTCATCCGGGAGATCTACTAATGGAGCCTGAGGATTATCTGCAACAAATTCTTCTAAACTTCGAGTTTCAAGTCCTTGCTTACGAGCGAACGACCAATAGTGAAAAGTACACTGCCGGCCTTTAGGGTCAGCTTGCTCCGGGTAAAAAAAATCCTCAAAGGTAGTGAATTTTGCCTCAGTTTCGATTTCCCAAATTTTACAGTCGTAACAAAAATTGTTCGAATCTTGCATATGGGATCATGCATAGTAACTAATACTTAAGCTAATGGAAATCAAAAGCATAAGGAACAAACTGCTCTACATGAAATAGCAAAGGCTTGAAAAGTATCTTAATCTCGAATAAATCCTCATTTTTTTACTATTATACAACGTGAATTCAAGTCGCAGATGAAAAACCGCAGGTCTTGAATTCAAATTTTGACGAGTTGATAAATAATGATTAGAGCACCATGGCCACTTTAACTCAAAACCATACTTCGTAATTTTATACAGGTCTTGAATTCAGAATCTCTTGTGTCCATATACACGCTTTTTATATCTCCAAAGACTTAGGCGATCATGGCGAAGTATTCGCTTCTACTGAATCTGGATGAGCTAGAGACTAAGATCTTGGAGAGCCTCACTGCAATTCGAGGCCTTAACAAAACTGATGTTATGAAGACCTTACTTCGAGAAGAGAGTCAGCGAATTTTGACAGCTGTAAATTCTCCTTCAAGTCCACGTTCGTTCAATGGCAAAGTCGAGAAAGAAGCTCACGCTATGACTGCCTAAAAAGTGAGAAAAACAATGTTCTTCCAAAAGAAAAAAGAAATTCCGGTGATCGAAAAAACAGCAGGTAACGACGGCTAACCCTTGCAAACGGACAGCGTGCTCATGTCGTCAAAGTGATTCATCGCGAAGATGGCTTGGGAAATGATTTCGGCGAAGACGTGACGCGTTCAAGGGAAAGAACTCGGCAAGAGATTGAACAGCAAATTGAACTTAACTCGCAGCAATCTCAGGTAACAGGCAAGCCGTTTGTTCATAGTGATGGCCACGGAGCGTACGTCGATTTGCCAAAACAGGCAGACGCAGAACAAGAGGCATTGCAAGAGAGAATTAAGCAAGAATTGCAAAGAGGCGATTTGCAGCATGGACCCACATCTACAAGAGATCGTGAAATCAGGCGCGTTTCTGCTTTAGAAATTCCGAGTTTGAAAAAGCGCTCAGAAATGTGGGAATTGGTAAAGGGCGAAAATTGATTGTCAGGAAATCCCAACATTATCGGAGTAGAAGTGTCAGCTTTCGAAGTGGAATCGCGAGGTAGCAACAAGAAGATTGTGCGAGTAAGAAAGTATCCGAACCATTTTCGGATTGTCACGTGTAACTTATTCCGCGAGGACAAATACATCGCGATTCCCAAAGAGAGCTTACCTGAGCTCATCTCTGCGCTCATGAAGCTTCGGGGAATTTATGAACTTGGGAAAGACCCAAGCTACTTACCGAAAGTCGAAGAAAAGAACGATGCTGAGTTGTTACAAATTGCGAGTGTGTAAATTATGACGAATAAGAGTGTAAGTGAAGACAGAATAAACGAAATCGTAGAAAAATTGACGACCGCAGTTCACGCAGAACTGGATGGACCGATTGCTCGATTACATGAAGCGGCTGAAAAATCAGATCGGTCGCAAACAAGACTCGCGAAAAAACTGAGAAAGCTCACAAAGCGTGCTGCGAAAGAAGTAGCAAGACAAGTCGCAACGACGATGTATGAAGAAGATCTGGGAGATACAGTCGGAGATGGTGGAAGCCAACCCGTGCAAGACTTCTTGAACAGCGACTCGGATTCTGATTCCGACTCGGACATTGAAGTTCGAAAAGAAGACGAAGCCATGACGTACGAGCAGAAACAAGATTATCGGCGCAGAGAGATGCCGAAAAACTACATTCGCAGGCCGAGAGGGACGCATTCTGAAAAACTCGAAGCAGGCGGCGACCCATACGCGTGGTTCAAAAGTTTGTGGGCGATGAACCGAGATGTCCAAATCCAAACAGGTGAAAAGAAACCCGGGTCTTACAACGGAAAAGAAATGCCCGATTGGTTCAAGGAACTTCATCGACTCGACAAGAACGAACGCAGAAAATCAGGAGAGTCTTTCCTTTGATAACTTCGCCATTTAACGGACGAATTCCCAGAGAGAGACCTAGCCAACAAGGGAATGTCGAGAACTACTCGATCAATCGATGCTCAAAGTGCGGGAGACAACTTAGCACTGACACTGGGTTTACAGCAACACTAGCGGGCTATCTCTGCCAACCCTGTTTTGAGACGACTCAATTCATTGCAGCTACAATTGCTAAAAGACTCGTAAAGGGTCAGGAAGTGCCATCGACTTCTCCAACTCACGCTCAGCGCATTGCCGATGTTGAGAGAGCACTCCGGAGAAAATACAATATTGCGTAAATCAAACACAAAAATATTAGCTAAGACATTTCAAAATTAGGAGTAGCAAAAAGAAAAGAGAAACACCCCCAAAACTGTTCCCGGCAAAAGTTCAGTCTTGAGGGTGATAGGATAGTAATGTAATTTGGTTGGCAATTATTTAGGCATATTTGATTCAGGAGAGATGAGAAGAGTGTATGAAAATCAGCATACACAGGCGAAGAAGGATGGGTTTGCCCTGGAGAGTCTGGCAGCCAAAGCTTGTGCAAAGATTCATGACAAATTCCCGGATTTTATTTCAGTTTGGCTTGGGCAAGAATCCTATCTCGGAGCCGAATCCATTGCAACCACTGACTTTGTTGTTGGTTACAAGAAAACTGCCTTCTACTTGGAAATGAAAAACACCAACGGTAAATACTATGCTTCCCAATATCCAAATCTCAGGAGTCCCAAATCAGAATTTACAATCTTTGCAAAGATGAAAAGTGATGATGCTACTTGCAATTACTTTAGGAGTTTTGGTCTAGATTCAGCACAACTAGGCAAGAAAATTGTAGATTGGCCATTCAAAGACAATGGTCAAATTAAGAGAAAGTATCGCCAGCCCTACAACAAATTGATCTGCATAATCTCCCAGAGAGCTGGAATTGAACCTGATACAACTAGTGGTATATTGAAGAGTTCTGCCCCTAGTAATGATGTAGAATGTAAGGAAAGTAATCTAGTATCTAATGAAGAGTTAGAAGATGATCTAATACTTGGAAAATTAGAGCTCTCGGGGGCAAAATCTCCCAGAATCATGGAAGTTAAACACAAACTAAGGTCATTTCTCCAAGAACATTGGGCTCGGTTTTCTAGAAAATTACGAGGATCTGCCTTCAGGCATCAGAACTACGAAGTTGATTGTTCATGGTGAATGAAACGACAGAAACTATCTTCTCTCCGGTGTGGATTGTCTCATGCAAAGCTTGCGACAAAAAAGATTGGAGAGAAAAGAAGCATGCTTACCTGAACATCACTGACACTGAAAAAGAGATCAACCGCAAGATGAACAAACTCCTGAAACATATGCGCAAAAAACACAGGTTTGATCTCGAAATGCTCGGATTTTTTTCTCTTTTACAAAAAACTCCAGAAATGAATCTCTACGATGTGAAATGATAATGGTTAGTCTGTTGTCGTATGGTTTTGCAGGAGATCTGCAAACAGTTCGCTTTTTCTCTTTCTTGTCTAGAACTCATGAAACAAAGACGCAGACTGACACCCTCTGTTTTTGGAGATAAGATAAGAAAATGAGTACAATTTCTTCACAAGTTTCTACAGCACCGCTAGGAATTTTGAGCATCCAGCCAAACTTTAATTCGGGCGGCTCATTCTTCATTGAAAATTTCTACTTTAATGGGCCTTGTCAGATTGCAAAAACTGATGGCACTCACACTTCGATAATTTACTCTTCTGCGAGTTCAGGGTCTTGGACTGGTGCAAACCTGCATGCAACAAACGCAGTTTACATCACTATGGAAAATCTTGGGAGTTCAAGCGAGATCTTCGGATATGACGGGCTGTATTTTACTTTCTAGACATCGAGTTCGAACCTTGAAAGGTCTAGGCCGTCACGTTTTCTGAAACACCAAAATGCTCCTTGTTCATAGGTAGACTAGCGCATCTGCGAGAATTCTATTCCTTAATATATCAGAAATCATCCATCAAAATCCTATGACATTACCATACGAAGAACAGCAAAGACTCGCACAGAAATATACCCAGCAACTTCTCGAACTTATGTCGCCCGGAGATGTTGAACAGGTCATTGAGCAGTTTGTTTCAAAGAAATATGGCACAGACAAACTCGACGACATGTTGTATGAAAGATCGTAACTCGTGATTTACAAGGGAAAGTTCAGGGACACTCCCTGTTCATGGCGCCTTCGGCGGTGAGAAATCCGTCAGGGCTTTCCCTCAAACTTTACATCTAAGAATCAGGCCGGTTTTGTTACTGCGATTTTTTTTGCCAAAAAAAAGAATCAAAATCCAGAAAGGCACTCCTGATTCTCTGAGTGTTAAGCCAATAATTGGGCATCAGAGATCCATTTTTGCAACAAATTTTACTGTCAAGAAAAGTTCAAATCACAAATGTCGATCCCGATTAAGGTGAGCGTGTTGGAACATTTGTCATATTCCTTGCCATATGTTGGTCTGGAGAACCTGACTTGGCCGAATTTTACCCGTGATCGAAAGGGATTGATACTTTGCCGTCTCTTGAAAGCTTAGAGATTTTCAACTCCAGGAATGAAAGGCTCGGAAATACTGGACTTAATCCAGATTTATCGAGACGTTTTTAACTTCGAATCTCTGAAAATAATCAAATTCCTGAGGGAACATTTCGTGACAGTTCGACAGATGTCCTACTCTCTAGATATTGATAGGAGTACGTTGATGAAACATCTTTCAAAACTTGAAGAATACGACATAGTCACATCTCAAAAAATCGAGTTGGCCGAACACAAAGGCCGAATGGGCAAATTCTATACGTTAAATGACGAACAATATCACCAATGGAGAACTAAAGTAATAGCATATTTACTCAAATAATTGAATTCTATAACAATTTTCTAACAATTCATCTAACTCTGTCTCTTGGCCTGTTAGCCATAGCAATTGATAAATGCAGTTATCCCTGTGTATCGGGACCCATATGTTCACCAAAGCGACATATGTCCGAAATAGAACATTTCACAATCACCACTCAAAAAGGGCTGAAGGACTTGCCAGTCTGCTCATCATCTTCGCGGTTGTTGTTGTTGCTTTTCTCGCATTTGTATATTATCAACAAAATGGCTCCTCTGCGAAATTGAATCTGCCTGATGTTAGTCTGACGCCAGCATATTGGCAAAGAACAGGTTGGCCCATCACGGGTCCGAAAGACTCAATTGGAGATTCTGATTCAACCAGCTTCACTGTAACTGTTCACAATGACTCTCAAAATCAAAGCTCACAATATGCGAATCTCATTGTTACAGCGATAATAGATCCGCAAATATCGGGAATTTCCATTGCTCCCTCATCTCAGCCTGTCAGCGATTTGATTTATCATGGTACAAGCAATTCCATGCAATTCAATATCCTGACAGCAGGTGCAGCAGCTCACGGGGATTATACAATAGAAATCAAAGTAAGCTATGAAGGAACTGTTGTTGCTCAAGAAAATGCAACGCTAACTGTTAGTTGATATTTTTTCTGCTTCCCGAGTCCTGACATGGAGCAAGATCTGATTGTCCGACAAGAGTTTTTTTGATTACATATCTGATTGGTTCAAAATTTTACTCAAGAGTGGAATCCCTGCTCTGATGATCGGTCTGGGTTGGCTCGAAACTTTTCTCGGTTCTTTGTGGCTAAGTTCAAGCGGTACTAGCTCCCCTGTTTATTGGTCTAACGCTTTTGTGGGAGTGAGTATGATCTTGCTCGGGTATAGAGGATACACGAAAGAGTTAAAGCTATCAAAATCTTCAAATGAAGACGAGAGATAGCTTCTCCGACTGTTCAGGTGTAATGAGTGTTGGACTATGCTGCAATCACTGATGAAAATGGAATTGCCAAATTTGAGAACGTTGAGACTGGGGTTCACAAAGTTAGAGCAGAAATGGAAAGCTATGAGCCTTGGCAAGGATTAGTTGAAGTAAAGTCGGAGGATGCAAATTCAAAAATCTCAATGAATCCTATGACAATCGATTTCATCAATCGTGAAAATCAAAGACTTCAGGGCACAATCAGGTCTTCAGTACTAATAACAGAGATTGTTGAGAGTTCTCGATGCAGCGAACACCTTATCAAATTGGCTTCTCCCGTGCTAAAAAATTATGCAACAAAACAATTTGAAAAAACAAGTAAACAAGCATTCAAACAAATTAATGAGTTAAGAACGACCAGAGATTCTGGAGGGCTTCATTTTATCACCGAACATCTGAGTTTTGGATACTTTAAGGATAAAAAGAAGTCTAAGATATTGCCGTCAAAACAGTAGGCAAAGACTAAGCAGTCAGTTCCCTTGCTTTCATTAGAAGATTTTGAATTTCTTCCATTCTGTCTAATGGAATATTCACTGCGTTGCATCGTCCCCAATTTACTGCTCCGAGAACAACTTTGTCATCATTCTTGAGCACGTAAATTCTCTCATCTTTCGAGATTTCTATATGTCCGAGATCTTGGATTGTCATTTCACGAAGCCTGAGTTTCAATATCAGGACTTGAAACGTAAGTTCCCGGATTGTGCGCACTGTCACTATACAAAATTTGAGTGACGGTAACTTTGTGGGTCTCAACAACAGGATCGCTTGCATTGAGAACTGGGTCTGAAGTAATATTCCAAGCGAGAGATGGGCAAACTGAGAGTCCTGCGGCTTGCTTTCCTTTGTAGGTTTGGGTGACTGTGATTTTGTTAGTCGAAGCTATTGTAGACATATCAAAGATAGAAAATATTCAGGAGAATTTTAATCTTACACCGCCTAAAAAACAGGGAAGACACCTACGGTCTACTGCCACAAAACATGATCAGGAATTACCCATCAGAACGGGAATTCCGATTTTTCACTTTTATGAAATTCTTTGTGAGCACTCTTTGCCTGTTTCTTAGTCATACCTGCATGTTGAACTAACAAGACTTCAATGTGATGCCTGATATCTTCATCAGCTTCAAGATTTCGAACAGGATGCCACTCAGACATGATTTTGTGGAAGTGTCGGACTTCTGATAACTCAGCGTTCGTCATTTTTCCCATCTCAATTTATGGAATTGAAATTTGCTTGGAGTAAATCGTCTAGTCCTAAAGTGCCGTCATTGCTTTGGGATTGCAACGTCTGAGTGATTTGATGTTGCAAGTTCTCATCTGAATGAGTTAGTTTCTTTCTCTTAATGACGATTTTACCTTGAGAAAAGTTGCTCACAAATTTTGCTCCGCGCTCATTAATTTGCTTCTCTGCCTCTTCAGTACTCAGAACAACATCTTCGAATTCATCATTTCCAGCACGAAACAATGTGATCTCTGTTTTGGCTAGTCTGTATAATTGATCATATTTTTCCTGAAACGAGACTTTGCTTTCATCAATATCTTTGATTTTAGTTGTAACTTCTAGAGTCCTTTGACCAAGTGGTAAAAATCTCAAAGCTTGTTTTAGAGCTTCATAGGTTACAGTCATAGTTGGACTATCACCAAGAGTCTTCATGAATTCTGGTAAGATAATCAGATCACGCGACATGCTAGAGAAGGCTGTTCTCAACATCTCTGTGCTAGGGGTAGAATAGTTAGAAGCATCAGCACCCCGAGGAACATGATTCATGAGATTGTCCACCCAATTTGGGGGAATCTTTCTCAGCTCAGCTATAGTCTGGAATCTCTTTCTTAGACAGTAAGGTCTAAACCGAAATGTCCCATCAAATTTTGTTGGAAGTCCAGCTAAAGCTGCCAGCTCACTTACAATTGTATCCATGCTTCCGGGATTTGCACTGTTTTTGCTATCAAAACCTGAGAGAAACAAGTATGATTCATTTGTGATTTCTTCGCCCTTCTCTTTCCTTTCTTCAAAATATGTAATCAAAGCTTGCCGTACATCCTCAAGAGCAAATGATGTGCTGTGAATTTTCATCTTAGTGGAAGCAGATGGAACCGCAATTGCCCAAGGGGTTTTCTTGTGTATGAATTCATCCTTAATATTCTTGAATTTCAAAGAACAAAGTGTTCTGGGTCTGAGTCCTGTTTCTGCAAAAAGTAACAGGTAAGCTCTGTCTCTAGCCGTTGTGTTTGCTCCTCTCTCCGAAGCTTTGAGATACATCTTCAAAATTTCTTCAGAAGTAGGGATGTAATCTAGCACTTCTCCTGATTGAGTATAGTTTGTGACACCGGGCTCTGAAAGTTCCATTCTATGATATTTGTAGAATGACTTCACAGCAGTAGAAATTGCAAATTGAACACTGGCTTTCCCCGTGTAACTTTTTAGAAAATTCCTGAATATATTTTCTGCTTTGAATCTGACATCTTGTTCTTGAGAAAGAAATTCTTTCTTCCTTTCTGTTAGAAGTTGATCTGGGTTTGAGTGAACAAATTCAGCATAGTAGTGAATCCCACCAGCATAGTTGCACCTAGTTTTCTCAGAAGCCCTCCCATTCTTGATTCCATAGAGCCAATCTTTGACACTGGGAAAGTTGTCCTCAACATACTTTCTTATGCTGACTTCCCCTTTCTTGGGTCTGCCCTTGTTCATGGGGACAAAAGATCATCCCATGTATCTGTAATTAGGACTGCCCTAAAATAAATGTCTTTAATGAATTATTATCATAAAACAAACTTTACTAAAAGGTTTATCGGACCATTTCCGTTGCAAAAACAGGAAATTCCCTCAAAAAAGAGAGGACGTCTCTTTTTGTTTGCAACAACTGTGGGAAACAAATTTTCGAAGGAAGACCTGAAACGATTGAAGTTTTGTGACGTGGGCGGAATAAAGATTCACTTAGTCTTTGTTTATGATTAAGGAATTTTTCAATGCGCCCAGATAATGGAATAAAATCAAAAGACGAAACGCATGCTCAAATTTCCAGAAGCTCTCCGCCGTCCACTATTCTCAGCTTTGTCTCAGGACTCTCAGTTTTGAGAATGCCTGCTATTGGGTTCGGATCTTCTCTGGTCTCCTGCCAGAGATTCCAGTGCATAGGAACTAGGATTTTCGCCCTCAAGTCTCTTCCTGCCATCGCAACTTTCTCCGCGCTCATGTAGTACGGCTTTTCGGGAGTGGGAATCTGCTTGCCAAAATTCAAGAGCGCCACGTCGATTTCGAACTTTTCACCCATTTCTCGAAAGCCCGAAAAGTAAGAAGTGTCCCCACTGTGAACCACATTTCCGCGGGCCGTTTCAATTAATATCATAACCGCACTCGATTCGTAAGGGTCCCTCGATTCAAACGCCCTAATCCTCATTGAATGTGAGATGTCAAGGACTTCTCCAACTGAAATGGTGATCGTATTCGATTTCTGTAGACCGCCGGCAACAACTTTATTGACTGCAGATATCGGTCCGATGAATGGCGCGCCGGAGGAATTCACGATACCGGTGATGGTTGCAACATTGCAGTGGTCTTCATGCTCGTGAGTAGAGATTACCGCCTTAACCATCTTGACTTTATCAGGTGAAAACGGAATCGGGAAAGTTCTATGGGTCGTTCTCTTGGAATCCGGCGGTACAAGCCACGGATCGATGTATATCACGTCTTCTTCGTACCGGATTACAAAGCCAGCTCCACTTAGTCCCCAGATACGCAGCGTTTCTCTACTGTGCGAATCTTCGATTTCTTCAAGAAGACTATGAAATCGTTCTTGCATATGGAATACATTCAAGTAACACCTCTAGTAAATGATTTTTTTCTTTGAAGTAGATCGTTCGTGTAGCGGAAGAACGATTTTTTACCCTTCTCCTGAAAACTCACTTCAAGACACTTGCCCAGAAGATCGAGTCGCCAGAAGGTTAGAATCTCCCTAGACATCGGAGAAAACGAAAAGGATCCGAACGAATTCAGAGATGCCGTAGTACTTGCAGACAAGCTCGGATTTGAGGTTGCCTGGCTCGGAGATCATTTCATGCCATGGATGGACAGCGGAAATCGCTCGGCATACGTCTGGTCCCTAATGGGATCAGCTCTCCAGGCATCGAGAAAAATCAAGGTGGGTCCGTACGTCACAACTCCGATTGGAGCGAGATATCATCCCGCGATAATAGCGCAGGCTTCAGCTACTCTGGATAACATGTACCCCGGAAGATTCAGATTGGGAGTGGGTACGGGGGAAGCTGTCAACGAAGCGATGTTTTTGCCGGAAGGGTGGCCCCAGTGGAAAGAGAGAACTGATAGGCTTACAGAGGGTGTCGAGCTAATGAGGAAACTATGGTCAAGTGAATCTTATTTTGATTTTCAGGGTTCATATTTTAAGATGAATAAGGTATTTCTGTACACAAAACCAAAAACTGATCTCAAGGTCTACTTTTCAGCTGTGGGAGAGAAGTTTGCAGAGATCTCCGGCAGGAACGGCGACGGGTTGATCACGCTGGGCTCGCGCAATCATTTCGAGAGATGCAGGGACATTATTTTTCCAAGTTTCGACAATGGCGCGAAAAAGTCCGGCAAGGACCCGTCCAAACTAGAGAAGATACTTTCGCTGAGCTTTACATTTGAGGATCCAGAACATTACCTGAAATCGCACAAAGAACATGCAGGCAACCTTGTGAAGAGCGCCCTAAACGAAGCCGACCCCCGAAAGATCGACAAGATGGGAGCAGAGCTTCCCGATGATGTCATTTTGAAGAGTACCAATTTCTGCTCTAACTGGAAAGATGTTATCGAGCTTATACACAAATTCGAGCAGATCGGAGTGAGCCAAATAGTGCTTCCTTCAGGCCCGGATAAGAAGAAGATTCGAAAGTTTGGAAAGAGAGTGCTTAGAGAGTTTTCGTAGATGGGGACTCAACTCCTCTAGAAATTGTTCAGGCCAACCTTTGTTTCACATAGTATCAAAACCTGAGACTCCAGTAGTCAAAAACAAGAAAGTCGTTCAGGACTTTTCCGATCCTATCCAAAATTCCTACCGGCCAATTTTAGGGAAGAATCCATCAAGAAATTCGTCGTCTGGAAACCAAACTTGTCTGCTCAAAAAACGCGGCAATCTTTATATAATCTCGTTAGGGCGCGAAGTACTAATTTGAAGAATAAAGGAAAGGTTCTAGCCGTTTCGCGCATGATCGTAATTGCGATCGTCGTAATTGTAATCATCATCGCAGCCGCAGCAGCATACGTTGCCTTAGCAACGAGCTCCACCACCACAACAACATCGACAACTTCTACCCCAACAACAAGTACGAGTACGGGGCAATCGACTACCTCGTCATCGCCCAGCACAACCACAAGTTCTCAGCCCACAACAAGTACAACATCTTCCCCCACGTCTACGGGAGGAGGGGTCAATACTCTCACAATCGATGACATCGGATGGCCACTCGCCTCTCTGAATCAAGAGCAGTCTATCAACGCGATCCCCTTTCCGAACTGGTTGACATACACTGTTTACCAGTCGCTTGTGACTCTTGATGGAAATGCTCAAGCAAGCACGGGCGCTCTTAACTTCGTGCCAATGCTAGCAAGTAATTGGACCATTTCTCCAGATGGATTGACTTACACATTCCAGCTGAGAAGTGTAAACTTTTCTTCGGGTAACCCGGTGAACTCGTACAGCCTTTGGGCAGAGTTCTACGGGTTGTACTACCTCACCGCGAACAACTCCTATTGGTGGCTTGATTATCCAGTTTTCAACATGAATGATTCGAACTTCGGACCTGCGGTCCTCGCCATGTTGAATCAGACGAACGCGGTTAACAGCCCGAGCTCGGCGTTACTCGCTATTATGCAGAACAGCACTTGGCCGATCTACGTGACCGGTCCGCATACACTCGTTTTCCACCTCAAAGCTCCATTCAACTTCTTCCTCGGAACTCTGGTGGTTTTCCAAGGACTGGTCTTCGACACACAATGGCTTTTGGATCACGGAGGATTTGGACTGCCAGGCACCTACAACTCCTACTTTAACTCAAACCCGATTCCGGGTACCGGACCCTACGTTGTAACTTCGGTTTCCACCAACTCTTTCGTCAAATTCTCGAAGAATCCAACTTATTGGGCTAACAACATGACCGCTGCCCAATTGCAAGGAAATGAGTACCTTGATCCGGGTCATGCTCAAAACGTCGTAGTCCAAGTGAAGGCGGACGATTTCGCGAGGTTCACCGACTTGCAGGGAAGTACAGCAGCGAGCCCTGTAATCTCTACTATCTTAGACCAAGACTGGCCAACAGTGATAGGTAGCCCACAAACATTCGCATACTCTACAGTTCCGCAAAAGTCGATGTTAATCAATGGGATTGCGATGAACGTCCTGCGTTATCCCACTAACATCACTGCGGTTCGGAACGCGATCTATTACGCGGTGAACTATTCGGACATTAACAATACCGCCTATCACGGCACACTCTATCCATGGGTAGGACCTGAATATCCATCTTGGTCACAGTTCTACAATTTGGGCGGAGCCACCGCATGGCCGACAAACGTTACAAAAGCTCAGGCATTGCTAGCTGCCGCGTGCACCAACGACTCTAATGCCTGCACCAAGAACTTTCCGACATTGGACTTTAGAATCCTACAGGGATGCACTTTCTGTCTTAGTACAGCGACGATTGTCCAGGCTAACCTAAAGGCGATCGGAATCAACGTGAATGTTGAACAAACACCGTCGGCGAATTATGCGTGCGGCCCTAATGGGGTTGCAGGCCCCTGCTCGTTTGCAGCATCTGCAGCAAACAACGGCACTGAATCCCAACTTACTTGGCTCGGAGCTTTCACCTTTGCTCCGGGAGCGGACACACCAGCAGACCCATGGTTGGGATGGGTAAATGGACTGACTCCAGCAAACAACTGGGCCATATATTCTAACCCGATTGTGCAGAAGTGCGACAACGAATTCACTTCCGTCAGCAATACTCAGCAATTGGTAGCAGATTGTACTGCAGCCCAAGCGCAGATCAATCACGACACCCCTTACATCTGGGTTGGTAGTCTAAAACTGGTTGATGGCAGTGGTTCAGTAGTGTGGCAAAAGTCGCAGATTAGCGGCGGTTTGCTAGATCCAGTCTATACCGGTCAGAGTGACACAGTGATCTTCAACACAGTCCAATTCGCTGGCGGATCCTAGACCGAAAGCAAGTTCTGTCGGGGGTTTTCTCCCCGCAGACCGCCCTTTTTTTCTACGTACCTGTTTTCTCTGCAAAGTGGCAGGCTACGAAATGTCCCGGTGAAATCTCCCTTAAAGGAGGATTAATTTCCGTGCATATTTTTTCTGCATACGGACATCTCGGATTGAATCTGCAGCCGCTCGGAGGATTTATCGCACTTGGGACTTCTCCTTTGATCTCGATACTTAGGAGATTTCTCTTCAACGGATCAGGAATCGGAGCGGATTGAATCAGCGTTATCGTGTAGGGATGGCGGGGTTTGCGGATGACCGTTTTCGTGTCCCCGTACTCAACCAGATTGCCTGCATACATCACCGCCGTTTGATCGGACAGATACTGAGCCACCGAAATGTTGTGTGTAATCAGCATGTACGAGAGGTTGTACTTGTTTTGAAGATCTAAAAGTAGCGACAGGATCTGAGCCTGAACCGAGGCGTCCAGAGCGCTCGTAGGTTCGTCTAGAACGATCAACTTTGGCTGCGGAGCTATTGCACGAGCGATTGCGACGCGCTGTCTCTGGCCTCCGCTTAGCTGCTTCGGCGGACGAGATCCTTGCTCTTCCGAAAGACCGACGGCCTCCATGCTGGTCCTGACATACCTGTTAACTTCGGCTTCAGATCCGCCCACGAGGCTGCGGATTGGCTCCGCAATCGTGTCTTTTATCTTGATTCGCGGATCCAAGGACGAGTCAGGATCCTGGAATACCATCTGGATATCGCGGTAAAGTACCTTCGGCTTTATCTTCTCTTTTGCAATGTCAACTCCGTTGAAGATGATGCTACCAGAGGTAGGTGGAACCATAAGGGTGATTGTCCTTGCAAGAGTAGTCTTGCCGCAACCAGATTCACCTACGACGGCAACGGTCTTACCCTTCGGGATTGAGAGTGATACGCCATCGACTGCCCTAACATATTTGCGCTGGCTTCTTCCAAATGGATTGAAACCCTCTCTAATCGGATAATATTTCTTAACATCCACAGTCGTCAGAATGTTGCGATCGTCTACAATATCACTGGGCATATAGGAAACACTCCACTTTATGATCAGGCTGGACTTCGACAAGCTTTGGTGACTTGTGTTTGCAAACTTCCATGACGAAGGGACATCTGGACGCGAACTTGCACGCCTCGGGTAGATTTCGCAGGTTTGGAACGTTTCCCGGGATGGGCTTGATTACGGTCTCATCTTTAGCTCCGGTCGGAATGCAAGAGAGTAAGCCCTTGGTGTATGGATGGAGCGGGTTGGCAAACAGATCATAGACGTTGGCATCCTCGACAACGTCCCCTGCGTACATTACGATAACCCGGTCGGCAACCTGGCTTGCAACCGCGAGATCATGAGTGATCAGCAGAATGCTCGTGCTCACTTCGGTCATCAATTCCCTCATTAGCTTTAACACCTGCGCTTGAGTAGTCACGTCCAAAGCTGTCGTGGGTTCGTCCGCGACAAGAAGCGCTGGTTTTTGGGAGAGCGCCATGGCGATCATGATCCTCTGTCTCATCCCACCTGAAAGCTCGAACGGGTACCTCTCCAGAACTTGCTCGGGATCAGCAATCCTAACCAGCCTGAGATAGCCAATGACTTCATCTTTCATCTCCCCGCTGAGCTTTCGACGCCTGACCTGCGGCAGTCGTGAAACCTTTGGGGTCGAGACCTTGTACGTCTTTTGCATAAAATCGCTCTGGGTTGTCGGATCAAATCCAGATTTCGACTTTCTCAGGTCTCTGATCATGATAGCTTCAGCGATCTGTTCTCCGACCGGGAATACGGGATTTAGGCTTGTCAGAGGCTCCTGGAAAATCATGGCAATTTCCGTACCGCGGTATTGTCTCATCTTCTTCGGCGCAATTGCTAGCAGATTCACGTTTCTGTAGTCAATCGAGCCGCTCTGAACTATTGCAGGAGGTCTGGTGAGTAGACCGATGATCGAGAGCGCGAGAGTGGACTTGCCGCAGCCGGATTCTCCCACTATAGCGATCAGCTGTTTCTCCCCGATTCCCAGGCTAATGTGATCGAGAGCCTTCAAGTCTCCCGCCTCCGATCGGTAAACTATCGTCAGGTCGCTAACGCTGACCAGATTTTCTGTTGACTTTTCGCTCAAATTACTTCGAGTGCATCTCTCAAACCATCGCCCAGAATGCTGTAGCTAACCACCATCAGGGCTATTATCAATCCAGGAAAGACTGGCAACCAGTAATAAGTCAAAACATAGTCTGCATACTCGCTAACCATCCTCCCGAGATCGGCGGCGGGAGGAAGGACTCCTAATCCGAAGTAGCTCAGACCCGAGTAAACAAGAATTACGGTCCCGATGTCCAAAGTCGCGTACACGAACATTGTTAGCAGAATATTTGGAATAACGTGTCTGAACACTATCCTGGGTGGAGGGAGACCCGCAAATCTCGCTGCCTCAATATAATTCTGATGGGATATCTTCAACGATTCACCGCGAGCCAGTCTCGCGTACGGAGGCCACCAGATGATCATTAGGGCGATTGTCATGTTGACTAATCCAGGTCCAAGGGCAACAGCGATCGCGATAGCTAGAATTAGGGCAGGGATCGCGAAGAAAACGTCGGTCAGACGCATCAAAGCTTCCTCAAGAATGCCACCTCGATATGCAGCAAAGGAACCAACCAAGAGCCCAATAATCAACGCAACCGCAATGACTGCAAAACTGATCTCGACATCGTTCGGGATTGCTGCAATTATCCTACTGAAAACGTCTCGACCAAAGTTATCCGTACCCATCAAGTAGCGAGAAGTCGGTGGACTGAACAGGGGCCCAACATGCTGTTGATTTGGCGGAAACGGGGTCAGCTGAACTCCAACGGCCAGCGCAACACCTTCGACGAGAGCGATCCCAAGGAAGATAGCAACCATGATCAACCCCAACATCGCTCCGCGATTTTTCCGGATTGAATGAAGTAAATCGCCGACCCGATCCGTTGCGCTAAGTTTCTCTACTCTTTCGACTTCGTCAACAGATTGCAAATTAGATTTCTCATCCGAGCCTTATCTGTGGGTCGACGACCGCGTACATGATGTCGGCTACCAGATTTGAAACGATTATGATAGTCGCAAAAACCAGTGTGGTTGCAAGTATGCCGGGATAGTCTTGATAGAACAAGGCCTGAACGACATACTGCCCGATTCCTGGATAGTTGAAAATGGACTCGACAAAAACCGTTCCAGTGATCAGCCAAGTAACTACCAGCGAAGAAAGTGTCACGACCGGAATCAGAGCGTTTCGCAAACCATGCTTGAAGAAAATTGTTCCTTCATCCAACCCCTTTGCCCTTGCTGTCTTGATGTAGTTCGCGTGCATTGTGTCGAGCATTGAACTTCTTAGCACACGCGTGATAACTCCAAAAGTTGTCAGCGCGAGTGCTAGACTAGGAAGAATAACGTGCGCCAATGAACTCTCAAAGTACGCCCAGTCACCCTGGAGAAGACTGTCGAGCATCGGGGACCCAGTTATGGTATGTGGGACGTTAAGAGAAATGTCGGCAGCGTTGCCCGACGGCAACAGGCGGGTAAAGTACACGAAGACTATGATCAAGATCAGCGCCATGAAAAATGACGGCGAGGAATAGCCCGCGAGATAGAACGATCTTATGCTTTTATCGATTGGATTGTGATGATAGAGTGCGGATAGCACCCCCAGCACTACTCCAAGAACGATGCTGAATAAAATAGCGAAGAAGGCGATTTGGACTGTGTATGGAAGTGTTTGCTCAATTACCGAGAGAACCGGTATGAAGCCTCGCGTGGGAGATACACCAAAATTTCCGTGGGCGATACCCAGAAGATAATAGTAATACTGAACGTAGAGAGGTCCACTCAAATGAAACTCTTGCGTATAGATAGCCACAAGGCCCTTGTTACCGCATCCGACTCGGCCGAGCCACGCGCAAACTGCATTGCCACCCATGTTGTGGGAAAGAACGAAGGTGATTGTTGCTACGGAGAGGAGGACAAATATTGCAAGAAACGCTCTTCGGATGACGTATCTGAAAATATTCAACCGTGACTTGCAAAATCGACTGGCGTAGAATTGATATTTAAGAGGTTCTGCCTTTTCCTCGGGCGAATCAGTTGTTATGATGAGGCATAAGCTCGATTGGCCAGAAACTGAAATGAGCTTTAATCATTAGCAGAACGATCAATAGTATTTACGAAATAATCCGAGAATTATCGTGAAAGAAGTTACAGTATTCTTAGGTAAACGCGAATTTTCATTTCGTCAATAGCCAATCAGAATATTAGTGCTGGTACCGTAAGCTGGGTCCATGTCGACCCAGACCATTGACGATCTTGACACTCCCTCCCTTGTAGTTGACATGGACATCCTGGAGACAAATCTCCGGAGAATGGCTGATTTTACAAAAGAGTGTGGTGTAAATCTCAGGCCTCACGTAAAGACTCACAAGATTCCCGAGATTGCGAAGCTTCAACTAGACGGGGGTGCAAAAGGAGTGTGTCTACAAAAGCTCAGCGAGGCGGAACTATTTGCCTCGCGCGGAATTACTGACATTTTCATTACAAATGAGATTGTTGGAAAACAAAAGTACCCAAAGCTTGCGCGTCTCGCTGACCAAATAGATCTGAGGGTCGCAATTGACAATTATGATAATGCAGTAGAAATTTCAAGAGCATGCGCCGACGTAGGGACCGAGCTGAAGGTTTTCGTCGACATCGACGTCGGGATGCACCGCTGCGGAGTTGCTCCCATCGAGGCGGGAGAGCTCGCCGACAAGATCTCTCGATTGAAAAACCTCGTCTTCACCGGGATTATGGGCTACGACGGACATGCTGGGCACGGGAAGACGAAAGGGGAGCGGGAAAAAATCTCAAACGACTCGATGGATCAGATCGCAATTGCGCAAAAGGAAATCAGAAGAGCGGGACACGAGATCAGCGTGACCAGCGTTGGCGGTTCGGTCAGCACCTGGCATGATGCAAAGCGACCCGAAGTGACCGAGGTTCAACCCGGGATGTATCTCTTCAACGCGGTAAACCTTGTAGAAGCTGAAGTTGCGAGCGTTGCTGACTGCGCCCTAACAGTTTTATCCACAGTGATGAGCAAGCCGACCGAGGACCGCGCGATTCTGGATGCGGGAGTCAAGGCGTTCCACTTTGACCACTGCCAGTACCCGTGGCTCGTTGGAGTGGAGGGAGCTGAGATCTACGGTTTCTCAGAGGAGCATGCGAACGTTCGGCTCACCGGCGCAAGTCGCTCACTGAAGTTAGGCGATCGAGTAAGAGGAATTCCAGTGCATTGCTGCACATGCATCAACTCGCACGAGGAGATGGTTGCCCTGAGAAAGGGGAACGTCGAGAACGTGTGGAAAGTTGCGGCTCGCGGGCTTATGAAGTAATTTACAAATTCCTCGGCAAAGAGAAGACCACAGATGAAAGTAGCGATTATCGGCGCGGGCAGCGCAGCATTTTCCATAGCCTGGATCAGAGACCTTTGTATAATGAAAAGTGCTCCTGGGAGCACGTTTTCGCTAGTAGACGTGAATCAAGAAAGACTAGACGCGGCTTACGGGCTTGCAAAGAGATACGCCTCAGAGCTCGGGGTTCAAATCAATTTTGAGAAATCAACAAACAGGCGAAAGGCAATTGAAGGCGCTGACTATGTCATCAACACCGCATTTCAGGGCGGTCACGATTACACCGAAAAGTTGCGCGCAATCGGCGAAGAACACGGATATTATCGCGGCATAGACAGCGTCGAGTTCAACTTTGTCTCGGATTACTACAGCACGCTGGGATACAAGCAGTACCAGTTAGTACTTGACATTGCTTCGGACATGGAAGAAGCCTGCCCCGACGCGTTCCTGCTTGAGGTGGCAAATCCGATTTACGAACTGGTGACGCTACTTACAAGGGAGAAACCGAAGATCAAGTCAATCGGTTTTTGCGACGAGTACATCGGCATCTATCCACTGATGATGACTCTGGGCTTGAGTCCGGCCGATGTGGATTTTCAAGTGGCGGGTTTCAACCACTGCATCTGGCTAACTCGCTTCCGCGACAAGAACGATGGGAAAGATCTCTATCCGGTGATTGACGAATGGATCAAAAACAAGTCGCAGGAATTCTGGAAGACGACTGAACTAGGCTTGTGGCAGGAAACTCTCAGCCCCGCGTCCGTCGACATGTACAAAATGTACGGCCTTTATCCGATCGGCGACACGACGAGGAGTTTTACCTGGAAGTACCACTATAATTTGGAGACTGCGAAAAAATGGTTTGGCCACCTCGGCGGGACCGATTCTGAAATTGGACTGGAGCTCAGGCTGAAGAGGTTCCAGGCGGGAGTGGATAAATTATTCAGGTTAACGAATGACCCTAACGCGAAGCTTACAGAAGAAGTACCGCCGCAAAAGGGGCACTCGGAGTTTTCCGATTTCATTGATGCGTCTGAGACCGGAGAGGAAAAGCGGCTCATTCTCAACGTTCCAAACAACGGTCACCTGACACAATTCCCGGAGGATCAGGCGGTCGAACTTCCCATAGCCGTTTCCAAAGGTGGCGCGATGAAGGCTGAAAAAGTGAAGCCATTTCCGAAGAGACTTGTAGAATTTGTGCTAATGCCCAGGATGCTTCACATGGAATGGGGTCTCGAAGCGTTTCGCTCCGGAAGCAGGGAGATGCTCGTAGAAATTCTGATTAGAGATCCGAGAACGAAATCCGAAAAGCAGGCTCGCGAAGCTATTGAAGCAGTTCTTTCTATTCCAGAGAACTCGGATATGGCAAAGCACTACAGGTAGCGGCAAATAATCTCAAATAAACGATTCCTGATTTTCCTAACTGCATCATGAAGATAACAATAGTCGGCGCCGGCAGCGCAGCATTCTGGGTTTCTACCCTACGAGATTTTACGGTGATGAAGAGCGCACCGGGCTGCACGATTTCTCTCGTGGACGTGAACAACGAACGACTGGATGCTGTTTACGATATCGCAAGGAGATACGTGAAAGAAGTCGGCGTGGACATCCATTTTGAAAAAGTGGACAGCCGCCGGAAGGCGATGGAGGGCGCGGATTTTGTGGTGAATACCGCCTGGGTTGGTGGGCATCAATTTGCAGAGAAGATGAAAACGATCGGCGAAAAACACGGGTATTACATGGGCATCGACCACCGGCAGGTCAGGTTCATCGTTGGCTACTCCCAGTTCAAACTTGCACTTGAAATTGCAAGGGACATGGAGGAGATCTGTCCGGATGCCTGGATGCTTCAGGTCGCAAACCCGGTCTTTGACATTACTACTCTGATTCACAGGGAGCGGAGGATCAAGGTTGCCGGTTTTTGCGACGGCTACATTGGTTTCTACCGTCTACTGATGGCGATGGGACTCAGCCCCGCGGATGTCAACTTTCAGGTCGCGGGATTGAATCACTGCATCTACCTCACAAAGTTTCAGAGTAAGGAAGATGGCTCAAATCTCTATCCCGCAATTGACAACTGGGTGAAAAACGAATCCGAGCAGTTTTGGAAGGATAACGAGATAGGACTATGGCAGGAAACGATCAGCCCGGCTGCGGTCGACGTTTACAAGCACTTTGGAATGTATCCCATCGGGGACACCGGTCGCGAGTTCATGTGGAAGTATTACTACGATCTCGACACGTTGAAGAGATGGTTTGGTTCGATCGGTGGAACGGATTCTTCGATCGGAAACCCGATGAGGCTTGAAAGGTTTCAGGAAAATGTTGACAAACTTTTCCAGCTGACCAAAGACCCAGCTGCTTCGGTGAAAGCGTTCTTACCGCCGGAAAAAGGGTTGGATGAATTTTCCGATTTCATAGACGCGATTCATTTAGGCGAGGAGAAGAGGCTCGTCTTGAATATTCCAAACAACGGCGTAATGGAGCAGATGCCGAACGACGTGGCAGTAGAAGTGCCTGTAAATATCAAGAATGGAAAACTCTACCCTGAGCACGTTGATCCGTTCCCGAGCAGGCTGCTGAACTTTATGATAATTCCCAGGATGCTGACGATGGAGTGGAACCTAGAGGCGTTTTTGTCCGGAAACAAGGAGATGCTCGTTGAAATCCTTGTCCGAGATCCGAGGACGCAGTCCGAAAAACAGGCAAGAGACGCGCTCGAGGATATCCTTGCGCAGCCTGAAAACAGGGAGATGGCTACGTATTACCGGTAAGGCGCCACTCCGTTTCTAGTAAATCATGCCCTAAGTGCGGGACAAGAGCGACATGCTTACTCTAAGAGTAGTTGGTGTAATAATAGATAAATAAAGGACGATCCGCTAAAGGCACGAAATGGCTTCTGACAAATCTACTGTCAAGTTCCTGGCGCTATTATCTTTAGCAATAATTCTTTTTGCGAGTCCCGCGATCGGACTCGGCCCGACACGTTCTCACGCAGCAAAAGTAGCTTCTATGACTACTCTCTCGATCGGCGAGATTGGAGTTCCGCCCATATCAGCAATCAATCCGTTCAATCCCTCATCTGATTTCACAACCATTGGAATACTATACGATTACATGTTCTCCCTCAACTGGCCACCGCTTCCGTACATAACGGGCATCATGGCAGGCGGATGGAGCTCCAACGCCAATGGCACCTCTTACGTCGTCAGCTTGAGATCCAACTTGAAATGGGACAATGGTTCTCCTTTGAATGCAACTGATCTCTGGTACACGATGAAGCTATACAACGAATCTGGCTACTTTCCAGCCGCAATGACAAGCATGACTATTTTGAATTCAACTTCGGTCAACTTTACTCTGTCCAGTTCCACTCCACAATTCATTTTGCAGGGATTTGTTTCCAATGGATTTGCAGTTCTGCCCTACCAGACATTCGGCAAGGTTGCGTTTGCAAATCTGAGTTCATTCCAGAATTTGAATAACATTGTGGCTGATGGTCCCTTCACGTTCTATAATTACACCGGACAAAATCCGATCATCTATTCCGCAAATCAATACTACTGGAACGGTCCACCACATCTTCAAACTATGGACTTTAATTTCTACAGTGCCCAGACTGGATATTCCAATGCGTACGTGGCAGGGCAGGTTGATGCCATTTCACCGGGATTTGCTTATCAGCAAGTGGCGCCAATTGCAAATCTTTCCGGACACTCGATCATTGGTCCCCCCTATGCGACTCCGGCACTGACGGTTGAGGCTCTTTTGAACAATTGGGTTTATCCGACAAACGTGACAGCTTTTAGGCGCGCACTGGCGTTTGCGACTAATGCTTCGCTTATCAACCAGGAAATCAACGGGCCTTTCGCGAACCAGAGTGTGGTCAACCAGGATTACCTTCTTTCGACCTACAATCAACAGATAGGGTTCAGCAACGGAACGGGTCCGACAGGTTACAGCTACAACATCTCAGAGGCAAAGCAGATACTAATGTCAGCGGGCTTCAAGTACTCTGGCAATACTTTGGAGTATCCCAACGGCACGAGCGTTACACTCACTCTAAAGTTCAGAAACTATGAACCATACACAGCCAGCATTGCGACGCTACTCACAACTGAGTGGGCGCAGATCGGCGTTACCGCAACTCCGGAAGAAGTTGTCTCCTCCACCCTTAGATCGGGTGCGAACAACGCAACAGGATGGCAGGTGATAATCGTAGGAGTGCTGGGTCCTCAAACAGACAACGGTGTTACACCGGGTCCGGGAATCCTCAATGACATCGGCGATTACTGGGTATACGGTCCAAATCAAACTCACGACTCTTGGAATTCAACCTTCTACAGCATCGTCCAGAAATTAGCGCACGATCCGGCAAACTCTTCGCAGTTCAACGCGGATGCAAGAGCAGCGGCCACCTTGTACATTCAAGGAGTACCAACAATACCTCTGTTCAACACTTACAACTGGCTAGCGGTCAGCAACGACTTCTACTGGGGCAACCCTATGAACTACACTGGAATCTACTACCCTCAGGCAATCACAGGACTGGCATACTGGGATCTAGCTCTTGATACAGTGGCACCGGCAACGGCGACATCTACCTCATCCACATCCATGAATACGAGTGAGTCAATGTCGACCAGTTCGAGCTCAATGTCATCCTCGGCTTCGACCTCCTCATCAGCGGTGGTGACAACCAGCTCGACTGCAGCATCATCTTCGACTTCTTCATCCTCAAGCAACACTACACTTTACATCGTAGCGGGAGTGGTTGTTGTAATCATCGTGATTGCTGCAATCTTTGCGGTAATGAGAAGAGGCCGCCCTGCAGCAACCCCAGCTGCTGGTACGACGACTCCACCACCGTCAACTTGATTCGTTCGAAAGAACTATCCTCCTCCTCTTTTTTGTGAGGAGGAAAACATACTTTTTTCCTAATTCCTTGAGCTTTTTTGATTTGGATACGAGGCTTTCAAGAAAGATAGTGACCTGACTAGTACGGCACTTTTAACATTCCCATTTTTTCTATGAGTTCCTTCAATTCTGTTCTCGTCTTGGAATCCATCGGGACGTGAGGACTCCTTGTAAATGACGACTTTAGTACGCCTCTTAGTCGTAGCGTTTCCTTCACGATTTCGAAAGCTGATTGAGAGTGCGCCGTCTGGAACTCCAGCCACGGCTTGTATTTTGCGAAAATCTCCCTTGCCTCTTCATGATCCCCTGCCCTAAACGCGTTGAAGGACTGCACAACAATGTCGGTCATGCAGGGATTCGGGATGCTCCCGACAGCTCCGAGAGGTAACTCTTCCAGAAGAAGCCGACCGCCCATCCCTCCAAGAATCGCGAGTCTGTTGCCGAGAGTGATTTTTGTTTCCCTTATCTTGTCTAGAGTTTTCCCGCCCTCAATTTTCACGCAGACAAAAAGATCGAATTCGTTAGCCAGTCTGGCATAAAGGCCAGGCTCCATCTTGATCCCGTTGAAATCTTCCGCGTCCTGAATCATGATCGGAATCTCGACGGAGGAAAAGATCTTGCTGAAATGTTCGTGCAGGGCAAGAGATGCTTCTTTTCCTACGAGCGCTGGTTGTGCAATCACGCCGTCTGCGCCTGTATTTTCAGCGTATCTTGCGAGTTCGATTGACGATGCCGTGCCCAAGTGGCTAACACCTGCCCAGACCGGGACCTTGCCGTTTGCCTCATCAACTACGATGTCAAACGTTCGCTTCCGCTCGCTATCGGTGAATTTGTAGAACTCGCCTGCAATTATCGAGACCGCTAAGCCGCTCGCTCCCCAATCGATGCTAGCCCTGACTAATGAGCGCTGGCTCTCTTCGTCGAACTCTCCTCTTTCGTTTGTCGGGGTACTAAGTGCGGGAATGATTCCTGAAGGTTTGTCAGTCAATTTTTCGCGAGCCTGCATTGAAATTGCGCGGGTGCGGATTTAAGCAGTGGGCAGAATGGAAAACATGTCACTTCAGTTTGGACTTAGCGTATCTCCCCGAATGCCCCGGAGGCTGAGCTTAGATCCTTCCATCCATAGGAGACCTTTTCGTAGCTAGATTCTCCAATTAGGATTTCTCCGGAACTGACGTATTTCCCTCCAAGGCGCTCATAGAATCTTCTGTAAGGATTGCTTGCGAGAACCCAGACTAGCATTGAGTTGAAATCGCGTTTGCGAAGCTCTTTTACGAGGTGTGCGACAAGTCTTGTCCCCACACCTTTTTGCCGATAGTCTTCTGTCAAGTAGAGGGCTCCCAGCTCGGCAGCATAGTCTGACGCGTATTCCGCTGACCGATTCGGACCGCCCTTGATGAATCCAATAACCGAGCTTTCTCCATCAATTGGAACGCTGATGACTTCAGCGACAAAGACAATGTTCACGGAATCCGCGATTACATCCTTCCACCAAGGTTCACGCGAAGTAATGGATAATGAATCGAGATAATCTTGCGAGATTATTCCCTTGTACGTAGTTTTCCAGCTATCAACGTGAATGCGGGCGATTGCGGAGTAGTCTTCGCGACTTGAAGCTCGAATTCGGATATTCAAAATCATTTGTAGTGAGCTGCAAGCCCACTGTGCTCAGGCAGAGCTAAGATCTCCTCTAGCGCATCTCGCGCCTGCTTTTCAGAAGTTGTCCTTGGATCTCGAAGCAATATCTCAACTAGCATCTCCCTTTCACCAGAGAGGAAAGCCCCCAGCCCCCACTCCATGCGGAGCATTCTTGGATAAAGAATGAAATTCACGAGACTCTTTGGAAAATGAGCGACCTTTTCGGGGTACATTTTTCCGTCCTTGAAATTCACTGGAACTTCGACTGCTACGTCCCTTGGAAATTCGGAGATTGCACCATTATTCTGAACGTTTATCACAAGACGTTTTTCTCGTCCAAGATGAATTGCATCAATGAAATCCGAAAACTGATCCAGCCCCTTTTCAGGCGGAATCTCTGCTTTCACAGACGCGTTAGGATTATTTGTCAGACGGAACAGTTTGTCGACATTTCTTTGAAAATCTTCCAGTCGAAGTGGATTTCCGATCTCGGAATCGGTTCCACCGATTGGGCCAAACCATCGTTTCAAACTATCTAGATTGTAAAAATATTTCCAGATGAATTCTCTTCCAGTGTCGCCGACCGGATACAGACCAAACTGTTTGTAGGCGTCCACTGATGCGGGGCTCAATGTCTCCTCCCACAGCCCAAGCTTGTGGTTTTGCCAGAACTCTTCTGCGTGGTTTCTTGCAAAGTCGTCGATGACCGGATACGCGTTCTTTCCGGTGTCAGTGTAGTAAAATTTCGTGAGCCAAATGCAGTGGTTGAAACCGGCTACCTGAAAATCGACTTCAGCTGGACTGAGGCCAAGCGCCATCAGGAGCTGAAGATACCCGCTCCTGAATCCATCGCAGAATCCGGCGACTTTTATCCTGCGCTCCCTGTGGAGAAGAGTTGTAATTTCAAAAACGGGATTGGCGATTTGGATCAACCATGCCTCGGGACAGATTTCCTCCATGTCGCTGGCAATGTCCATCGCGAGCTTCATCTGATCGAATCCGCCGATGAACCGGACTTGCCTGTGGTCGATTCCGCGGTAGTAACCATGCTTCTCACCAATCTTCCGAACTTTTTCCGTGTAATCATGGCCGCCGACGAGAGCGGTGTTCAAAACGAAATCAGTATCATGGAGGGCAGTCCTTCGATCGTCCCCCTTCTCAAACTTGACATCTGCTCCCACTTCCTTTGCATATCGGGTGCCAAGATCGTAAACTGCATCAAGTCTTCCCTTGTTGATGTCCACAAGCGAGATTGTTGTACCGGGGGCACTTTCCATGAGGCAAAGGTCGCGCATCATGGCTATCCAAAAGACGGCACTTCCGGCACCAATTATCGTAACTTTCAATGAGCTCTATGCCAGAGAAAGTTTAGTGGGTAAATGAATTAAAAATTTGATGAGACGGTCCATGAAGTAATAATTTCTTAAAGGTGACTCGAAGCGAGAGAAACGATCCGGTATGTTTGAGATTTCAGGACTGCTTTGCGAGTACGAGACCAATCCGTTGGGAATTGATTCTCCCGAGCCGAGGTTAAGTTGGGTCATCAATTCTGACGGACGCAATACAATCCAGAGCGCCTACCAAGTAATTGTGTCAGATTCCATTGAATCAATTGAGGCCAACAAAGGAAATGTTTGGGATTCGGGAAAAGTTTCGAGCAGTGATAACGTAGGCATAGTTTATCGTGGACCTGAGCTAAAGTCAGGCGCTCGTTATTTCTGGAAAGCAAGAGTATGGGACGCATCAGGGCAGAGTACTGACTTTAGCAAGACCTCCTGGTGGGAGATGGGACTGCTTTGGCAGCGGGACTGGTCCGCAAAATGGGTCAAAGGAAAGGACCTCCTGAGAACAGAAGTTGATCTGGCATCACGACCAGAACGAGCCCGCGCATACGCTTCTTCCTTGTCCTATTACGAACTAAGGATTAACGGACAAAAAGCAGGTGATCGAGTTCTCGAGCCTGCACCCGCAGATCCTGCCAAGCGAATTTACTATTCCACTTATGACGTTACAAGCCTACTGAGAATTGGAAGGAATGCCATCGGTTTGATGCTAGGTTCGAGGCGAGGGTGCTCAAATAAAGCGATAGTTCAGCTCGTTATCGAAGATAGTGCTGGAAACAGGAAATTAGTCGGTACCGACAAAATTTGGGAGACCTGCGAAGGCGGCCCAATAATTTCGAGCGACCTCTACGACGGTGAGATTTACGATGCTACGAAGGAATTACTAGGCTGGGACAAACCGAATTTTTCGGAAAAATGGGAGAAATGTAAAGAAGCGACTCAACTTGAGGACTTGGGTTCACTTGTCTCTTCAGCATTCTTCCCTCCGATAAGAGTCACTCAATCATTGAAGGCCGTAGCGATGAATTCACCGGGGGCCGGAGTCTACATTTTCGATTTCGGGCAGAACTTTAGCGGATGGGCGAAGCTCCGAGTGAAGGGCCAAAGAGGGACAAGAGTCACGATGAGGTTTGCCGAATTATTGAATCAGGATGGTCAACTAAACTGCGGAACAAATCGGTCGGCAAAGAATACAGACGTCTACATTCTGAGAGGTGACGAAAGTGAAGAAGCTTTCGAGCCCCGTTTCACCTATCACGGCTTCAGGTATGTCGAATTGGCGGGATATCCGGGAGAGCCTTCACTGGAAACTCTGGAAGGACGTTTCATTCATTCGGATGTCAGAAAGACGGGAAAATTCGAATGCTCTAACAATGTCGTGAATTCCATTCACAAAATTACGACATGGAGTCAACTCAGTAACCTTATGGGAATCCCGACAGATTCGCCGCAAAGGAACGAGCGGCTTGGTTGGCTGCAAGATGCCATGCTTTCGGACGAGGAAGCTATCATGAACTTTTGGATGCCGGGATTTTTTGAAAAACTGCTCGATGACATCGCAGACTCGCAGCGCCTTGACGGTTCAATTGCAGACGTTGTTCCTTCGCGCGGCGAAAGATATCCCGCGGATTCTTGCTGTGGCGCGACTTACATCGACATCGCTTTGCTGCTTTTCGATGTCTACAAGGACAGACGAGCTTTACAAAAGCACTATGAAGGAATGAAAAAATGGGTCGAGTTCGAAATCTCCAGGTCTTCTGACTCTATTCTTGATTTGAGCAAGTACTGGGACTGGTGCGCACCGGGCCGCATCAAGCCAGTTGAAACTCCGGGAGATCTGATCTCCACTTTTTGGTTTCATCAGAACTGTTCGAAATTGGCTAGAATAGCGGCCATCCTCGGAAATGAAGAGGGCACTCGAAAATACAGTAAGATTTCTGAGGAGATAAAGGACGCATTTAACCGCAAATATCTGGCCGTGAGGGAAGATCGAAACTATGCTCACTCTGAGCGGTTTTCTCGATTTTGGGGTTATGGTGTTACGCAAACATCCAACATCCTTCCACTCTTCGCGGGTTTTGTGCCAGACGACATAATTGACCAAGTAGTATCGGGATTGACACAAGACATCGAGATTACTCGCGATGCACATCTTGATACCGGTATTGTTGGAACGAGATTTTTCTTTCACACTCTCACAAAAATTGGCCGTGGCGATCTTGCATTCAGAGTAGCTTCTCAGACGAGCTACCCGAGTTACGGATATATGCTACGAGAGGGCGCGACTACACTTTGGGAAAGGTGGGAGCCACTCGGAAATATTGGGATGAATTCGCAAAACCACATAATGTTCGGGTCAATCGACGGCTGGTTTTATGACTCCCTCGCTGGAATCAACTACGATCCAATTTTTCCCGGGTTTCAACACATCAGGATTACACCGCTGATTCTCGATGATCTCAATTTCGCGTCAGCTTCAATCGTCACAATCCACGGCACAGTTAGCTCTGCTTGGAAAAAGGAAATACCGAGCGAAGGACGAAGTGAGTCCTTGCACGCTAGAGTTCAAATTCCACCCAACTGCAGAGCGACCCTCAGAATTCCGAAGTTTGCCGGAGAGGGTAACTATAGTATGGAGGAAAAGAATGAAGGAGAAAAACCCACTCTTGTCATGAACGAGCGACTTTCAAAAATGAATGAAGCGCGCGACTATGTCGAGTTTGAAATCGGCTCCGGAGATTACGAGTTCAGATTCGCAAAAATCTACAAAAAAAAGATAGAGTAGGGAAGCCACTGTAGGCTTCCCCAGTGAGGATTTTTCCTATGAAGCGGGTTTGCGCCTCGTCATCATTACTGCCGCGGCAGCTATGATGATTACGATGATGACCGCGATCGCCGCGTATTCGAGAGTCGAATTCGAAGAGGCGCTTCCTGTTCCACTAGTGGTGGTAACAATCGTAGTGGGGACTTGAGTCGTCACGGTTGACACAACTGATGAACCTGACGATGTGACCGTAGTAAGAATAGTTGTGGGCACGGTGGCTGTTGTAGTGGAACCTTGGCTACCACCAGTTGTGACCGTTGTCGTCACTTGAGAGCCGGTTGTTGAAGTGACCGGAGTTGCCTCGAATAGTGTCTCATCCCAGAATACTGGACTGGTTTCGGCCTGTGTGTTGTATATGCCTGTGTATTGAGTTGGACTACCCCAGTTGATGCTGTTGGATATGATCAGGTTCCCGAAGATATTGAAAAGAGGAACGACCGGGACCTCGTGGGCATTAATCCACGCACACTCCTGGGCATCAGCGTAGAACTGCGTTGAATTTGGAACATCGGTCTGCAGTCTCGCATACACTTGGGCATATGTCGAGTTCCAGAACGCGAATGTACCATTGACTGGCACCTCGTAGGTTCCCAGCTCAAGTACGATTCCAGGGCCCGGAGTGACTCCCCAGTTGTTCATATACGCTGGGGTAACTTCACCGATTACGACTTGCCATCCAACCGGATTTTTCTGCGTTGCCAGGTTGTTGAAGGTGGTGACTTCGTCCGCAATGATATCGAGCCTAATTCCGATCTGGGCCCACTGTGCAGTAACGAGGGTAGCGGCGCTAGCCTGCCAAGGTCTAATCGACTCGTATTGCAGTGTAAAGGAGACCGCTGTTCCGTTTGGATATTCCAGAGTACCTCCGGCGTACTTGAACCCAGCCTGCATCAGCATTTGTTCTGCCTTAGTGGCGTTGTACGAGTACCCGACAGGTCCCGTCATATTGGCGTAGCCAATCGCCTGATTGTACGCAGGGAGAAGCAGATCCTGATTCTCGGAGGCGTTCGGTGCCGACGCGCCATTGACTGCGTAGTTAATTTGGGTGATGTTAGTTGCATACGCCAGTGCCTGTCTGACCAGTGTATTGTTGAATGGATACACCCAATCGTTGAACTCTATTCCGAGAGTGTGTCCGGGAATTGCCTGAGGTGGATTTACGATAGAAAAGCCTGGAATATTCAGACAAGATCCAGGGCCGCAACCGATCATTGAAATCTGCCCGGCTTCCAAAGCGGCTAGCTCTGATGCTTGAGTAGAGTACTGATAGTAGTCCAGCGTCTGGAACTTTGGAGTACCCTGCCAGTAGTAAGGATTGGCTTTGAGAACGACTGGATTTTCTCCGCTGGTATAATTCGAAAGAACGAACGCTCCATCCGAGACTATGTTGGTCAGGTCTTGGAACTGAGAAATTGTTGATCCGTTGTACTGCCCAAATGTTTCTTTTGGCAGAATTTCAAAGCCGTTGAAGATGATATCATACAGCATGAAATTTCCAGGTTGGGTATTTACCTGGACGGCGGTCGAATTCAGAATTGATATTTGGTTAACATAGGGAGCGGCGTAAAATCCTGATTCGTTGTAGAGATTTACTGTAAATGCCAAATCAGATGAATTTAGAGAACTGCCGTCGCTCCATTTCAAATTCGGTCTCAGGTTAAGGACCCAGACCGTACCATTTGCGTTTTGCGACCAACCTGACGCCATTCTTGGGCTGATGAACGCTAATGGTGGAAAGTTGATTGAATATGCATAATCGTAAAGCAGCGAACAAAGGTGGGTGTTACAAGATGGATTCAAAGGATTTAGGGCAGCAATTGGAGGAGTGTCGACTTCTCCAAGGGAAAGCACCGTCGTTTGGGATGAAGCTTTGGTATCGGCCTGACTAACTCTCGCGCCAACGGAAAAATTCAATGCTGGCAATGCAAAGAGCGCGACCATGCATAGAACTATCGTTATTTTCGTCACAGTCTTGAGTTTGTATTCAACACGCATAGCCGAATCGGAAAAAGAGACGGTGATAAAAATCTTGTCAGACAATCCCTTCTTAAAATCATAATTTGGCCCGAGAGATGGTTATGGCAAATGTTCAGGAACAAGGAGTGGTGTGCCGGGCCAAAGGGATTTTCGCAACTCACCGTTAAGAAAAATGGTAGATTAGGGCATTCAAAATGCGATCTAGTCTCGTTGCCTAACAGGATCCGTTCATACAAGCGAATTCGATTCCAAAGTCCTTCCGGACATTACCAAATTTCTTAAGAGGGTCGCCTGAATAGAACGCGCCATCAATAAAGGAGAGAAAGATGACATCAATGCTCGCCTTCAATTCCTATACCGTCCGTGACAAGCTCAACAATCCCGAAAATGTGGAGCGTACTTTCAGACAGCTACGCGAAGTAGGTTACGAGGCAGTCGAACTGGACCTTGATGGCCTGCTACTCCAATTCGATGCGGGTGAATTGAAAGATCTCTTGAATCGGATTGGCATGAGGGCATTCTCGGCACACACCGAGTTTGAACGATTAGAGTACGGTATTGAAGATTCTATCGGGAGCATCAAGACGCTAGGTCTTGATTACATCGTAGTCCCAAACCTGCCCAGGGATCGATTTTGCAAAGATGAGGAAGGATGGGTTTCTGGAACCAAAATGCTTGCTTCATTCAGTGAGAGGCTGAGCAAAGAAGGAATCAAGTTTGCCTACCATAATCACTCCAAAGAATTCGAGAAATATCGCGGCAAGACTGCAATGGAGATCGTTTTCAACGAAGCAAACTGGAAAAACTATCTCGTCCAGATCGATACATGCTGGGTACAGTACGGGGGAGGAGATCCCGCGCAATGGATCAGAAAGTACAAAGGACGAGTTCCGTTGACTCACATTAAGGATCTAGGAATCATACAAGGAAAGCCACTTCCCACAGAAGTGGGCGACGGCAACATGAACTTTCCGTACATTCTGGAAGCGTGTAAGGATTCGGGAGTTCAGTGGTACATAGTTGAGCAAGACGATCCGCTAATGGATTCTGTGGAAAGCTTGCAAAAGAGCAAGACTTTCCTCAACAAGCTCGGGATTTCCTAGTCATACGCCGTTGCGGGGGAGATTTCTCCCTCGACCGCATCAAGAGGTAGAGCAGCAGGTTTTCTGCACGTGCTTTCCACTCTTACCGCCTTTTCCGCTTGAGCTGAATCGTAATAGCTTTGCATGATATCAAGAACGTGAAAAGCTAGTTCGAGGTTAGCGCGATGCTCGCGGCCATTGAGGATCGAGAGAACCATGTCTAGGACGCCGATTCCCCTGTAATCTGCCATGTCGTTTTGGAACCCGCCCATGGGCGGAACATCGACCCACTCTTCTTGGTCAATTCTCTTGATTTTGGTGATTCCTCCAAATCTGTTAGGGTTCGGGATTGAGATCGATCCTGTTGTTCCATAAATTTCGATATGAGGTAGATGCGTCGCCCATACGTCAAACGAATTAACAGTTGAGCAGAGCACGCCAGAATGGAATTCAATAGCACCCGTAATTAGAGTCGGAACCTCGACGTTGACCTTCTTTCCCCATGGTGCCTTTGAAAGCTCAGTCCTCTCTGAAAAAGAAGTCTGGGTCAAGGCTGTCACTTTTTTCGCCGGCCCCAGAACGTTCACAAGATCAGTGAGGTAGTAGGGACCCATGTCGAAAAGAGGACCACCGCCTTTCTGATAGAAGAAAGCGGCATTAGGATGCTCGTCTGGCCCGTGATCCGCCCTAAAAGCGACGGCAGCGATAGGCTTTCCTATCCAGCCATCATCTATAAGTTTCCTCGAAGTCTGAAATCCACCTCCCAGGAAAGTATCGGGAGCGTTGCCCACCTTCACTCCATGTATTTTTGCGGCTTCCAGTAACTTCTTTCCATCTTCACGATTCGTCGCAAGGGGTTTCTCGCTGTAGACGTGTTTACCAGCGTTTACGCTTTTTAGCGCGACCTCGGCATGCGCCTTCGGGACTGTCAGGTTTACAATTAGATCAATTGAAGGATCTTCGAGGACCTCTTCAACAGAACACGATTTTTCGATATTGAAATCACCAGCCATCTTTTGGGCTTTTTCAGGAATAATATCAGCGACAGCTTTTACCTTTACATTCTTGAACCCCGTCAGATTTGCAAGGTAGATCGAGCTGATCATCCCGGCGCCGACAACTGCCACATTAAGCTGATTTTTTTCCGCCAATTCTTACCACAAGATGATTCCTGAAAGATGAATGGGCAACCTGGTTTACCCAGCGACTTTAAAGCATGCGACCCTGTGATTCGAGCTTACTTCGATCAATCGAGGATGTTCGCTCTTGCATCGGTCAAATGCATAGGGACACACAAACGAGTACTTGCATCCTTCGAATTTTGCCGGAATTGTGATATTCCCTTTCCGGGTGGCAGCAAGTAGAGGCCCTTCCTGATTCATGAGTTTCTCAGGGGTTACAGACAAGAGCGCCAAAGTGTATGGATGAAGAGGATTCTTCAACACTTCCGATGTTAGTCCATGCTCTACGATTTCCCCTTTGTACATCACCGCGACGTTATCGGAGAGCTTGGAGGCAACCGAAACGTCGTGGGTGATCAATAACACTGCGGTTCCCATTTTCGTTCTCAGATTAGTTAGCAGAGAAATTATCTCGTTTCTCCGGACGAAATCTACCATCGTGGTCGGTTCGTCTGCCACAACGTACTCTGGCTCAATCACGAAAGCCCTTGCAAGTAAGATCCTTTGTTTTTGCCCGCCGCTGAGCTCGCGGACACTTTTCGAAAGATAGAAGCTTTCCAGTCCCATTCCATCAAGAATCCTCGACATGATTTCCTCGCGCCTTTCCGAATCCTTGATCCCTCGAACGTAAACCAGGGGCCGCTCTAAAACTTCTCGGACACTGAGATAAGGATCCAGAGAGCTGTAAGGATCTTGATGAATATACTGGGCTTTGCTTCTTAGTTCCCTCTTCCTAAATTTCGAAAGGTTCTGCCCGTTTAGGAGTATCTCTCCCTTGCTCGGCGTTCCGAGACCGACCGAAAGTCTGCCTAGAGTTGTTTTCCCAGAGCCACTTTCTCCAACAAGCGCCATCACTTCGCCGTATTTGATAGAGAAATTAACATTTTCAGCGGCTGTGACTATCCCTCCGTTCTTGTCGCTAAAGTATTGACTCACATTTCGAAATTCAACAACGGGAGAAGATCCCTTTGACTCAAAAATCTGATCTGATTTCTGCAATTCTTGTTACCCTCCGAATAGAAAACAGGCGACCCGGTGATTCTCCTCTATTGAGACCAGTGGCGGCACTTCGTCCCAACATTTGCTCATCACATAAGGACAGTAGTTGGCAAATGGACAACCGCTGATGGGAGTCGTTGCCGAAAGACTCGCGGTTGATTTTTTGGAAGAGTCAATCTTCAATTTCTCAGTCAACACTTGGGTGTAGGGATGCTTTGGGCTAGCCATCACGGTCTTTACCGGTGCATCTTCCACAACGAGCCCCTTGAGCATGATCAAAACTCGATCGACCATGAATGCTTGTACAGAAATATCGTGAGAAATCAGCATCAATCCTCCTACTCTTCCTTCTTTCTTCAGCGACTTGATCGTTGAGAGAACAGAAAATTGGGTTATTGTATCGAGGGCAGTTGTAGGCTCGTCTAAGATCAAGACTTTGGGATTCGTTGCAAGCGCCATTGAAATGATGACACGCTGTTTCATTCCGCCGGAAAGCTCGAACGGGTACATCTTGTAGACTTCAGGAGAGAGATCAACTGTTTCAAGTAGTTTCGTTGAGAGCTGCCTCGCTTCTTCTTTGCTCCCAACCACTCCTTTGTCCAGTACAAGCTCATCCATGTTCTTACCGACTGTCACAATGGGATCCAGAGAATTCATTGCCGCTTGGAAAATCATTGCGATCTGGTTCCACCTGAATTTCCGGAGCTCGTTCTGCGACATTGACAAGACATTCTTCCCACCGTAGATTATCTCGCCCGTCGCAGTATTGGGAGGCTCGATTAACCCCATGACTGCATAAGCAACAGTGCTCTTTCCTGCGCCGCTCTCGCCCAGCAGCCCAATGGTTTCGCCATACTTCGTCTCAAATTGAACCTCTCTGCAAGCCGGCACGAAATTTTTCGCACCCATATAATATGACACGTTGAGATTCCTGATCTTTAAGGCGCCGCCTCCATCTTGAACGACTGAGACAGATTGAGTTTCGCGGGTCTCCAATTTCGATAACTCCTCCAATTTTTTACATGTTCTTGAAAGCGGCTTCAAGGCCATAAGCAATCAACGCGAGTCCGGTCACTAGAATTGCGATGCTGAGACCAGGAGGAAGCGGCCACCACCAGGCTCCTTGAAGCAGTGCATTGTTGTCGTTGGCTAATGAGATCATTGAACCCCAGCTATAATCGGTGACCGGACCGACGCCGATAAAATCCAGCGACGCAACGGTAAGAATGGCACCACCGACGGCAAAGAGGGAATATGTAAGTATTAGAGGTAGAGTGTGCTTGAACATGTCCACGAACATGATTTTCCACCTCGGCACGTTGCTGAGCTCGGCAACCTCGACGAAGGGAAGATGTTTCAGTGAAAGGACGGACGATCTCAGAGTTCTGGACATCCCTGCCCAAGAAAGTACCGCGATTAGGACCGCGACAGAGAAATCACTCGGTTTGAAGAACGCGGCGGCAACAATCAAAAGAGGAAGCGCCGGCAAAGTCAGGATCACATCGGCAGCTCGCATGAGAGGTTCGTCCCAGAGCTTTATGTAACCTGCAATGATTCCCGTCGTGACTCCTAAGACGGCAGTCAAGAGAGCTGCAAAAAATCCTACCAGTAATGTCGCCCTCGTGCCGTACATCCATTGGCTGAAAACGTCTTGCCCTAAATTTGTAGTTCCGAAGAGGTACTTCAACGACGGTGGAGCTGGGTTCAGCAATGATATCGCAACGGGCGAGAGCGGATCGTAAGGAAGATAAAAGACACTAATTATGTCAAGTAGAACAAAAAATCCTAGTATTCCCAGCCCAACTTTTACGTCGCTTCTTTTCAATATCGCTCGCAGTAGTACGGCGGCGAACCCATTGCCTCGAAATATTCTTCCTGCTATTCCGCGACTCTTGGTAGTCTGGACTGTAGTTGTTGTAGTCATTTAATCTGCGTACGACACCCTTGGGTCAATCAGAGGATACATCAGGTCAGCGGCCAAATTAGAGAGTAACACAACCAGGGTAATCACATAGAAAGCGGCCTGCATGACGGGAAAGTCTTCAATTGCAACCGACTGCGCGATTATGGTCCCCATACCTGGATAGGAAAACGCATACTCGATCGTGATAATTCCTCCGATGAGGTACCCGATGGAAAGAAACATCTGGGTCAGGGAGGGAATTAGCGAGTTTCTCATCACTCGCGCGAGTAATCTTCGATTGCTCAATCCTTGCGCCTTTGTCGCAGCTACGAAATCACTACCGATAACGTCGATAGCTGCACTTCTGATCACCAGCACGTGGCTGGGAGCTGAGGTAATGATGATCACCGCCAGCGGAAGGATCATGTGGATGAGTACGCTTACGGGTGTGGGATAAACCGTGTAAGCCTGCCCGGGAGGCAAAACTTTCAACTCAAGCGAAAAGATGAAGATGAACATTAGCGCAAGCCAGAATCCTGGAATTGAATTCAGAAAATAGAATGCAGGCTGAAGAGTTCTGTCGATGAACTGATTCTTGTGAAGAGCCATGTAGACTCCCAGAAAAATGGAAAGGCCCCACGCTATAATTTGGGAAATACCAAGCAAGAGGAGCGTCCACTTTAGGGCAAAGAGCACTATAGACCAGGCGGAAATTGGATAATACTGAAACGAGGGACCAAAATTCGGTGGAAATGAGAGCAAAATCTGCTTCATGTAATTTGCAAAAGCAACCGGGAGTGGTTGCGGCTTTCCAAAGACCTTTTCCAAACGCGCAAGGACATTCGCATAAGGTAAGTGATGTGCTCCGGAAATAATTGACGCGTACGTCTCAACAAAATTTCCCGGCATTAGATGTGGGAAAAGAAAATTCAGAATAAGAACCGCGATTAGAACTATGAATAGGGAGACTAGTCTACTGACCAGATATTTTTTCGTAAATCTGCTTCTTAGGCGAATGCCAGATCTCTCCTATTCCTTATCCTATTCAAGAGAGGAGACATTACATCGAGAGCCGATCTTGAAGACGTTACACTGTTGCACAAACAAATAGAAGGTGAATTGTGCACCGTATTCCTTTCAATCAATGAAAAGTGCTGATATATTGCTCCATATTTTGATATTTAACGCTTCACCACATTTTCTTCGGATCACGATCGATAGTTACGCAGATATTTTCCTTGCCAGGCCTGGTTTTTTGTCTTCTTAATCTGAGCCCATTGAAGAAAACTGGGCAATAACCTTTCCATTCAAACAACCTAGGATGAGTTCAGATCACCTGTTCTTCGATCCATCTGAAGGCGTCCTGTTGCATTTCCGAATCAAACTTGTGCCGACCATCGTAAAACCGCCCAGCATAGTTTCTGCGACTTCCCATTCTGGAATAGATTTCAGCTATCTTTCTATCTGCCGACTTTTGTCCCTCAAGGGAAAATATGCGATCATGATTGTTGTATTGCACCATTAATGGAGACGGTGCGTGGAGCGAAATTACATCCGGGAGGTCCATCAACCGTACGAGTCCAGGTACAAGAAAACCAATTCCGTGACCGCGAATATGATTCCGGAGCATTTCGCGAGTGGTGCTCATGAATCCAACACACAAACCGAATTTGATCCGGTAATCCATTCCTACCAAGAAAAGAGTCCTCTGTCCACCCATCGAGAGACCGCCGCAACCAATTCTTTCCGGATCAACTTCGGGTCGAGTCAGAATGTAATCGATACTTCTCTGGTCTTCATACAAATGAATTGCTGGCCAGCACGTACCAGAGTTCAGAATTGTGGCGATTGTAATCTGACCTTCCGTTGAATCCCAGTACTGATTGAAGGTTGCAATGAAATCTTCTGAACCCTCCTTCAAACCATCGAAAAGGGTAATGAGATCCGAATTCATTGTATCTATCGGAACTTTGCGACTTCCCCACAATGAGACATCGATGACGAGCACGGCAAACCCTTGAGCCGCGAGCTCGCTTGCCCAGCTTTTTCCTCCATAGTGAGTTCGCTTTAATTCAGAAAGGGATTCGCTGCGGATATCCGTGTCTACTAGCTTTTCCTTTCCAAAATAGTAATACCCACTATGATCGTGCAGTGCCAGAAATCCTGGCAACTTTTTCGAACCTCTACTCTCCGGGTATAGAAAAAATCCCTGAGTTCGCGAACAGTAACCCAAATCATACGATATTGTTTCAGTAACAATACCGTGGGTTACAGATTTAGATTCAATAACTGGATTTAGGGCGATATCCTTTGGATGAAAACCTAGTAAATCTCCAATTCTCTTTCTGGCATCATTTCTCCACTCATCTACGTTCTCCCAATCTCTTGAAAGAAACGACAGCGAAGGCTCGAAGGAGTCTGAAGTCGATTTGAGGATCGAATAAAATTCTCCAAGATCGGGTTTCTGATCTGGCAAGTTCCTTAGATCAACCAGATGAAACGAAGCCCGAGCCCTAGAACTTGCACGATCTATTTCTTCTTAAAGTGAGGAAGTATCTTTTGGCCAAACGTCCGGATAAGTTTCTTGTCAGTGCCGGTCTGGAGAACGATCTGGGTAACGCCGAGATCCTTGAATTTCGATATCAGTTCTATCACGTCATTCCAGTTCTTGCAGTAGGCAGTAGACTTGATGATCTCCTCTGCGGGCAGGTCCATTCCCATTTGCTCGATCTTCCTCGGGTCCGGCTCATCGAAGGATCCCTTTGCTATGATTCCAGCGTACCGTCTCTCGGTTCTAGCGAATGTTTCCGGGTCCTTGAATGTAAAGCTGAGCGAGACAATCTTTTCCATCTTTGACGGATCCTTGCCGACACTGCGCGCTCCCTCCTCAAACAACGGGAAAATTACGTCTCTGCAGCGTTCCAGAGGATTTGCGTGAGAAAGAGTAATCAGACCATCGCCGAATTCGCCGGCCGCCCTGGCCATTTTCGGTCCTACACCTGAAATATAGATCTTCATGTCCGTTCGGGGGCGAGTGTAGAGATAGACCTGGTTTGCTTTGAAGTACTTGCCGTCGAAATCAAAGAAACTCTTGCTCTCCCACATTTTCCTTATCATCTGAACTCCTTCGACCACCCTTTCCATTCTTTCGTTCCATGAGGGCCAACGCTCGAAAAACGGAACTTCGTTCATCGCTTCCCCGGTACCGACAGTCAGCAGAAATCTTCCCGGATACATGTTGTCAAGAGTCGCAGCAGCTTGTGCAATAATCAGAGGATGATACCTTGCACCGATTGGAGTTGTGACATAAGGGCCCAATCTAATTTTCCTCGTTGCCTCAAGACAAGATCCCATCAGGGACCAGACGTAGGCCGAGCGGTCGCTGCTGTGAGCCCAGGGCATGAAATGATCTCCCAGCCATGCGACATCGTATCCTAGTTTTTCACTCAAGATGACGCATTCCTTGAACCCTTGCGGATCGGACTCATTTTCTCCGATATCAACCGCAACCTCGAAACCTTTCTTGCCGCTTTTTTTGCTGCTTCCTTTTCTGGACATTTGCTTGTAGGACGCCCTGGATTGTTTCTTTGCTCTAACTGACCGAAATTAATGCTTTCTCTGGATGAGGTACTTTGTTAACACTTCGGAGAATCAACTTCGACCGTGGATAAGTCGCCAGATGTCGTTACCGGCTTTCAGAACTCTTGCATCACTTCCATATCTTCCCGCAAGCTGGAAGCCGACTGGAAGAGAGTTGCTATCCAGCCGGTGGTTTGGCAGTGTTAGAGCTGGAAAACCGCAGAGGTTCCAGACTTCAGGATTTCGGATTAATAGAGGTCTTTGTCTTGCATACTCTTCCCTGTCCAGCATGTCCTCGAGCTTTGGGGCTTCAATGAGACAGGTCGGAGTCGCCACGAAATCGACTGCATCAAACAGACCAAACATTTTGGAGGTAAAAGCGACTCTGAAGGACTCTGCAAGCATGGACTCTATCATACCCATCTTTCCGCCCGCATCAAGAGGGGCAAGAACGCCGGCGTCCATCTTTTTGCGGTACTCTTCATTTCCGAGAACTTCGGAGTAAAACCAGGCGCCCTCACGTAGCATTATTGTCCTCCTTACGGGCGCAATTTTTTCTTCGTCTGGAATTGAGATGTTTTCTACGATTTCAAACTCTCCCCGAATCTTATCAATCGTGTCCCAGAACGCTTTGATTACTGAGGAATCGCCTCCCTCAAAATAACGCTTGCCCGGAATTCCAATCTTGGGCTTTCTTACTTGATTTTCTGGTTTTTTAAGGAACTTTTCCGGCATCAAGATTTCCAGAACGAATGAAAGGTCCTCCATCGTTCGAGCAAGGACACCGACAGTATCGAGTGTTGCGCTCAGAGGGAACACTCCGAATGAGCTTATGGTATCAATCGTCGGTTTCAGCCCGCAGACACCGCAAAGGGCCGCCGGAATTCTGACAGAACCTCCGGTGTCCGAGCCGATAGTGGCAATGGCATACTTTGCTCTCGCAACCGAGACTGCGGAGCCCCCACTTGATCCTCCAGCAACCCTGGACGAATCAATTGCGTTCCTCACTGGTCCAAAGTAAGAAACAGAGCAAGTCGGACCGAGCGCAAGCTCATGCATGTTTGTCTTCCCCAGGGGAATTGCGCCGTGAGAAAAGAACAGATCAAAAACGTCCCCGTTTACTGTCGGGACGAAATCTTTGAAGGCAACACAACCGTCGGTCGTTCGATAGCCGGAAACAAACACATTGTCTTTTACAGTAAAAGGAATTCCGAGTAGGTTTGGGTGTTGACTTTCTTTGCCGACATTTTGGAATTTTGATTTTGCTTTCGCAACGTTCTTCGAAACTATTTCTGAGTCGAGATCAAAGGTTGTTATGAACGCATTTCGATCTTTGTAAGTTTCAAAATTTGCAAGTTCCTCGCGGACGAGTTGTTCAACGTCGAGCTTTTGACTTGAAAGATCTTCGGAAACCTTTCGAAGAGAATATTCAGAGCGCGGCAATTTCCATCAACGAGTTATCAGGATTTGCCGAAGCCCGTTTTGAGATCTCTTCCGATTAAATAGTGCCAATGCGCGCATCTCGGGCACTCCAGTTTGTTCTGACCCATCGGGTGCCTCGTATTCCCGTATTTTGCTACTTCTGCCACGTAATAGCTGAGGCCGCCAGGGGGCAGCATTATCCCTTGAAAGCAAGAATCACAGCTGTCGCCCAGTTTCAGCTCTGTATTGCAGGAAGAATCTGCACGCGATGCCGCAGTATCAGGTCCTTCTGACTTACCGATCGAGCTCAATTATTATTTCTCTTCTCCTGAAATTTTCTGTTCCAGTTACTTGTAGTGCGCCTTCATATCTGCATTCATTGGAAGTGAAAGTATTTCATCAACCGTCTCTCTCGCCTGGGCTTCCGATTTCGTTCTCGGATCGCGAATCAGGTTTTCGACAAGTACTTCCTTATCACCGCTTTCAAATGCTTCGAGAGCCCATTCCATCCTCAAAACCCGAGGTCTCATAACGAAGTTCAAAAGACGACTGGGAAATGGCTTGACACTTTCAGGCTGGAGCTTTCCGTTGACGATTTTCGTTGGGACTTCAATCGAAAGATCTCTCGAAAACTGAGATAGCGATCCATCGTTGCCAATGTTTAAGACTAATCTTTTCTCCTCTCCCAGTGCAATCGCGTCGATAAAATCTGAAAATTCATCATTGCCCTTTACGGGTCGGATCTCCTTGGTGAGGTTCAAATTCGGTTCCTTTAGGAGTCTGAACATCCGCTCAACATTTCCCTGGAATCGATCGAGACACATCTGGAGCCCGAGCTCCGAGTCAGTTCCGCCAATCTCCCCATACCAGCGCTTTGCCGTTTCTAGGTCGTAGTGGTACTTCCAACTAAAACATCTCGCCGTGTCCCCAATTGGGTAAAGACCGTACATCTTGTACATGTCAACCGCGGCCGGACTGATTGTCTCCGTCCATAGACCAAGATCATGATTGTTCCAGAGCTCTTGCGCTTCGTTCCTCGCCCACTTGTCAAGAAGCGGATAGGCGTCTTCCCCAGTCTCTTTGTTTTTGAATCTCGTTAAGTAAATGCAGTGGTTAAAACCCGCAACTTGAAAATCGACTTCCGCCGGATTAAGACCAGTCATGAACATCAGGTGGTGAACCGCGTGGTAGCCCGGACAAAAGCCGGCAAACTTGACCTTGGTGTGACGGCGGAGCAATGTCGTGACTTCAAAAATGGGATTTGCAGTTTGCATTAGCCACGCATCAGGACAGATCTCCTCCATGTCCTTCGCAATGTCAAGTGCAAGTTTGTACTGTTTGAATCCTAGGATTGTAAAGTAATCCCAGACAAAGTTGTGTTCCGCATTATCGACTCCCATGTAGTAACCGTGTTTTATCCCGACCGCCCTCATCGCTTCCTGGTGATCGTGTCCCCCGGGCATTGCGGTGTTTACAACAAAGTCAGCATTCTTCATCGCTTCGCGACGATCAAGCGATTTCTCCAGTTTGATGTCTACGCCTAGATCTCTGATGTAACGGCTTCCGATCTCGTACACGGCGTCTAAACGATCTTTGTCTATGTCAACGAGCGTCATCGTGCTTCCCGGAGCACTTTTCATAGTGCAGAAATCTCTGGTAAGCGAAAGCCAGAACACTGCGCTACCGGCGCCGATAATTGCAACTTTCAAAGCTTAGTCGATTTCTTCGTATCGTAAGGAGATTTGAAAATTACTACACGGATTTTAAGTGATAGATAGTTGAATATTCTTAAAATTCCGTTTTGAGGCAATTCGTTCTTTTATGGTCCAACGCTTTTCCACGCGACGCTGAACCCAGAACCCGCAGAGTTCAGAGCTGAGGTCTGTGCCATCAGTTTTGCTGAAGCTTCAGATACTATGTTAATCGACACTGCAGCAGAACCGAAGCTCTTGATCGTGCCGGTGTTTGAAGTGGTTGAAGTCTGGCAATTCGTGAAAGTGACCCTTCCGAAGTTAGGAAGCTGGACGATGCCGAAGATACTACTGGGCGCCTCAGCGATCCACTCCGCAGAAGATCTCGAAGCCCCGCTAACTGCAAGGGAGAGCGTGAAAGATTTGCCGGTAGTCGTGTCAGAGATCTTAACGGTAAACAAGCCGGAGGCGTATGTCACACTCGCAGTGAAGGAATTGCCAGGATGAACTGTAATTGCCGAAATAGTAGTCAAGGGATTGGGATACATTTCGTACCAAGCAGAATAAGTTACTAGTCCGCCAGTACACTCAGCAATCGTCCCTGTCTGCTCAACCGTAGATGAAGTAAAGCCGTCAATTCCCACCCAGAACGCTGCCGCTTGCAGAGCCGTCTTCGATGTGCACGTAACGCGGGGTTGCTTCCACGACCCCACAACTGAATTCACAGAGCCCGCAGGCTCGCTGACCGCGTACCCTCCCCAATTCAAGCTAGTGGTGGTGCTAGCCGACGGCGAGAGAGTGGTGCTAGGAGAGCGAACCATGGGCGCAGAGGAAAAAGAAATGGACGGCACAACAAGTGAAGGTAACGCAAAAAGAGAAACAAGCACGAAAAGCCCCAAAACCGGAAGCAACTTTCTGGACATCTTTGTGATTCAGCGGCATGGCAATAAGTATCGGTACTTTTATGTGTGTCACCACTTTCCATTTTCTGAATCGAAAATATAACGACTTACGATACTGACACTCATCAACTGACGCGCTCCCGTATCGGCCAGAAAATAATTTGGAATGTGGCGACGAAATCGCCGAAAAGATCATCGCCGATTTCAGGATGTTTCGCTATGCGTAGATTTCTATAACTTGCTTCTTTTTCTTCAAATTCTCGTAAGCTTGTCTGATAGTTTCTTGGAACTGCTCTTCAGTCTGTAACATTGCCGCGTCGTCACATTCCATACCAGTGAGTTTTTCATACTCCAGTTCGAGTTCTTTCTTTTCGACCTGATTCATCCGCTCCACTTCTTTGTTGAATTCCGTATGCAAGTTCCCAATTCTTTCGAACATTCTGTCGCTCATTTTTTTCGCCTAAAGGGAACCGAGTGATGCAGAGCTAACACCATTAAACTTTTCTCACGTTCGGAACACCACCAAATATTCGTCTTGCCTGAACGGTACTTCTTTTAATGACAAGATAACGAAAAACGATTTTTGTTGCTCCCCGACCCCGCCATTTACACCGCGGAACTCTCGAAGAGATTCGGCGGAAAGGCTGCGGTAGATAGCGTGAGCTTCGAAGTAAGAAGGGGCGAGGTGTTTGGCTTTCTCGGACCCAACGGGGCGGGAAAAACTACTACGATCAAGATGCTCACAACGCTCATTCCTCCATCGAGCGGAGACGCCTCAATCTTAGGTTTCGACCTGCACTCACAAGCCAAGAAGATCCGAGAAAGGATCGGAGTTGTGCAACAGCAGGACAGCTTTGATCAGGGTCTTAAGGTGGACACGAGCCTTGACATCTACGGTTTGCTCTGGGACACTCCTCAGGAAGAACGTAGAAAACGGATCTCAGAACTGACCGAGAGATTCGGGATGGAGGAGTATCGAAGAAAACCCACGGTGGATCTTTCTGCAGGTCAACGAAGGAGGCTGCAAGTAGCCAGGGAGTTCATGCATGATATGGATCTGCTTTTTCTGGATGAGCCGACAGTCGGCCTTGACCCAATCGCGCGCCGGGCGGTTCTGAACTTTTTCAGGGATAAAGTGCAGAAAGAAGGACTGACGATTTTCTTTACGACTCACATCTTGGAGGAGGCCGAATACCTCTGTGACAGGGTTGCTATCATTAACTACGGCAAGATAATCCAGATAGATTCGCCCGCCAATTTGAAGAGACGCTTTGGATCGGCGAAGGCTGTGGAATTCAAACTTCTTGAGGGTACCTCGGACGAACTTGCCCGCCAAATCGCGGGATTGGACTCTGTGACCAAGATCGCGCAGGATCAGGAAACAGGCTCCTATCGCATTTCGACAATAAAACCCGAGGTTATCATACCGGACCTCTATCGACTCTCCGAGAAACTCGGGTTGAAAATAACTTCGATCTATATCTCGGAGACTTCACTGGAAGACGCCTTCGTCAGCTTGGTGAATAATTCAACTCCGGAGGTTTCAAATTGAACTCTTATCTTCGACTCACCTACAGGAACCTGCGTGCAAATCTGGACTTTGCATCACTCTTCTTCGAACTGATCTTTCCGATTTTTTTCATCTTCGTCGAGGGACCCGGACTGGGCGGTGTCGCCGGACCCGTGAGCGTCGGAAATTTGACAGTTTCGTACTCCCTTTATCTTGCTGCGGGAGCTGTTACTCTAACAGTCATCAACGGCGGAACGAACGCGGGAACCCAGCTTTGGTACGATCGGAAGAACGGAATGTTTGAGCAGCTTTTGATGGGACCCTTCTCTAGGGCCCAGTACATCTTTAGCATAATTCTCGCAACTCTCATCATCGGCATTGCCGGTTCACTCATAGTTTTCCTGATCGCACTGCCGATTCTGGGCGGGGGTCTTCAGTTTTCGCTGGAGGGAATATTCTTCGTTGGCGCGGCGCTGTTCCTCGGAACTTTGCTTTTTGGATCTTTTGCAATAGCTCTGTCAGTGGTGTTGCGATCCTCTGAAACTTTTCAGATCGTGTCTACATTCGTATTTTTTGTTTTCCTTTTCACGTCTTCCGTTTTTTATCCCGCGAGCAAGGCACCGAAGCCGATTCAGGTAATTAGCTATGGAAACCCGCTGACATGGACGACTGACATGTTCAGGGCTGGGCTTTTTCACTCCTTTACCCCACTCCTGTCACTTGAGGTCGTCACTCTTGCGATAGTATCAGCAATCGTTTTTGGAATCGCGGTTCTCGCGTTTAGACGCATACGAGTTCAGTGAGGAAAACAGACATTTTTCCAATGTAGGAAGTTTCTGCTCTGTTAATGGATTGTGCCGGAACAATTAAGAGTCCAAAGGAAATTTCCTTCACTAAAGACACCGATCCAAAAAGGTAGGCTAATGATCGAAACAACCGCTTTGAGCGCAGTCGAGGAGTTTTCCGCCCGGTTTACAAAGCAGGCCGGTATGCTCTATCCGGCGAAAGATCCCTCTGACGCAGTTTCGATTATTAACGGGTTAATCAAGAGCCGGGGAAAAGGCGAGAGTTGTTGCTCGGATAAAATTGAAGTTTCGTATCAGGGATCAAAGACGCATATTTCGCCTCTGGTAACTACGACCGTGACATACGACGCGCTGAAAAAAGATCCAAGAAAATTGGTCGGCCTACTTGATGTCGGAATAACAAAAGCTGATTATGGAATTGCTGAGACAGGTTCAATTGTTGACGTTTCATTTTCGGACGAGAGCCGGTTACTTTCATCTCTAACAAGAGTTCATATTGCGGTCCTGGAGAGAAATCGCATTCAAGACAAGCTCTCTATGCTCTCTCCCATTATGAAAGATTTCTTGAACCCCTCGAACGGTCGAAAGAAACCTGCAATCACATTCATTGGAGGTCCATCCAGAACCTCGGACATTGAGTTAAAGTCCGTTCTCGGGGTGCACGGTCCCCACGAGGTTCACGTCGTCTTGTTGTAAACTGGAGTTGCATTTCGTCTGCCAAAAGATTACTCTGAACTGAAAAAGAAAATCACGACCGCTATCAGCAATCCGGAAAGAGGGAAGACTCTGCTTGTCGCTGTGAAACGAGGCAGAGATGTTAGGAAAGAACAACTAGCGACGCTTCAAGATCCGGAAGGATTCCGACACGATATCAAAGAAATCAAAACAAAATCCATAGAAAATTTAGATTCACTCATCGCCACGTTTGCGAAAAACTGCGAGAAAAATGGAAACCGCGTCTTTCTCGCAAACGACGGAAAGCAAGTCGTCGACTATATCCTCGATCTTGCGAACAAGCACAGCGTTACACTAATCGAAAAATCAAAGTCTCTCACAACCGAGGAAATTGAACTAAACCATCATCTCATTGAGGGAAAGAAAGATCTTACCGTCGTCGAAACTGATCTCGGCGAGAGGATCATCCAATTGGTGGACGAAAAACCGTACCACCTAGTATTCCCAGCGATCCACAAGACGCAAGGGGAAGTCGCTGAAATTTTCTCGAACGTTACCGGAACCGAGATCCCTAACGACTTGACTGCTATAATGGAAGCGGTCCGAAAGCATCTTCGACCTACTTTTCTGAACTCCCAACTTGGAATAACGGGAGCGAACATCGCAGTAGCAGAGACCGGTTCGATTATCGTGGAAACAAACGAGGGCAATGCGCGGCTCGTCAGTGCCGTTCCTGACATTCACGTCGTCGTGGTCGGGATGGAAAAAATCATCGCAAATTGGGACGAAGCACTGAAGCTCGTGATGGCCCACCCGGTAAGCGCGACAGGAACCAGACTTACCAACTACGTTTCAATCGTCACCGAGCGGCTTCCTCTGGGAGAGCAAGGGGCTGAGAGAGAACTGCACATTATAATTCTCGATAACGGGCGATCTAAGATGCGCCAAGACCCTTGGTTAAAGGAGGGATTGAACTGCATCAGGTGCGGCGCATGTATGAATGCTTGCCCGACCTACGGAGTTGTCGGCGGTCACGTTTTCGGCTACATTTATCCGGGTCCAATCGGAATTCCGTGGACCGAGGAGGTTCACGGGCTCGACAAGGCGGCTGAGTTTGCGCACCTCTGTATCTCTTGCGGCCTCTGCAAGGAAATCTGCCCGGCTGACATTGACATCCCGATGATGATTGCCAAAGTGAAAGAGGAGGACGTGAAGAAAAATGGCCAGCTCACACCCAACAAGGTCCTATCTCGCTCCGATGATTTTGCAAGAGTGGCAAGTGCTACTGCCCCAGTTTCCAACTGGGTTATCCAGAGCAGAGTCACTCGCGCATTCATGGACAGATTTCTGGGAATATCCAAGAAACGCAGATTGCCCCGTTTTGAAAGACGAACACTCGAAAAACAATTTCCTTCCATTGCAAAGTCGATCACGAATCCGAAAGCAAGAGTTGTCTACTTTGTAGATCTCGTCGCCAACTACAATGAACCGGCACTGGGAGTTAGAGCAGTCAATTTGCTTCAACAGTCAGGAGTTGAAGTAATACTTCCCCCCAAACTAAAACCGAGCGGTATGCCCTACATCTCTTACGGTGAGCTTGAGAAGGCAAGGAAGATTGCAGAGTGGAACGTCAACATTTTGGCAGACTACATCGAAAAGGGATACCAGATTGTCTCTACTGAGCCCACTGCAGTCTATTGCCTGCGATTTGCGTATCCTAAGCTCTTGGGCAATTCAGAGGGAAGCGTCAAAGTCGCGAATAACTCCTACGAATACTTCGAGTTTCTCGAGAAAATCAATAGCACGCCTATGAAAAAATTCGGCAATGGAACAAGTGATGATGGGGCAATAGGCTTCCATATCCCATGTCATCAAAGAGCTTTGAGCTCAGGCAAGTTTACAATAGCCGCTCTCGAAAAAGCAGGTTATCGAGTAAAGGTCATCGAGACCGGCACCTGCTGTGGTATGGCGGGAACCTTTGGATTGAAGAAAGGGCCTCTTGGTTACGATCTTTCCCTAGCAGTAGGAAAGCCATTGTTTGATCTTTTCAACAAAGAAGATCCTCCGATCAAAATTATCGCAACCGAAAGCAGTGTCTGCACGATGCAGCTGGAAGACGGGACTAAATGCGAGTTAGTGCATCCACTGAATCTGATGACGATTTGAGGGCCACAGTTGGGCGTAGGCCCGCGAAAATTCTGCACTTTTGTCAAAATCACGAGCTTTCTTGATTAGATTGATAGAAAGTTACATTTTCATAGTAACTTTTCGCGATTTTTGAAAGCTTAATCAAAACGACGATCTCTTAGCTCTCTTTCGGGTAGGGAGGCGAATCCTAGAAGTGGACCGATCCGAGATTTTGGGTTGCGTGCAAAAGGGAGTCGACTATTTCGGCATCAACATGATGAATGCAACCTACGACGCTCTTGAAATGAACGATAATCTTTCACCACCCGAAATCTTCGAGTTTCCGGAGGCTTTCGTTCAGGCGTTGGAAACAGTATTCGGGCCCGCGCACGTTCTTGCGCAGAGGTCAATAATCAGAGAAATGCAGAAAGGGCTTGACGAAATGACTGGCCCCGCGAGTTCGTACTCCATATCGGACGCCTTCGAAATTGCACTGCGCCATATCGATCGCAACCCCTGATCATGGTCGCCGATGCATCAATCGTTGACTTTTCCCGCTCATTCTGATTCATACGCTCGCAATAAACAAGATAAATACTCGGGACATTGCCGTGAGACCAAACTAGAGGGATTGCAATGTCGATAAAACTTTCAGCTTGCACGCTGGGCTACAACAGACAGACAACGGTTGAAGAAGCGGTAAGAAGAATCGCAAAGGCCGGCTACGAGGGAGTTGACCTTTACACAGGAGCTCCTCATGCGTGGCCTGAGGACTATACGAAAGTCGAGAGAGAAGCTCTGAAGAAACAGATTTCTGATCTGGGTTTGAAGCTTACTGGATTTGCGGTTGCTGGCGGAGGGCTGGGATTGCAGTACAATTTCAGCAGTCCAAGAGAAAGCATCCGCAAGCGTACGGTTCAGTATTACATCGACAACATTCATCTTGCCTCGGAACTTGGTTGTCCCCTTATGAACGTCCTAACTGGTCACGTTCTCTATGGAACTTCCAAAGAACAGGGCCTAAGGTGGACAATGGACGCGCTCCATCAACTCGTGGCGGAAGCTGAAAAAACAAAATTCATCTTGGGTCTCCACCCGCAGTACATTGCTGAGAGTCCATTGATGATTACAGTTGACGACGCCTTGGACATGATAAAAGAGCTCAACTCCTCTTGCGTGAAGATAATTTACGACACCGCGCAGCAAAACATCAGTTACAGAAATTTCATGGACGACATTCGACGCGCCGGAAGACACCTGTGCTATGTTCACGGTGCTGACAACGACGGCGTAAGATGGACTCATGAGGCCCTCGGAAAAGGTAACGTTGACTGGGAGGGAATTGTACGCGCGCTGGTCGAGATCAATTTTGACGGATACATATGTACCCAGTCGTGGTCAGAACTCCCGAATGACGTTGACTCGGTAATGTGGGAATCTCGGGAATACCTGGAAAAAGTTTTCAAAAAAGTCGGCGTGAACTCCTCGAAGTGAGCTATTTCGTTGCCAGATTGGAAGTCCGCCTTCATCCCATATTACTCCAACACGCATCAAGAAGCCATAGACGTACTCTCACGCTGCGGCTACGACGCAGTAGAATGGATAGCTTATCTTCACTTTAACACACGCGACGAGCTGAAGAACCTCGCAGATCTCACAAGAAAAGGTGGCCTCGAAGTTGCAAACATCATGTGTTCAACCGATCTCGTTGTGCCGGACGATACTAAACGCGCCGAGCGTGTAAAATACACAGTAGATAAAATCGAATCAGCGCGCTACGCTTCCATAGACCGGGTCAACCTCTTCAGCGGTCCCGCCGAGTGGGATCCTTCAGCTCAGAAAATTGGGAAAGATTTTCACGAAGGAGATGCATGGAAGAACCTCATCGATTCCTGCTCGACGATCGTTTCAGCCGCAGAAAAATATGATGTCACTCTCACCTTCGAAGCCGCGTTCGGGATGCTCGTTCACGACTTTTACACCCTTCAAGAGTTTCTCAGCTACTTTGATTCGAAAAATCTTGCAGTCAATATGGATCCCAGTCACTTGGTTCTTTGTGGTAACGACATCGCTTATGCGGTAAGACGACTGGGGAAAAGGATCAAGCACGTTCATGTGAAGGATGCAGTTGGCAAGCCGGGAACCCAAAACGATACTTTCATGTTCCCGATGCTTGGCGAGGGTGTCGCCGACTGGAAAGGGTTTTTCGACGCTCTAGCCGAAGTAGGGTACGATGGCTTTCTCTCAATTGAATTCGAAGCTGAAAATTATTTGCGGAATATTTGGGGCGGCGACTGGACAAAGGCTGCCGAAGCGTCCAAAATGCAGCTCGACAAGATAACTCATCTCGAGTGATCTCCCGGTTGCCTAAGATCTGTCTGGGCGAAGATGGGTTTGTCACTATAGGTCCCGGACCGAAATACACGAGAGAGGAAATACTCACTTTCGCTCAAAAGGAGGGGTTCCGGGGAATCGAGCTTCACGCCCAATTTGAAAAATATGACCATGGTTCGGTTAGAGCGATCAAGGATTGTTACGCAGAATTTGGTCAGGAGATTCCCGGTGTCCAGACGGGTCACGTCGGCTTCTACCATCCACCGATAAGCGAAGATGATGAAACAAGAAAAGAGTACGTTGACTCGATAGAAGATGCACTTGTCTTCGCGCAGGAGCTCGGCGCGCACCATTCTACGCTAACTCCACCCCTATTCATGAGCGACATGACGCCAGAGTACGACATGCTACTGGATAGGTACGTCAAAGTCGTTGCCGAGGTAGTTGCAAGGGCTGAGAAGTACGATGTGGTTCTTGCGATCGAGCCAGAACCAAACTTATTCCTCAATGGTGGCGGTCTTCGAGACTCGATTGAAGATGTCCGGATGATCCTAAATACGATAAAGTCGAAAAAACTTGCAATCCTCTACGACATTTCTCACGTCAACATCATATCCCACGGAGATCCTGTTGGATTCCTGAAAGATCTCAATGGTCGTGTCAGCTGGGTACACGTCGCCGACAACGATTTTTCTCTGAGTCCGTTTGGAACTGGAAAGCACCAGACCTTCGGCGACGGCAACGTGGACATGAAAGAACTCTTCTCAGCGATGAAGACTGAGTGCCCTAAATTGGGATGGCTTCAAATCGACACGTGGGAACATCCAGCCCCCTTTGAAGCAGCATCGAAAAACAAGAAAGAACTCGAAGGGATTCTTTCACAGATCGACTGGAACTAGCCGATTTTTACAACCGCACGTCCCATTACTTTCCCCTGTTTGATCGCGTCAAAAGCATCGTTTATTCGATCCAGCGTAAACGAATCGCTTGCAAACGGTGTGACAATGCCGCGTTCAACGAGTTCAATTGCCTCAACCGTGTCCTGCCTTCCGCCCGAGCGAGAGCCTAAGATATCAAGCTCATTCACGCAGAGTTTGAAGGTAGAGAGTGGTATCGTATCCTCGGTTTCTCCGACCATGACTATCCTGCCGCCTCTGTGAACCGCGCCCAGAGCCTCAAGGAACGTTTCTTTAGAACCGACATTGTCAATCACGATGTCTGCCCCAAATCCACCGGTCAGGTCGCTGATGGTTTTCCCAACGTCTTGGGTTGACGAATTAATCATTACATCCGCCCCGAACTTTGCGCCGACTTCAGCGCGTTGAGGACGCCTTGCGACGCCAAAGACTGTTGCTCCGGAGTGTTTTGCAATCTGCATCACGCTCTGCCCAACTCCGCCGACGCCAATTACAACAACAACATCATCGGCCTTTACTTGAGCACGTCGTCTAACGGCGTGAACCGAGGTAACAACGGCATCCGCTATAACCGAGCCCTCTTCAAATCCTATTTTACTGGGAAGGATGAACAGGTTCTTCGCGGGAGCCTTGAAATATTCAGCATAGCCGCCATTAATTCCCACTCCCAGAGCTCCCTTGAAATTGATGCACATTGTTTCGCGATTTGTCCTGCAGAAAAAGCATTCACCACATGTAAAGAAAATATTCGGAACTACCCGATCCCCTACTTTGAATTTCGTTACACCAGGTCCGAGCTTTGCAACGACCCCTGCTGGTTCATGTCCGAGGATGTGCGGGAGTTTCGGCTTGTAGCCCGTTCCGTCTATGATATGAAGATCTGTCCCGCAAATCCCACAAGCTTTTGTCGCGACAAGGACCTCGCCGTAATCGAGTTCGGGAATTGGAACATCTTCTACCGAAAGCGGTTTGTTAATCTCGTGCATCACAGCTGCTTTCGTCGCAACTCACACCCTTCTAGATTGAGATCGGTTTTTCGAGCTTCGCGGAGTCGTAACAAGCCTGGACCATCTCCATTGTCCTCTTGCCATCTTCTCCTGTAACGATAGGCTGCTTGTCTTCGAAGATCGAATCTACAAAGTGGCTGGTGACGTGTGCGTAAGTCTTTGGAAAGTTTGCCTCAATCTCCAGATTACCCAGTGGCCAGTCTCCCGCCGTTGCCGGATGTCCCGCCTTTACGTAGTGGGTCCATCGTCCATTCTTGTAAAACATTAGAGGAGGGCCGGCAATTGCTTGCTCTTCAAATCCGTTGACTATGATCAGCCCCTCGCTTCCAATCATCTCGGTTCGATCATCCCAAAGCGGGAATGGACCTCCCTGATTTGCAACAAGCGAGCCCTGGATCCCATTTTCAAAATCAATGCTAACCTGTGCAATGTCTTCAGCTACAGTGTCGGGAAAAATCTTCGTCATCCTGCATTGAATGACCTTCGGTTCTCCGACCAGATATCGCGAGAGGTACAGTCTGTGAACACATGCCTCCATGAAGAAACCGCCGCCGACAGATTTCGGATCCGCTCTCCAACCCATGTTTTGCCTAAAGCCGTTGTGAAGACGGGTCAAAAGAAGAATCGGCCGGCCAATCTCTTCCTGGATCAAACGTTTTGCCTCCTGATGAGGAGGATAGAATATTTGATTGTGCCCGACCATTAGTTTGACCCCGTTTCGTCTTGCTGCGGCAACCATTTCTTCGCACTCTTTCACCGTGATCGCCATCGGCTTTTCGACCAGCACATGTTTTCCAGCCTCGGCCGCGGCTATGGCGAATTTTGAGTGGAGAAAGTTAGGAACACAAATGTCGACGGCATCAACCTTGTCGTTTTTCAAAAGCTGTGCGTAATCAGAATAGCTGAAATCCGCACCGAAAGCCTTTCGTTTTTCTTCGGCTACTTCTTCCCGAACGTCAGCCACCGCCACGATCCTTGAATGCTCGTTCTTCAAATAACCGGCGGAGTGAAGATCAGAAATATTTCCTGTCCCAATCATTCCGATCCCAATTTTCTTACCTTCAGATTCTTCTGTCAAGATGAAAAATTCAGCTCCCAGTCACGATTTTGAAAAACTCGGCATAAACTCGGCTAATAAGCAAAGTGCCTTCTTTTTTGTCAATATCCACTCTCGTAATCGAAAATAATTAACTTCGAATGTCGTCTAGTCAACGTGGACAGAATCTATTGCCAGAAAAATCAGAGATTAGAATTGGATCAGTGGTCATTGATTGCGTCAACTTTGATCAAATGGTGAGATTTTGGGAACAAGCGCTCTATTACGTTCCACGGGAACCGGCTTCGGATGGTTGGGTCGTTCTCTGCGATCCTGAAAGAAGGAATACAAATCTGTCCTTGAACAAGGTCCTTCCGTCAGAAAAAACTTCATGGAAGAAACTGGCTCCACTTTGATCTTTACACGAAGGATCAGAAGAGCGAGATCAATCGCCTCCTAGATCTCGGAGCAAAGCGACATCCCCAAGAATACGATCCCGGGGACGACTTTGTGGTCCTCGAAGATCCTGATGGAAACCTGTTCTGCGTAATCGACAAGCGTGCCAAAGGTAGTTAAGAGAAGCTGAATGTCAAAGAGAGGCGAGCTTCTTCATCAGTTGAAGACTCAGTTCGGCGGCCTTTTTCGGATCGCTGTCCAGTACGTTTTTGAAATAATTCATTGACTCATACTCCGCGGAAAAATATCCATTGTAGCCGATGTCTCGAAGAGCCTGAAAGAATTCTTTCCAGTCTATGGTTCCCTCTCCGAGTAGTGGAAAAATGAAATCTCTCCATTCGTCACGAGGAACTCCAACAGAATCTTTCAGGTGGACGTGCTTGATTCTATCCTTACCGAGACGCCTCACGACCCAGGCAACATCGTTCCCGTACAGATTGTAGTGTGACGGATCCATGTTTGTTACAAGATACTTTGAGTTTACAGAATCAAGAAGCTCTTTCGTCGTATAGTAATCACGCGTAAGAGTGCCAAAACATGCCTCCAGCGCGAAGTATACACCGTACTGCTCGCACGTCCCGATAAAATCATTGAAGCTATCGAGAACGAGTTTCCAGGCCTTGCCCTCAGTCAGGTCAAGTCCAATTTTCAGGGAGTTCTTGTCCCACGGATACGGACCGGTGAGTCCTTTGACGATCGAGATATTGCACTCCGACGCCATCCGGATTTTTTCTTTCGTCTGTGCCACTCTCTCCTTTCGTTTACCTTCATCAAGAATTACAAAATCCTGAGAAAAACCAACTTCGGAGATTTCCAATTTCTTTGAGTGCGCCTTCTTTACTACTTCTGAAAGTTCGGCCGTTGTTTTGTACGGGATGAGCGAAGGCAGCTCAACCCCATCGTACCCCAGCGACGATATATCATCAAGAGCTTGTTCCATCGATTTGAAACCAAACCAAGGCAAATAGGCAAATTTCCAACCTTCCTGCTTAGCTGACATTGACTTCGCGCCCTTGGTTCTTCAGGGAAAATAATTGAGTGTTACTTGCTGAGCAGCTTTGTTTAGCGAATCCAGCTCAGTTGATGAAAGTTGCCAGCCTGCGGCCCCCGCATTTTCTCTCGATTGAGCTCCGTTTTTAGCCCCTGGTATTGGAACAACAATTTCCGAAGGTGATGACATGAGCCAATTCAAAGCTACTTGGGGGACAGTCTTGCCACGCTTTTCTGCAATCTCCTTCAATACACGATTAACCTTTTCAATTTCACGAAGATTTTCCCTTCGGAAAAGAGCCGCATAAGTTTTCCGGTGATCTGCCGGCGGAGAATCTTCGCCGTACTTTCCGCTAAGGGCACCCGAAGCTATCGGAGACCATGCAAGAATCATAATGCCATTTTTCTTGCAGTATGGCAAAACTTCTTCTTCGATCTCTCGCTGCACGAGATTGTATCTTACTTGATTTGAAACTATGTCGGCATGTGATAGCAAAGAGCGAGCTTCTTCAAGGTCTCTGACCGCAAAATTGCTTACACCGATTGCCCTAATTTTTCCATCATCATAGAGCTTTTCAAGCGCCTTGAAAGTGTATTTTAGAGGGATCTGCTCCCACGGGTCCGGCCAGTGTATCTGATAAAGATCAATCTGATCTATACCGAGTCTCTGCAGACTTGCAGCACAAGCTTTCTGGAGTTCGTCGTAGCGAAGATGTTGCCCGTAAACTTTCGTCGCAACCACAAAGTTATCACGGCCGGATTCCATCAGAGCTTTTCCGACCAGGCTTTCGCTGTATCCGTGACCGTATTCCTCGGCGGTATCAATCAAGTTCACTCCCGCCGCACGCGATTCTCGAACGGCGTCGATGATATCATCATCGATTGTTGAAAATCCGGAATCCTTTCCACTTGCCTGCATCGCGCCCATTCCAACCTTGGATACTTTGAGATCCTTTCCAAGGGAAACGTATTCCATTTCCGACTACCTCCTGGGGAGAAATCTTTTCCGGACTATTTGTTTATGCCGTCTAGCCACCCCTGATAGAACGGTTCATATGTTTCAAACAACAGTCCGTCAGGTTTTGTGATCATCCTCTGCTTCAGAAACACCATTGAAGCTTTCCGCAAATTCGGAAAAACTCCAGCGGCAACCGCGGATAACATAGCGGCACCCCGGCCAGTTGCATCACCCACGTTTTGTGACACCAGAGTTCTACCAAGAATTCCGGCTTGCATTCTTAGCCAGAGCTTGCTTCTTGATGCACCCCCGCAGAAGTACACCTCAGTATATCTATTTCCAAGAACAATTTCAAGCTGTTCCAGGTTTGCCCTCACGCTAAAGCAGTTAGTTTCAAGAATCCCAAGAGTTATCTCGGATCGCCTCGTCCAGGGGCTGACGCCGATAATGCCTCCAGCCAACGGGTGAGGATGTTCAGCGTTCATCAAACTGGTTCCAACATTAACTTTCACTTTGCCGGGCGCAGGTCCTTCCTTTTCAACCTCTTCATCAAGTTTGGAAAACTCTGTTCGGGTCATGTTTGCCCACCACTTGAAGGTGAGACCAGTTGCTCCAGCGTTGCTCTCAACCGTCCACCTATCAGGAACAACGTGACAACACGTCCAGGTTCTTCTTTCGGGATCAAGCAAGGGACTTTCTACAACCGCTTGGATCGGTGTTGTTGTTCCAGCAATTGCGGCCACATTCCCGGAATCGAACAATCCGCAACCTGCTACGGCGGATTCAGTATCTGCGGCTCCGACGACTATCGAGGTCGATCTGGCAAGCCCGGTCTTTCGGCTCGCGCTAGCGGAAACCTCTCCAATGATTGTTCCGCACTCTCTAACCTCAGGAAAGATCGAACGTTCAAACTGGAATTGTTTGATGAGAGAATCATCCCAGTCTCTTTTTTTCAAATTAAAAAGTGCAGTTTCACATCCGTTAGTCGGTTCCGCCGCAAGAACCCCTGAAAGCCTGTACAGGATCCAGTCATTAATCATCGAGACCTTCTTGATTTTGTGAAACATTTCCTCGTTTGATTTTCTCAGATATTTCAGCCGACTTGCTAGAAATATTGCTGAGGGCCAGTGTCCAGACGAAAGATAAATCTCCTTTCCCAGCGAATCTTGGATCTCGGAAGCTTCTTTGTATGCCCGGGCATCCAAGTTAGGGACCGCGAGAATTTCGTCTCCTTCCTGATCGTAGAACACATTGCCTTCACGCATGCTGGTTGAGCTCACGGTCACAATCTTCTTCTTTACCTTCGAACATTCTTTCACCGCTGCTCTTATCATCCTGCAAACATCATTCCAGACTTTCGTAGGATCAAAGGCGATCGCGGGCCCGTCAAAGGTAAATTCAATGCCGGAGTTTTCTTTGAAGAGGAGGGTGCCACGCCCATCAAAGACGAGACACTTTACCCCACCCGTGCCGACGTCGATTACGCAGAAAGCAGAGCTATCCATCTATCTCCTAACTGGCAGAATGATTCATTAATAAACCGGGGTTTTTTCTGGCCGGATAACGGCATGAAAAAAATTCTCGTTGCTGCCGACTTGTACGTCCCTGTTATTGCGTTTCAAACTGCTTTTACTGCCCTGATTCCGGGAAATCAAATCCGGTTTTTCCAGATGGACGAAACAAACCGGCTAGTCCCATCGACAGAGTCCGAAAAGTCGATTCGTGAGTTTTCGGGAAATCCGAAACAAATTGCCCGCGAACTCAAAGACGAGGAAATTCTTGTCGTTCACGACGCTCCCGTTACCGATGAAGTTATGGACGCGTCGCCAAACTTGAGACTCATCTGCTGCGCAAGAGGCGGCCCGGTGAACATCGATGCTAATGCAGCGACGAAAAGGGGAATCGCGGTAGTTTCGGCTCCCGGCAGGAATGCAGAAGCGGTTGCAGATTACGTTCTCGGTGTGATTATCATACTGGCGAGAAACCTGTCTCTTGCAAACCTCTTTCTCAGAGAGAAACGCAAGTTTGATCGTTCCTCATTTGAGAGCTTTTTCGGACAGGAACTAGGCGGCAAGACACTGGGACTGATTGGTTATGGAAATGTGGGATCCAGGGTTGCAAAAAGAGCGCGTGCGTTTGGCATGTCCATTCAAGTTTACGACCCATTCGTTCCCGCTTCAAGAATCGAGGGGCCCGGAATAAAGACGACAGATCTCGAAACGCTGATCTCCACTTCTGATTTTGTTTCGCTGCACGCCCGCGAGGCAAAGGAAAACGACAACATGTTTGGCAAAAAACAGTTCGACCTGATGAAAAAGGGGTCATTCTTCATCAACTCGGCACGTGGAAGTCTGCTGGACGAAGAGGCACTCCTCGAAGCATTACGATCAAAAAAGATTGCCGGCGCTGCTCTTGACGTATTAAAGAAGGAACCAGTGTCTCCTGACAACCCTCTCGTTTCGATGGACAACGTTTTCATCACGCCACACATCGCCGGAGCTTCGAGACAGGTTCCGCTTAGGGGTGCAGAGATCGTCGCCGCGCAGGTCGAAAATTACATCGCCGGTCGAAAGTTGGAAGGAGTCATAAATCCGCTCACCTAGCGGGTTCCTGACAAAAGACTTCGAGAAATCAGAACTTCACTTGATTTGGCTTCAACAGAGCTTAACTCAGAACCAGGCCCGAGAAAGTCACTTCAATGAAGGCAATGGCTAATCTAAAGGCCGTTTCTCTCCTGTTTTCGAATTCTAAATGTGAAAATCTTCAGAAAACTCAAATATAGTCCTTCGTCCTTCGGCGTCTATAGGATTAATGCAAATAATCCCGTACGTACTCCGAAGGATCGGTCTTGCTATCTTTGTCTTGCTCGGAGTGACGATAATCACTTTCTTCCTATCGCACAGTATTGGAGGAAACCCGATAGTCGCGCTTCTGGGAAGAGAAGCTTCTCTTCATCCGGATCTAGTTACGAAACTCTCAGCTAGATACCACTTTAACGATCCGATTTGGCTACAGTTCTATTACTATGTTTTGAACCTGCTGCAGGGAAATCTCGGATACTCTACCTCTCGAGGCTTTCTTCCTGTTAGCACTGTGATCGGTCAAACACTTCCCTACACAATACAGATTGCATTCTTCGCTTACGTCATAAGCCTCGTTTTGGGAATCGGATTCGGAGTGCTTGCAGCATTATATCGCGGCAGGACGGTTGACAGAAGCATCCGCACACTCTATCTCGCTGGCATTTCAACCCCGGCGTTTTTCATAGCGCTTCTTTTACTCATCGTTTTTCCATACTTTCTTCACTGGCTACCAAACGGCGGGGCGGTGAATCCGAACATTCCGCCTCCGCACGCGATCACTGGGATACCGATGCTTGACGCATTGATCGAGGGAAGGTTTGCTTACTTTTCTAGCGCTTTCATGCACGTTATTTTGCCAAGCCTTGCCTTGGCGATCGCAACGTTTGGAGTGGTGGTTCGAATATTGAGAAGTTCGCTGCTAGATGTTATGCAGGCGAATTTCATTCGGACGGCACGAGCTAAAGGACTAGATGAAGAAACAGTATTTTTCAAACATGGACTACGAAACGCTTTGATCTCTGTAGTCACGATTCTGTCTCTAATGATAACGTGGCTGATAACCGGCACCATATTCGTAGAAAACATCTTTGCGTACCCGGGCATGGGTCAGTACGTCTTCAGTGCGCTCGTCGCTCAGGACTATCCTGGAATTCTTGCAACGACTCTAATCTTTGCAGTTGTCATAGTGTCTGCAAACCTTTTGGCAGACCTACTATACGTTGTCGTGGACCCCCAGATCAGGCTAGGTTGATTTTGGTAAACAAATGATCGTCGAAGAAGAGGAAAAGTCTCGGGAATCACCACAAGGAAGATTCTCGACGGCGCCGGGTGGACCGATTTCGACGAGAACTCAGGCTAGAAAGATTCTCCGCTCGCTGCGCAAGAATAAGAACGCAATCGCAGGTCTTGTGATAGTGGCAGGCTACCTTCTGACCGCCATTATCGTATACTTGACATCCGTCCTAAAAATCACGATTGAACCGTACAATCCGATAAAGCAGTTTACTGGAGCTCCGTATTCCCCACCATCCTTGGCGCACTGGATGGGCACGGATCAACTGGGGAGGGACGTTTACAGCAGAATTATTGCGGCAACTCCAAACGATGTGGGAATCGGACTTGCAGTTGTTGCATCCGCCCTAATAATTGGCGGTCTTGTTGGGTCATACGCCGCTTACCGCGGTGGCATTCTGGATGAAGCTCTCATGAGGGTGACCGATGTTTTCTTCGGACTTCCGGCGCTAGTTCTTGCGATGGCAATAGCAATCGCTCTTGGCAGGGGCATTGTGAACATGATGCTCGTCCTCATGATAATCTGGTGGCCCGTCTACGCCCGTCTCGCTAGAGGCGAGGCACTCAAAGTTTCACACCAGAACTATATCGAGGCCGCTCGACTTTCAGGAACGGGTAAGTTCAAGACACTTTTCAGGCACATCGTCCCGAACATCTCGATTACACTGCTGGTATATGCAACACTAGACGTCGGTGGTGTCGTTCTCGCATATGCAGGCTTGAGCTACCTCGGTCTTTCGGTGACACCGCCTGCTCCGGACTGGGGACAAATGGTCAGTGAGTATCAGGATTACATGCTATCGGCGCCGTATCTCACTTTCTTTCCTGGACTTGTGATATCGCTTGCAATCATTGGATGGAGTTTGTTAGGAGACGGACTACGGGACGCTCTTGCCTTAAAATGAGAAAAAAAGGATCAATATTTGGCATCTACCAACTCAAACCTTCTATCAATCAGGGACCTTACAATTGAGTACGCGGGGTCCGATGGCACGCTGACTGCGGTCGATCAAGTCAGCCTAGACGTTCCACAGAACAAGCTTATCGCAGTTGTGGGAGAGTCAGGATGTGGAAAATCAACTCTCGGCCTTTCGATCATCGGACTGCTTCCGACTCCCCCGGCAAAGATCGCGGGTGGGAAGATAAACTACAAGGACATCGATCTTGTTCCTCTGACGGAGAAACAAAGAAGGGAATTTCGCGGTACCGAAATTGCAATGATTTTTCAAGAGCCGCTAACTAGTCTGAATCCCGTTTACAAGGTCGGCGACCAGATTGCCGAGGCAATTCTTGTTCGAGAGATCAGACGGACGAAAAAATCGCAACTCGCGGCAAATACGGATATCATGCAGAAGACTTACAGCTCCAGATCGATCCAGACGACCAGAATTCCAAGATTTCGCAGACATCTTACATCTCAGCTTCGCACGGAAATCATCGACGCCCTGAAGCTGGTTCGGATTGCAGATCCTGAACAGGTGATTGAACGCTATCCATTCGAGCTTTCAGGTGGAATGCGGCAGAGGGTCATGATTGCCATGGCTATCTCCCAGAAACCCTCGCTTCTTGTCGCCGACGAGCCAACAACAGCTTTGGACGTCACCACCCAGGCGCAGGTCTTGAAATTGATGAAGGAATTGATGGACGAGGTAAAGACGAGTATCTTCCTCGTTACCCATGACCTAGCTGTGGCTAGCCAGGTAGCAGATCAAGTCATTGTGATGTATGCGGGCGAAATCGTCGAGATTGCAAATGTTTACGACCTGTTTTCGGATCCGCTTCATCCATACAGCAAAGGACTCCTCTCTTGTATTCCGGCCGGCTACAAGGAGGATACAAATCTTGAACCAATCCCCGGAAATGTTCCCAACCTGCTAAATCCTCCGGTAGGATGCAGGTTTGCGCCGCGATGTCCGTATGTCATGAAGATATGCAAGGAGAAAAAACCAAAACTGGTAGAGTCCAAGCAGGGACATTTGGTGGAGTGTTTTCTCTATGGAAACTAGTGCAGAAATCAAATCTTCATCGGAAGACGTAATTTTATCAACGGATAACGTCTCGAAGTTTTATCCGATACGGAAGAGTTTTCTTTCGAGATCTCCGTCGAGGTTTGTTAGGGCAGTCGATGGAGTTTCGATCCAGCTTCCAAGGCGTAAGACCACTGCGGTTGTAGGAGAGTCAGGCTGTGGGAAAACAACACTAGCGCGAACCGTCACCATGCTTATCCCTCCGACGAGCGGGAAAATAATGTTCGAAGGAAGGGATATCACTGACAAAAAATGGCAAAACTGGAAGGAACTCTATCGCAACGTGCAGATGGTTTTTCAAGATCCTGATTCTTCACTTGATCCCAGGTTCAAAGTAAAGGAAACTGTCGCGGAACCGCTGAGGGGACTGGTTGGCGCAGGTGGCAATGAAGTTCGAAAGCAAGTCGAGGAAAGTCTCGAGGCGGTCGGCCTCTCATCGGAACATTCTGATCGACTGCCCGGTCAACTCAGTGGTGGGCAAAAGCAGAGGGTTGCAATCGCGCGCGCAATCGCTACAAAGCCCAAACTCGTGGTTTTGGACGAGCCGACTAGCGCGCTGGATGCGTCAGTCCAAGCCCAGATAATCAAATTGCTTCTGAATCTCCAGAAGCAGTACGAACTCTCCTACATGCTGATTACGCACAACATTGCAGTCGCACAGTACCTTTCAGACCAGATGGCAGTCATGTATACCGGCAACCTCGTTGAGTACGGGCCAACGAGATCCGTCATCGAGAAGCCGCGACACCCCTACACTATTACTCTCATCGCTTCCGCTCCGATTCCTAACCCGTGGAAGCGGAACTTGCTGAACATTGAAATCAAAGGCGAAGTGCCTAGCGCTATCAATCCGCCCAGTGGCTGCAGATTTCACCCGAGGTGTCCTTACGCCGAGAAGATTTGCCAGGAAGTGAATCCGCCTCTCGAGGCAGTAGCTCCCGGGCATTACGTGGCCTGCCACTTTGTCAACAAAACGGCCTAGTGTCCGGGCGACACAAGGCCAATTCTCAATCACAGCTTAAATAACGCGGTATTGGTGGTCTTGATTTGAAAATGAACAACATGATCGGGCGAAAGAACAGAGCCGCCATTGCCCGAACTATTCTTGCCGTAGTTGTCGTAATTATCATTATCATTGTCGCAGCTGGAGTCTATGCGTTGTCGGCGAAAAGTTCGACAACAACAACAAGTACCGGTCCAACCACGACAGCAGGTTCGAGCTCGTCAAGCTCATCTTTATCCTCTTCGTCCTCATCAGTTTCGCAATCGACGATCTCACCAACCGCATCATCCAGCTCCTCTTCTTCATCAAGCTCCTCATCCTCAAGTTCATCGTCTTCATCGAGCTCATCAAGCTCATCGACTTCTGCAACGGTCAATTCAATCACAATTGATGATGCATTTTGGCCGTCCGTCGTTGACTTGAACGTCTTGGACTTTAACTTTGGAATCCCATTTCCTAACTGGGGTGAGTACGACGTCTATCAACCGCTAGTCGCTATCAACATCAGCGCCGAGTACAACAAGGGCAATTATCAGTACTTGCCCTCTCTCGCGCAAAACTGGACTGTTAGCCCGGACGGAATGACCTACACTTTCAACCTACAGCCGGGCGTGAAATTCTCTGACGGTAACCCGTTCAATGCCTACACCGTGTGGGCAGATGAATATGGTTACTATTATGCCTCTGGCAATCTGTCTTTTTGGACGCTCGCAAATCCAATTTTTAACATGAGTGGCGTTGTCGTGGGAGCCGCGACGTTCGCTGCCCTAAATCAGTCAGGATTTACCAATCCAACCGGTTCCATTCTTTCTACGATGGAAAACTCCTCCTGGCCGATTTACGTAACGGGACCCAACACTATAGTTTTCCACCAGGATCAGCCTTACCCCTACTTCCTCGGATTATTCATCGGTGCGATGGGGCTGCAGTGGGATCCGCAATACGTCATGGACAATGGAGGCTTTGGTACTTCGGGATCGTTCCCATCCAACCCGTACTTCAACCAGCATCCAGTTCCCGGAACTGGTCCGTACATGTTCACGAACGTCTCAGAAATGGCTTATGTTAAACTGCAGCAGAACCCTCTTTACTGGGGTGACAGCTTGACCGCACAGCAGATTGCAAACAACCCGGTCCTCGATCCTGGCCACGTAAAGAGCATCCTCTTAAACTACAAGAGCGACGATTTCTCGAGATACTCTGATCTATCAACGGGCGGAGCCCAGATTGGAATTATCTTCGGCACGAATTTTAATCTCATCCAGTCCAATCCCTCAAAGTTTGGTTATCTGACTCTGCCGCCGTGGAACGGGGCCGTATTTGCTCTCGCCATGAACACTCAGAGGTATCCGACAAACGTTACTGACATCCGACAGGCAATAGCACACGCGATCAACTACACTCAAATCTACGCAACTGTATTCCACGGTGACATGAATCCCATGATAGGGCCGGAAACTCCAGGGTGGAAGCAGTTCTACAACTTGAATAACGACACCGCATACAGTTACAACGTCACTCTTGCCCAGCAGTATCTGACGCAATCCGGTATTGCAGTCTCTTCACTACCAGCGTTGCAATTCACCCAGCCGTCCGGCTGCTCCTACTGCAATCTAGCAGATCAGTTAATCCAGGCAGATCTTTCCGCGATCGGTCTGAACGTCCAAATTGTCGTCCAATCGTACAACCTGTACGAGGCCGCGTATTCCCAGACAGGCGCTGCAAAAGCAGCAGCTGTTGGGCAGCTGTCTCTTCTGGGCGGCGAAAACTTTGCCCCATCAGGTGTGCTGACTCCGAGCGATCCGTGGGTTACTTTCGTTACACCGAATGGCGGTGGAAACTGGGCCCTTTACAACAACACCAACGTAACAGGCGAGATTTACTCTTTCTTCAGAAGTACCAACATCTCATACATCCAGTCGCAGCTTTTGCAGGCACAGAAACAGATCTACAACGACGCGCCGTACGCATGGATAGGAACTCTGGGTCTTTGGGTTGGAGATGGTTCTCTTGCATGGGACAAGTCGGTTATCTCGGGCTTTTACCCGGATCCATCATGGAGCGGAGCTGACACCATGCCGCTGTTCAACACGATAACATTCACGAACGGGCAAGGCTAACGCCCTAAATGCAAATCCACGGATGATCCTCGAAAGAAATCCTCGAATGAAAACACATCGAACTATAAATAGTCCGTTTGTCCATATTGATCGGGGCCCGCGATCAAAAACTCTAAGTTTTCATTGAAAAGATATCCTAAAAATCGAGAAATTCCTCGAACGGAAATTCGAGAAAAGAGTCGCGCTATTTAAAGCGCTTTAAATACCAGTATATATAACCCCCTAGGGGGTCTTGCACGCGCGTGCGAGCGTAAAACCGCGAGATTACCCCATTAACTTCTGCATGCGCATAAGGTCGTCCAGTGGACCCTTAACTTTCAATTTCCCGGTCATGTAGGCGGTCATTGGGTTTGACGTCTTGTTCATGATCCCTTCCATCAGAGAGTTTGCAACGGTGATCACAATGTTCGCATTTGGAAGGCTCTTCTTTTCGACATTTGCCAATTTTCCGTCGTTTATCGTGAAAAGATAATCCTCCTTCAGGTCAGTGAATGAAAATTGCATCGTCTTGGTAAAGCCCTTCAATGATTCCTGCACTGAAGGATCGGCGAACCTTTCTCTTAGCTTGGACACTGCTGCCGGCTCAGAATTCATTGTTGACATTTGAGACACTCCAAAAGCTGGGTTTGATGTTTTAAGCCTTTTACCAATTTATCTACGAAGCGAACGTGACTGTGTTGAAAAGTGGCGCCGTGTTCGCTCCGCTCCACGCCTGGTCGACGTAAAGGTGGCTTACCACAGAGGTCTTCCACGCGATCGAGCCATCTCCTACGAGAAGAGAGAAAGTGCCGAGCCAGATGTAAGGCGCTTGTTGGTATATCTGAGTCTGGACCTGACCCATAACCGACTGAATTGAGGTCATGTTAGTCGTCGAGTCGAACAGATTTGCAAGCTGATCTGCCGCGGTGGAGTTCCACAAAGCAAGATCGAATCCAAATGCCGTCGTGAACGTGATCCAGTTGTCAGGCGCCGCGAGGTCTACCTGCCCGTAATCCTGACCGCCCTCGATTGTCATCATGGCCGTGTTGTTCGGATGCGCATAGTTGTAGGCAAAGCCCTGATTGTAAGGACCGATGTACTGGGGATAGGATTGGATCTGAATGTTGAGAGTCAAACCCAAGTTGCTGGAGAGATCGGCTTGCACGAGTTGCGCGACCGAAGCAACCGAAGATATTGCCGAAGGCATGGACCAAGTAATTTGAGGCGGATTCTTCACCCCCGACTGATTGAGGTAGTATTTCGCAAGGGTGACATTGTAGCTGTATTGTGAGTAATTCCCAATATCGTAGAATTGCGAAAAGCCCGGAGTTTCCGGCCCAAAGAACCCATGCAGCAGACCGTGGAACACGGTCGTGTTTAGCTGGTTGTAGTCGATCGCATGTGCAATCGCGAGTCTAAAGTCCGTGTTGTTCATCGGATACTCGCGTGTGTTCAGGGCAAGCGAATAGATAATGTTCGCAGACGACGGGAACTGGAAGTACGAATATGTTGAGGGATTGGACGAGATCAGGTTCCAGTCCTGAGACTCGATCGTGGCTATCTGAACCTGTCCTGAAGAAAGATCGGTATACCTCGAAAGATCATCAGGCTTGTAGTATATGACGACGGCCGCTGCATGACCTGGGTCAAACAGAGGGTTTGCGGCAATCTGATCTTGAGTCCAGTTTTTTGCCCAGTAGGTTGGGTTCTGAACAAAGCGGATGTAGTTGTTCTCGGAGTAATTCGCGACTTCATATGGTCCTGTACCTGGAATTGCGTGCTGGAAAAAGTACTGCTGGTTTGGCGCGCCAAAATTCCCGGGTCCTCCGTGATTTACAACCCACTGCATATCGAATAACCATCCCGGAGCTCCGTCAAGAAGACCCAGCAGCCACAAAAATGGACTGCTGAGATGGAAAACGATTTGATATGGGCTTGTAACGTAGATTGGCCACGTACTGTTCTGCATGATCGCCAAGAGTTGCGGAGACGGATTGGTCAGACCTGAAGCGTTGATCATCGCGAAGGTAGCAGGCCCAAAGTGCACCATCGATTGATTGAAGATGTTGTAGTAGTAGAAAATCGTCGCATTACCGAAAGTAAATGCATACGAGTAAAACTGTGTCCAGACCTGGTATGCGTTAAACTGGTTCCCATCCGAAAAACTGATTCCCTGTCTCAAATTGAACGTGTAAGTTCTGCCATCCGGACTGATGGTCCAATTTTGAGCTAGCCCCGGAATGAAATTGTATCCCTGATTGTGGTACTCTTGAGCGATGTTGATCGAAACGAGGGGCTGATATACGTCGTCTTCCATCCAGTTGGGAAAAGTGACAGCGGGAACTAGGACATTCATATCGTAACTCGGCCAGAAGGCGTCATCAATGGTTAGCGTCTGGTGAAAAGGACCGGACCCGGTGGATGACGAAGACGAGGTTGAAGAACTCGAAGAAGAAGAAGATGATGAACTAGAGGAAGAGGAGCTGCTGCTTTGCGAGCCGGTTGAACTGGACGAAGAGGAGACAGAAGTCGATTGCGATGAAGACGTAGTAGCAACCGTACTCGATTGTGAGCTGCTTCCAGTAGATTGTGTAGATGTAGTGGTTGAGGATCTCGTCGCAAGAACGACAGCTCCAGCCGCAACGATAATTATCACTACAACGACTACAGCAATAACTACTCTTGAAATCGCACTCACATTCACGTTTACATTTTTCGAATCGAGGTGCAAACGGCCACTATCCGCTAAATGGGATTTATTTAAGCGATATTACCGTCACCAAATGATTGCGTTTCACTAGTTCAGTTTCAAGCAAAGACACGATTCGCAATAGAGGAGCACTCTTATTCCAGAACAAGAGAGAGTGAGTCACGGGATTGATGTCTCTCGCCGAAAGCTCACAAGTCACCTATGATGTTCTGATAATTGGTGGGGGCATCGTGGGTACTGGAATCGCCAGGGATGCGAGTCTACGGGGAATGTCAGTGGTTCTGTTTGAAAAGGACGATCTTTCCTGCGGGACTACAAGCCGTTCGAGTCGCTTGATTCATGGCGGCCTGCGTTATCTGGATACTCATGATTTCGGCCTGGTTTTCAAAGACCTTCAGGAAAGGGAAAAACTTCTTCGCATCGCTCCTCACCTCGTTCACCCTTTAAAATTCGTGGTCCCAAATTACAGCCGCAGCTTCTATGAACGAATTCGATTGAGAGCTGGTATGACGCTGTACGATCTTCTTTCGATCGGCAAGACAATTCCTTCACACAAGATGCTTTCGGCTGAGCAGGTGATAGAGCTAGAACCAAGTTTGAAAAAAGAAGGATTACAAGGTGGTGCTCTGTTTTATGACTGCCAGGCCCCTTTCGTGGAACGACTTTCGATAGAGAACGCGCTCTCTGCTTCAGAGCACGAAGCTCGTATTTTCACGCATTCACGTGTCATTGGTTTGAAAGCTTCTCCGGAGGCAGGTTCAATCAATATTGTCGAAGTTGAAGACGAGTTCTCCCACGCGCGTTTCGAATTCAAAGCCCGAGTCTTGGTCAATGCGGCGGGGCCCTGGGCGGACAAAGTCTTGGAGCATCTCTTATTGGAAAAGCCCGGCGAGGCAAAACTCAGAACAACAAAGGGCATTCATATTGCAGTTCCAAAAGTGAATGATAGTGCGATTATTCTTTATGCAAAGACAGACAACCGGCTCTTTTTCATCATTCCTTGGTTGGACCATACACTCATCGGCACCACTGACACTGACTATTCAGACGACCCAGGTAATTCCACAGCCAGTCAGGAAGAAATTCAATATCTTTTAGCGGAAAGTTCGAACTACGTATCGAAGTTGTCGAAAAAGGAGGTTCTCTATTCTTACTCGGGCGTAAGGCCTTTGGTTCGTTCAGATTCCAGCAAAAATGTGGGAGAGGTTTCTCGCAGCTACAAGATCGTTGATCATAGAAATGCAGGTTCGAAATTTATCATTTCCGTCATAGGCGTGAAAATCACTTCGTACCGAATTGCTTCGAAGGAGTCAACAGATCTGATCTCTCGAATGCTAAATCGAAATACAAAATGCATGACTGACAAGATACCCCTGCCGGGAGCAAATCCTGAAATGAAGAATTCCGAAAACGAATCTAAGATAATGCTGAAAAAATTGGGACTCGACGAAAAGCAAATCTCCTATTTGTTAGGAATTTATGGCACGAGGTTCAACAAGTTGATCGAAATAATAGAATCTGACCCTGCTCTCTCGGAAAGGTTTTGCCCGACAAATCCAGACATTGGAGCTGAAATTATTCTTGCTACGAGAGAAGAGTTTGCATTGTCGGCGTCAGATTTTCTTCTGCGGAGAGTTCCGATCTCGTTTAGCAGTTGTCGGGGACTAGATTGCGTTGAAAGGGTTGCCCAAATTATGGCCAAAATATTCAATTGGGATAAAGGAAGGATTGCGAGGGAAATCTTGGACTACAAACTTAACCTCGAACTTCAACTCCCGCTCACGCCGAAGCCCATGATCGAGATCGGCTGAGGGCATCTCTCCATCTGTTATACAATGCTTCTCTTCCCTCCAAGTTAATTTTCGGCTTGAATTCCTTGCCTAGTCTCCAAACTTTTTCAACATCAACAATGTTCTTCCAGAAACCCATCGTGATACATGCGATCATTGCTGCACCAAAGGCCGTGGTTTCGGTAATTCTAGGTCTCTGAACGGTCTTACCAGTGATATCTGCTTGAAATTGCATTAGGAGGTCATTAGAGCTTCCACCTCCGTCAACCCGAAGAACATCCAAGTTCTTTCCCGTAATGGCCTCAAAAGCATCAAGTACATCCCTGCTTTGATAACAGATCGCTTCGAGGGCAGCCCTAACAAAGTGACGTCTGGAAGTTCCTCCGGTGATCCCAATTATCAAACCTCTGGCCCTCGGGTCCCAGTAAGGAGTCCCGAGCCCTGCGAGAGCGGGGACAAAATAGACGTCATCATTTTTTCCCAAGGCGGTCGATGCCTCATGAATTTCAATATCGCTACAAGTTATCCCGAGGCCATCCTTGAGCCACTTCAGTGAAGATCCCGAAGAAAGCACGCTCCCTTCAAGAGCATACTCTGTTCGGGAATCAATACCCCATGCAATTGTAGATAGCAGGCTGCCATTTGTGTCAATGAACCTCTGATTTCCCGTCAACGAAAGAAGGAAATTTCCGGTTCCAAATGTATTCTTTGCAATCCCCGGTTTGAAAATAGCTTGGCCAAACAGAGAAGCCTGCTGGTCCCCGATCAGCGCCGCAATAGGTATTTTTCTTCCAAAATATTTTGCCGCGGCCTCGCCGAAGAGATGACTTGATGGACTCACTTCTGGTAGGATCTGCGGCGGTATCTTCAACAGTTTTAGAAGCTCGTCATCCCATTGAAGCTTGATCGTGTCAAAGAGCATCGTTCTGGAAGCATTGGTGACGTCCGTTGCGTAAATCTCGCCTTGCGTTAGTCGCGCAAGTAAGAATGTGTCAACGGTGCCAAAGCGAATTTCGCCTGCTTCGGCCCTCCTTTTGATCTTCGGATGCTTTTCAAGGAGCCACATTATTTTGGTAGCCGAAAAATAAGGGTCAATTACCAGTCCCGTGCTCTGTCGAACTAGATCCGCATAGCCCGCATTTCTGAGATCTTCGCATATCTTGGAGCTGCGACGATCCTGCCAGACTATGGCCGGGGAAACAGGCTCTAGAGTCTTTTTATCCCAAAGAATAGTAGTCTCTCGCTGATTTGTTATTGCTATGCATGAAGGAGAACTTTTTGAATTTCCAAGAGCAACTCTCGCGGACCGGAGAACGCTCGTCCAGATCTCCTCAGCATCCTGTTCAACCCAACCACTGGCTGGATAATCTTGCTTGAGACTTTTCCTTGATTCAGCCTCAATCAAACCGGACGGGCTGAACAGCATCGCCTTCGAATTGGTTGTACCCTGATCTAGAGAAAGTATAAGATTCTCTCGTTCTAAGAATCTAGCCAACGCAGAACTCGCCGAAGCAACTGTCCGCTGAAACGTTTTAACGTCAATAAATAATCTAATCGCCACTCGGAGAAGTGGAAAAATGGATCGTGTGAATGTTGGGCTGATCGGTGCCGGCATAATGGGAACTTATGGACATTTTCCGGGGTACATGGAGATCCCTAACAAGGCGAAGGTTGTCGCCGTATGTGATAAGAATCCTAAAGCAGTTGAGAATATTGTCGAGAAATCTGGGGCAAAGGGATACGCAAGCTATCAGGAACTCTTGGACGATCCCTTGGTGGATGCGGTAGATATTTGCCTGCCACACAATCTTCACGGTCCGGTCGTGCTTGCCGCTCTTAGGGCGGGCAAGAACGTAATCGTTGAAAAGCCGTTTACCCTCGACTTAGAGCAAGCCGACCAGGCTATCGACGAAGCCAAAAACAAGGGACTAAAACTGATGGTGGCTGAAAACATGAGATTCATCAAAGCCTATGATGTTGCCAAAAGGCTCCTTGATTCCGGAACCATTGGCAATCTCTGCTACGTCAGAGCGTACACAGGAGGACCGAACGAAGATTCCTCGGATCCTTCCAACTGGAGAATCCGGGTAGCGGAGGCTGGTGGAGGAACCATAATGGATGACGGAATTCATTGTTTTTACTTGTTCAGATGGTTTGTAGGCGAAGTAAAGAGCGTATACGCGGTCACTACAAAGTTTGGAAAGAGCGCAGTTAGTGAAGTTGAGGACAACGCGGTGGGCACACTGAGGTTTGAAAATGGTGCTCTCGGAATCTTTGGATTCTCGACCACGACTGCCTCACCGTGGACTGAAGAGCTTCAGTTATTTGGGACAAAGGGATCAATATTCGTTGATTTTCTGGCGTCAAACCCGCTCCGAGTATTCTCGTCGGTTAGAAGATCGGATAACCACGCTGACTGGTGGAGTCGTTACGGTGACGTGTCCTGGGAGTATCCATTTGTGGAGCACTCGACTTCCGAATGGGTAACCTCATCCATGCGGAAGGAGGTTCAGCATTTTGTCGATTGCATTCTAAAGAACAAGCAGCCTCTGGTTACAGGGGAGGACGGTAAGAAAGCCGTGCAACTCTGCCTAAAGGCGTACGAATCGGCGAGGTTGGGCAGGGAAGTTCCGCTCTAGCGTCGTTAGAGTTCTGGATTCTCGAAAGAGAAATGCAAATCGCATTTGATACAAGTCTTCTTCGTTCTCTTTCTCTCGAAGAGGCTTTGCAGCATATATCAAACTCAGGCTATAGATTCATCGAAATCGGACTGGCTCATTTCAATCCAGCAGAATCAAGCGAGCAAGAAGAAAAGTTTCTTCTAGAAACGTGCTCTCGCTACGATCTCGACATTGCAGCGGTGATTGGCAACTATCCTATTTCTTACCCTGATGAGGAAATTAGGACGTTTGCGGTTCAACAATATGTGAAGGCCATCGCGGCCGCTCAGGGTTTGGGTTGCAGGTTGTTTGCTTCCGAGCTAAACGGGGACCCCGATGATAGAAAGGGTAGCGAAACTGCCTTCCTCAAATCGTTTGAAGAAATACGCTCTATTCTTGAGAGCTCGGGTATTACTCTCTGCTTCGAGGCCCATCCTGGGGATTTTATCGAGTCGAACAAGCTTGCCGTAGACTTGATCAGAAAAATTGACTCGCCTAACCTGAGATATCTGTTCTGCGTCCCTCACAGTTTCATCTTGGGTCAAAGTGTTGGCGAGATGATCAAATATTCGAAGGATGTTCTTGCTTATGTTCATCTGGCAGACTCATTGCGTCCTGAGAAAACGTTCTTCTCCGGCCGTTATTTTCCCAAAGTTAGACCTCACCAGCATCTTCTGCCGGGACAAGGAGACGTAGACGTGAAGCAAGTCATCGGCGCACTTCGTGAAATTGGGTATGAGGGATTTGCAACGTTGAATCCTTTTTCTCACTTTGACGATCCGTTGAGGGCTCTTAGTGAATCAAAGGAATGGATCGATTCCCAAGTTTAGAACTTACCTTCGACCAGATATTTTGAGGCACTGAACCCCCCATCAACCGGCAACGTGACCCCTGCTATGAATGAGGCCTCGTCAGAACTCAGGAACGCTACTGCTGCTGCGATATCCTCGGGAGTTCCAGGTCTTTTCACGGGAGTGTTTGCAACCATCCAAGAAGAGCTTCTGCTGTCTTTATCGATATCTTTCATCATGCCGGTCCCGGGGACAAAACCAGGAGCAACTGCATTGACGTTGATCTCCGGCCCGAGCTCGACCGCAAGCGATCTGGTCAATTGAATAATTCCCCCCTTGGAAGCGCCGTACGCAGCACGGCCATTCTGACCTAGCAATCCGCTGATCGAAGCGATATTGACGATTTTCCCCTTTCCTTTTGCCTGCATCATCGGGACAACGGCCTTCACCATGTAAAACATTCCGGTAAGATTGACCGCGATCGTCCGGTTCCACTCCTCATTGGGAATCTCCAGAACTTTTCTCACGTATCGAATACCCGCGTTGTTTACCAAGATGTCAACTGGACCGAGATCGTCTTTGACTTTTGAAACGTTCTTTGTCACATTCTCATAGTCCGCTACATCAGTCACGTACGATTTCGCCCTCCCTCCGGAGCTCGCGATTATCATTTCAGTTTCTTTCGCGGTATCCGCATCAAGATCAAAAACTGCTACTCTGGCTCCTTTCTTTCCGAAATGCTCGGCGATTCCGCGGCCTATGCCGTACCCTGCACCGGTGACAATCACGGTCTGATCATCGAAACGGCTCAATCTTGCTCTACCAAATCCAAGAAATTGAAACTGTGGATAAAAACTTTGGAAACTTGCCAATAAAAATTGAAATTCGGTGTTTGATCTTCTATCCTGATGGCCTTAATCAAACCTCTTGGATACAACCCAAGCAGAGCAAAGAGTCTTCTCGAAGCGAGAGAACTCTCCGGAATGATACTCACATCAAACGACAACGTGTTTTACTCGACGGGCATTCCGGTCACGCGTGGTCAACAGAATCCGATTCTTTTTGCTCTTTCTAACAAGTATCCACCTTATGCGGTAGTCGACTCGAATGGAATGCCTTTGCCGATCGTTTGGGCCGGAGCGATTGGGCACCACGAGCTTTGGACGAAAGAGTTTCTCACATCTTTATTTCCGAATGGCACCACCGAAGAGCTTCTAACTCTGATCGAGCAAAAATTTCAGAGTGGAGCGAGAATCGGAATCGAGTCCTCTATGCCGCATCAGCTTGCGGAGGTCATTAGAGACAAGATTAGGGGAATTGAATTCGTAATCATAGATGATTTGATTGATGAGCTCCGTTTGACGAAAACAGAGGCGGAGATTTCAAGGTTGAAGGAATCTTTGCAAATAACAGAAAAAGTAGAGGGGGCGATATTTTCAGAAATCAGATCTGACTGGTCCGTTTTCAAACTAGCATCGCGATCAAAGCAATTGATCTATGAGTACGGAGGAACCGGCGTAGACCATGCTACCGTTTCTATAGGAAGGAGTAATCCAGAGATTCTCGAGGATCTGAAGGGTGCGCCGGGAGACATTATCGTTTTAGACGTCGGAGCTATACTTGATGGCTACGTTTCGGACACCAGACGGTTGGGGCATATCGGGGCAGTTCCAGAAGATCTCGCCGATCTGAACAATGTAATGACTGATATCGTTGTTGAAACGGGCGAAAAATCGCTAAAGCCGGGAAACGACTTTTCAACGGTTTGCGCTGAAGTCGAGGCAAGATTTCTTGAGCACAAGCTTGATCCGTTATTTTTCAGCGCAGGTCACTCAATTGGAATCCAGACGGAAGAAATCTGGATAACTCGCGATTCGACGAGAAAGATTCAGGAAAACATGATCTTCAACATCGAACTGTATTCCCCTCTGAAGACGGGAGTCTACGTAGGAACGGAAGACACGTTTCTCGTCAAGAGCTCCGGTGGGGAGCGTCTTTCGCGACTACCACACGAAGTAGTTGCCGTTCGCTAGACGGGAATTTCCTTTCCAATCTTTGCCGACTCGTAGCATTTTAGAGAGATTTCAACATCCCGCCGGCCGTCCTCGCCAGTGACAAGCGGCTGCTTGTCTTCCAGGACGCACTCGACGAAGTGCTGGACCTCTCTACGCATAGAAGTGGGCTTCCATTCCAGAGCGGAGTGAGCGATGAACGGTTCCGTCCAACCGACGTCCCCGTAGTGACTCCACCAGTCCGCCATGTCGTCGGATCTGTTCTTGGTCGAGAAAACTTGAATCGGACGCTCAGCCAGCATGTCAACAATGATGGAACCTTTCGTGCCGAATAATTCCAAGCGTTCGGTCCAGGGAGCCTCCGTTGTGTTTGAGAGAGTAAAGTTTCCAATCGCCCCATTCTTGAAGTGAATCACTCCCATGGCGTTGTCCTCAACGTCCTGATAGAGATCTTTGAGAAAAGTGATTGTCGTCGCCTGGACAGTCGACATCTCTCCAACCATCCACCTTAGAAGATAGAACGAGTGAACTCCCGCATCAAACATGACTCCTCCCCCGGCCGTGTTTTTCTTTCCGATCCAGTTTTCTGGATTTGACAGGCGGATCACCTCCGATCCTCCTAGATATGTCCTCGCAAAGCAGATCTTTCCAATCGCTTCCTTTGCAACAAACTCGCTCGCGACCTGGTACGCCCTTACAAATCTCGTATTCTCCGCGACCATGAGCTTGACCCCACGATCTTTGGCAGCTGCGATGATCGCGTCAGCTTCCTCGAGAGTCGTGGTGAATGGCTTCTCACAAAGGACATTCTTTCCGGCTTTGATTGCGGCGAGAGCGATCCGGCCGTGTAGAAAATGAGGAGCGGAAATGTCGACAATATCTACGTCGGGATCAGCAATCAGCTGGTTGTAGTCGCTGTACGTTTTAGCACCGTGGATCTTGGCCGGTTCGTTTATGACGCCGGGATTTGTATCGCAAAACGCCACCAGTTTTGCCTGCTCGGGAATTTCCTCATAACCGTGGAGATGTCCCCAGGTTCCAACTCCGCCCAGTCCAATCATTCCGACGCGAACCCTGTCCATGGAAAAATTCAGCTTCGGGGAGCCGAGGAAAGTTCCCGGTTATTTATGTTGAACTCACTAATTTGATTCTCTGATCAGAATTCTTTACACAAATTTTTATTCCCAGAGATCAGACGCAGGAATGCCGGAGCCCAGTTAGATTTTGGAACAAATGGTAGAAAGCTTGCCTGATGAAGAAACTCTTCGAAAGCAAATCGTGGATTACGGTTTGAAATGCTACAACAGCGGCTATGTCACGGAAACTGAAGGAAATCTCAGCGCGCGACTGGCTGATAACAGATTTCTTGTGACTCCCAGCCACGTCCCTTATGAAAAACGTCAGGTCGAAGATGTAGTCCTTGTCGACGGCGAAGGTAACGTGCTAAAGGGAGAACGCCGGCCGACATCTGAAACACGAATGCATCTCGGAGTATTCAGAGCGAGGCCCGACGTCAACGGAATAGTCCACGCGCACCCACTTTACTGCACGATGCTCGCGGTGATGGGAGAACCTCTGAGACCGATACTGGATGAGATGCTTCCTTACCTGGGCGGTGTAATCGAGGTTACTCAATTTGCGCCTTCTGGTTCTGCAGAAATTGCGGCAGAGTGCGTAAAATCCTTGGGCAGCAGAGCGGCAGTTCTTTTGTCCAATCACGGCAATCTCTGCGTGGGAAAAAACATGAGCCGCGCCTTTCAAACTGCAAAGTACGTAGAAAAGTACGCGCAGATCTATTTACAAGCGCTCAACCTGAACCGCGTAAGGGAAGTACCTGCCGAGAGACAAAAGCAGGAAATTCCATTCTATGAATATCTGAAGATGATGGACTGGTAGTTTCTGGCGAGGGGGCTCCGCGTCTCCTCTTCACGATCAGTTCGTCTGTGAGCGTATGTAACAAAGACTCAGATTTGAAATAGTCGCCGGAGAAGGCTTAAATCGCAAAATTTGATTTCGCGTTCGATGAACATGGAAAAGCTCGTAATCACCGTCACTGCAAACGCGTCCTGGATCTATCCCGAAACGAAAAACCATCCGGAGACTGCGGATGAAATTGCGGATCAAGTTTATGAGTGCTACAAGGCCGGTGCAAGTGTTGCTCACATCCACGCCGATGGGATCCAGAAGGAGACGGCGAAGAAGATCCGTGACAAGTGTGATATTCTAGTGCAGTACGGTTTGTCCGGGCAGTCGCTCGACCAGCGCAGACACCTCTTCGAGCAGCATCCGGATATGATTTCGATCATACTCACGCATCACGACGAGCAGTTCACGAACGAGGCGTTCAACGTTTTACACTTGAAATCGGAACTCGAAGATTACTCCCGGCTCTGCCTCAAGTACGACGTGAAACCAGAGTTCGAAGTCTGGCACACCGGCGCGTACTGGAATCTTAGATATCTTGAGAGAGAAGGGCTCGTGAAAAAGCCGTACATTCTTACAATATTCTTCGGATGGCCCGGGGGTTCTTGGTCGCCGGTCGAACCGGATGAATTTTTCCAGCGAGTGAAGTACATACCCGAGGGCAGCGTGTACTCCACATCAGTCATGGATCCGGGACAGACGAAGATATTACTTCTTGCGATTGCAAACGGTGGTCACGTCCGTGTTGGTACTGAGGACTATCCCTACCTTTCGGAAGGTGTTCTTGCAAAGGATAACGCTGCGCTGGTTTCCAGAATTGCGGGAATTGCAAAAAGCATGGGGCGGGATATAGCCAACCCCAAGGAAGCACGGATGATGCTCGGAATTTAGTGCCCCTGCCAAATCTGAGCTCGACCGGTCCCGCTCACACGCGCGTGCAAGACCCCCCAGGGGGTTATATATACGGCTCTGGATACTCCGCGGTTTTTGCCAAAGCAAAAGCAACTTTTCACAGCAAATTTAGGGCGTGGATACTTGCGGTTGATAAATTATTAGATGTTATATACCCGCTTATACCATCTGCTTCTTGTCAGAGCGGAACTAACCGTCCCGTAACTAGCTTTCAGTTCTTACTTAATTACGGCCCGCGATCTGAAAGCGGGTTACGGAGAGCGGCCGGGTAGATGGTTCGCTATCTCCTTATCGCCAGAATTGCAGTTGCGATCTCTCTGGCGTTTTTCTTTGGTTGCTCAGCGATTTCTTACTACGAAGGAATAGATCAGCTATTACCTTACTTCATTTTTCCGGTTCTTGTATCGGGTTATCTGCTCGGTTTTCTGCGGAGACTTGATTACCGAATTTCTCGTAGAGAGCATCAAGTAGGGCTTTTCGGTCAGCAGACAGAGCATCAACTAGAGCTTTATGATCAGCAGTACGTCGAATCTCTTCGGTTTTGGCGTCTTGTTTTCTCCAATATCGATCAATCCCAATCCCAAGAAGCTCAAAGAAAATGACAACTAAAACAAACGCAACATCCACACCAAAAAGAGAATTATTGCCGCTTTTTATCAAGGAATTTTCTGAAACTATCTGTTGCCCAATAGATGATTGGATTGAAATGACTGATTGCCCTTGCTCAGCCTGTTGTAAAGAACTAATCTCAATTGGAATTTTCAGATTTTCAAAAAATCTAGTATTGTTATCTAATTTATCGTACAAGAGGCTCAGTAAAGTAGTGTTACTACCAGCTACTTTGTGCATTTCATCAGTAACATTAGTGTTAGCGGAGAACACAAATTGGATTGACAGACCGATATTTCCATCTGTCGTAAATTGGACTGTTGCATTTCCTCTTATCAATGTGTACGCGTATGGATTTGAATTTGGAATAGGCGTCACATAGATGAACGGTGAGACAGAATTGTTCAAAGTCTCAGCAACTAGAAACGGAATTCCCTGTTGGAAATCTGTTGAGACCGGATATGAATCGTTGATGAAATTCGGTGGAATGAAAAGTGACGTGCTTACTGTTATTGGAGTGTGGTCTGTTAGTTGCGTTGCATTAACATTCATGTACAATTCGAATGTTGCATCACCACTTCTTAGAGGATTGAGATATGGAACACCGAAATATTGTGTCACGGATTGCGAATATCCCGAACTTTGTGCGATTGAGCTTCTAGGACTCGAAAATGCTAGAACAAGCAGAACTGAAAACACTACCAGAAATACACATCTGCTTTTCTTCATTATTCGACCGCGAACCTGCGCCTATTTTGAAGATTTCTTTTCTAATTCTTTATCTCTGAAATACTCTGAAACGAGTATCCTTACAACTTCGGGAACCGTTGCGATCTTTCTTATCTTCCGTTCATCGTCAAGACCGGCGTACATTTCTTTCGTCATTGCGACAGTTACTTTTTCTCCCTCATACTCTTTCTTTGGCATATACCTTATACCCGCATTAGATGGTATAAGCAATCTTAATATACCTTATGCCATAGGGTATTGGATGGTAATAGACGGCATATGCCAACTTGAACCGAGCTCAGACAAATCAAAGGAAAAGAAATCTGCATGATGGAAAACGCTGTAACTCGTTCTAATGAGACTGAGTACGTAGTCAAGTCTCAAACCGGAAATGGAGAATACAGAGTCTCGAAGAATTACAAGGGCTGGTATTGCTCTTGTCCTGATTACTCTTTTCGCGGTCTAGTCTGCAAGCACATTTACGCGGTTCAATTCTCGCAAGAAATGAGACAGGTAGTAGCCAAGCGAAAGAAACCGCTCGTGCTAGAGCCAGTCTCAATTACTCAATGCCAATTTTGCGGTTCATCCAAGATCAAGAAGTACGGCATTCGGAATAACAAAAGCGGAGCTATCCAGCGTTTCATTTGTGAATACTGCAAGCGAACATTCTCCGTTAATGTCGGTTTCGAGAGAATGAAACACAATCCTCAAGCGATCACTACTGCTATGCAACTTTACTTTAGTGGAGAGAGCTTAAGGAATACTCAAAAGAGTTTGAGACTATTAGGCGTACAAGTATGTCATAGAACAGTGTACAAATGGATTCAGAAATACTCCGAGCTGATGCAAGCGTATGCTGACAAAATTAGACCTAATGTTTCTAGCACTTGGAGAACGGATGAAATTTACATCAAAGTCAAAGGTGATCAAAAATATCTTTTCGCGTTAATGGATGATGAGACAAGATACTGGATTTCGCAACAGGTTGCAGACCACAAAGGAACATCCAATATCAGACCTATGATGCAAGAGGCAAAAGAAATTACTCGAAAAGAACCGAGTACAATCATCTCTGATGGCGCACAAAATTTCGGAATAGCTATTGGACACGAGTTCCCGGCCGCTAAACACACTAGAGAAATTACTCTAGCTGGTACGGTTCACAATAACAAGATGGAGAGAATGAACGGAGAAATTAGAGACAGAGAAAAAACAATGCGTGGACTGAAAACGAAAGAGACCCCGATACTTACGGGCCTTCAAATCTTTCATAACTTCATAAGACCACATGCGGGCCTGAACGGTTCAACCCCGGCCGAAAAAGCGGGAATTGAAATCAAAGGTGAAAACAAGTGGAAAACTCTGATTGAGAACGCCTCAATCGGAAAACATCAACCGAAAGTATCCAAGAAGAAAATGCAGAATTTGGAGGACTTTGTTTAGATTTGCAACCTAGAAGTATCCAGAACCGTATATACAACCCCCTAGGGGGTCTTCCACGCGCGTGCGTGAGTTAAGGCGTACGATCTAAACGAATGCACGTATTGAAGAAAACAGATAATTTCACTTTAGTGATTTCTTGGTCTTGCGCGAAAGATGATTCATGGATTTCTTTTTGACACTTTTCTTTCGAGGCGCCTTTTCCACTTTGTCTTCCTCTTCCAGCTCTTTCATTGCTTCCTCGATGGCTTTCTTGAATTCGTCTCCCATCGGATCCGTAAAGTATGCCATCTAGGCTTCGATGACTTCCTTGAATATGCTGGGCGCAACTTTCTTGCACTCTTTCAGCATAAGCTCCGCAAGTTCCCTGATCTCCCACTGGGCCTGCGTCGCCATCCGCTGCCAGAAAAAGTGCATCAAACTGCGCGCGTTCGCAGTCACCACGAGTTTGGTCCCGATGGACTGGGGTAAGATAAAGCGCGCATCTTCTTTCGGAACGTCGAACTCTTTCAGCTTCCGGAAAACTTCAACCGACGATTTCAGAAACTCCTCGTACAGCGCAAGCGCCTGGGGATTGGTCTGTATGGACGGAGGCGTGACAAAGTCCTCGCGCTCAACCGCGCTGAATCGCTGGCTCTCCTGATCGTAGCTTGCAATCCGGTGTCTGACAAGCTGATGGCTGCATATTCTGCTGATCCCCTCTATCTCAAACATGAAGACCGCGTGCTCGATCACGTCAAAGGTCTTGTCGCGAAGCGCCTTTGCGATCAAGTCGTGCTCGTAACCGGGTCTGGAAGAAAGTTCAGCTTCAAGCTCCTCGATCGGCTTTGCACTATAGCACCTTCTCATTGCAAGCGCGACCGTGAATTCGGGGTTTGGCGTGTGCCACAAAAGGCGGGCTCTGATCATCTGAAGATTCTCATTTTGTCTGCTTAAGAAAAGGTTTTGCTCGACGCTAATTCCACAATCCTTTAAGCGGAAAAATGATGATCTGTAGATTCCTGTAATCTTCTTGCAGCAGAGCTACTTTGGTAAGAAGAGATCCGCCGCCGGAGTGGTTTTCGGGGTCGCGCTGCTTGTGCTATTTGCAGCCGAGTTTGCATCTTTCGCCGTCGGCGCTTATTTTGTCTTCGACCGGCCGGTAAGCAATGTTGTAGCGGTAACGAAGTCGGCGTCAGACGGCTCAACTTTAGCAGTTAATGCTACCGCGCTTGCAAACAACGCCTCGAGGATAATCTGGATAGACCCGAACGTAACGGTGAACGCGAGCAACTCGCCTGTAGTTGAGATTGGAACCGGTTTCATGATCGGTAACGCGACAACATCGAAATCGGGCAACCTGTCTGCAACATTCCATATCGACCCGTCAACGATCACTAAAATCCAATCCGACGGACAAAAAGTCCATACGGTCTGGGTAATTGGAGTCGAACCAAAATCCGCATCTGGCGCTTTTCATCAACTTACAAACGACAGCGAGCAGAATTACACCTCTTCCGCGCGCGGGTCAGGGATCATCCTATTTGTCACGCTCATAACATTCGAGCTGCCGATCAACTTCAACTTGGGTCAGCTCTTCATTTTTCTCTGGACGATTTACTTGATTCTATTTGCGGTTGCCTTGAACGGACCGTTCCGCAACATCCTGTCTGCAATAAGATCATCGACCACAAGGGGCATGGCGGCACTATTCGACAACTCGATGCTTGCAATACTCACTGTTTTTCCGATTGTGGTCTGGTTAACGGTTCTGGTTTCGCTGGTCGAGCAGGCTGGCGGGGTTTCGACCGGCAGCCTTCCTCCAGCGGACCCATTACTCGAGTTTGTCGAGCTGACCTTGGCACCCTTGAGAGAAGAACTGGGATTTCGAGTTATCCCGATTGGGATCGTGGCTCTCTTGATTCTTTTCTCATCAGGGAAATTCAGGGACGGACTGATGGCACTGTGGCACCCCTCAAGATATCTGAAGAAAAACGATACACCTGAAGCTTATCGAAGGCACGTGAAGTATGTTTATGCAGCCATTGCAGTAAGTGCAATTCTTTTCGGTCTTGCGCACGTGCTTCTGGGAGCTGGTTGGGGTGCGGGTAAAATCCTGAGCGCGGCCGTTGCCGGAGTCGGGCTGGGGGGGCTCTACTATCTGTATGGATTCCCTGCGGCTGTTTTGCTCCACTGGTCGATTGATTACTTTCTCGCGCTTTTTGATCTGAATCCGTCACTCCAGTCGGCTGGAGAGTGGATAACATTCTACACGCTCGCAATTTCAGTCTCGGGTGCAGTGGTTCTGATTCTTTTGGCACTCAGAACATTTAGAAACGGTAAATTCGGCCTGTCTCCTGGATCGTGGTTCGGCAAGGGATGACCGGTCTCGATGAAGGAAAGAAGGAAGTGCCTTCAAAGCAAACGGACCGGGAAGATCTCGGAATAACTGTCAAGAAAAACGAGGACTTTTCCGAATGGTATACTCAGGTGGTTTTGAAAGCCGAACTGGCTGACTATGCCGGTGGGAAAGGTTTCGTTGTGCTCAGGCCGAACGGATACGATATCTGGGAACAAATCAAGCAATTCTTTGACGCAAAAATAAAAGCAACCGGACACCGCGACGCCTATTTTCCTTCACTAATCCCGGAGTCGCTGTTGAAAAGGGAAAGTGAGCATTTCGAGGGCTTTGTGCCTGAAGTTTTCTGGGTTACGCGTTCTGGAACTCAAGAGCTAGCAGACAGGTATGCCGTCAGACCCACATCAGAAACGATTATTCACGATTCAATGTCTCGGTGGATAAGGAGCTGGCGCGACCTTCCGCTACTTTTGAATCTGTGGAACTCGGTACTGCGCGCAGAAATAAAATCAACCAAACCATTCATTCGAAACGCAGAGTTCCTCTGGCAGGAGGGACATACAGCGCACTCCACCGAAGCAGATGCCGAAAAAGAGGTCATGCAGATTTTGCTCGCTTATCGGGAAGTGATGCAGGATCTTCTTGCCATTCCCGTTTACATTGGAAGAAAGAGCGATAAGGAAAAATTCGTCGGAGCAGTTTACACAACGACGCTTGAAGCAATGATGCCGGACGGCAAGGCGGTCCAGATGGGTACTTCGCACCACCTTGGACAGAATTTTTCAAAACCTTTCGAGATTAGATTCCTCGATAAGGACAGCGAACTTCGCTATGTGTGGCAGACTTCCTGGGGGATTTCCTGGCGACTGATAGGCGCGCTCATCATGGAGCACGGTGACGATAAGGGTCTGGTGCTTCCGCCGAGGGCCGCACCAATTCAAATCGTCATCGTGCCGATTATCTTTTCCTCGGGGAAGGCAGCCGCGGTTCTTTCAAAATGCACCGAAGTCGAAAAAGATCTTCGTGGAGCTGGGATTCGGGTCACTATGGATTCTAGAGAGAATTACACTCCGGGCTGGAAGTTCAACGACTGGGAAATGAAGGGGATTCCACTTCGAGTAGAAATCGGACCAAGAGACATTGCCAATGGCACAGCAGTCATCGTGAGGCGCGACACCGGCGAAAAAAAGCCTGTAGCGCTATCAGATCTGGTCGAACACGCGAAATACGTCCTAAGCGAAATCCAGCGGAACCTTTGGGATAGGGCTTCTAAACGACTGGAAGAGCAAACGAAAACGATCAAGAGCCTGGTGGAGCTTCGAGACTTGATGGAAATCAAAGGCGGTTTTGCAAAAGCTAACTGGTGTGGCTCGTCTGATTGTGAGGAAATAGTCAAGGAGAAAACGGGCGCGGACATCCGAGTGATTCCTTTTGACGAAAAGATCGATCCTAATGACAACTGCATTGTGTGCAGCAAACCTGCGACACAAGTCGCGTATTTTGCAAGAGCCTACTAGGATTTTGGGAGAATTGATTTCACTGTATCAATCACTCGCCTGATTTCCTCCTCAGTTAGAAAGGGCTGGATGGGCAACTGGAAAATCGTCTGGCACACTTTTTCCGCAATAGGAAAATCTCCTTCCTTGTACCCAAAAGTTTCCCTGTAATACGGCTGTAGATGGATTGGAGTGGGCCAAGAGACGTCAGCCTCGACACCTTCATCCTTCAATTTCTGAACCAGCTTGTCCCTGGTGATACCCGCTCCGTTTTGGTCCAGCGTTACGGAAAACATGTACCACGCATGATCTTCAACGCTATCGACACGCTGAAAACTTAGGCACTCAATATCCTCAAGACCCTGAATCAGAGCCTCTGCATGTCTTCGCCTCTTTTCGTTTAGTGCGTCAAGTTGCGGAAGCTGCCCGAGTCCGATGGCTGCACAGATTTCCAGCATTCGAAAATTGTAGCCCATCACTTTCTGGTTATATCTGCTCGCCTGACCTTGATTTCTTGCCATTCTGATCTCTGATGCAAGTTTTTCATCATTTGTCGTGATGAAACCTCCTTCTCCAGTGTGCAGATTTTTGGTGGCATACGTGCTGAAACAGGAAACATCGGAGAAATTGCCAATCTTCTTTCCATTGTATTTTGCACCAATCGCCTCCGCTGCGTCTTCGACAACGCGGATCTTTTTCTTGGAGGCAAGATCCCTAATCTCTTGCAAATCAGCTGGCAACCCGTAAACATCAACGGGTTCGACTGCCACTGTCTCACCGGATATCTTTTCTTTGATATTCATCGGATCGATGTTGAACGTCTCTGGATCGACATCAGCAAAAACCGGAGTTAATCCGTTTGCAATGGCAGCGTTTGCGGTCGCAGCGAAGCTGAGTGGCGACGTAATCACTTCACCTTTCGTTCCTCCGGCGGCAGCGGCGAGACCTAGCTGGAGTGCAGCCGTACCAGAATTCACCGCTATGACATCTCGGGCGCCGATATATTCCGAAAGCTGAGATTCAAATTGTTTGACAAACTCTCCCTGAACGAGCATTCCCGAGCGAAGAATTGCTACAATGGAGCGCTCGATCGTTTCGTCGTTGAATGGCTTTGCAATCTTGATCTTAGGCCGTTTTTCTGGAGGCAAGGCAGCAGACAAACAGTTCTTGAAATATGGCTTATAATGACAACTTTGGATTCTGGGTCCCATACAAGGCCTTGAGCGTGCAAACTTGAAAGTCATGGCACGAGCTCATTCTTAAATACCACTGGCGGGGGTAGGTGTTCCCATGCAACGAGCAGAAGAACTTCTGCCTATAGTTCAAATTCAGACGAGATCCAACACAGTCCCGGTTTATGCACTCCCGCATGAGACCGCTAGCATTTGCCCGGAGTGTAACAGAACGATTCCAGCCCTTGTTTTTGAGAGGGACGAGAAGATTTGGATTACAAAGACTTGTCCTGACCATGGTATTTGCGAAGAACTCTATTTTGGCTCGGCGAGACTTTTCAAGAAATTTGCGAAGTATTTCCACGATGGCAAAGGTATTGACAACCCTAACGTTCCACTTTCAAAGTGCAACTGCCCTAAGAATTGTGGTCTTTGCTCCTCACACTTGAGTCACAGTGGTCTGACAAATCTAGTCATAACAAACAGGTGCGATTTGACCTGCTGGTATTGTTTCTTTTACGCGAAGAAGGGAGTTGAGGGTGCCTACGTTTACGAGCCATCAATGGACCAAATCCGATCGATGGTTAAAGCTCTGCGCGCCGAAAGGCCAGTTCCTGGAAACGCGATTCAGATAACCGGCGGTGAACCGACTCTTCGGGCAGACCTTCCGGAGATTGTCAGAATTTGCAGAGAAGAAGGCGTTGACCATATTCAGCTTAATAGCAACGCGATTAACATGGCAATAGATCCAGCTCTCGTCAAGAGACTGAGGGAATCCGGCGTAAACACAGTTTACATGAGCTTCGATGGAGTCACACCAAGAACCAATGGTAAGAATCACTGGGAGGCTCCTTACGCGATCGAAAACTGTAGGAAAGCGGGCTTGGGCATCGTACTCGTTCCAACGGTTATCAAATCGGTGAACGATCATGAACTCGGGCAAATCATTCGATTCGGACAGGCAAACATCGACGTAATCAGGTCAGTCAATTTCCAGCCGGTTTCTCTTACTGGACGTCTTACAAAGTCTGAAAGAGAAAAATACAGAATTACAATTCCAGATGCCATCCAGAGAATCGAGCAGCAGACAAAGGGTGAGATTGTTGAAGACGACTGGTTCACGGTTCCAACATGCGTCCCGATGACTCACTTCATCGAGGCATTTACAAAGAAGCCGCAGTACGAGCTGTCAATCCACTTTGCTTGCGGTGCAGGAACTTATGTCTTCAAGGACCATGACAACTTGATTCCGCTCACGAGATTTGTCGACATGGAGGGGTTGCTTAACTATCTCCAGGATAAGGCAGACGAGCTGAACGGAGGCGCAAGCAAACTCGTTGTCATTCCAAAGATTCTTGCTAACATTAGCAAGTTCATTGACAAAGAAAAGACTCCAGATGGAATCAACTTGTCAAAGCTTCTGTTCAACGCGCTTGTAAAGCACGATTATGAGGCGCTTGGAGACTTCCACCAGAAGACAATGTTCCTTGGTATGATGCACTTCCAAGACAAGTACAACCACGATGAAGAAAGACTAATGCGATGTGACATTCACTACGTCACACCTGATCAAAGAATAATTCCATTCTGCGCGTTCAACGTGATCCCAGAATGGTACAGAGACCGCATCCAGCAGAAATACGCGATTCCAATCGAAGAGTGGGAAAGAAGCTCCGGACACACATTGGAACAGGGCCTCTATAGAGGAACTTTGAGGAAAGGGAAGCAACACCACGCGGGTTGCGGCTGCTCTGTCGTTATGCAGCAGACACAGCAAGCAAGAAACATGGAGACAATCACCGGCGACGTCTTGCCGATAATCAGCTCCTAATTCCTTTACCCCCTCCGCTTGGTTCCGGACTTTTTTTTCCGGACCAAGCAGCAACCATTTCTTTTCTGTCGATCTTTGCGCTACGTTTTAATCTGATCTTGGTTCCCTCCTACTGGTACTTCTATTGTCGCAGCAACAGTCGAGCCTGGAGATTTTTTTTGAAAAAGAAAAAGCTCCCGAACCTCCAAAAAATCAAGCGGTCTCTGGGATTCAGTTATTCACCCCAGAGGCGGACGCTCTTCAGAAACTTCGGTTGCGACTAAAGGATCTGACCAAAGAGGTAACCACTCTTGACAGATCCACTCTCGTCTCGGCGACCTACGACGGAGACCGTCGTGTCGCGGTTCTGAAATTCTACGAACCCAATGAAAATAGGATCTATCTGTGGTCTGACAAGAGTGGACACAGACCCTATTGTTTCTCAAAGCAACCCGCTCCCGAACTTACATACCTGTTGAAGGAACGTTCGAACCTGGAAAAGATCGAAACTGTTCAAAAGTACGAACCGCTTTCTGACAAAGAGATTGATGTTAGCAAAATAATTGCAAAGGATCCCCTCGCGATTGGCGGACAGGACGTCAGCCTGAGAAACGAGATTAGCTGTTGGGAAGCTGACATCAAATATTACGAGAATTATCTATACGATAAGGGGCTCGTTGTAGGTGCGCACTACAGAATCAATGATGGAAAGATAGAGCCCGTTCCCTTCAACGTTCCAAAGGAGGTCGAGGAGTCCCTCAGGAAGACACTGGCTTCTTCAAAGCCTGACCTCGTTAGCGCAATCACGACGTGGGCATCCCTCCTAAATCAACCCTTGCTTGATATCAAGCACGCCGCTATCGACATCGAAGTCTGGTCTCAGGAGAATAGAATCCCGGATCCAAAAATCGCGGAACATCCCGTTGTTGCCGTTTCGATAGTCTCCAGGAAAGAGAAAATTGTCTATCTCCTGAAAAGAGAGGATCTTGAGATGGGCGATCCGGCGGTGCTGCCCCAGGATGCCCATATACTGTTTTTCGAAAAGGAAAGAGATCTGCTTATCCAAGTGTTCCGTGACATTCTCGATTACCCGTTTCTCACAAGCTTCAATGGTGACGATTTCGATCTCGACTATCTCTACCACCGCGCGCTGCGTAATGAAATTGGAATTCCAAAGGATTGCGTTCCGATAGTTCTTGGTAACAATTTTGCCGGTTTAAGGCATGGCGTTCACATCGATCTTTACAAGACTTTCAACAATCGCTCTCTCCAGATCTACGCTTTTGGAAACAAATACTCTGACCACACGCTGAATGGTGTTGCGGAGGGTTTGCTGGGAGAATCGAAGATAGAGTTCGAAGGATCGATTAACGATCTTCCACTGTTCAAACTTGCGCACTACAACTTGCAGGACACTGATCTTACATATCGCCTCGCGTCTATCTCAAACGAGGTGCTGATGAAAGTTCTCCAGGTAATCGCACGCGTGGGTAAGATGCCGATTGACGACCTTTCGAGACTTGGCGTTTCCAACTGGATCAGGAGTATGCTTTACTTTGAACATCGTCGTGAAAATGCCTTGATCCCTAGACCGGAAGAGCTGAAAGAGAAAGGCGGCGCAAAATCTGAAGCAATCATCAAGGGGAAAAAGTACAAGGGCGGTCTCGTCATTGAGCCCAAATCAGGAGTCCACTTTAACGTCTCCGTTTTGGATTTTGCTTCGCTATACCCATCGCTGATCAAAGTTAACAACATCTCGTACGAGACTGTGAACTGTCCTCACCCTGAATGCAGAAGCAACATCATTCCCGAAGTTGGAACATGGACCTGCACCAAAAGGAGAGGTATTGAATCCCTCGTGGTTGGTTCTTTGCGTGATCTTCGCGTTGACTACTACAAGCAGCTCACAAAAAGCAAGACACTATCGAAGGAAGAGAAAGATCTCTACAAGGTGGTAAGTCAGGGCCTAAAAGTTATTTTGAATGCTTCGTACGGGGTTCTTGGATTCGAGAGCTTTCCTCTTTACTGTTTGCCAGCGGCCGAAGCTGTTGCGGCTTCCGGACGGATAGCAATAACAAGAACCATCAACAAGTGCCGCGAGCTGGGAATCGAAGTTGTTTATTCTGATACCGACAGCCTGTTCATCCAAGCGCCATCCGAGGCCCAGATAAGCGAGGTTTCGGAGTGGACCAGGGCAAATCTTGGCATCGAGCTCGAAGTGGACAAGGTCTACCGTTATGTTGCAATGAGTCAGAGAAAGAAGAACTACTTTGGCGTTCTTGAGGACGGCACGGTTGATATCAAGGGCCTGACCGGGAAGAAATCTCAGACTCCGCAGTTTATCAAAGACAGTTTCGTGTTTACTTTGGACGTCCTAACCAAGATCAAGACTCCGGACGACTTTGAGGCCGCGAGAGAAGAAATCAGGAGACGACTGACAGACGATTACAACCGCCTCAAGAATCGCCAGATTTCTATGGACGCGCTTGCTTTCAACGTGATGATCGGAAAGGACATCGCTGGATACCGCGACTCTATACCGCAACACGTTCGCGCGGCCCAGATCTTGCAAAAATCCGGGAAGGATATCAGGGCTGGCGACATCATTTCGTTCGTCAAAACAAACACCGCCGATGGAGCAAAACCGGCAAAGATGGCCCGGTCAAACGAAATAGACGTGGACAAGTACGTCGAGTACATGCGCAGCACTTTCGACCAGCTTCTGAGCTCGCTGGGCTATGATTTCGACGAAATTCTGGGTGCAACCAAACTCGATTTCTTCTGGTCAGCTGCTTGATGGAAAGGGCTCCGAACTCAAGATCGTTCTCACCGCGCACGCGCGCTCAACGGGCTATTGTCTTCACGGCCCCGAGAAGGGTCTTTGTCTATCCGCAACATAATTATATTTACGTCGTGCAGATTGATAGAATCAAGACCCGAGGGCGCCTTGCGTTTCCACCTATTTTCGAAATGAGGAGAGATTGGAGAATTGGTTAGCATCGAGACGACTTGCACTCTAGAGAACTTTCGGAGGTTTCTGGTCCAGAGTACGTGCATGTCTTTCATTCCAGAGGGGTACTTTAGGGATCCTGAGGTCTTTCCCGAAAAGGAAGGAGACACCGGTTCTATTTACATCGAGGCTGCTGACAAGGTTAGCCTAAAGAAAATTAGAGACATTACTTTTGTCAATGCAAGAGACATTCTTGGGATAATTTACGTTAGCAAGAGCGGAAATACGAAGCTAAAGTGGAGAGAAAGCAGGGGGGAGCTCGGCAAGCTTACAGGCGACGCTTCTACCAACAGTCTAGTAAATCTCTTCACCGCGCGCGTTCTTTCCAAAGAGTACACAGATCAGCTGCTTGCAAGTGTAGAGTCGGGCGAAGAAACCCCGGCTCCGTACGATACCCCAACGGTTGCGACGGGCGATCAGGAGCTTGAAGGAACTTTGAATGTTGAGGGAGATGTTTGAAGATGGAAAGTTCATCGTCCTCTAGCAGCAACAATTCGGTGAAGGTCAAAGTTTTCGAGATAACCAGCATGACCGATCCGGATACCGGAAAGCCCGGGAAAAATATCAAACTGGTCCAGGTCAAGCAGCAGCGCCCCCAGCAGCAGTTTTTCACTCCCTTCGGCGGCACTGAAGAAGCCAACATGATCAAGGGGATCATGGGGCAATTTCAATCGATGGGGATCTTTCCATCGCGCGATGCTCCAAAGATTAATCTTTTCTTGAGCGAGAGCGAGTACGATCTCTTGGGCGTTCGGTTTGAAGTGAATGAAGTCTACGATATGGTGCTGAAAGACGGCACGATCAGATTCCGGAAAAGTACGGAAGGAATCTGATTTCTCTACTATTTTCTCGCGATAATCTGAAAAACAAACTCGCAAGAACTGCCGTTTTATCTTCGCGAGGTTAGTCTAGCCTGGTCTAGGACAGGGGCTTCCCAAGATCCCACTCAGAATCAGCCTCTAACACGGGTTCGAATCCCGTACCTCGCACCTGTCTTGCTCCCCGGGAGATTCTGATTTTCTCGCACGAAAAAAAGCTAGCGAGTAAATCAGATTTTGATCTTTCTTTACTTCCATTCTGGCTCGATGTGGGGATCAATGATGCATCTCAGAAGCAGGGTACCGCTCGTACTTCGGATTGTTCCGACGAACACATAGTTTCCAGCACCCACGTAAGGCGCCATGAATGTCACAGACACCTTACCGTATCCGCTTGAACCAGAGACGTACTGATAGTTGTAGACAGTACTCGATCCGTTGTAGTACGACGCGAGATAAATGACTATTTTAGCCGGTAGCTGGCTGTCTGTTGCGCTAAGAGTTACGAAGATCTCTGGATGTGAATTCACGAGCTTTGTCGTGTAGCTCATGGAGACCGAAGCCCCTGTGGCGCCGTATGCGGTCCTTCCATGAACGGGACTGAAAGGACCAAAGCGAGTAGTCCTAGGACCGCCAAAAACGAGTCCCTTCTAGGACGATCGCGCGCGATGTTCGATGTTACTTTTGTCATTCGCATTTTCAACCTGATACTTACGGCCGATCTGGGTGCTTGTCACTTAACTGCTTTCTGTGTTTTGGGTCTGAATTTGCAAGACCATATCGGGCTCCGGAATATTTAGAGCACGATATGTCGGGACTTCTGATCTTTTAGGGCGAACCCAAGTTGCTATCGTTTGATGAAAGGAAACAGAGCTTTGCCTCGTTCGAGCGGTCCCGCGCTCGCACGCGCGTGCAAGACCCCCTAGGGGGTTATATATACTGGTATTTAAAGCGCTTTAAATAGCGCGATTGATTTCTCGAATTTCCGTTCGAGGAAATTTTCGATTTTCACGATATCTTTTCGATGAAAACTTGCGCGAAGTTTTTGATGGCTAGTTCTCGCGAGTTCGATCAATATGAAAGATGGACTATTTATGGTGCGAGAGCTTTACGTTCGAAGGATTTTTTCGAAATAAGATGAACTCTTAACTTGAACACCCTTATCTGCTTTTTGCAATCTTTCATTTGAAATACATAGGCTTGCCCTAATTTTGAGCTGCGGAGATACGTTTTCAGTTCCACATTTTTGGAAACGGCGCTAGATTTAGCTCTCGTACGATTTTTTGAGCTGCCATTGATACGGCCTCCGTAAACGTGGGGTACGCAAGATCAAGTTCAGCCACCTGGTCAACAGTCATTTTTCCTTCCATGCAGGCCGCGACCATCTGAATTATTTCAACAGAATATTCTCCGATCACGTGCGCCCCCAAGATGCGGTGAGTACGGGAATCCGCAATTACTTTGCAGAAGCCTTCCATACGGTCGTCGATTACCGGTCGAAGAAGATCGCGGTAGTTCGCGATGCCTACCACACACTCGTGTTCCGATCTTGCCTGAAACTCTGTCAGTCCCACGCTCGCGTACTCAGGATCGGTAAAACTTCCCGCGGGAACAATGTCATGGGAAAATGTTTTCCTTCTATCCAAGACGGCATTTTCTGCCGAAATCCGCCCTTCCTTTCTCGCGCTCTGAACGAGCATGCTCAAGCCGTTTACGTCTCCAACTGCAAAAATGTGCTGGATGTTTGTTCTCAGCGAAGAGTCGACCCGAATGTATCCCCGCTCAGTTTTCAACTCGGCCGCAGCTGCGTTTAGGGTTTCAATGTTTCCAGTCCAGCCGGTCGCGAAAAACACTGCGTCCACAAGTGCGTTTTCTTCTTTCCCCTCCGAGCTGTACCTTAACTTGATTCCCCCGGTCTCTTTTTCTAAACCAACGGTGCTTGCACCGGTTTTCAACTTCATTCCCCTTTTCTCGAAAGCTTCTGCCAGCGCCAGCGATACAGATTCATCTTCCTGCGGGAGGATTTTCGGAGAAAGCTCAAACAGATAAACCTCGCTTCCAAAATCCTGGAAGATAGATGCGAGTTGGCAGCCGGTCGCTGCCGCGCCGACAATTCCGACACGCGCTGGCAGCGTTTCCAGATTCCAGATATCCTCATAGGTTAGCGCCAGCTTGGCGCCAGGAATACCGGGAATCCTAGAGTGACCACCGACCGCGATGATTATTTTCTGCGCTTGCCATTTTCGTCCGTTCTTGACTCTGACGGTGTTTTGATCGACAAATTCGACAGGTCCTATTCCTTCCTCGACTATTATGCCTCTTGATCTAAGCGATTCGACCAGGTGTAGCTTGTCGTGTGCGTACGATGCGACTCTTTTTGCGTTTTCCAGAAGCTCCCGGACATTAATCTTCGGTGCGGTCCCGTGAAGTCCAAAAGTCTGCCACGATTTAACATCGCGTAGCAAGCGGGCCGCCCTTGCTAGCGTCCTCACGGGAGCCGGACCGTAATTTATACTGGTGCCGCCGACTCTTCTACTTTCAAGCAAACAAACATCCGCCCCCAGTTCCTTTCCTTGAAGCGCGGCGCTGATTCCAGCCGGACCTCCGCCTAAAATAAGTAATTTCGTGAATTGTTCACTCGGCTAATTCCATAAGCGATTAATGTTCCAGCGGTAAATCGCATCAATTGCATCTCTGTGTCAAACTAGATGCGTTTGCCCGCTATCTCACACAAACCCTTCATAGTAGTGCCGTACTTCGCGGCGTGTTACAAGGAAAAGGGAAATTGCACCTAGTATCAAAATGCTTGCCCCGATTGCCTGACCTATTCCAGACCAGCCCAAGATCGCGAATTGAATGTTAAAAGCTCCGAGTATGGCAATGAATCCTACAAAAATGTCCATTATCGCGAAATTGACTCCGACGCGGTAAGCCCAGTCTGCACGCTGAAAGAGCCCTACTCCGGCTATAATGGAAAGCAGTCCGAAAATTCCAACGATCAACCAGCCAAAAACTATCGATGAGGCAAGAATCAGATAGGAATTTCCCAGAGAAAGAATTCCAGCTAGTATCATCATGAGGGCCGCAATCGTAGCAGCCGCAGGACGACGAGCTCGAGCATGATGTCGCTTTGCTTCTTGCCGTTCTCTAGCCCTTGCTGAAGCGGCCATTAATCTAGCACGAGTTAATGGTTGCGATTACTTACCATATCTTGCAATACTAAATTATCAAAATAACTAACAAACCCGCGTTAGAGGTTTGTTCTGGCTGGGATCTTGACAAGCCCTGTCCTTGGCTAGGTCAGATCAATGTCACAAGATATGGAAAGAAAATCCATATTTCACTGTTAAGACATTTATCGAAAAAACGGAATCGGGAAAAGGGATTACTTCCAATTAAAGAAGAGAGGTAAGATTACTCCCCTTCCCGCCTGCTCGCGCGAGCAGCCTGTTTTTTCTGTCGGTTCAGCTCCGCGATTTTTTCCTTGTACTCTTTCTTTTTCTTCTTGTCGCCCTGAATTCTAGCCTGGTCGTAAAGTTTACGCAGTCGCTGCTCTTCTGCTTCGTATCCTGACAATTTCTAAATTACCAAGTCAGATGTTCAGCATGGCCTTTAAGCCCTTGTAGCGGTTTCTTATGGTTACTTCAGTGACGCTCGCAGCTTCTGCGACGTCTTTCTGGGTCTTGTTGTCGTTTTCCATGACGCATGCAACATAGAGAGCTGCCGCCGCAAAGCCCATTGGATCCTTTCCAGCTGACGAGCGAGTCTCCTCTGCGCGTCTAAGGATATCTAGTGCCCTTCTCTTGGTCCTCTCCTGAACTCCTGCACGACTTGCAATTCTCGAAACACACTTTACCGGATCGACCACTGGCATTCTAAGATCTAGTTCCTTGTACAAAATCCTGTAGCATCGCGCCAGATCTTTCTTTTTGATGTTGCTGATCGCGGAAATATCTTTTAGGGTCCTGGGGGTCTCAGTGTCTCGGCAAGCTGCATAAAGCGCGGCAGAGATCATGGCAGAAATTGATCGTCCCCGAACTAAACCACGCTCCAGGGCTTTGCGGTAAATGTACGCAGCCTTTTCGACCACTGCGTCGTTTACATTCAATTTATCGACGAGACGGTCGAGCTCGCTGAAAGCCTGGCGGCGATTTCTGTCGATTGATTCATGGACCTGGCTCCGACCATCCCATGTACGCAACCTTTCGACCGTCGCTTTCATTGATGCGGGAAGCGCTTTTCCAGAAGCATCCCTGTCTTCCAATCCAATGACAGTGGAAAGACCCATGTCATGAAGCGCTAGGCTCGATGGGGATCCGGTGTGCGCCCGCTCGTTCCTTTCTTCCACGGAAAATGCTCTCCATTCAGGAACTGCTTCGGCTATCTTTTCCTTCACTACGAAGCCGCAGTTGCTGCAGAACAGCTCTCCACCTGCAGTATCCACAACCATTGGCCCCTTGCCGCAGCGGGGACATCGCTCTGACGGTCTTTCGAACCTCTTTAAATCGACGTCTTTTCTATTTCGTATACTCATTCAAGAACCACCAAGGGACAACGCGCAGCCTTATCAAACTCACAACCAAAGGCTGGGAATTCAGACAAAAAGCGAGCTACTCGCAAAGGTATGCCGAAATCAACAGTCATCATTATTATAGTTAATTGATCGACTTTCTCGGTTTCCAACGATTTGATGTAGGAAGTGGCGTTACTAAATCTCACTACCCGCTCGAAACCGCCTTCGGCAGCCCGGAATCAGATGATATCAGGTAGTTGGTATCGATTTTCGAACACTGAGGGGCTCCGAACACTACTTGAGCAGTGGAAAGTCTCGATTTTTTTCTTAATCCCGCTCCTTCGCAGGCAGGTAGTAGCGAAAAACCTGACCGGTAAATCATCTCGAAAAATAGAGCCATGGTAGAAATCACGAGTCCGTCTGTTGTATATACGGCCGACGTTCAAAATACCCCTAGGGTTTTGTGACTAGTTTGGAAACTGCTTCGGTACCCGCTTATTCCGGAAGGCAACAGCAATCGTCTTCTCAGGAAAATCAAGTCGAGCACCCGAAGATCATAACAGCCTTTATGTACATACCCAAGAAGAATTACTTCCTGCTTAATCTGGAGCTGCGAAACAGGCTCGGAGATGTAGCCGCCGTCTCTCGTGTTCTTGCGGATGCGAACATCGAAGTTCTGACAGGATCTTTTACCCGCGGTGCGGGTGGAAAACCTGGGAGCTGGCAGGTCTTCGTGCAGCCACTCAATCCGATGACATCAGATGAAATGAAAAGACTCCTGCTGTCGTGCCCGGATGTCGTAGGAGTTCAGACGAAGGAGAGTCGAGACGGTTTGCTGGTAGATTCAGTAACTTTCCCAATCAAAGTTAGCTCAGGACAACGAGCCATGATTATTCGCAACGATGTTTGGAATAGTATGCTTCAGAAAACCCGAGAAAAGTTTGGCTCGGGCGGCGACGTGATTATCTACGAACAGGGTAACATGGCAGGTAGAATGTCCGGAAAAGAACTTTTCGTTGCTCTTGGAAGAACCTTCCTTACTCAACAGCTCGATCAAGTCATTGCCATGTATCAGGCTCTTGGATGGGGTAGAGCGAAAATTCTGAGCTTTTCGCAATCGCCGCTCTCCGTTACAATCAGGATGTGGGATAGCGCGGAATGCATGGGGCAGAAATCTGACAAACCAACGGGGCATTTCGTCAGAGGCCATATAGCAGGCAACATCGAAGAGATTTTCGGAATCGAGTGCAAGTGCGTCGAAACGAACTGCCTTGCCCGAGGAAACTCTTACTGCGAATTTGTTCTCGAAGAGAAAAAACGCGTCTTATCAAAGTAGTTTACTCTTTCAAGTCAGCCGGAAGCAAAATTCGGCTGTTTAGGAATTGAACTCCGGGCGAGTCCAATAAAATCGAGACTCTCCAAAATTTTTTTATCCGGCTCTGTTTATCCGGGAAATCAAGGCTTTTATATGATCACTCAGATCATCGTGGCGATATTATTCGCCATCCTCGGATTGGCGATAGTTTCGTGGGTTGCGATTTTGATTCCAGATTTGTCTAAGTTTCTGAAGAGCCACAAGAGAATTTCAGGGATTGTCGCTTTCATTTTCAATGCGGCACCTGATCAAGAGGAAGCTAGCAGGATGTCGCTCCCAGTTCGAATTGTCGCAGAGGATCTGATTCCAATAATTCTCTGGTTATTGATACTGGTTCCTATGTTTGTGTTTCCGATAATACTCATAATTTTCCCAATCTTCCACATCCCCTGGACTTATCTCCTGCCACCCACCCCATAGCTGAAAAGTTGATTAGGGCGATCTATGTTTTTCTGCGGAAACAAGAGTTACAGAATTCTGGAATTTCTTGAACACTTGAAATCAGAGCGGGCCCGGAGGGATTTGAACCCTCGATCTCTGCCTTAGAGGGGCAACGCCTTATCCAATCTATGCACGCCGCATACTTGATGCGGGCAGTTGCTTACTAGGCCACGGGCCCCGCGAAAAGTCAGCCTATTGGTGCGACATCAATCTACGAGGGGTTTTAAGCGGTTCTGCAAAAGGGTAGGATATTCGCGATCCTTAGCCGGACAATTGTCTGATCAGTTCCTGTGCCCGATCAAACCTAATTTTCCTTTCCTCAACCATTTTCTGTGCGACAATGTCCACAAGTTCCCCGGTCGCCCCCGCAGAAGCTGCGACATTTCGCGCATGAAGCTTCATATGACCTCTCTGGATGCCTTCCGAAGAAAGCGCTCGAAGAGCGGCAAAGTTCTGAGCGAGACCAACTGATGCAATCACCTCGCCGAGTTCTATCGCACTCTTTACTCCTAGAATCTTCACACAAGCTTTCGCCACGGGATGCACTGCGGAAGCTCCACCAATTAGTCCTACAGCTAAGGGTAATTCTATCGACCCAACAAGGTTCCCGTCATCGTTCAATTCATAAGTCGTTAAAGATCTGTAACCGCCAGACCTCGCTGCATATGAGTGAGCTCCCGCTTCCAAAGCACGAGTGTCTTGTCCTACAGCCAGCGCTACGGCAATTACTCCATTCATGATTCCCTTATTGTGAGTGGCACACCGGTACGGATCGCTGTCGGCAAACGCGTAAGCGTCGACAATTCCTTCGGCGATATCTTGTCCACCCAGAAGCTCCTTGTCAAATGTAGCTGTGCTTCTGACCAGTCTCTTAGTCGCAAGGTTTGAAATTATTCGAAGGAAAACTCTTCCTTTCGCAATCTTTTCAATATCGGGTGCGATCGCTTCAGCCATCGTATTGACGGCGTTTGCACCCATAGCATCTCTGCAGTCAACGATCAATTCAGAAATTACCATAGGACCTCTTTTGGTGTCAATGACCTTGACTTCAAGATCCTTTGCCCCACCGCCGACCGAGACAAGCTTCGGATCCTGGTCGTTTGCTTTCTGCAAGAGCTCTTTTCGATTCAGAAGAATATCCATTCGAGCGCGGTAAGGATCCTTAACGTGAACAGTCTGAATCTGTCCAATCATGACTGGACCTGTATTGCTCGTCCTGAAGCCGCCGTGCTTTCTTGCCATTTTAGCGGCATTGCTGGCTGCTGCTACAACAGAAGGTTCTTCGATCGCCATCGGAACGAGATAGTCCTTTCCATTTACTAGAAAATTAGTTGCAACGCCGAGCGGAACCGGAATCGCTCCAATGACGTTCTCGATCATCCGATCCGCAGTATCAGTGGGCAGACCGGCAAAAGATCCAATAGAGTCTGCTTCTTTTGCGTCTAGACCCGCAAAAGCCTTCACGATCTTGAGTCGTTCTTGAACCGGCATCTTGTAAAAGTTCGGGATTTCTGAACTAGTCAATTTCAAAATTTCCGAAACTTCCGAGCCTATATAACCAAATTCAAAGCGACAACCCGACCCGGCGATTGACGTATCAGTAAACCTCCCGAAATTTTTGCCATCAAAGATCAAATCGATTGCATTAGTTTATACAAAACATAAAAGGGACGAGAGAAAAACAGGTACCTTGCCATTATTCTTTCTTGCTTTGAGAGAAAATCTGCGCCAATTTTGGACCGTTCGAAGAAGAGTTTGATCATACTTGCCTAAGCTAAAGAATATTCAAGAAATAATGAGTACGATTTCGAACAAGAATCAGGTTCGAAATTTCGGAGTCATCGCTCACGTGGACCACGGAAAGACGACTATGAGCGACAGCCTGCTAGCCGCGGCTGGAATGATTTCTCCGTCCGTTGCTGGTCAAGCTCTTGCCTTGGATTCAATGGAATTGGAACAACAAAGACAGATGACGATCAAGGCAGCGAACGTCACTCTGTATTATGAACAGGACGGGACTCCGTACGTCCTGAACATGATCGACACTCCCGGCCACATTGATTTTACCGGTAGGGTGACCAGATCATTAAGGGCAATAGATGGTGCGGTCGTCGTAAGTGATGCTGTTGAAGGTATCATGACCCAGACCGAGACTGTCACCAGGCAGGCCCTCGAAGAGAGGGTACGTCCAGTTCTGTACATCAACAAAATCGACAGACTGGTCAAGGAACTGCGCCTCGACAAAGATGCCATGCAAAAATGGATCGGGAACATTGTGAGTGCGTTCAACGGTCTGGTAGAAACTTACGCGGAACCCGAGCTAAAACAGAAATGGAAAGTGTCGATCGCGGACAGCAGCGTTTCATTTGGCTCTGCGAAGGATCGCTGGGGATTCAACGCGGGCATTGCGGCCAAGAAAGGAATTAACTTTGGGGACGTCTACAATGCATACACTACTGGAGATGTTACAGAACTTGCAAAGAAGGCTCCACTTCATGAAGCAGTTCTCGGAATGGTTATCAAACATCATCCGCCTCCGCATGTAGCTCAGAAGTACAGGATTCCAAGAATCTGGACCGGGGACCTTAATAGCGACATTGGAAAGTCTCTGCTAGCTTGCGACGACAACGGGCCTATCATTATGATGATTACAAACATCAACGTCGATCCGCAAGCGGGAATCGTAGCCACCGGCAGATTATTCTCGGGAACCGTGCGCGACGGTGATAGTGTTTACCTTCTTGGCGCAAAGAGGGAAGAAAGAATCCAGTCAGTCAATTTCTATATGGGTGCGCAGCGTGAAATGGTTGGGCAGCTTTCCGCTGGCAACATTCCCGCGCTTCTCGGTTTGGAACATGCAAGAGCGGGCGAAACGATTTCGACTGTAAAGGACATTGCAACTTTTGAATCAATCAAGTATGTTTCAGAACCTGTCGTTACCATCGCGGTAGAACCGAAACATCCAAAGGACCTTCCAAAACTCGTTGAAGCTCTTCGGAGGCTAACTATTGAAGACCCGAATCTAGTCGTTAGGATCAATGAAGAGACTGGGGAACAACTGCTAGCAGGGATGGGAGTTTTGCATCTTGAAATTGCAACGACACTGATCCAGGACCAGAAGGTCGACATCGTAACTACTCCTCCGCTCGTTAACTACCGAGAAGCTATTAGGTCAAAGTCGGGCCCTGTCATGTCCCGATCTCCAAACCGCCACAACAAGATCTTCATCAGAATTGAACCTTTAACGCCAGATGTCGTGGAGCTAATCAGAACCGGCCAGTTAAACGAGAATACGGACAAGAAGACAGTCGCAAAGATTCTTCGAGAACACGGCTGGGACGCTGACGAGGCCAGGTCCGTAGTGACGATTGATGAAAAGGGAAACATGCTCCTCGAGGAGACAAAAGGTGTCCAGTACCTTCAGGAGTCGATGGATTCTATCAGGGCAGGTTTTGATGATGTTATGACGAATGGGCCTTTAGCTTACGAGTTCTGCAGGGGGATGAAAATCGTTCTGACCCACTATGTACCGCACGAAGACCCCGCTCATAGGACATACGCCCAGCTAATGCCAGCGACAAGGAGAGCAATCCTAGGAGCGGCGCTTACGGCAGAGCCTACTCTTCTCGAACCAATTCTGGGAATTGAAGTAAAGTGTCCAGCTGAACAAATCGGTCCAATCGCAAGCGTCATTTCGGGTAAACGAGGAAAGATGCTGAACGTTGAACAGAAGGAAGTAATCACAATTATTCAGGGAGAAATACCGACCTCTGAAACCTTCGATCTTTCAGAGGTTATGAGAGGCGCGACTGCAGGCAAAGCTATGTGGAATACTTACTTCAAAGCATGGCAACCTGTTCCTAATTCCATGCTCCTCAACATCGTGAAGGATATCAGGAAGAGAAAAGGACTCTCTCCTGAGCCGCCGAACCCGAACGAATTCATTGACAAAGAGTGATCGGTCGGTCATTGCACCGAGTCTTACTCTCTTTCCCCGCCTGATGAAATTAAGAGTTCTTGATTTGGGGCTGAGTTGTAGGTTTTCGATGTCTTCATGTCTGAAACCCTACATAACATCCTCATTTTCGATTACGACGGAACGCTAACGTTCGAAACGCATGAAATCCCAGAGATTACGCGTGATGCTCTAAAACGGATGAAGGAGCGGAAACTTGCGACTCTTGGAATCATTTCAGGGCGAGATTTGCCGTTCCTGTTGAACGTTGACGAGTCGCTTTCCCATGTCTTTTCGTTTTTGATTGCTGAGAATGGGGCTGTAACCTATTTTTCTGATCTCAAGAAAAAAACAGTCCTTGGAAAGGACTGGTCAGAAAGGGCTAGGAAGGTCTTCTTGAATTCCGGAATACGAATGTATTTTGCCGAAGTAATGTTCGCAACCGCAATCGAAAATGCTCCACTTGTCTCTGAGTTATTGCAAAAATCCAAGCTTGATGTAAAACTTGTTCCGAACCGAGACTCGTTGATGGTTCTTCCCCCGGATGTCGACAAAGGAACAGGAGTCGCGGCAACCGTACAGCATTTCGGGACGACAAAGAAGCTCTTCCTCACATGCTTTGGTGATGGCGAGAACGATCTTGCCCTGTTTGCTCCCGCTGATCTTGGTGTCGCGGTTGCAAACGCCGTGGATGCCCTAAAGAAGATAGCTGACGTAATCACAGAGAAACCTGGAGGCTACGGCGTCGCGGAATATCTATATGAGACCTTTTTGATAGAGGAACAAGCTAAAAGTTAAAATCCGCGAAATTAAGGACTCCGAAAAGGACGTACTTTTCAAAATTCCGGGCCTTCCGTTGCCCTGATGTCTGAAATGTTACCCCGAACTTGATTTGGAGTTCTAAAAGCGAGAATGTCTATCGGGCTCCCATCCACGACCGGCGAATTCCTAGCTGACGTAGAGCTCGTTTTGTTCAAAGTGGCGATATTCTTCGCCATCATCATTGTCGGTTGGGTTGTCGGAAGAGTGCTGGGAATGCTTGTGGGTCGTGTGTTGGCGAGGGCAGGCGGTGATTCATTGCTGAAGAAAACGGTTATTGGAAGGGCCTTGATGCGCGCCGATTACGCGTCCTTTCGGTTGGGAAATACTGTCACCAAGTGGATAATCTACATCTCCGCATTTCTCTACGCGTTATACAGTCTCGGTCTTCCGGTACTAACTTCAAGCGTTCTAGCTTTTTTTGAGTACATTCCGGTAATAATTGGGTCGGGAATCATATTGCTGGTTGGAATGATCTTGTCGGATTGGCTCGGTGAGTTTGTGAAAAAGAGTGCCTCTCCTGAAAAAAGAGAGCTCCTCTATCTCAACATTATCGGCGACACAATCAAAGTTGTGTTATATTTCGTTACTATAACGCTCGCTCTCACTCATCTTGGAGTCGACGTGACGATCCTATACATTTTTGCAGAAGCCTTTGCTTGGGCAATTGCAATCGCTGTGGGAGCCGCTGCGGGAATCGTCGTGGGATGGTTCTTGAAAGATAGGGTTAAAGAATGGATTTCTTCTATTACTGGCGACTGATTCGTTCGTTCTCGTTTTTTCGCACCGTGCCTGAGGTCATTTTGCAGAAAAAGCGAATAGACGAAACGAGTCTGGAAGACGAACGATTGGCGCTGCTAACAATATCTAGAAAAAGAAATCTTGGAGGGGTACTAGATATCAACTGACGAGTATTTTGATGACGATCCTTTATGGTACAAGGATGCGGTCATCTATGAAGTCCACGTAAAGGCCTTCTGTGACACTGCTGGTGATGGAATTGGAGACTTCAAAGGATTAACCTCAAAACTAGATTACCTCAAGGATCTGGGCGTCAATACTCTCTGGTTGCTTCCGTTCTACCCTTCTCCCTTGAGAGATGACGGGTACGACATCGCCGATTACTTTGACGTGCATCCTCTGTATGGAAACCTGAAAGATTTCAAGGATTTCATGGTGGAAGCCCACTCAAGAGGACTGAGGGTCATCACAGAACTTGTCCTGAACCATACGTCGGATCAACATCCTTGGTTTAAGAAATCGAGAACTTCCGAACCTGGAAGCAAGTGGCGTGACTTTTACGTATGGAGCGACACACCGAACAAGTACACTGAGGCAAGGATAATATTCAAGGATTTCGAAGTCTCCAACTGGGCTTTTGACAATGTGGCAAAAGCGTACTTCTGGCACAGGTTTTACTCTCACCAGCCGGATCTGAATTTCACCAACGACTTTACTCAAAAGACAATGCTTAGCGTCGTTGAGTACTGGTTGAAAATGGGGGTCGATGGTTTAAGGCTTGATGCAGTTCCATATCTCTACGAGAAGGAAGGAACCAATTGTGAAAACCTCCCTGAGACTCATGAATTCCTAAAGAAGCTTAGGGCATTTATCGATTCTAGTTTCAAGAACAGAATGCTTCTTGCCGAAGCAAATCAGTGGCCATCTGACGCTGCTCAATATTTCGGCAATGGCGACGAATGTAACATGGCGTATCACTTTCCTCTGATGCCCAGAATGTTCATGGCAATTCAAATGGAAGATAGATTCCCAATCATAGATATTCTGTCACAGACACCACCAATCCCCGAAAACAGTCAGTGGGGACTGTTTCTCAGGAACCATGACGAGCTCACCTTAGAAATGGTGACAGATGAGGAGCGAGACTATATGTATCGCGTGTATGCAAAAGATCGTCAAGCTAGACTCAATCTCGGCATCAGGAGACGGCTCGCTCCCTTACTCGGTAATGATCGCAGAAAAATCGAACTGATGAATATTCTTCTCTTCACTTTTCCTGGTACACCTGTGATCTATTATGGCGACGAAATCGGAATGGGGGACAATTTTTACCTTGGAGATCGAAACGGCGTCCGAACCCCAATGCAGTGGAACTCGGACCAAAATGCGGGATTCTCAAAGACCAATCCACAAAAGCTCTACCTTCCAGTCATAATTGAACCTCTTTACCACTACGAGGCGATCAATGTCGAAAACCAGCAGAACGATCCATCTTCACTTCTTTGGTGGATGAAGAGAATAATCACCGTAAGGAAGAATTACAAGTCATTTAGCAGGGGCACCATCGAATTCTTGTATCCGACGAATACTAAGATCTTGGCGTTCGTTCGAAAGTATGGAGACGAGGTGTTCCTCGTTGTCGCTAATTTGTCAGGACGACCACAAGCTACAGATCTCGATCTGTCAAAGTTCATGGACAGAAGACCCACTGATGTCTTTGGAAGTGCTCCTTTTCCTCAGATTGGTAACAGTGGCTACCGGCTTACATTTTCTCCATATGGCTACTTCGTTTTCAATCTAAAGCCAGAAAAGCGCACTGCGGAGATTTCGCAGTCCATCGAAATCCCTGTACTTGAAGTTCGGAAGAGGCTCCAAGAAATGTTTACTGGGCGACCAAAGGACAGACTCGAATCAGAGATTCTTCCACAATATCTTAGATCTAATCGCTGGTTTGGGGGCAAAGGAAGAACCATCGAACAGGTTCGAATCAGGGATGTAATTACATTCGGCGAAGACGCGACAAAGTCAAACTTTCAACTAATCCTTCTTGCTGACGTCTATTATACCGAAGGCCTTCCCGAATCCTACGTCCTTCCACTCACTTACTCGAGCGTTGATATCTCTGAACAGCTAAAGGAGAGCACGAGAAATGCGATTGTCTCCAGAGTTGCTATCGAAAAAAATACTCCCGGAGTTCTGTACGATGCGGTATACGATTCTACCTTTAGGGCGAAACTTCTGGCATTCATTGCTGCTGGTGGATCCATGCGGGGATCGCAGAGTGAGCTCATAGGTTCAAGGGAATCCAACGAATTGGTTTCGGACCGATTGCCGGAAAAGTCCTCTGTTATGGGAGCAGAACAGAGCAATACCTCAATAGACTACGACGACAAGTTCATTCTGAAATTCGTAAGGCGCGTCGAAGAAGGGCAAAACCCAGAAGTAGAAATCGAGGCTACGTTGATCAAGAATGATTTCTCCTCAATCCCTCGACTAGCCGGGATACTTTCCCACAAGATGCCTGGGTCTGAGCCAGCTACAATCGCAATTTTAGAACAATTCGTTCGAAACGAGGGTAATGCATGGAACTTATTTCACAGCCAATTTGAAAGATTTCTTGAGGATTCTCTCTCTTCGAAGAAGCTTCCCGACACTCAGCTGAACTCATCGCTTGTTACGATTTCAGAAACGGACATCCCAGACGATATCCTGGATGAGTTAGGGCTTCCGTTCGATGACTGGGTAAGACTCCTTGGAAAAAGGACCGGAGAATTTCATCTTGCGTTGCTGAAAGAACAAGATGACCCGAACTTTAAACCCGAGGCTTTTGGTTATCTCGAACAGGTGGCGGTCGCACAGTCCATGACGAGTTATTCCAATCGAGTTTTCCAGCAATGCAGGAACAGCTCGGCTAATTTATCTCCGGAGACAAGAAACGAGTTGGATACGTTACTCGGTCATCAGCAGGAGATTTCGAAACGAATTGGAGAATTGAAGCACGTGAAGCTCGATTGCGTTAGATCTCGAATTCATGGGGATTATCATCTCGGCCAGGTCCTGTTTACGGGAAAGGATTTTGTGTTAATTGACTTCGAGGGCGAGCCGGCTAGATCTCTAACCGACAGGCGACTTAAAAGATCCGCCATAAAAGATGTAGCCGGAATGATCAGGTCATTTCACTATGCAGCTCTCTCAGTGGTGCTGAAGAACAATAATGCGAAGATAAAGGAAAATCCCGAACTCTCTCTGAGTGCCGCGAGAATCTGGTACAAAGCAGTTAGTGCATTGTTTCTTCGATCTTACATCTCCACGGTGAGCGGCAGCTCAATTTTGCCTTCGGATAAAACTGCTCTATCGGTATTGCTCGATGCTTACCTCATGGAAAAGGTCGTTTACGAGCTCGGCTACGAGTTGAATAATCGACCCGATTGGATTTCAATCCCGATAAAGGGACTTGAAGATCTTTTGGGCTTGGATATTGCGGTAGCCGCTATTCCTACAACTTCGAGCATCCCGTCAGGTTCTTCCCAATCTCAGAAGGAACTAGCTACACAGTAATTCGACGATTCGTGCGAGATTAACATCCCATAGTACCGGCTGGTATTTAGCCACTACAAAGTTATTCAAAGCCTGATTTGGAGGACCTAGTCAATTAAATGAGGATTTGGCCTGGCTCACAATATCCCTTGGGAGCCACTTGGGATGGCAAGGGCGTCAATTTCGCAATTTATTCAGAAAATGCAATCGCTGTTGATTTGCTGCTTTACGAAAGCGAGAAATCAGATCGGCCTCGTGACAGGATACAAATGTCTGAACGAACAGGATACGTCTGGCATGTCTACCTTCCTGATATTTTGCCAGGTCAGTTGTACGCGTATTCGGTTGATGGTCCTTATGAACCACAAAAGGCGATGCGGTTCAACAAGAATAAGGCACTCATCGATCCTTACGCAAAGGCGATTGCAGGCACGATTTCTTGGGATAATTCCCTTTTTGGTTACAAGGTAGGGGATTCTGAAGTAGACCTTTCGTTCGATAGTGGAGATTCGGGGCCCTTTGTACCAAAGTCAATAGTCGTAGATACGAAGTACGATTGGGAGGGAGATTCGCTTCTCCATATCCCTTGGAACGAGACAATTATTTACGAGACGCATGTCAAGGGATTTACCAACCTTCATCCTGAAGTGACAGAAGATACCAGGGGTAAGTACTCAGGATTCGCTTCGCAAAAGGTAATCCGATACCTAAAGGATCTAGGAGTAAGTGCGGTCGAGCTGCTCCCTATTCATCATCATGTGGACAACAAATTCTTGGTTGATGAGGGGCTAAAGAACTATTGGGGTTACAACACGATTGGTTTCTTTGCTCCGGATTCAAGGTATTCGAGCTCGGAAGCCCTCGGAGGTCAGGTCAATGAGTTCAAAGATATGGTGAAGTCTTTTCACAAAGCTGGCATCGAAGTCATTCTCGATGTTGTGTACAACCACACTGCTGAGGGGAATCATCTCGGACCGACACTGAGTTTTAGAGGAATCGACAATACCACTTACTATCGAGTTTCGCCCGAAGACCCACGATATTACGTTGATTTTACTGGTACCGGTAATAGCATGAACATGCGCCACCCGCGTGTAATTCAATTGATTATGGACAGCCTGAGATATTGGATTACAGAAATGCACGTTGATGGTTTCCGTTTCGACCTTGCTTCAACCCTTGCGCGAGAGTTATGGGAAGTGGATCATCTTTCGAGTTTTTTTGAAGTCATTCAACAAGATCCAATCATATCTCAAGTCAAGCTCATAGCTGAACCGTGGGATTTGGGCAACGGAGGTTATCAGGTTGGCAATTTTCCACCGCTCTGGGCAGAATGGAATGGAAGGTTCAGGGATTCAATAAGGAGGTTTTGGAGGGGGGATGAAAGTCAGGTTCCGGAAATTGCTTACCGCCTAACGGGCTCCAGCGATCTCTACCAAGAAAATGGTAGGAATCCTCACGCTAGTATTAATTTTGTAACCTGCCATGATGGCTTCACACTCAGGGATCTCGTCAGCTACAATTCAAAACACAACGACGCGAACAAGGAGGGAAATAGAGATGGTACTGATGACAATATCAGCTGGAACATGGGTGAAGAGGGCGATAGCCAGGATCCCTCAATTCTCGCGGCTCGAGTGAAGCAAATCAAGAATCTACTTTCAACTTTATTCCTGTCGCAAGGCGTCCCTATGATACTCGGCGGGGATGAAATTGCTAGAACCCAGAAAGGGAACAACAACGCCTATTGTCAAGACAACGAAATTAGCTGGTTTGATTGGAACTTTGACGATAGGCAGAAAGAGCTTCTCAACTTCACCAGAGATCTGATTTCTTTCAGAAGACAGCATCCAGTGTTCAGACGCAGAAAATTCTTTCAGGGAAGAAAACTTTTCGGAGCCTCCAAAGACATCACTTGGTTACAGCCCAATGGGAAGGAGATGACTGAACAAGTATGGAGCGAATCTCGGGTTCATACAATTGGTATGATCCTTTCGGGTGACGCGGTGGACGAATTCGATCCAAAGGGGGTTAGGATTGCGGATGATACCTTTCTAATCCTTTTGAATGCAAGCGGGGAGTCTGTGAGCTTTCGGTTACCAAAGGTCGCGGAAAAATGGGAAATATCACTCCACACTTTTACCAACGAATTTGAGGATGACAACAAACTTGTGAATGGAGGAGATCAATTCAGACTCGAAGGGAGATCCGTAATTGTCATGAAACGAGTTTCCTAGTTTAGTTCGGGAGATTTTTCAGTGCTTTCCTGTGCGGAACGTAGCCACCGCTCTTTCATCGCACTATTTTTAGGATATGAGCAGGTTCTTGATTGGGATCGAGCCGAACATAATTTCTTTCCCCATTCCAGACAAAACTTGTGTCTGTTATCAGATCTCTGACAACATAGCTTCCTTTCAGATGAAGATCGTCCACGGGAACGGATACTATTGCGTCGTGAGGCTGGTGAGGATCAAGATTTACCGCTACGAGCAGGATGTTGGAAAGATCTTCCATCCATTTCCCGTAGAACATTATCTGATCAGAATCGGATTTCAGCAATCTAAGACTTGAGTTGCAGTGCAGGGCTTCATTTTCTGAACGAATTCGGTTGATTTTTGAAATATAAGCTTTAATATTTCCGGGCCTATCCCAGTCCCAGACCTTATACTGGTATTTTTCCGAATTCATATATTCCTCGGAGCCTTTTGCCACCGGCACATTCTCACAAAGCTCGAACCCATTGTAAATTCCATATGAAGAAGATAAAGTACCGGCAAGAGTTTCTCTTATTTTGAATGCGGGCCTCCCACCGGTTTGTAGAAATTCTGACAGAATATCCGGGGTGTTTGTAAAAAAATTCGGTCTGTAATATTCTGACACGTCAGATAGAAGGAATTCATCGACAAACCCCGTCAATTCGTATTTGTTATTCTTCCAGGTAAAGTATGTGTACGATTGATCAAAACCTGCCTTAGCCAGAAGCTTCATCAATTTTGGACTTGTGAACGCTTCTGCAAGAAAAACGGTTTCAGGATGTTGCGCCCGAACTGTCGAAATGAGCCACTCCCAAAAAGGGACCGGCTTCGTATGTGGGTTGTCGACTCTGAAGATTCTTACTCCATGTTGAATCCAGAATTCAACTATTCGTTTTAGCTCATCCCACAGCGACTTCCAGTCATCATTTTCAAAATTCAGTGGGTAAATGTCGTAGTATCTCTTCGGAGGATTTTCTGCGAATTTTATCGACCCGTCGCTTCTGTGGAAAAACCACTCGGGATGTTGCTTAACGTATGGATGGTCCGGTGAAACCTGAAAAGCGAGATCCAACGCAATCTCAAAATCCATAGTACTAGCTTTGCTAACGAAATCATCAAATTCTGCAAGGGTACCGAGCTCGGGATTTACCGAATCGTGGCCACCGAACTCATTTCCGATAGCCCAGAGACTTCCGGGATCGGTTGGTGAATCACTTATGGAATTATTCGGCCCTCTCCGGTTTGTTCGTCCGATTGGATGAATGGGCGGAAGATAAATTATATTGAATCCCATGTTCTTGATTTCGACGAGTCTATCCTCGCAATCCTTGAAGGTGGCGCTTTTCCCTTCTAACTTTCCTTGTGATCGGTGGAACATTTCGTACCACGTAGAAAATCTTGCCACAAGGCGATCTACGATAATCGAAAAGACCTGCGTTCTTGAGTAGTCCTTTTTCTCCAGATTTTTGATTATGAGGGAAGAGTAAGGCTCACTCGAAAGAATAGCTACTATTCGTTCCGTTGTATCGACATCGGTCTGTGATCCTTCTATTTCCAATGATTGATTAAGGGCTTCGCCAATGAGGGATTTCTCTGCGGGCGATGCATTCCCTTTGGCTTCATTAGCAAATTCAATGAGATTGCTCAGTTCAGAGCTGACATCTTCTCCGTGAGCGAGCCATCTCTTTGCATCAGCTATCGTCTTGGAAAACCTGTCGTTCCAGGCTTCGATAAAATATTCCATAGTGCCAAGACGGTCCAACTTGATTTTTGCAGACCAGCGATCATCATCCAAAGAATAATCCATGCTCTCCAAGTTCCAGAATTCGTTTGCCCGCATCCTCCACACGAGATTCGCCGCCACAATTTCATGACCCGGCTTTAGGACATCAGCTCCGACATCAAGGATATCTCCTTGGATTCGCTTGGCAGAGAACCTCCCACAGTCAACCTGGGGAGACACGTTAAGAATTGTTATTGAGCTTGATTTTGAGTTCAATCGTCTCCCCTGCAACGTGGTCAAGACGTCGATTGATTCTCTTCGAGCCTCATTACAGTCAAAGATAAAGGAGGAAGAGTCAGACGCAACGAATAGGGTCTACTATGCCAAGGAACTTCTTCCGATCTTACGCCCCCGAGATTTCCTAGGCCACTTCCGCCGTATTCTTTGGCATCGCTGTTCAACACTTCTTTGTAGTAACCGGAGCGAGGGACGCCTATTCGATAACCATATCTGGGAATGGGAGTCATGTTGCAAACAACTAACGAAAAACTTTCGCGATTCCTGTCAGACTTTCTTAGGAAACTTATCGTGCTCTGCTCGATGTCTTTGAAGTCAATCCATTCAAATCCCGTGTATGTAAAGTCCGTTCTGGAAAACTCCTCATATTCTGAATAGAGATTGTTAAGGTCGTGAACGAATTTGCTAGTTCCAGCATTCAAGGGATTTGTACTTTCCTTCCAGTCGAGCTCGGTCCGAAAATTCCACTCGTTTCTTTGTCCAAATTCGGTTCCCATGAAGATTAATTTCTTGCCGGGATGAACGTACATGTAGCCCAGTGCGAGTCTTAGATTTGCGAATCGACGCCATTCGTCGCCAGGCATCTTGAATTGCAATGACCTCTTCCCGTATACAACCTCGTCGTGAGAAAATACGAGGATGAACTTTTCACTGAAGGCGTAAATCAGACTGAAGGTGAGATTCCTCTGGTGGTACTTTCGAAAAATAGGATCAGTTTGAAAATACTCAAGAGTATCGTGCATCCACCCCATGTTCCATTTAAGATTGAATCCTAAGCCCCCTTTCTTCACAGGGTGAGTAACGCCCGGCCAAGCAGTGGACTCTTCGGCAATCATCAGTGAATTCGGGTATGCTGCATGAACTGCCTCGTTTGTTTGACGGAGGAATTCGAGTGCTTCTAGATTTTCCCTACCACCATATTGGTTGGGAAGCCACTCGCCTTCTTTTCGAGAATAGTCAAGATAAAGCATGGACGCGACTGCGTCAATGCGAAGACCGTCAATGTGGAACTTGTCCATCCAGAAAAGTGCGTTGCAAATCAGAAAATCTCGGACTTCATTTCTGGAGTAATTGAAAATGAGCGTTCCCCAGTCGGGTTGAACTCCCCTTCGGGGATCTTCATGCTCAAACAGATGAGTTCCATCAAACATGCCTAGTCCATAATCATCCTTTGGGAAATGTGCAGGGACCCAATCAAGGATCACGCCAATTTCGTTTCTGTGGCACAAGTCGACAAAATACATGAAATCATCTGGCGAGCCGTAACGGGAAGTAGGAGCGTAATAGTTCACGACTTGATAGCCCCAAGAATCATCCAAGGGGTGTTCCATAACAGGCATTAGCTCGATATGAGTAAATCCCAAGTTCTTGACATAGGGGACAAGTTCGTCAGCGATATCACGATAATTCAAAAAAGAATTTTCCGGACCTTTTTTCCAGGATCCAAGATGGAGTTCGTAAATGCTGATTGGAAGAGCGTTAATGTCGAGCTTTTCAGTCCTATATCTCAACCATTCATCGTCAGTCCAGTGATAGCCGTCCAGGGAAGTAACAATTGAGGCAGTTCGAGGGCGAAGTTCTGATTTGAAAGCGAATGGGTCAGCCTTGAGACGTATTTTTCCATCTACTTTCGACTTGATTGCGTACTTGTAAACTTCGTTGTCTTTGATTCGTGGAACAAACACCTCCCAGACACCTGACGAGCCCCTCACACTCATGGGAGTCTCACCAGCCTCCCAATGGTTGAAGTCGGCAACAACCGAAACTCCTTTCGCATTCGGAGCCCAAACAACGAAATTAACTCCCTGAACCGAATTAACTACCAGAACGTGGGAACCCATTTTTTCGTATATCTTCCGATGTGTCCCTTCACCAAACAGGTAAAGATCTAGCTCTCCCATCTGAGGTTGGAAAACATAAGGATCTTCTCTCTCCTCGATGTAGCCGCTCTTGTCCTGGAACGAGATCGTGTAATTTGGAACTCTCGTAGTCCGAATCTGAATCTCCCAGAACCCGCGTGGATCGATGTTGATGAATTCCATTCGTTCCCCCGATTCCAAGTTCAGCCAGACCCGCACTGCGCGAGGCAAATACGCCCTAATCGACAGAAGGTTTTGGTTGGAAGCAACAAAATGCGGCCCCAAAATGCTGGAAGGGTTTGCCTCTTCACAATTCACAAGACGATCTATCTCTTCGGATGTCGTCGTGCTTTCAATTGTCGACAATGCTTACGGGCTTCCCCCTGATCCTGCGCAAGTTAATCACCGAGGGACTGGAACCCGACCTCTATTGAGGTCTTAAAGTTCCCACCCTCTGACATTTGCTCGATTTCGAAGTTCGGTAAGATCGATACACTTTGGAGATTGCTCTCAAAACCTTCCTCGGAAAGCGACACAGTTTTCACTGGGATAAGCCAAGCTGAATTTGAATCAGGAAACATAATCGAGCCTTTCAACCCAATCTCCTCGTAAAAAACTTCTATCTGTCCTCCCTTGGTAACCCGTGATTTGCTAAAGTTCTTGACGAACTTCCGATCGTCAAGGGTTCCCAAATTGATCTCCGGTAAGAAAAGCATTGAGCCATACTGCCCATTGGAAAAACGAAGCTCGTAATCTACTCTAATTTTGGGTTCTACAGAGGGAAAAGTGACAAGTTTTTTCATTTCGATCTGTTCTCCCTTGTATCCAGTGGAAACCGATCTTTGTATAATACAAATCGAGTCATTAGACTTCTGAATTTCGGGTTCGTATCTACAGACTGCTAAAGAAGAAATTTCTAGAAAATCCTGCTTGATGAACGATTCAACGCCAGTCTCCAAAGGTACCAAGTAGTCGACAAAAGCAAATTTCTGATATCTGTCATAAATCAACAATTGGTCAAGATTCTGTTCTTTTGAGTTTGATGAATCGTGGATTGAAACGCTTTTTTTCTTAGCCTTTCCAGGGACTATGGTTTTTTGTGACTTTTTTTTAACATCGGAGTGATATCTTTCGGGTCTTCGTGTTAGAGTATCGAGGACATTGACAAAACAAGGCTTGTAGTCTAACTCACAAATGGCTCCGCCAAGAGTGGGCGAGACTGATAGGCTGAGCGAGCTTGAATCGAGGTTTAGTTCTTGATAACCCGGACGACTTTCATCTTCTATCTTGAGCCATTGATTGCTTGCCCCGTGAACGACGCTCTCGTATCCTACCTGCGCCCTAATTAAATTGGAATAGGTTATTTTTCTGAGGATTGGGGCATAAAGTCCGCCGAAAACTCCATGCCAGTATGCATCGTTGCACTGCCCCTTCCAAAGGTCAATGAAAGTAATCGGAAACCTACTACCTTCGATAGAGTTTATGTTGTTGCTGACACGGAGCATCTTTGAATAAATTCTAGCACTCTCGGGGTATTTTGCAAAAAATAAGCGCCAAAAGCCTCTGCGGGGAACTTCTTTCAGAACGGATCGATTCCTAACTGACTCAGATCCGGAAAAAATTGGGATTGCCCAATCCATCATCTCGGAATATGCTGAAGCTGGAAGATAGATCCTCTTTCGAGGAGGATTTTTCGACAGGTACTCGGAGACTTTGACAGTCTCGATCCAGTTTCGTTTAGAAATTTCTGAAAAGAAAGAGTCCAGCCATCTATCTTTGTAGACTCTTTCGAAGGTCGAAGGCCAAGCGCCAAACTTTTCGCCATCGTCTCCGTAAAGAGCGATGCCCTGCCCAAGAGCACTCTTTAGAAAAGAAATCGTAGAACTTGTAGATTTGAATGGGATAAAATATCTCAGCTTCTTCAGAATTGGAAAAACAGACACGAAATTCCCTCGGCTCTCAACGGCGTAGGGCTGAAAACAATCTGATTCATTTAGGCCGGCGCTCTGAAAGCCAACATCGTCAATGAACGTGTGAGTCGCCCCGGCTTTCGACAGGATTTCGGGCAGGTGGGGTTCCCACGCTCTTTCCGCCGTCCAAAATCCTTCCGCTTTCTTGCCAAACATCGACTGGATTTTTTCCGATAGAAGAGCTGTTTGTCCCAGGGCATCCGAATCCGGAATCACAGAAATTACAGGTTCGTAGTAAGCACCACCAACCAGTTCAACCTGATTCCTGTCTACGAGCTTTTGAAGCAGATCAATGAATTCAGGATGCCACTTCTCCAGCCAGTCATAAAGAAATCCCGTATAATGCAAGTTCACTGTTACTTGAGGATGAGCCCCAAGCACCTTTAGAAAAGGAAGATATGAGGCTCTGTATATTTTCTCGATAATTTCATCCTTGTTGCCCACAGGTTGGTGATTGTGAACTACAAGCGCTAGATGAATCTTTTCTTCCCACTTCAATGCAGTTTTTCCTCTACCGCTTTATTTCGCAAATACTGTTACACTCATCGGAGGAAGAGTAATTTGATTCTTCGAAGCTTCCCTTGATATCCTCTGAGACTTCAGTGGGATGGAGCGTCCTTCATAGTTTGTAGAATCAAAAACGAGTTTCAATCTTTCTCGGGATGGATCCTCAAACTCTTCCGGGTTTTCGCTCAGGACAAAGTAACACCTTACTAAGTCCTCTCCGAAACTTCTATTCATAATTATTGACCTCCTTTCCTTAATCAAGATAATCTCTTGCGAAGTGCGCTGAAGGATTCTCAATGGGAGAAGCTCTTTTCGCAATCTGATAAGGTCGCGATAATACTCGAAAGTTACAATGTTACTTTCTTTTGATCGGAGTGAATGATTCAGTTTTGATCGAAGGAATGTAGATTCTGCCTGAGGGTCGAGGTATTCCCGTTCCGAGCTCAAATATTGATGATCCTTTTTCCTTCCTTCTCGCACCACTTTTACGAGTTCTTCCTTGCTGTGGCTCACAAAATAGTGGAAAGAAGCATTGTCTCTGTACTCTTCTCCCATAAACAAAAGTGGGATACTTTGAGACAGAATCAATAGACCTACTGCAACTTTCAGCTTATCAAAATTCAACAGCAAGGACAATCGACTACCATCCGGATGATTTCCTACCTGATCATGGTTTTGGAGACAAAAAACGAATTTTTCACCTCCAAGATCCCCTGCAGTCGATCCATGCATCTTATCTCTGAAAGCTGAATATTGACCATCGTAGACAAAACTCGAGGAGAGTGCTTTCGCGATATCGTCAATCTCACCGAAATCCGCAAAGTAATGAAAACGCTCACCAGTCAAATAAGCGTGAACCGCGTGATGAAAATCGTCCGACCATTGTGCGTCTAGTGAATATCCACCGACTTTCTTTGGTAGAATCAGCTTTGGATCATTCAGATCGCTTTCCGCAATCACGTGAACTTCCCTCCCATGAACTTCTGCAGCTTGGTGGACGTTTTCTTCAATTTCCAGCAGAATATTTCTCGGGGAAAAATCGAATATCTTATCGACGGCGTCTAAGCGCAAGCCATCAAGATGAAATTCGTTTATCCAGTAGACTGCATTCTGGACAACAAACTTGCGGACCTCATCAGAACCCGCCCCATCGTAATTTATCGCGGGTCCCCAAGGAGTCGTGTATTTCTCTGAAAAAAAAGGACCATAGTCTGCGAAGTAGTTTCCTTCAGGACCGACATGGTTGTATACGACATCAAGAAATAACGAAAGTTCCTTTTGATGGCAGCCGTCAACTAGTCTCTTCAATTCCACCGGCCCCCCGTAAGAATTCTGGGGAGCGAAGAGATCGACCCCGTCATACCCCCAGTTTCTGGTTCCCGGAAACTGACCGACTGGCATCAGTTCTATTGCAGTTATTCCCAGTTCTTTGAAGTAGTCGAGATGGGACAGGATTGCCCCGAAAGTACCCTCCGAAGTAAATGTTCCAACGTGCAATTCGTACAATATGAGTACGTTTCGGGGCGTTCCACGCCAGTTTCGGTCGTGCCATTCAAAAGTTTCCGGTAAAACGATTGCTGAATGACCGTGGACGCCGTTCGGCTGAAACCTGGAAGCTGGGTCGGGTCTTTTCTTCTTTCCATCAATGACAAACATATACTCCAGGCCTTTCGGCGCTTCTACTGCAGCCGAATGAAATCCCTTTTCAATCGACTTCATGTTAAGCTGCTCTTTCGAGCCATCTGGAAAGTAAAGTTCAAGGTTCATATTTTTTGCAAACGGAGCCCAGACCGTAAAAGCAACCTCATTCTTCGAGAGAAATTGCGGTCCGTGAAGAGGCGGGCTGAATGAACCTGTGCTCAATGCGAGTCTCCTCAGTATTCCTGTATAATTGTCCTTAATTCGCTTGTCAAGTTGGAGGATGGATCGAACTCTGCGAGTTTTTTCTTGTTTCCGCCCTCCCGAAGATAGTCTTTCATTGTCAAACCCATCTCTAGTTTGTCGATCTGCCAGACCAGCTTTGCCTCGTTTGTCCTCATTTCATATAGCTCGGTCCAATCTTGATCGAAGACTTTCCTTTCTTTTTCGGGCAACGTGGCGAAAATCTCCCTCAAGATACGATCTTCATCCTTTCTGTGAGCTTCTTCGGAAATCTTTTCCTCCGGGGTCAAGTCTCCAATTTCGCTTTCTGCCAGATCGTGAATTAGGCACATTCGAATTATTTTTCCGGCGTCAAGCTTCATCTCCTGCGAGAGGTAAGCGGCAATCAACGCCATCCTGAAGCTATGGTCTGCTACCGATTCGGGATTTCCGATGCCCACCTTCAGCCAACCTTTTCTTCTGATTGTCTTGAGAACACCAGCAGCTCGAAGGAGCTCAGCCGGTCCTTTCGAGGAATTTTTCCCAGACATTGTCCCGAGGCTACACTAAGATTCGGACGATTCGAGCTTGGATTTGATGTTGGAAAAGATCTGTGTTACTTGTTTTTCGCTTTGTCCCTTGAGTATTTGCGAACCTATGCCAGCCATCAGCCCACTGAGATCGGCGTCGGCGGACCAAGCCATTTTTGTCCCTTCCCCATCGGGTGAAAGGTCAAAGACGCTCTCGATGCGCATTTTACTTCCCGCACCCGAACCGTCTCCAACCAGTTTCGCGTGGTTTCCTCCAGTCTTATCCTTCAGCTCAAATTTCATATCCACCGTTCCTCTCACCACAGATAAGCCCACCTTGATCTTTGCCTCAAAATGATCATTATCTACTATCTTGCTACTCTGGAGATCCGGAATTGTGGATATCATGAACTTCGGATCAGATAAGCTGCTGAACACTTTTTCGGGCGTTGCTTTAATTGAAACCACTCCATCCAGATGAAATTTCAAGCTAAACTACTCCTATCTGTAAGCTTCGAAGTCTTTCCCAAGAATCGTGGACGCAATCTTCAACTCCATTATTTCGTCTGTCCCCTCGTAAATTCTAGCAACTCTTGAGTCAAGTAGGTGCCTTGCGACCGGAGAAAGTAAGGAATAACCGAATCCTCCGTGAATCTGAACCGCCCGATCGGCGGATTCAAAAGCATTTGTCGAAGCAATCAGCTTAGCAGTAGCGCTCATGCGGTCAACTTCGTTTCGGAGCATCATGTCCTGAGGGTTGGAATCCATATCTTCTTTCAATATGGCGGCACTGTAAACGGGCCATCGCGAAGATTCAAGATTCATTGCTATCTTTGCTATGTGCTTCTGAATTAGCTGATGCCTCCCAATTGGCTTCCCGTGTTGAGTCCGGTTCTTAGCCCTTTCAACGCTCGAATTTAGACAATCTTCCATGACTCCAATGCAACCGGAGCCGATACCTATTCTACCGTTGATCAGAGCGGAGTATGCTACTGAAAACCCCTTACCCAGTTTGCCCAAAATCGCATCCTTGGGAATCATCATGCCATTGAACTCGAGTAAGGCAGTATCGGAAGTAAACAACCCAATTTTCTCAGACAAGTGCAGAGCTACGTTAAACCCATCCGTTTTTGAGTCGACGATAAACGCTGTTACTAATCCGTCTTCTCTAGACTTTGCAAAAACTACAACGTATCGAGCAATTGATCCGTTTGAAATGAGATATTTTGATCCGTTTAGAACGTAGCCACCGGGTGCTTCAGAATATGTTGTGGTCATTGATGCTGGATCGCTTCCCGCGTCTGGTTCTGTTAGGGCGTAGGCGAGAATGTACTCTCCTTTTGCTGCTTCAGGCAAAATCATCCCTTTTTGCTCCGGAGTCCCCCACTGTTGAACAGTCAGGCTTCCAAGAAATTGATGAACGTCTACGAGAGTAACAATTCCCATTCCAAGCTGGCCTATTCTCTCCATTACAAGAGAATGTAGCAACATTCCGATTCCCTTGCCGCCATACTTTTCATCAATGGGCAGACCCATGAGGCCCCGGTCGGCCAAAATTTTCGGAGCGGTGTGGTTGAAGCGTCTCTCTACGTACGCCTCAAACTCGCCCATCGATAGTTCATTGCACGTTTCGTCAACATTCTCAAGAAGGCGAATATCATCTTGCTTTAGCAGATTCAACTTCTGAAGCTGAGCGACCGATTTTGCAAAAGTCGGCTCCATGGAGAAACAAGTGAATTAATCCTTGAACTATATTCTTGAATCTTGCTGATTATTAGGTCAGATTGCTTGAATTTCGAAATATTCTAACGAACTAAATGGGATCAGAAAATGATGGTTCATTTGGAGAGGAATCGCGATATTCCGTCCAATCCGTCTTCCAGTTCTTCTGCACTTCCAGAGAAGGATATACGAATCCTTCCTTCGCCTTCTTCACCAAATGCAATCCCCGGAAGAACAGCGACATTTTCCTTCTCCAGTAGATTCTTCGAAAACTCTGCTGAAGGCATCTTCGAGCCTTTCAGTTCTGGAAACGCATAGAACGCCCCCTGAATCTGGTTAGGAACAAGGCGCGGTATGCTTTCTAATTTATCAAGCAAGAGTCTTCTTTTCCGTTCATAGTCCTTCAACTGACTCTGGATTATGGAATCTCCTTTATCGAGAGCAAACTCGGATGCTTTCTGAATGAATGGTGGGAAGCATGTGACGGCATTCTCCAGAAATTTGCTAACTGCATAAACTATCCGTTCTGAAGCAACTATGTATCCTGCACGCCATCCAG